>Ga0207662_10000344_pt1 | contig 21011 bp, 23 predicted proteins | sample KBSS33LmetaG_FD_184338 | JGI IMG/M metagenome (GOLD analysis project Ga0207662, IMG submission 184338) | Switchgrass rhizosphere microbial communities from Kellogg Biological Station, Michigan, USA - KBS S3-3L metaG (SPAdes) (version 2) | ecosystem: Host-associated > Plants > Roots >... | reverse complement strand
CCCGGTCGACGTCGCGGGGCTCATGCGGGTGCAGAGCCGATTTCCCCTCCTTCCAGCCGCGAAGACCCTACCGCTTGCCGCTGGGCGTTCGTGCGCCGATCGCGCATGACCGAGGTCAGGCGGACGGGGCCCCGAAACGAGCAGGGTCGAGGGCGGGCATCGGTGCCTCGATCCGGCCGTCGATCAGATCCGCGATGAGTCGGCCGGAGGCGGGTCCGGTCGAGATACCCCAGGGACCGTGACCTGCGGCGATCCACAGACCGCCCGCGCCCGGGATACGCCCGACCAGCGGCCGCCCATCGAGGCTTAGGGGACGAGCGCAGAGCCGGGCCGGCCCGGCACCCGCACGAGCGATGGCCGGCACGAATCGGCTCCCACGCCGGATCAGCGGCGGGACAGTCGCGGCCACGTCGGGTTCGTCCGCAAGAAAGGTCGAGCCGAGCGACGTGACGCCTTCCGCGGTCACGAGGCTGAACGCATGGCCGGCATCATCCTCGGCCGCACCCGGCTCGATCGAGATCTCGGCTTCCTCGAGGACGTGGATCGGCGGTGACTCGAGCCGCACCTGCACGACGACGCCCCAGCGTCGGACGATCGGTCGCCACGTGCCGCTCGGATCGACGATCGCCGGCGACCACGGACCGGCCGCCACGAGGACGTCGCCCGCCGCGATCCGCTCGCCGTCGATCAGGACGCCGTCGGTCCGGCCTCCGGTGGACGCGATCGCCGCTGTGGCACCGACCCGGATCTCGACACCTGCCCGTTCCGCCCGGGCGGCGTAGGCTCGCGTCGCGTGCGCCGGACCCACCGGATACCCGATATCGAGCCGGCAGGCCGCCATCCCAGGTGCGATCGACGGCTCGAGCGACACCATCTCGTCGGGCGAGACGTAACGTGGCGCCAACGCCGGATGCATCGCGGCGATCTCGTCGGTGAGCCGGCGCACACCGTCGATGTCGTCCGTGATCGACAGCAGTCCGACGGGCTCTGCGGGCATCGCGAAGTCGTCCAACCCTCGGTAGAGCTCGATCGTCTCGAGGTGGAGGCCGACGAGGACGGGATCGAATGGGTGCTGGACCACGCCGGAATTCCGGCCGGAAGCCCCGGCCGCGATCTCGGTCTGCTCGACGAGGAGGACGCGGCGCCCGGCCTCGGCCAGGTGTGCTGCCGCCGACGTCCCGATGATCCCGCCGCCGATGACCACGACGTCCGGCGATGCGCCTCGCTCCACCTATCGATGATGCCAGTGCGGCGAGGTCGGCGCGATGACGCTATAGTTGTGGAAGCAACGACCCTAGCCGTGTACCATCCACTCCGATGACCGTCACCGAACGCGCCGACGCGCGCCACATCACCGCACAGGATCCGCGCCTCGATCCGTGGCGGGCGTTCCTGACCGCGCACGCGCGGATCACCCGACGCCTCGACGAAGAGCTCCGGGCCGAGCACGACCTGTCGCTCGCCGAGTACGACGCCCTTCTCACGATCGCCGACGCGCCCGACCGGCGCATCCGGATGCGCCAGCTCGCGGATCGCGTGATCCTCAGCAAGAGCGGCGTCACCCGCCTGATCGACCGCCTCGTGCTCGACGGCCTCGTCGAGCGCCATGCCTGCGCGAGTGACGCGCGGGGCGCCGAGGCGGTGCTCACGGCCCAGGGACTCGACCGACTTCGCCGCGCCTCGCGGACCCACCTGCGCGGCATCGAGGAGCACTTCCTGGCCGCGGTCGAGGCGTCCGATCTGCCGACGATCCAGCGCTCCATGAGCGCGGTCGCCGACAACGCCGGGCCGGACCACGGCGACGCCCCCGACTGACCGGGCGCCAGCCGCTCGCGGCCGGTTGTACGTCGGGACGAGCGGGTTCGCCTACCCGGATTGGAGCCCCAGGTTCTATCCGCGTGGCCTCAAGGGTGATGGACTCCTGCGCTACTACGCCGAGCGGCTCCCCGCGGTCGAGCTCAACAACACCTTCTACCAGTCGCCGTCCGAATCGAAGGTCGCGACCTGGGTCGCCGCGACGCCGGATGACTTCCGTTTCAGCGTCAAGGCGCAGCGCGGCGGGTCATGGCGGGCGTTCGGAGGATCACCCGACGCCGGGCTGCCCTGGCTGACCGACCCGTATCGGCATTTCGGGGAGCGGCTCGGGACCGTACTGTTCCGCGCCCCAGACACCGCCAGACGGGACGATGCTCGCCTTCGCGCGCTGCTCGACGCGTGGCCGCGCGACCTGCCGCTCACCCTCGAGTTCCGCGACCCGAGCTGGGCCGCGGATGAGGTGACCGCGATGCTGGCGGAGGCAGGCGCCGTCCTGTGTGCGACCGAGGGCGAGGACGACGACACGCCGCCGACGCTGCGCCGTACCGGCCCGTTCCTGTATCTCCGGCTGCGCCATCACGACTACACGCCTGATGAGCTCGACGCGTGGTTCGACCGACTCGAGCCGTTCCTGGCTGCCGGCGACGATGCCTTCGTCTTCTTCCGCCACGACGAGACGGGTCGCGGACCCGAGCTCGCACTCGAGCTCGCTGCGAGGGCCGGCTAGGTCGACCGCCTCGAGTACTCGGCCGGGCCGAACATGACGAGCAGGACCAGACGCTCGTCGATGTCGTGGAAGCGATGGTCGACCCCCGCAGCCACGAAGATCACCGAGCCGGCCCGGATCGGGCGGTCCTCATCACCGACCGTGACCAAAGCCCGGCCCGACATCACGACGTAGAGCTCGTCTTCCGTGTGGGGCGACTGTGGATCGGTCGCCCCCGCCTCGAGCACATACAGCCCACCCGACAGATCGGGCACCGAGATGAATTCGTGGTAGAGGCGCCCGCTCTCGGTCCGCGCTGCCTCCAGCTCGTCCAGCTCCCATGCGTCCATGGGCGGAGCCTACTGGGGCCTGTTGCCGAACGGCCGGGCGATGCGCCTGACGGCCCGTCGCAGCGCATACCGCTAGCATCCCGGAATGGGTCGACGCCTCCTCCTCGCTCTGCTCGTCGTCCTGGCGCTCGTCGGCTGCAAGAGCCCGACGCCTTCGCCGTCATCGGCGGCCACTCCCGGGCCCTCCGCCTCGCCGACCGGCGGGGTCTCCGCGCCGCCGTCCGCGGCGATCCCGTCAAGCGCGGCACCGACGGGTGCCACACCCAGCGGCGATCCGACGGGCGACACCCCTCCCCGCCTGTCGATCGAGCCATTCGTGTCCGGGCTGCAGGACCCCGTCGACATCACCTGGCGACCGAACGACCCGTCATCGCTGTTCGTCGTGGAGCAGGCCGGAAGGATACGGATCGTGCGCGAGGGGAAACTCGTCGAGCGACCATTCCTCGATATCACCGACATCGTCCGGTCTGGCGGCGAGCAGGGCCTCCTTGGGCTGGCCTTCCTGCCCGGAAGCGACAAGGGTCGCTTCTTCGTCTACTACACGGACAAGAATGCACGCCAGGTCGTCGCTTCGTATGACACGGATCCCGCGGATCACGACGTCGCCGCACCAGCGACCGCGCAGATCTGGCTGCGGATGGCGGATAGCTTCCCCAATCACAACGGCGGGTCGATGGTGTTCGGCCCTGACGGCGACCTGTACATCGGGACCGGCGATGGCGGGGGCGGGGGAGATCCGCTGCGGTCAGGCCAGCGCGTCGACACGCTCCTGGCCAAGATCCTTCGCATCGACGTCTCGGGCCCGCCTGCCAGCGGCAACCCGGTCTACGACATCCCGGCGGACAACCCGTTCGTCGGCCGTCCCCCGGCACTTCCGGAGATCTTTGACACAGGGTTGCGCAACCCGTGGCGGATCCGCTTCGATCGCAGTACCGGCGACCTCTGGATCGGCGACGTCGGCCAGGGCGACCGCGAGGAGATCGACGTTTCTCGGAAAGGTGTGAGCGGGCTCGATTTCGGGTGGAACATCATGGAGGGCACGGCCTGCTACCCGCCCGGGACGACGGACTGCGCCGACCCAGACCTGACGCTGCCCGTGACGGACTACACGCACGACCTCGGCTGCTCGGTGACCGGCGGCACCGTCTACCGAGGCGCGCGGTTCCCGACGCTCGTGGGCTGGTACCTCTTCTCGGACTATTGCTCTGGTGAGTTCTGGGCTATCGATTCGTCGAAGGACAGAGTCGACACGCCGACGATCGTCGCGGAGACCGAGTACTCGATCAGCGCGATCAACGAGGACGCCGAGGGCGAGCTCTACGCCACCGACCTGTCGGGCGGCCAGCTGGTCAAGATCGGGGTCGAGGGGGCCTGACCGGCAACTCAGCCGGCGCGGTACGTGACGCTGACGGTCACCGCCACCTCGAGCGTGCCGGCCTCGACCGGCGTTCCCGCGTCGGCCGCGAGCGCCATACGCTCCGCTTTGGCGACCGGGCCAGGTGGGCGCACCGGCTGTCCTTCGACGATGTCGCTGACGCCCTGGACCGTGACACCGGCTGCCTCGGCGAGGACATCGGCCCGCGACCTCGCTTCAGCCATCGCTTGACGTCGCGCCTCGCGCTCTGCCGGTCTGGGGTCGGCGAGTCGGAAAGACAGGGCATCCATGCTGGTCGCGCCCGCAGTCAGCGTCGCATCGATCACGTCGCCGAGCGCTGAAAGGTCCCGGACCGAGACCTCGACGACGTTCGCGATCTCGTAGCCGGTCAGGACCGCGGCCCGACCGTCCCGGTAGTCATAGCGTGGCTGGACCGACAGCATCGCGGTGCGGACATCGGCCCGCGCGACCCCTGCGCCGTCCACCGCGCGAAGGATGGCGTCCATCGTCGCGGCGGCCTCACCACGTGCCGCCTCGACCGTCGGCTTGGCGACGGTCACACCGAGGCGCAGGTCGGCGACGTCGGGCTGGACCGCGACGCGGCCGGTGCCGCTGACGACGATCGTCCCGGTCGATGTCGGTTCGTCTGGCATGGCTGACCGCTCCTTGCGGATCCGAGACGGGTGGGGTCTAGGATTCCAGCCGTCGAGAGAGTGTGGGATGGGCCTCAGGGGGTGGTGCGTCCGGGCGCCATCCAAGAGGGCGTGTCATGGCGGTGCAATCCGCTTTCATCGCCGCGCGCGCGCGGCCGAGACCTGAACGCGATGAGGATGCGGCAATGCCCGCCGCCTCGATCCGCCCTGCGCGGCGAACCCAGCCATGACCGTCACGACCCGGATCGCCCATCGTCGCGGCACGCTCCATCGCCGGGTCCGCGCGCGAACGCAGCCACGGACGGCCGGCTGGCAGCTGCCGATGGTCGGCGTCGCGGGGCTGGTCATCGTCGGCGCCTTCGCCTTGGTCGGGGTCGTCGGCGCGTCGACGCTCGGGGTCATGTCGGCAGGGCTGCCGGCGCCGACGGAACTCGAGAAGCTCGGGTTTGATCAGCCCACGATCGTCTACGACCGCGAAGACAAGGTCGAGCTCGGCCGGTTCGAGGATGAGCGGCGACGCGTCCTGACCTACGACGACATCCCGAGGATGATCCTCGACGCCACCACGTCGGCTGAGGATCGGACGTTCTGGCAGAACGCGGGGGTCGACGTGCCGGCCCTGCTGTCCGCGGTCGCGGAGAACGCATCCGGTTCGAGTGATCGGGGCGCGTCCACGATCACCCAACAGCTCGTTCGCGCCCGCCTGCTACCGGAGGATGTCGTTTCGGCAGGGTCCGACCGCTATGTCCGGAAGGTCAAGGAGATCATCCAGGCCCTCCGCCTCAACCAGGCGTACCCCGGGGAACCCGGCAAGGAACGCGTCATCACCGCATACCTCAACGAGATCTTCTACGGGCACGGGGCGTACGGCATCGCCGCCGCCGCCGAGATCTACTTCGGTGTCCACGACCTCTCGAAACTCACGATCGGGCAGGCGGCGCTGCTCGCCGGCCTCCCGAAGTCCCCGACGACACTCGACCCATATCGCTACGCGAAGCGCGACAACAAGGGCCGGCTCGTCGTCGCACCGGGATCGCCGCCACTGGCCCGACGTGACTGGGTCCTGGGCGGCATGGCCGCGACCGCCCGCTGGAGCAAACCAGATACGGCCGCCCTGGAGGCTGCCTACAGCGAGCCGGTGATCCTCGCGGGCGACCGACCGGTGCGCATCCCGGGTGGCCAGTTCACGTGGCAGGTCAAGCGGCAGCTCGAGCAGATCCTCGGCCCGAACGCCGACCTCGAGCGTGGCGGCTACCGCGTGACGACGACGCTCGACTGGCGGGCGCAACGGATCGCCGAGAAGTGGCTCGCGGCCGCGGCGATCACACCGAACACCTCGCGGCGTGCCGCCGAGCGGTACTACTCGCGAGCCAGGATCCCCGCTGCGGAGCGGTCATGGATCCGCGACCTCCGCGGGAAGGATCTGCACAACGCGGCGCTCGTAGCGCTCGACTACCGAACCGGGGACGTGCTCGCGTACGTGGGCAGCGCCGGCTACACGCGCGACGACATCGCAAGCGCGAAGTTCGAACCCAAGTACGACGTCGCGGGCGACGGCACCCGCCAGCCGGGCTCGGCCTGGAAGCCGATCCTCTACGCCAGCGCGTTCGATGCCAAGCGGCTCACACCGGGCAGCCTCCTGCTCGACGTCACGACCGAGTTCGACCGAAGCCAGGATTGGGCGCCGCGCGACGCCGATCAGCTCGAACGTGGTCCCGTCCTCGTGCGCAAGGCGCTCCAGTACTCGCTGAACATCCCGGCGATCCGGGCGCTGCAGCGGGTCGGCAACGAACGCGTCGCCACGACTGCCGAGAAGATGGGAATCCGCTTCGCCGGCGGTCGGGAGGCATTCCTGCAGGCCGGGCTTGCCGGGGCGCTCGGGACCGTCGAGGTCCGACCGCTCGACCTGGCGTCGGCGTATGGCACGATCGCCAACGGCGGTGTGCGCGAAGCGCCGCGGATGGTGCTCGAGGTCCGCGGGCCCGACGGTACCGTCGTGTGGGCTGCGCCCAAGCCCGAAGGGACACGCGCGGTATCGGCCGGGGCGGCATACGAGGTCACCGACATCCTTGCCGGGAACACTGATCCGGCGCAGAACGACATCTGGGCGGCGAAGACCGAGCTGCGGGGACCGGATGGCAAACGCCGACGGCCGGCGGCGGTGAAGACCGGGACGACGAACGACGCCCGCGATCTCGGCACGTATGGGTTCCTGCCGCCGAGGAAGGACGGCGTCGGCCTCGTCGTCGGCGTCTGGATGGGCAATAGCGACCACTCGTTCCCGCGTGCGGCGAAGCCCGCCACATCGCTGACCGCCGCAGCACCGCTGTGGCGCGCCTTCATGCGCGAGTACACGAAGAAATGGCCGGTCACATCGTTCCACCGGCCGAAGGACGTGGTCCACGCGACGATCGACAAGTGGTCGGGGGGGAAGCCCGGTCCGTGGACCCAAGCGACGATCAAGGAATGGTTCATCCGAGGCACCCAGCCGGGTGCGGCGCGCGCGATCGACCGCCCGGGTCTGCTCTACCGCCTGTCGTGCGGCTCCTGGCGCGTCGACCCGGTCCAGGCCGAGCTCGGCCCGTCGTCCTGGCAGATCGACGTCGCCGACTGGCTCCGGCGCGCCCATGGCGGACCCGGCGTGCGGGGCCCGCTCGACTCGGCGACCGCGTATTTCTGGCACGAGCGCTCGTGGGGCGGATCACTGGCAGGTTCGTGCATGCCCCGTCGCGTGGACCACGGTGGCGGCGGGAACGGCGGCGGCAACGGGCACGGGAAGAAGGACCGGCCACCGAAACCGGGTGCCCCAGAACCATCCCCACCCCCGACACCACCTCGGGGCGGCTAGCCGTCGGTCCGGTAGCCATCGGTCTGGTCGGGTCTTGAGCCCGACTTGTCACGTGCTTGCAAGCCGCCGACCTCGAAGGGCCACGGCCGCGCAACCCGGCCCGGTGTGCACTCGGGGTGCCGTCGAACGCAGAGGGCAGGCTGTGTCACGGCATCTCGCGCGACCCCTCGCGCATCCGGCCCAGTTCGTGACGAGGCGTCGTGACCGCACTACACCATCTCGCCCAACCCGCGGATGAGCAGCCGGAGCCCACGGTCGCCGGCTCGATGGCGACGATCCTCGACCCGGATGACGTCGCGCTCGCCGCGATCCTCGCCGATGCCGGCCGGATCCTCGGCTCGTCGCTGGATAGCAGCGCCACCCTGCGGCAGATCGCCGACCTCATCGTGCCTGCGGTCGCCGACTGGTGCGCGATCGATCTGCTCGACGCGGATGGCCGGCTCGTGCCGCTCGCGCTGGCCCACCGCGACCCCCAGCGGGCACGTCTCGTCGAGGAGTTGCGGACCCGGTATCCCGCGGACCCGGATGCCCCGGTCGGGGCCTACAGCGTCGCGCGGACCGGGCAAGCGGCACTGATCCCCGTCATCGACGAGGAGCGGCTCGCGGCGACGGCCCGCGACCAGGAACAGATCGACCTTCTGCACGACCTCCAGCTCCGGTCGTGGATGTGTGCCCCCATGACGGTCGCAGGGAAGGTCCTCGGGACGATCGGGTTCGCCGCGGCCGAGAGCGGCCGCTACTTCGAGGCTCGCGATGTCGCCTTCGCGATCGATCTCGCCGCGCGGGCAGGCGCCGCCATCGAGAACGCGCGCGCCTTCCAGACCGCCGACCGGTTCCGGCAGATCCTCGACGCCGTCGCGGAGGCGGTCTTCGTCCTCGATCCTGCGACCGACGTCATCCAGGGCATCAATCACGGTGCGAGTGCGCTCCTGGGCCGGTCGGCGCACGAACTCGCGGGTCATCGACTCGCCGACCTCGTCGAGGAGCGTGGCGACGCGTTGCCGCGGATCATCCGGTCGGTCCGGGAGGGTCGCTCGGAGGCGCGCACGATACCGCTGCACTTCCTCCGCGAGGGCGCGTCTCCGATCCCCGCCGAAGTCCTCCTCCAACGGGTCGACCTGCCCGGTGAACCGCCGACCACGGTCGCGATCGCGCGCGACGTCCGCGAACGCGAGGAGGTCCAGGGTCGTCTGCGCCGCCTCGCCGAAGCCGAGCACGCCCGCGCCGCCGAGCTCAACGCGGTCATCCGTGCGATGGGTGATGGCGTGATCGTATGTGGCGCCGATGGCCGGACGATCCTGTCCAACCCGGCCGGTCGCCAGATGTTCCCCGAAGGTGCCGAGACGAGCTACGCCAGCATCCTCGCGCAGCTCCACGACCCCGAAGGCGACGCTCCGCGCCTTGGCACCCACGCGGGTCCGGTCGTCCTGCGGACGCGCTCCGAACCCGAGCGCTGGATCGAGCTTGCCACCTATCCGGTCGCCGACCGGACGACCGAGGGCGATCCTGGCGGCGAGACGATCCTCGTGCTCCGTGATGTCACCGAGCAGCGCCAACGGGAGGCGGTTCGCGAGACCTTCATCGGCGTCCTGTCCCACGAGCTGCGAACGCCCATCACGACGATCTTCGGCGGCGCCCGCGTGCTCTCTCGCGAGGACAGCGGCCTCGACGAGGCCACACGCCGCGAGATCCTCGACGACGTCGCCGAGGAGGCCGAGCGCCTCAAGCGGCTGGTCGAGGACGTCGTGGCGCTCAACCGGTTCGGCGAGGCCGACACCGACCTCGGCCGCGAGCCGGTCCTGCTGCAGCGGATCGTCCCGCACGTCCTCGCATCGGAGGAGGAGCGCTGGCCAGGCGTCGTCTTCACGATCGAGATGGCCCCGGGTCTCCCGACGGTCATGGCCGACCCCACCTATCTCGAGCAGGTCGTCCGCAACCTCCTGGCGAACGCGGCGAAGTACGGCGGTCAAGGCACCGCGGTCGATGTCGTCGTCGAGTACCGGGCCGAATCGGATGAGGTCGCGGTCTGCGTCCGCGACGACGGCCCGGGCATCGAGCTGCACGAGGCCGAGCGCCTGTTCGACCTCTTCTATCGGTCGCCGAACACCGCGACTGCGACCACCGGCGCCGGGATCGGGCTGTTCGTGTGCGCCCGGCTCGTCCGGGCCATGGGTGGCCGCGTCTGGGCACGACCGCTACCGGCCGGGGGCGCCGAGTTCGGGTTCGCGTTGCGTGTGATGCGGGAAGACTGACGACCTAGAGCCAGTGGCGGATCCGGGCGATCGCGAGGATGCCGATCGCGAACACGACCATGCTGCCGATCACGATCCAGACGTTCGATGGATCGTCGAAGAACCCGAGCTTGAAGTTCATCCCCATGATCCCGGCGAGCACGACCGCCGGGAGCAACACCGCCGATAGCAGCGTCAGGATGCGCATGACGTCGTTGGCGCGCTGCGAGACGCGACCCATGTAGATATCGAATGTGCCCAGGAGGCCATCGCGCAGCCCCTCGACGGCTGCCATCGCCCCCTCAAGGCGGTCGACCAGCCCAGGCCACGGCTTGCCGATCGCATCCTCGATGCCCAGCTGGGGAAGGCCCAGCGTGGAGAACGCGTCGCGGTGCGGGGCAAGCGTCCGGCGGACCAGGCCGATCCGGCGGCGGAGGTCGACGATGGCGGCGAGGACGTCGTCGCCGGTGCGGCCGTGCAGCGCCCGCTGGTCGAGATCGTCGATCTCGCGCTCGATGATCTCGACAAGGAGGTAGTAGCCGACCAGCACCTCGTCGACGAGCGCCGAGATGAGGTCGCCGGCGGTGAGGTCGCCGAGGCGCGTCTCCCCATCGATGCCGGCACGGAACCTGATCAGAGCGTCCACAGGTCCCTCGTGGACGGTCAGGACGACGTTGCGACCCGCGAGGAGGTCGATCTCGCGACGGACCAGGCGCGGGGGGGTGGCGTCATCGGTCTCCATCGCTTCGAGCGTGATGTGGAGCAGCTCAGCGGTATGGGTGAGCCGCGCGCGGCGGTCGTCGTTTTGCAGCCGCTCGACGTCGGCGTCGGCCAGGCCGAGCGTGTCCAGCGCCTGGGTGAGCGTGTCCTCTTCCCGACGGGTATCGATGTCGACCCACAGCAATCGCTTCGGCCCGAGCGACCGGACGACCTCCTCGGTCAGCTCGACGCGACGGTCATGGGCATCCGCATCGAACAGGCGGACGGTGGGGTTGCTCAGTGCACCGAGCTCAGCAGGATCGCCGCCCCGACGGCGATGAAGGCGACGAGGTATTGCAGCGCGAGCATCGTCCGGTCATCGGGCGGTTCGACCTCCCAGGACCTGCTCGGTTTGGTGGCGCGATCGAAGAACATCGATATCGGACCTCGTTGCGACGGGAAAGACCAACGACCGCCGGCATCGTGCGGGCCGCCACCATGCGCCCGGATAGGGTCCGGAGCCTAGCGCATCGCGGCGATATCACAACGGGGCGTGAGCGTGGCGCCGGCGCACCATCGCGCTCTGCGAGCCGCCTGCAACGAGTCACGGGGTGGTGGGGCTACCCGCGATGCGTCTCCGCACGTACGGTCGAGACGGCCCACGGATGGCCCACCCCGGCGACGGCCTGAATCCCGCCGTGCCGATATCCCTTTTTGGAGGTGACCACATGATCAAGAGAATCGTCCTGTTCCTCGCACTGAGCGCCGCCCTTGTTGCGTGCAGTAGCAGCGGTACGACCAGCACCTCGGGTACCGGCGCGTCTGTCGCCCCGATCGATTCAAGCGGGGCGTCGGCGATGCCGTCGGACAGCGGCCTCGAGAGCACGATGCCGAGCGATTCCGCTTCGCCGTCCTGATCGACGGCCCTGACCCCAGCCACTCGACGCCGGGCCCGTCACGAGCCCGGCGTCGTCATGTCCAGCGCATCGCCCGTGCAGCTTCGAGACGCGGTCGGCGGAGCGACCCGGATTCATATCGTTGTTACGTCCGGAAGCCCTGCCGTTGTCCGAAGAAGTCCGGGGCCCGGCGAGAGTGGAGACACCCGTAGAACGGGCTGAAACCCCAGCAGGCGGGTGCGAAGCCCGCCACGGGAAGGAGGCATCTGTGAGCATCATCGCGTGGATCGTCCTAGGTGCGATCGCCGGCTACCTGGCCGGCTTCCTCGTCCGAGGTGACGAGGGTCTTGGGATCATCGGGCACATCGTGCTCGGCATCGTCGGCGCTCTCGTCGGCGGGTTCCTTGCAGGAGCGCTGTTCAACAGCGATCCGATCAATGGGCCGTTCGACATCAGCTCGATCGTCGTCTCGGTCATCGGTGCTGTGATCACGGTCGTCGTGGTCAACGCCGTGATGGGTCGGAGCCGGGTCGGCCGCGGTCCCATCTGATCCACGTCCGGGCGATCGTCCGGACATCTGATATGTGACGGAGCCCACCCAGTGCGGTGGGCTCCGTCGCTTTCACCGTCAAGCGAAGGGAGAAGCCTTATGTCGAAGATCGTCGAAACCACCGATGTCGAAGTCCCCGTCCGCGTCGCCTATGACCAGTGGACCCAGTTCGAGGAGTTCCCACGGTTCATGGACGGCGTGAGGAGCGTCGAGCAACTCAACGACACCACCCTCGCGTGGAACGCGGAGATCAATGGCATCGACCGCTCGTGGCGTGCAGAGATCAGCGAGCAGGAACCCGACACGGTCGTCGCCTGGCACTCGACGAGCGGAGCGAAGAACGACGGCCGCGTCAGCTTCGAGCCGATCGGTGGGTCGCGGACGCGCGTGACGCTCGAGCTCGAGGTCGAGCCGGAAGGTGTCGTCGAGAAGGCGGGCGATGCGCTGGGCTTCGTCCAGCGGCAGGTTGAGGGCGATCTTCGCCGCTTCAAGGAATACATCGAATCGCGCGGCACGCCGACGGGCGGCTGGCGCGGCGAGGTCGAAGGAGGCCAGGTCGAGGGCGGCCACAAGGTGAGCGAGGGCCGCTGACCCAGCCGCGAGGCTCATGCAAGGGCAGGGCCCTCCGGAGGACGGACGACCGTGACGTCGTTTTGGCGACGCTTAGAGTGTGGCTCCTGTACCACTGGGGGTCCGGGAGCCACACTTACCCATCCTTCTCGGCTGTCTTCGCTTGCGCTGCCGCTCAGTCGCCCCAAGGCCGCGCCACGCCGGCACCCAGAACGCTCGTGATGCAGCTGACGTGCATCAGCACGAGGTATCCCTCGCCGGAGCCAGGATGTGCATCGCCCGCCCCCGCGGCCGCGCTCGCGGCCTGTTATCGATCCGCAATCGGATAAGCCCCGCGCGTCGGGGCGGCGGATAGCGACGGCGGCGCATGGTTCTGTCCTTGGAGGCAGCAGCCTCCATGACAGGGTGATGGAATGGATCTCCCCACCATCGGTGAGAGTCGGCGGACGCATCGAGCGTTGCTCGCATGGTTCTCGAGCCCGCGCATAGCCGTTCGCACTGCCTTTCGGCTGCTGGAGACCGTCCCCAGCGCCCGGGTCGCGGTCCGCTGCGCAGAGGAGCACGGCGCGGAAGGTCCGGTAGTAGCGCTGGCCGCGGAGATCCCGTGGCTGTGGTCGACCATGGTCACCCGTCAGCTCAGCGGCCTCGGGGTGGCCGTCGTCTGGGATCCCGATACCGCCGGCGCCATGACCGACCGGAGGCCGGCGGCATGATCGGCTTGTTATGCGTTTGTAATGTCGCGTCGGCGAGGGATGGCGGTCTCTCCACATCGACTGACCTACGGTTCGACAACAGCAGAACACCACAAGGCGGGCGCTTGTGACGGGGCGCACCTCCTTTCGCACGGACGGTTCGGGTCCCCTCCCCGGGCCGTCCGTCGCCATTTCTGTCGAAAACATCACTGGGGAGGACACCAGATGAGCGCGACCACATCCGGCCGCAAGGCCACCGATAAGGACACCGATCCGATGGCGCGTCTATCGACGACGGCACGCCAGGCGGCTGACACCGTCGCCGGGGCTGCCGGCGAGGTAGCCGCGCGGTTCCCCGAGGCCGCGAACACCACGCGTGACGCGCTCGGCGAGGCCAACCGTGCGTTCCAGGAAGCGAACCGCATGGTCCGTGCAGGTTCCGACCAAACACTCAAGGTGGTCGCCGCAGCATCGCTCGGGTTTGCCGGCGGGCTTCTCATCGGTGGCGCGAATCGATTGCTCGTGATCGCGGCACTGGTGCCGGCGGCGCTCGTCGGCTCCGAATACATCCAGCGCGAGACGACGGTCGCGCGCTAGGGGATGCCTTCGCGTCTCGGATGGCGGGGTGCAACGGTGCTGATACCGACCGGCCCGGCAACCCGCAAGCGGCCGCAACGCGAGCGGTCGTAGCGTCGAGACCGACCCGCCTCTGAGCGGGGGCGAAGGAGGTTTCGACCACATGGACGACGCGAAGCGAACCTATCGGGACGCGGAGAACGAGGCCAAGGAGCAGGCGCGCAAGTCGGACGGCGACGAGAGCCTGTCCGACAAGGCAGCGAACCTCGGCGACGACATCCGCACCGGGCTGGCCAACGCTGGCGACGAGGTCGACAAGCAGGTCGATCGCGCCAAGTTCCGCGAGGAGCACGGCGAGGACGTCTGATCCGACAAGCACATCGAGAAGAGACCCCGGCCATGGGCCGGGGTCTCTTCATGTCTCGGCCACCTTCACGCCGTGGTCGACCGACACCTCCTGGTCGACCGACGCGTCTTGCTCGACCGACGTGCGTCGCGTGCTCGTTGCCGCAGGAGCTTGACGACCGCGATCTCCTCGCTCCGGTCCGCCTCGGTCGGCGGCGCGACCTGCTCCTCAGCCGCATCGACCAGCGCCCCACCGAGGTTCCCCTCGAGATATGCCTCGAGGACGGCCGGGTGGACGTAGCTCCCGCGCGCGACCGCCGGCGTGTTGCCCAGGCGCTCGGCGGTCATCTTCATCGCCTCGACCACGTTCTTCTTCGCCGGCACCCCTTGGTCCTGCGGCTGGAGCGCGCGGAGGGCACGGTACGCCAGCAGCGTGCCGGCCCAGGTCCGGAAGTCCTTGGCCGTGAAGTCGCCGCCAGAGATCTCCCGCAGGTAGTCATTGACGTCGTCGGACGTGACATCGCGCGCGACCCCATCGTCGTCGACGTACTGGAACAGCTCCTGCCCGGGCAGCTCCTGGCATCGCCGCACGACCGCCGCAACACGCCTGTCCCGCAACCCGACCTCGTGGACGATGCCGGCCTTGCCGCGGAAGCGGAACGTGACAGCCGAGCCGCTGATCGTCGCGTGGCGATCGCGCAGGGTCGTCAGCCCGAACGACCTGTTGAGCTTGGCGTACTCATCGTTCCCGACACGGATCAACGTGAGCTCGAGCAGCCGGACGACGGCGCCGAGGACCTTCTCGCGCGGCAGCCCGCGCTTCGCCAGGTCCCGCTCGGCGCGACGGCGGATCCTCGGGAGCGCCTTGGCGAAGGCGATCAGCCGCGCGAAGTTCTCTGCCCCCCGCCGCTCCCGCCATCGCGGGTGATAGCGATATTGCTTGCGACCACGCGCGTCCCTGCCAGTGGCTTGAAGGTGCCCGTTCGGCCAGGGCGAGATCCAGACATCGGTCCACGCGGGCGGGATGACGATCCCGCGGATCCGCTCGAGGACCGCTTCGTCGCGGATGGGCTTCCCTTCCCTGTCGCGGTAGGTGAAGCCCCGGCCCGTCTTGTGGCGGGTGAACCCCGCTCTCGTGTCGCTGGTGTAGCGCAGGCCGCTCGCTCGGGCGACCTCGCGCGCGTCCTCTCGCGTGTCCGTCATATCGCGACGGTACGAGCGCGAACGTCGCGCCGACACGCGCGAAGGGCCTTCGCCACATGCCTGCAACCTCGCATCGAGCGCGGGTTTCCCTTCCGATACGGACCCCCGCGGATACTCGGAAACAGGTCCCGTCGCGATACCTGCCCTGGGGGACGATCGCGATGGGACTCCTTCTATCCGACGCCAGGACCGATCCGACGCCAGGACGAGGGACAGGCGGTACGCGGCGCCTCAGGAGACCCCCAGAGGAGACCCCCAGTTGGATGCAGCAGTCCTCATCGACCGGGTATCGAAGCGCTTCGGCGACGACATCGCGCTCGACGATGTATCCGTCGCGGTGCCGCAAGGCACGATCCTTGGGATCATCGGGCCGTCCGGGGCCGGCAAGACGACGCTCGTGCGACTGATGACCGGAGCGCTGACGCCGACCGATGGCGAGATCCGGGTGATGGACGAGGATCCGGTCCGGTTCAAGCGGCACACCCGCGAACGGATCGGCTACATGCCGCAGCAATTCGCGCTCTATCCGGACCTCACGACCCGCGAGAACGTCGACTTCGTCGCATCGCTCTTCGGGCTCCTATGGTGGCGACGTCGCCGCCGGACCCGACAAGTCCTCGAGCTGGTGGACCTGTGGTCAGTGCGCGACCGCCGCGCCGGCAGGCTGTCCGGTGGGATGCAGCGGCGCCTCGAGCTCGCCACCGCCCTGGTCCACGAGCCGGCAGTCCTGTTCCTCGACGAGCCCACCGCCGGGATCGACCCCCTCCTGCGGTCGACGATCTGGCGCGAGTTGAGCCGGCTCCGTAACGAGGGGCGGACGCTCCTGGTCACCACCCAATATGTCGGCGAAGCGGAACAGTGTGATGCGGTCCTGCTCATCTCCGACGGCCACGTCATCGCCGCCGGCACGCCCGATGACCTGCGCCGGACCGCGATCGGCGGCGATATGGTCGACGTCGAGACGGCCGCCCCGATCGACCCGACGTCGCTGCGCCAGATCGAGGGCGTCCACCGGATCGAACAGCGCGGGCCGAACTCGATCCGCGCGACGGTCGATGACGCCGCGCGGATCCTGCCCGAGATCGTCGAGACGATCACGGGGTTGGGTGGCGATGTGTCGTCCGCCGCCGAGGCGCGTCCCTCCTACGACGAGGTGTTCGCTCTCCTGGTCGAGCGCGACCGTGCCGCGCGACCCAAGGCAGACGACGCCGAGCACGCCGCCTGATGCGCTCGATCCTCACGGTCATCTGGCGGCTGCTCGCGTTCATCGGCAAGGAGCTCGTCGAGACCGTCCGGCGGCCGGGAGCGATCGTCAGCCTCATCGTCGGCCCGTTCCTGATCATGGCCCTGTTCGGCGCCGGCTTCAGCGGCATCCGTCGGCCGCTCGACACGATCGTGGTCGCGCCGGCATCGAGCGAGCTGCCTGCGGATCCGGCCGATTACCAGGCGTTGGCAGGCCCGGCCCTGCATATCGACAGCGTGGTCCAGGACCGCGCGGCCGCTGAGGCGCGCCTACGAGCGGGTGAGGTCGACGTCCTCGTCGTGGCACCCGATGACCCGGAGGCCGCATTCCGGGCCGGGAAGCGCTCGACGATCGACATCGTGGTCGATGCCGTCGACCCGGTCGAAGAGAACTACGCCACCATCCTCGGCTCGGCGCTCGCGAGTGCCGTCAATCGCCGCATCATCGAGCGTGCCGTCGAGGAGGGCCAGGGCTACGCGCTCCAGGCAGGCGACGCCCAGGCCGCGTCGATCCCGCCCGACGTGGTCGCCGCGCCGACCGAATCGCAGCTCGTGAACCTCGCCGACCGTGCGCCAACCGTGACCTCGTTCTTCGGACCGGCCGTCCTTGCGCTGATCCTGCAGCACCTCGCGGTCACGCTCGTCTCGATGTCCCTCGTCCGTGAACGCCAGAGTGGCGTCATGGAGCTCTTCCGGATCTCACCCGTGACCGCAGGCGAAGTCCTCGCAGGAAAGGTCCTCGCGTTCGGCCTCATCGGGTTCGTCATCGCGGGCCTCACGATGCTGTTGCTCGTGGTCGGCCTGGGAGTGCCGGTGCTCGCCAGCGTCGGTTCGCTCGCCATCGTCATCGGCTTGCTCCTTCTGGCATCGCTGGGGCTCGGGCTGCTGATCGCCGTCGTCTCCGACTCGGAACGTCAGGCGGTGCAGCTGTCCCTGCTGACCCTCCTTGCCTCGGTCTTCTTCAGCGGCTTCGTCCTGGCCATCGACCAGTTCAGCCCACCGGTCCGCGCCCTCGCCTACCTGCTCCCCGTCACGCACGGCATCCAGCTGCTGCAGGACCTCATGCTCCGCGGGTCGACCAACCACCTCTGGCAGGTCGGCGCGCTCATCGCGATCGCAACCGTCACCCTCGTGGCAGCCTGGCTGCTGCTGCGGCGGAACATGCGAACCGCCTGATCACACCCGCCAGTCCGGGCTGGCACGGCACTGCAACGCCGCCACGGACCGACGCGTGCGCCCCGAAGCGTGGCACCTGCGACCGTTGTGAGACAGCTCCCACGGAGGGTCCCTCATGACCGACGACACCACCCGGCCCCCGGACCACCGGCCAGACGAAACGGGGATGGCCACCGACCCTCAGCGCGGTGGGCGCGATGACGGGTCGCGGTCCCGGCCCGGTTCGGACGAACAGGAACCGAATCCGCTTCTTCGCGACGGCCCGGATGCTCCGGACGCCGCCGACATCGAGGATCCCAGCGAGCAGCTATGAGGCTGGAGCCGGCCCCGACGCTGCCCCACGGTCCGCGTTCATCCGAGGGCGCGTCCCGCGCGCGCGATCGGACACGCCGGCGCCCCGTCCGCCCTCTCGACGATGGCACGACGGAGCTCGTACACGTGATCGAATTCGCGTGGCCGGCCGGTGACGCGATCCAGCCGGTGATCTGGCTGCAGCGCCAGCTGCTCGACTAAGCGCGACTCAGGCGAACGCCGGCTGTTCGGGCTCGCCCGCTGGAGCGGCAGCGATCCTCGTGCGATAGACGGCCTCGTATCCGTCGGTCATGCGCCCCACCGAGAACCGCTCGATGACGGAATCGCGGATCGCCTGCCGGTCGAGGTCAGCAACGCGGTCGACGCGGAACGCCATCGCCCGGACGTCGTCACCGAAGAACCCGTCGATGCCATCGCGGACGATCTCCGGCAGCGCGCCCGTGGGCCGGGCGACGACTGGCGTGCCGCATGCCAGCGCTTCGATGGCGACGAGGCCGAACGGTTCCGGCCACGAACCGGGCATCAGGGCCGCATAGCTCTCGGCGAACAGCTGGTCGCGCTCCTCCTGGGACACCTCGCCGAGGTACTCGATCGATGGACCGGCCGCCTTCAGCGCGGGGGCGAACACCTCGTCGTAGTACTCGCGCTCGACGCCACCGGCCGCGACCTTGGCGGCGATCTTCAGCGGACGGCCGACGGCCTTGGCGATCTCGATCGATTCGACGATGCCCTTCTCCGGCACCACCCGCCCGACGAAGCACAGCGCGTCGGTACGCTGCTTGCCGAACGGCGCCTCGCCAAGGCGCAGGCCGTTGTGGACGACGGAGAACGGGACATCGGGATGGGTCGATGCCTGGTTCCTGCTGATCGCCACGAGCCCGGCCGGTGGGTCGGCGAGCAGGCCGTCGGCATACGGCATGTCGAGGCGGCCATGGAACGTCGACACGACCGGCACCGGTGCGATCCGCGCGAGGAGCAGGTTTACCCACTCCAGGTGGCTGTGGATGACGTCGAACTCGCGAGCATGCTTGAGTACGCTGTGGAGCGTCAGCTGCATGAACGGCAGTGACTCGCCGGTGTAGCCGATCGGCCGGAGTGCTTTCTCGACCGTCTCGATATGCCGTCCCGGGACGACCGAATCGCCGCTGGCGAACGTCGTGATCTCGTGGCCGCGCCGGTCGAGCTCGGTCACGAGTCCGTGGACGATGCGCTCGGTGCCGCCGTAGGCGCCTGGCGGGACGCGTTCGAAGGGCGGGGCGACCTGGGCGATCCGTAGTCGATCTGGCAACGAGGTCTCCCCGGAACGCAATGGACCGCGGACCTCTCCTGAAGGTCCGCGGTCCTAGTCTCTCACCCCGGTGCAGCCCGGGGTCCGATCGGCCTAGCGCGGGTCGAGATCGGGTCGGCGACCCTCCTCCAGGTCCTCCTCGGTCTTGTCGCCGACGCCGGCGCCGCCGGCGGCGCCGACGGCACCACCGACGACAGCACCCGGAGGGCCGGCGATGGCCCCACCGATCACCGCGCCCGCGGCACCGCCGCCCAGCGCTCCTGTGCCGGACCCGGCCTCGTCGTCGCCTTCGGCCGCCTCACCAGCGACCGCGCCACCGACGGCCCCGATAGCGCCACCGACGACGGCACCCGGAGGGCCACCGACCGCGGCTCCGACGGCTGCCCCGGCCAAGGCGCCCCCGCCGGCACCGAGCGCCTCGGCGCCATGCTCGTTGGTGTCTTCCCTGGCGTCGTCGACGGCCCCGCGCCGATCCATCGGCCGGTCCATCGCGCGGTCCATCTCGTTCCGATCGAGGGTCGGATCGAGCGGGTCGACGTCGCCGTCGATGCGCCTCGTGTCGTTGCGATCCATGAGCTGGCCTCCTCTTCCCTGGGGGTCGGCTGGGGGTCGCACGGACCGTACGTGCGGCCCGGACCGGGCCGACGTCAACTGCGCGACGGGCGACGTAACAGGCGGATTTCAGCGTTCGCGTCCGGCCACAGGGATGGTGTCGTCGGTCACCACGAAGCCCGTCACGGGCCCAGGCCGGAACCGGGGTGTCAGACGTCTGGTCCATACTTTCCGGGGACCACACCGGAAGCGGTCGGAGGACGAACGCTCTTGACAGACGGCGCCCCTGGACGGAGCTCGCGAGCACCGAACCGGGCGAAGGACGAGGTCGCGCGGGCGCGCGATATCCGCCTCGAGACGGGTCAGGCGATCATCGCCGGCATCTTCATCGGCTGGCTGGGGATCGCGACGAAGGCTGCGATCAACGAGGCGGTCGGGACGAACTCGTACTACGTCCTGCTGATGGCGGCTGCCGTCCTGGCGGCATGGGTCGGCGGGCTATCCGGCGGCATCTCCGCGGTCGTCACCGCCGCGGTCCTCAACCAGGTCATCTTCGTCAATGGCGAATCCGCGCCGGACGCCGCGCAGTTCCTGCAGGCGCTGTACATCGTGACCGCGGTCGCGACCGTCCTCCTCGTCGCGTCGCGTCGCGCATCACGCGACCGATTGGCGGATGCGCTCGATGAGGTGTCGACGCTCGCCGAGGAGATCGAAGGCCGCGACGCACGGCTCCAGCTGATGCTGTCGGCGTCTGGGACCGGCTTCTGGGAATGGGATATCGAGACCGGGGCATTGACCTGGTCGGACGAGATCTTCCGACAGCACGGCTTTGAGCCCGGTGTCGCCGCCCCGGAGTTCACCGTGTACCTCGACACCATCCATCCCGACGATCGCGGCGCGTTCGAGAGCGCCGTCGGCTCGACGATGGAGCC
>Ga0207662_10000342_pt1 | contig 21071 bp, 19 predicted proteins | sample KBSS33LmetaG_FD_184338 | JGI IMG/M metagenome (GOLD analysis project Ga0207662, IMG submission 184338) | Switchgrass rhizosphere microbial communities from Kellogg Biological Station, Michigan, USA - KBS S3-3L metaG (SPAdes) (version 2) | ecosystem: Host-associated > Plants > Roots >... | reverse complement strand
CCGCCCGTCGGCGACGAAGTGGACCACCTGGCCGACGCGCACCGGGGCCGCCTGTCGCGCGGGCACGGCGGCGGCCAGCTCGAGCGTCCCGCTCCGCACGATGGTGAACATCGGCGCGCCGCGCGCGAGGTGCACGCCTCCGTCGACGAGCCGCTTCTCGAGCACGCCGCTCGCCGGCGCGACGACGCGCGTATCGCGCGCCTGATTGCCGCTCGCGCGGAGCCGCGCCACCGCGGCGGCGAGCCGCGCGCGCGCCGCGATCACCGCCTGCTGCGAGGTCTTGAGGTCGCGCTCCGCGATCGCCCCGGCCTTGAACAGCGACTCGTTCTGCTCGAGCGTCCACTGCGCGTTCGCCAACTCGGCGTTCGCCGCCGCGCGGTCGGCCTCGGCGCTCGCGCGGCTGCTCTCCTGCTCGCTCGCCTCGAAGGTCGCGAGCAGCTGGCCAGCGCGCACCTGATCACCCTCGCGCACGTAGACGGACATGAGGTCGCCCTCGATCCGCGCGCGCACGTCGATCGTCTCGAGCGGATGCAGGTCGCCGGTGAGCGCGACACCGTCCTCGATCGTCATCGGCGACACGGTGGCGACGTCGGTCGCGGCGAGCGTGATCGACGGCGATGGACGACCGCCAGCGCCACCCCCCCCGCCACCCGGCCCGCGTGCCGTGGTCGCGCCGCCAGCCCCGCCACCCTCGCGCCCACCGCCCGTGGGGCCGCCTTGCTGCGCCGCCGCGGCGCCGCGCGCGCCCTCGGCGGCAGCCGAACCGGCCGCGTCCTTCGAGCAGGCGGACGCCAGCGAGATCAGCGCGAGGGTCAGGGGAACGGCGCGGAGCGAGAGTCTGTTCGGTTGCATTCGACTATCTCGGGGCCGACGGCGTCGTCGTCATCGGCGGGAGCGGGACCGGACGGCCCAGCGCACGCGCGAGGTCGGCCGAGGCGAGGAAGAGATCGTACGTGGCGCGAGCCTCGGTGCTCTGCGCGATCAGCAGGGCGAGCTGGGCATCCGAGACCTCGAGCTGCGTGGTGAGGCCGCGCGTGAAGCGGAGCTGCGCGAGCTGGAAGGCCTCTTGCGCCTCGCTCGAATTCTGCTGCGTGGCCGCATAAGCGGCGCGCGAGCGGCGGAGCTCGGCCCGTGCGCGCGCGACCTCGAGCGCGACCGTCTCGCGCTGCTGCTGCAGCTGCAGCTCGGCGACGCGATACTGCGCCTGCGCGAGCTCCACGTTGGAGCGGACGCGGAAGCCGTCGAAGATCGGGAAGGAGAGGTTGAGCGCGAGCTGCCGGTCGGAGAAGAAGCCTCCGTTCTGGCACAGGCGTCCCGCTGTGCTGCCGGGCGGGCAGTCCTCGACGGTGAGCGCGCCGCGCGTGCGCGGAATGCCGTAGCCGATCGGTGGAAAGGCGGAGAAGCCAGTCTGGAAAACGAAGGCGAGCGTCGGGTAGTAGTCGGCCCGCGCCACGGTGACGCCCAGGCGCCGCGCCGAGACGGTCAGCTCCGCCGAACGGATCGCCGCCCGGTCGGGCGCGCCCGTCGTGTCGATCCGGGCGAGCAGCGCCGCGGCACTACTCGAGTCGATGCGCGTCGCGAGCACGAGCGGCTGTTCGACTGGAACGTTGAGCAGCCGCTTGAGGTCGAGCAGCGCGAGCTCGTGGTCGTTGCGGGCCGCGATCGCGACCGGCTCCAGGTTGGAGCGCTCGACGCGGACGCGGAGCACGTCGTAGCGTGCGGCCTGACCGGCCCGCTGCAACTGCTCGAGCTGTGTCACCCGGTTCGTGGCGACCGTGAGATTGCTGTCCTGCAGCGCGGCGATCCGCGCGGTGTACAGCCCCTGCAGGTAGGCGCGCTGCACCTGCATCGTCACGGACGCGCGCTCCTCGAGCTCGTCCTCGCGCGCCGACTCTCGCACGTCCTTCCCGGCGCGGATGCCGGCCACCAGCCGTCCGCCCTGGAAGACCGTCTGCGTCAGGTTCGTGTTGAACGTGTAGGTGTTGGGCTGATTGAACAGCGAGCCCACTGCCTGGCCACGTGCACTCTCGTAGACGTGCGTGTAGGTGCCGTTGAAGCGCAGCTGCGGCAGCGCGTTGGCGCGTACGTTCGAATACAGAGCGTCGGCGACGCCGATCTGGGCGTTCGCGAGTCCGATCTCGTCGCTCTGCTGGAGCCCCATCTCCACCGCCTGATCCAGCGACAGACGGAGCGTGTCCGTCCACCGTGCGGGAGTCTGTGCGGAGAGCTGGCGAGAGGTGATCAGAAGGGCGAGCGCGACCGTGCGTCGCACCCACCCGGCAGGGGGGCAGCTAAGACTATGCATCAGGGAAGTATACGGCCCGCCGGGGCCCGTCGTTGGCTCGACGGCGCCGTGAGGGCGAGTGTGGCAGATTGAGTCGATCGCGCTCGATCGCACCTTCGCCGACCGGCGCATTCATGCGAAGTCTCGTCCACGCAGCCTTCCGTCGACAATGCCCAAGCTTCTCGTCCTGTTCCAGTCACGCAGCCCCGATGTCGTGCGTCTCGCCGAAGCGGCGACGCAGGGTGCACGCAGCGTACGCTTCGCCGAAGTCGACCTGCGCAGGCTCCCGGCGTCCGGCGACGCGCACGACAGCGCGCCCGACGCTGGGATGCGCGCGCATCAACTGCTCCAGCACGTCGAGGACATCGGCCTGTACGACGGGCTGATTCTCGCCGTGGGAGGGGCGGGCGATCCGGGCGAGGCGCTGGCGCGGACGCTCGCGACGTTCGGCGGCTCGCTCGCCAACAAGGTGGGCGCCGTGATCACGCCGGCGACGGGCGCCGACCGCCGTGCCGCGCTCTGGTCCGTCCTGAGCCCGATGGCGGACCGGGGGATGATCCTCGTGCCCGCGCCGTTCGCCGATCCGGGTGCCTTGGACGAGGAATCGACTCGGGTACTCGGCAGGCGCGTGGCCGAGGTGATCGGCTGGGTGACGCACGCGCGGTCGCACCACAACCACGAGCATCACCATCACGAGCATCACCACGACGCGGTCTGACCAAATGAAGGCGCGCGTCCGCGCCCCGCGCGTCAGTCGTCCACGAACTCCACGGTCACGGGCCTGGTGATCAACCCGGCCTGGACCCCTCGCTCGAGGAACAGGCGCACGGCCTTCCGGCCGCGCTCGCCGTAGTCGAGGGTCCAGTCGTTCACGTACATCCCGACGAAGGTGTCGGCCTTCGAGCGGTCGAGGCCACGAGCGTACTGCATCGCGTGGTCTAGCGCGCCGACACGGTGCTTCAATCCATACGCGATACTGTCGCGAAGGTGACGCGAAATCTTTCGCGTAAGCTCGGCGCCGAGGTCTTTTCGCACCACGTTGCCGCCAAGGGGGAGAGGGAGGCCCGTCTCCTGGAACCACCATTCCCCCATGTCCGCCACGAGGTGAAGCCCTCGCTCGGCGAAGGTGAGCTGTCCCTCGTGGATGAGGAGGCCCATGTCGACCTCGCCGTTCACCACGGCGTCCTCGATCGCGTCGAACGCGGTGAAGACGGGAACGAAGTCCGGCTCGTAGAGCTGGAGCGCCAGGTAGGCGCTGGTGAGCGGTCCGGGGATGGCGATCCGCTTCCCCTTCACGTCCGCCCGTGAGGCGGGATCGCGGGCGACGAGACGCGGCCCGTAGCGGTCGCCCATCGAGGCGCCGTGCGGGAGGAGGGCGTACCGGTCGCTCAGGTAGGCGTAGGCGTGGATCGAGACCGCGGTGACCTCGAGCTCACCGCGCAGCGCGCGCTGGTTGAGGCTCTCGATGTCCTGCAGCTCGTGGACGTAGGTGAGTCCCTCGGTGTCGATCTTCCCGACGGCGAGCGCGTAGAACATGAACGCGTCGTCCGAGTCGGGGCTGTGGGCCACGTGGATGGTCGTCATCGGAAGGGGCGAGGGATCACTTCGCAGCGGAACGCGCCGCGGCAACCGCGGTGTCGATGTCGTTCCGGTGCAGGAGGTACTCGGGGAGCGCGGCCGAGCGCTCCGCCGGCTCGGCGGCGAGGAGCCGCGCATCCAGCGCGCGGGCGCGTGCGTCGCTCCCCTCCATGCGTGCGACGCGGGCGGCGAGGATGAGCCCGAGCAGGTGCGTGGGCCGCGCCTTGAGGATCGTGTCGGCCTGCGCACGCGCGAGGGTCGTATCGCCGCCGACCTCACCCAGCCGGCCCAGGTCGTAGCGCTGGTCGAGGTTGAGGGGCCCGATCATCTCGTAGGCGGCGCGTGCCATCGGGAGGAAGGAGCGCACGGCGTCCTCACGACCCGCCTCGTGCTCGGTCATGATGCGATCGTAGAGGCGCTCGGCGCGCTGCTCGGGGGAGAGCTGGCTAATGTCGGGCGCGCGTGGCGCGGCGCCGGCGGGCGCGCCTCCCGCGTCGCCCGCCGGCGGGCCGATAGGCGTGGCGCCCTGCATGTTGGCGCCGTCGAGCACCTCGGTGGCCGGCGCGGTCGGATTGCCGCGTGCGCCGAACCGCTGGCCGACGACGAGCGCGGTGAGCGACACGAGCGCGAGCGCCGCGACGGCCCAGGGCAGCGCGCTGGCGAATCCGCGCGCGGGCGCGGCCGAGGGCGCGCCCGCGGGAGTGCCGCAGCGGTGGCAGAAATGGGCGCCGGGAGTGAGCGGCGCTGAGCAGGTGGAGCAGGTGGCGCCGGCGAGCGCGGTGCCGCAGCTCGAGCAGAAGCGACCCGAGGCCGGCGCGCCGCAGGAGGGACAGCGCGACGTGCTGGTACCGTCGGGCGTCGGCGCGAGCGGTGTAGCCGGGGGTGTCGTCATCGCCTCAAAGCTACATCGCGGCGACACCCCCTGGCAGCGGAGGCGCGGCGCTCAGGGATGCCGCGCCGCGCGATGGATCGCGCCGATCAGGTCTGGTGACTGCCGCCGGGCTGCGAGATCTTCTCGACGACCCTCTCCGCCTGCTTGTCCTTGCCGGCCATGCGCACGAGGTCCGCCTGCGCGACGACGCCGACCAGCGAGCCGCGCTCGTCGACGATCGGGAGGCGCCGCACCTGCTCGCGTCCCATCAGCTCCATCGCCGACTCGACCGAATCGTCGGGGCCGCAGGTCTTCACGCCGCCCGACATGATCTCGCTCACGTGGGCGTCGGCGGCGCGGCCCTCGGCCACGGCGCGGATGGCGATGTCGCGATCCGTGACGACACCGACGAGGCGGCCGCGCGTCTCGGCGCCTCCGACGCGCTCGACCACCGGCACGAGGCCGACGTCCTCCTCCTTCATCAGCTGAGCTGCTTCCGACACCGGCGTGTCCGGCGACACGGAGCGCGGATTCTTCGACATGATCTCGGAGATCTTCATGGTCGTCCTCGTTGCTGAGATGCGTGCTGACGTCCTGCCTCCTCGGAGCGGAGGAACTCGAAGGCAACTGACGTGCCGGATGCAGCCACGGCTCGTTGACAGCACGCGAGTCTCCGGCGAGCATTGTCGGCGTGCCTGAATCCCGTGCGCTGTTACCCGACCTGAAGGGCGCCACCGCGAAGGACGTCCTCGAGATCGCCCGGACGCACAACGTCCGCTTCCTGCGACTCCAGTTCACCGACATCCTCGGCGTCAACAAGAACGTCGAGATCCCCGCGTCGCAGTTCGAGAAGGCGCTCACCGGCGACATCATGTTCGACGGGTCGAGCATCGAAGGGTTCGTGCGGATCGAGGAGAGCGACATGCTGCTCGCCCCCGATCTCTCGACGTTCCGGATCTTCCCGTGGGGGGATCCGGACTCGCGCGTGGGCCGTCTCATCTGCGACATCAACATGCCCGACGGCTCGCCCTTTCCGGGCGATCCCCGCGGGGCGTTGAAGCGCGTGATCGCCGACGCCGCCGAGCTCGGCTACACGATGAACGCGGGGATGGAAGCCGAGTTCTTCATGTTCAAGCGCGGGCCGAACGGTGAGTCGTCGACCGAGACGCACGACGTCGGCTCGTACTTCGATCTCGCGCCGGTGGACCTGGGTGAGGACGCGAGGCGCGGGATCGTGGACGATCTCGAGCAGATGGGGTTCGAGGTCGAGACGGCGCATCACGAGGTGGCGCACGGGCAGCACGAGATCGATTTCCGCTATGCGGACGCGCTGACCACGGCGGACAACATCGCGACGTTCCGGTTCGTCGTGAAGGCGGTGGCGCAGCGGTTCGGCCTGTCGGCGTCGTTCATGCCCAAGCCGATCTTCGGGCAGAACGGCAGCGGGATGCACACGCACCAATCGCTGTTTCGCGGCAAGCAGAACGCGTTCTGGGACCCGAAGGCGCAGTGGGAGCTGAGCGAGACCGCGCTGCACTACATCGGCGGGCTGCTGCGGCACGCCCGCGGATGCTGCGCGATCACGAACCCGCTCGTGAACTCGTACAAGCGGCTGGTGCCGGGGTACGAGGCGCCGGTGAACGTCGCGTGGAGCATGCGCAACCGCTCGCCGATGCTGCGCATCCCGGAACGGCGGGGGCTCGGCACGCGCGTGGAGCATCGCGTGCCCGACCCGGCGGCGAACCCGTATCTCGCGCTCGCGGTGATGCTGGCGGCGGGGATCGATGGGGTGAGAACGAGCGCCGATTATCGGGAACCCGTGAACGAGAACATCTGGGAGATGAGCCACCGCGAGAAGCGGCGGCTCCGCATCGACGACCTGCCGCACGACCTGAACGAGGCGTGCAACGAGCTGGAGAAGAACGACGTGATCACGAGCGCGCTCGGCGATCACATCGCGCAGCACTTCCTGGCGGCGAAGCGGCAGGAGTGGCGGGAATACATCTCGCAGGTGTCGCAGTGGGAGCTCGACAACTACCTGGGGAAGTACTAGCGACGCTGCAGTTCGTCCCGGTCTCTCGCTCAGTGGCAAGACCACGCCAATGGGTCGCCTCGCGGCAGCACTCTCGATCCTCGTCCTCATCGCGTGCAGGGGCACGGGCAACACGATGGGGCCGGGCACCCCTGCACTCGCCGCTGGCTCGTATCAACTGATCAGCGTGAACGCCGCCAAGCTGCCGTTCACCGATCCGCAAACGTCGATCACATGGACGAGCGGGGAGTGGGTCGTGTCCACCCACAAGCAGTTTTCGGCGTCGTTCGACGTGACCAGCCCGACAGGGACAGTGAAACTGACGAAGTCCGGTCTCCTCGACGGAGTCAGCACCACGACGGTATACGTCGTTTACAGTGATGGAACGGAGACGCTGGCGCTGGTCTCCCCGTACGGATTCACGGTCGGTCTCGACGCGCTGCAACTGGGCTTCAAGCGGAAGTCCTGATGCGAGCGACGGACGCACGGGGACGGCGCTCGGGAGGCAGCCGGCGCAGGCAGCGGTCGTCCGGGGCGCCGCTCCTGTTGCCGCCGGTTCGGGCGACCGGTATCGTAGTGATTAGGGGCGCCACCGGCACCGTTGATGCCGGTAGTTCGCTCCGGATGTGCAATGGATCGCACCCGTCAGCCCCCCAGATCGCGCCCTCCTTACCGGTGTGCGCGGTCGTCGCAGGCGACATGTAAGCCATTTCGGGAAGTCGGGAAGTACTGATCTCGTAGCCGCACGACCGATCGAGCGCAGCGCGCTCGGTCGCAAGGTTGGGGGAGGTCGCATGCGTACTGTCATCGCTGCCAGCGTGCTGGCACTCCTGATGGCGGGCCGACCGCTCGTCGCGCAGCAGACGTCGACGGGACGACTCGAGGGGACGGTCGCGCCGTGGATCGCCTCTCGATCGGTGCAGGCTGCGCAGGTGTCGCTGGTCCACCTCGAATCGGAGGCGAGCGCCTCGGTCACGGTCCCGGTGGATGGACGCGGCCGGTACCACGTGGACTCGCTTCCTAGGGGGCGCTACCTGGTTCAGGTGAGCCACCCAACGCTCGACTCGCTCGACGTGACGCTGGCGCCGGGCCCGCTGATGATCGCGGGCGGACGGACCACCCGATCGGACTTCTCGCTTCCCTCCGGCGACCGACTGCGGGCGATCGTGTGCCCGGGCGTGACGCTCGGACCGGAGAAGGCCGTCGTCGCGGGTCGCGTGGTCGACGCGGAGACGGAGGCGCCGATCGCCGGTGCGAGCGTCATCGCGGTGTGGACCGAGATCACGATCGATCGCAAGGCGCGCAAGATCATCACGGAGCGGAAGCAAGCGGTCGTGAGGACGGGCCGGGCCGGGGAATACCGGTTGTGCGGTGTTCCGGCGGAGAAGTCGCTCACGGTGCAGCTGCAGCATGCCGGGCTCGCGGGGGCCGCCACCAGAGTGAGCGTCAGCGACGAGGAGGGCGTGGTCGTGCGCGATCTCTCGTTGAGCATGCGCTCCGCGCCGACGATCGCGGCGCTCGATTCGATCGAGCGGGTCGCGGCCGCGAGGGGTCCCGACTCGACCGCGGACGCCGATACGACGCGCGGCGAGCTCGCGCTGAGCGGGAACGCCAGCCTGGCCGGCACGGTGCAGACGACGACGGGACGACCGGTGGCGAACGCCGAAGTTCGCATCCGTCACGGGCAATCGTCGACGAAGACGGACGACGTCGGCCATTTCGTCCTCGGTGGCCTTCCGGGGGGAACCCAGGTGGTGCTCGTGCGGCAGATCGGGTTTGCCCTCGCCGAGATTCCGGTCGAGCTGCGGTCCAACCGGCGTCTCGAGCTCAACGTGCGGGTGAGGCGCGCGGTCGCACTCGATTCCGTTCGCGTGCTCGCGTCGAGGCCGTCACTCGCGGAGTTCGAGTACAACCGCCGGACGAACCTCCAGGGGCGATTCCTCACCCTGAGCGACATCCAGCGCAGCAACGCGAAGCAGACGTCGGATCTCCTCCCGCTGCTGGGCGGCTACGTCATGATGGGACGCGGCCGACTCGTGAAGATGGCGGAGACGGACTACGATCCGCCCGGGACGCATTCGTGCCGCGGAGCGAACGTGGTGATCGATGGCGTGGACGGACTGGAGGTCGACGACGTCCTGCCGAATCAGATCGCCGGGATCGAGCTATACAAGAACGCCGCCTCGGCCCCGCTGCAGTACGCCGGCCGCGCCGAATGTGGATTGATCGTGATCTGGCTGAGGCCCGGCCCTCGCCGGGGCCGCTGGCTACCCGCCCCTAGCACCGCGGCCACGTTGCAGTACAATGGATATCCGTAGGATCGGCTGAACCCCACCTCACCATCTTCGTACGCGGAACCGACATGGCGTTACGCGAACTACGCGACGAGAGTGGCGTGCTCTGGACGGTCTACGACGTGCATCCGAGCTCGGTGCGACATGGCTCGCTCCAGATTCGGGAGGAGCTCGCCTCCGGGTGGCTCTGCTTCCAATCCGACGCAGCGAAGCGTCGCCTCGTGGGAATCCCGGAGCAGTGGGAGCAGCTGGAGGACGGCGCGCTGATGTCGCTCATGACCGCCGCCGCGCTCGTCACCGCCAGCGCGAACAAGCTTCCGACGTCCTGATCCCGGCAGCGCAGGCTGCCGGCTTCGGCCGGAACTTCCCTCCTCGGCGCGCGGTACATTCAGTGTGATGTCCTCGCGTCGCACCTTCGCCTTCCTGCCATCGACGATCGCACTGATCGTCATCGCGCTGCTGCTCGGGAGCAGTGGCGGTATCGTCGTGTCGGTCACACGCGCGGCGCACGTCGCGCTCGCCGCGGTCCAGACGCCTTGGCACCCGACGGTCGATCGTGCGGATGGCCGAGCGACCGAGCCCGATGGCTCGACACGCACCGCGTTCCTGCACGCGCAGGCGCCGTCGGCCGGCCGGACGTATGCGCCGCACACGAGCGGCGACGGTGGGCGAGACGCCATCGCGCTCGGTGTCGAGCGTGCGCTGCTCGACCTGGCCGCGCGCCGCGCGCCAGGCGCCGCCGTGGCTGCGCGCGAGGACGGCGTCACGCCGCCGGGCCAGCCGGCTCCCTCGTCGCGCGCACCGCCGATCGGCTGATCACCGCCGACGCGAGCGTGCCGTCCGGCACGCCTACGCCGCGTCCCTCGTCGCATCACACCAACGTCTCGCCGGAACCGCCGGTCATCGCGACCGCGCACATCGCGCGAGGCGGCATGCGTCACCGAGCATCCATCGGCCGCACGCATGCATCACACGAGAGGAGCCGTACGATGAACAACGTCAAAGTGTTCGTGCTGATGGCCGCGCTCACCGCGCTGTTCATGGCCATCGGCGGATATCTCGGTGGACAGGGCGGCATGCTGATGGCCCTGATCTTCGCCGGCGCGATGAACTTCTTCATGTACTTCGCGTCCGACAAGCTGGTGCTGCGCATGTACGGCGCGCGGACGGTCACGGCGGCGGAGGCGCCGGAGCTCTACGCGATGGTGGACCGGCTGCGCCAGCGCGCCGACCTGCCGATGCCGACGGTGGCGGTCGCGCCGCACGCGCAGCCCAACGCGTTCGCCACGGGACGCAACCCCGAGCACGCGGTGGTGTGCGTGACGGAAGGGATCCTCGGCCTCGTGAGCCGCGAGGAGCTGGAGGGCGTGCTCGCGCACGAGCTCGCGCACATCAAGAACCGCGACATGCTGCTCCAGACGGTCACGGCGACGATGGCGGCGGCGATCAGCAATCTCGCGTGGATGGGGATGTTCACCGGCGGCCGCGACGACGACGAAGGAGGCAACCCGATCGCCGGGCTGCTGATGGTGATCCTCGCGCCGATCGCCGCGTCGCTCGTGCAGCTGGCGATCAGCCGGCAGCGCGAGTTCAAGGCGGACGAGGTGGGGGCGCGGATCAGCGGCCGCCCGCTCGCGCTGGCGAGCGCGCTCCGCAAGCTCGACGCGGGCGCGCACCAGATCCCGATGCACGTATCCCCCGCGGCGGCGCCGCTCGCGCAGGTGAACCCGCTCGCATTCAGCGGTGGCAACGTGGCCAAACTCTTCTCGACGCACCCGCCGACGGCCGAACGGGTCCAGCGGCTCCAGGCGCTTGCCGCCTGACGTGCGTCCACCGATCATCTCGACACTCATCCCGCGCCCATTCGGGCAGGAGCCGACATGACCATGCACACGACCTGGCAGCCGCTTCCGGCGTCGTACGACATCAACGACAACGGGAAGCTCGATCCGCGCGAGCGGCGCGCGCTCCCCGACAGCGCGTTCGCGTTCCCGGACCAGCGCGAGCTTCCGTTGGTGGACGCCGAGCTGACACGGGCCGCGATCGACGAGCTGCATCAGTTCTACGCGACACCGCTCGAAGACCGACAGCTCGCGGCGAACAACATCCGGGCCGCAGCGCAGTACTACGGCATCGCGGTGACCGAGCTGGCGCTGTAACAGCGGCGAGCATCGCGCCATGTGACCACGACGGGCCGGGCATTCGCTCGGCCCGTCGTCGTCGATCGAATGGCGTAGCGCGCGGACGAGTCCGTCGTCATGCCAATGCGGCTTTGCGCACAGACGCGTCGATCATGGCGCGCTAGCGTCGCCTTTCTGGCGGACGGATGGAACCCGAGCTGCGGAGCGAGATGTCCATCGATCGCGATGGGCCGAGGGCGATCCTGGTCGTCGAGGAGGTCGAGGAGACGCGCGACGGCATCGAGCGGCTGCTGCGGCGTGACGGCCATCGGGTGCGCGCGGTGCGCGACCCCGCCGACGCTGTGGAGAACGCGCAACGCGAGGCTCCGGATCTGATCCTGGCGCGGCTGGACGGATCGGCCGAGCAGGTGATCGACGCCGCGACGAGCATCCGCGTGAACGCCGAGCTCTCCAACGCCGTTCCGGTGGTGGCGTTCTGCGCGACGTGCGTCCCCGAGGGAGTGGAGGAGCGCGTGGGAGACAACGTCTACGTGATCTCGCCGGAGAACTTCGATCAGCTCCGGCGACTCATCGCGCGCCTGCTGGCCGAGCGACCACCTCAGCGCTAATCGGCGCGCACGCGCGGCTCGTACCAGGGATCGGATGACAGACCGCTCGGCCAGACGACGTCGGCCGCGCGCACGCTGAGCAAGCGATCGGATTCGCTCCGGACGACGCGATAGCACTCGCACGCCGCGCGCTCCAGGCCGCCGCGATCGAGCACCTGGATGTGGCCCCGCGAGTAGCGGATCAAACCCGCATCCTGGAGATGCGCGGCGGCGACGGTCACGCTCTCGCGACGCCCACCGAGGATGCTGGCGATGATCTCCTGCGTCATGAAGAGCTCGTCGCCCGGCACGCAATCGTGGCTCAGCAACAGAAGCCGGCAGAGCCGCTTCTCCACGGGGTGCAGTCGATTGCAGACCGCCGTCTGCGCGATCTGCGTGAGGAGCGACTGGGTGTAGCGCAGGAGGAGCTGCTGCAACGCGCCGCCGCGCGCGAACTCCGCCTGAAGCGCGCGCGCCCGGATGCGCAGCGCGCCACCGGCGATCTGGACGACGGCGCGGTCGGGCGTGGTATCGCCGCCGAGGAAGAGCGAGACGCCGATGACGCCGTCGTTGCCGCACCGTCCCGCTTCGGCGGTCGCGCCATCCTCCATGGTATGGAGCATGGAGACGACGGCACCGACCGGGAAATACGCGTACTCGAGTCGGCTGCTCGCTTCGTAGAGCACATCGCCGAGCGCGAACTCGACGCGTTCGAGGCCGGGAAGGAATCGCTCGCGATCCGCGCGCGGGAGCGCAGACAGGAGCCGGTTCGAACAAGGATCGGTGGCGATGGAGCCGCGCATCCAGCGTGACCTCGGATACTCGTGCTGCCTCACCGCACAACGTCGTGCCGATGAGTGGGCGGCGAATATATGGCCTATGTGAGGTAGCGAACAGACGGCCGCAACCCTGACGCCGAGAATCGGTGAACGTCGCACGCCGCTCGGCGGGCGCGACTCGACGTCGCCGGTGATTCACGCGTGCGACGGTCGAGCACGCCGTCGAGTGGCGTAGGGCGTACGACGCCGATGCACGACCAGCGCAGTGATGGGTCCACGTCGCTCCAGGAGGAGAGATGCCGGTCGCACCAACGTACCCGGGCGTATACATCGAGGAGATCCCGAGTGGCGTGCACACCATCACGGGGGTGAGCACGTCGATCACCGCGTTCGTCGGCTACACGATGCGCGGCACCGTGAACGACCCGGTGCACATCTTCAGCTTCGCCGACTTCGAGCGCGCGTTCGGCGGCCTGGATGCGGCGAGCCCGCTGAGCCACTGCGTCAAGCACTTCTTCCAGAACGGCGGCACGGAGGGCTACGTGGTGCGCGTAGCGCAGGGCGCGCTGGCCGCCACGGTGTCGCTACGCAATGCGACGACTGGCGTGCTCGACATCGCAGCCGCGAGCGCCGGCACCTGGGGGAACAACCTCCAGATCGACGTCGACTACGACACGTCGAACCCATCGAGCCTGTTCAACCTGCGGGTCACGGAATACGTCGAGCGCAACGGCCGCATGGTGCCGGGCCGAGTGGAGACGTTCCGCAATCTGTCGCTGAACAGCTTCGACCCGAACTACGCCGTGGCCGCGGTGAATGGGCAGTCGCAGCTCGTGACGCTCACGCGCGCCGCTGCGCTCGCGTTCGCTGGCAACGGCAAGAGCACGAGCGGCGTGCTCACGCTCGCCGACGTCGCCGTGACGCCGGGCTATCGTGTGGCGTACAGTCTCAATGGAAGCGGGCCGTTCGAGGCCGTCGTCGCCGCGCCGTCGCCGCCGGGTGGTACGCTGGCCAGCGCGCTCGCCGCGATCGCGGGCGACATCACCGCGGCGATCACCGCCAAGAGCCCGCCTGGCGTCACCGGCGCCGTGGTGGGTGGCAACCGGCTCGAGTTCACCGCGGTCACCGACGCGGCGAACCCGCCGGAGCGCTCGTCGATCCAGTTCTTCGATGCGAGCTCGAACAGCGTGGTCGGACAGCTCAAGCTCGGGCTCGCGCGCGGCGGCACGGAGGCGGACGCCGCCGCCGCGTTCCGGCCGCTCCCGACCGGAACGACCGGCACCGCGGTCTCGCCATTCGCGCCAGCCGCGACGGGCAGCCTCACGATGGACGTGATGAAGGGCAGTGGCGGCGCGATCGCGTCGGGCATCGTGCTACCGATCTGGGGCGCGCCGACGGCGCGCCCGATCCCGGCGTCGCTCGACGAGGTGGTGGCCGACATCAACACGGCGCTCACCGAGCTCACGCCCACGCAGCCGTATCTCGCCGGCGCGTCGGCGCAGCGGATCGGCAACACGATCCGCGTGCTGCCGGGCCCCACCGATCCGAACATCTCCTTCCAGTTCACCGTCGGCGCGACGGCGACGTCGCTCGGGCTCGACGCGGGCACGGCGCGCAACATCGGCCACTACGCGCCAGGCGTCGGCGTGACGGCGATGGCCCAGGTGCTGGGCACGGTCGGCAACAACGGCATGCCGCCGCTCGCGTCGGATCTCATCGGCAACGAGGCGGCGAAGACCGGCCTCTACGCGCTCGAGAACGTGGACCTGTTCAACATGCTCGTCATGCCCGACGCCACGGCCGGCTCGGGGCTGATGAACGTGCTCACCGAAGCGATCGCGTACTGCACGCGACGGCGCGCCTTCATGATCATCGACGCGCCGGAGACGATCGGCACGTTCGCGCAGGCGCAGACGTGGATGGGCGCCACCGCGTCGCCGCTGCGGAGCCGCAACTCCGCGCTCTACTTCCCGCGCATCCGCGAGCCGGATCCCACGAAGAACGGCGCGGTCGGCACCTTCGCCGCCGCTGGTGCGCTGGCCGGCCTGTATGCGCGCACCGACGCGGAGCGCGGCGTGTGGAAGGCGCCGGCCGGAACGTCGGCGACCATCGTGGGCGCGACGGGACTCTCGTACACGCTCACCGATCGCGAGAACGGCACGCTCAACCCGCTCGGGCTCAACGCGCTGCGCACCTTCCCGGTGATCGGCACGGTGAGCTGGGGCGCACGCACCGGCAGGGGCGCCGACGCGCTCGCCGACGAGTACAAGTACGTCCCGGTGCGCCGGCTCGCGCTGTTCCTCGAGGAGAGCCTCTATCGCGGCACGCAGTGGGTGGTGTTCGAGCCGAACGACGAGCCGCTCTGGTCACAGGTGCGGCTCAATCTCGGCGCGTTCATGCACACGCTGTTCGCGCAGGGCGCGTTCCAGGGACGCACGCCGCGCGACGCGTACTTCGTGAAGTGCGACAAGGAGACGACGACGCCGAACGACGTCGACCTCGGCCGCGTGAACATCGTCGTCGGCTTCGCGCCGCTGAAGCCCGCCGAGTTCGTGATCATCCAGATCCAGCAGATCGTCCCAGCGCTTCAGACGTGAGGCTGAGCGGCGGGCGCCGCATCGCGCGCGCCCGCCGCCGTCGCCCACTCCGCTCTCACCCGAGGAGCACCGCCGATGGCCAAGTTCACCGTGAACCCCGCCCGCTTCGACCCGTACAAGAACTTCAAGTTCCGGGTGAAGTGGAGCGCCAATGGATACGTCGCCGGCGTGAGCAAGGTGAGCGCGCTCAAGCGGACGACGGAGATGGTGGAGCACCGCGAGGGGGGCGACCCGAGCTCGAGCCACAAGTCACCGGGCCGCACGAAGTACGAGCCGATCACGATGGAGCGCGGCGTCACCCACGACCTCGAGTTCGAGCAGTGGGCGAACAAGGTGTGGAACTTCGGGAACGCACAGGCGCCGGCGGATCAGCGCGAGAAGGAAGTGTCGCTGAAGGACTTTCGCCGCAACCTCACGATCGACGTGTTCAACGAGGCGGGGCAGAAGGTGATCTCGTACAAGGTGTATCGTGCGTGGGTGAGCGAGTTCACCGCGCAGGCGGACCTCGACGCGAACGCGAACGCCATCCTCATCCAGTCGATCAAGATCGAGCACGAAGGATGGGAGCGGGACGTGTCGGTGAAGGAGCCGGTGGAGTCGCAGTTCGAAGACGTGGGAGTGTGACGTGGTGCGCGTCGCCATTCCCGGCGGCGTATGGAGCGACGGAGCGCGGCGGACCGAGGGTCCGCTGCGCGAGCTGGCGCTCCGGCCGGTCAGCGGCGAGGACGAAGTCTTCCTCCTCGACAGCGCGGAGCAGGCCGCGCCCAGCGAGCGCGCGACGGCGCTGCTGGCGCGCTGCCTCACCGACGCCGACGGCGAAGCGGCCGACGTAGAACGCATCGCGCGCGCGCTGACGGTCGGCGACCGCGAGGCGCTGCTCCTGCAGCTGCGCCGGCTCACGATCGGCGAGACGTTCGACTGCGTGCTGCCCTGTCCGGCCGACGGATGCGGCGAGCGGATGGAGCTCGAGCTCCAGGTGCGCGATCTCCTGGTGCCCGAGTACGAGGACGTGCGCCGCACGTACGAGATCAGCACGGACGCCGAGGGCGGGCGCTACGACGTGTCGTTCCGGCTGCCCACCGCCGCCGACCTCGACGCCGTGGCATCGACGGCGCGCGACGATCCGGCGCGCGGCGCCGACGCACTGCTGGCGCGATGCCTGTGCGGCGCGGCGCGCGATGGCGAGCCGGTGGGCGTGAGCGCGCTCGCTCCCGCGGTGCGTGCGGCGATCGCCGAGGAGATGGCGCAGCGCGACCCGCAGGCGGAGATCGAGCTCGAGCTCGCGTGTCCGGTGTGCGGCAGCGCGTTCGCCGTGGTGTTCGACACCGCCGCGCTCTTCATGCAGGAGCTCGACGAGCGCGCCGCGCGGCTGATGCACGAGGTGCACACGCTGGCGCTGCACTATCACTGGAGCGAGCGAGACATCCTGCGGATGCCGCGGCGCCGGCGTGCGCGGTACCTCGAGCTGGTGAGCGAGAGAGTGGGCGCCGGCGCGAGGTTGCCGTGAGCGACTTCCTCGTGAACCTCGCGCGACGGAGCGCCGGGCTGGCACCCGTGGTGCGCGCGCGGTGGGCGCCGGCCGTCGATCTGGACGATGCCGCGGGCGCGACGGAAGAACCGGCGTCGCGCGCGGGGGCGGAGCGCGCGGAGGTGAGAGTGCCGGCGGCGGCGCCGAGCCCGCAGGCGAGCGCGACGTCGCACGGCGCGCCGGTGCAGCAGCCGGCGCCGGTCGTGCACGTGGCGCCGCAGCCGGCCGCGCGCGTCGCGCAGCGAACGCCGGGGGCGAGCCCGGCGCCTGCCTCGGCAGCCACGCCGACGCCAGCGCGCGGCGGCGACACGCCGATCGTTGCGCCACTCGCGCCGTCGAGACCCGCCGTCGACGTCCCGGCCGCGATCGTTCCCGCCTCGACCGCCGTGGCGAGCACGACGCCCGTCACACCGGACGGCCCGCCGCGCACGCGGGAGCGCGCCGACGAGGCGCGCGCGATCGCGACGCGCGTCGAGACGGTCGTGCGCCACGAGACGTCCGACGCTTCCGCGCCGACGGTCGTGACGATCGAGCCGGTGGAGCGGGCCGAAACCGCCGCGACGGCGGCGCGCGCGGAGCCCACCCCCGAGCGCACCGTGCACGTGCGCATCGGCGCGATCGAGATCTTCGGCGGCGACGCCGCGTCGCCGCAGCCAGCCGTCGCCGCCGCGTCCACCGCTGCACCGACCGCGGCGCCGACGTCGCCGCCGAGCGGGTTCGACGATTTCGCCGCGCTGCGCAGCTACCGGCCGTGGGCGTGGTGAGCGGGCGGCGCCATGAGTGACTTCCGCGCCATCGGTGGGGCGAGCGCGACGCTCCAGACGCTGCTCGCCGACCGGATGGAGCAGCCGTTCGGCACGGCGATCCCCGTGACGATCGGCACGCCGCCGTTCACCTCGCGCGACAACGAGCAGCGGGCCGAGGAGGCACGCGTCAACCTGTTCCTCTATCGCGTCACGGAGAACGGGTACCTGCAGAACCAGCAGATCCCCGGCCGCGGCCCGGCGGGCGCGTACGGACATCCGCCGCTCAGCCTCAACCTGCACTACCTGGTCACCGCGTACGGCACGGCCGAGGTGCGCGTCGGCCTCGCCACGCTGTTCGACGACTCGACGGCGCAGTTCGTCCTCGGCAGCGCGATGCGCGTGCTGCACGACGTGCCGATCGTCACCGACAGCGTGACGACGCAGCGCGCGCCGAGCGGATCGCTCGTGCTGCACCCGAGCCTGCGCGACGAGTTCGAGCACGTGAAGATCACGCTCGAGCCGCTCACGCTCGAGGACATCTCGAAGGTGTGGACGGCGCTCGCGCTCCGGTACCGGCTCTCGGCCTCGTACGTCGTGAACGTCGTCCAGATCGAGAGCCGCCGCGCGCGGCGCTTCCCGCGCCCGGTGGGCCAGCCGCTCTCGCCGGTGATCCCGCCGCTGCCGACCGACGCGCCCTCGCCGGGCCCGATGGTCTACGTCCTCACGATCCAGACGCCGACGATCACCGAGGTGCGCGTGATCCGCGCCGGCACGACGGTGGAGCAGCCGTTCGCGTACGCGACGATCGGCGACGAGCTCGTGCTGCGCGGCACCTCGCTCGCCGGTCCGAGCACGTCGGTGATGATCGGCGACGTCGAGGTGCCCGCCACCACCGCCGATCCGCTGCGCGTCACGGCGACGATCCCCGACGCGGTGATCGCCGGGGTGGGCCCGATCGCGCCCGAGCTCAGGCTGCAGCCCGGCGTGCGCACGGTGAAGGTGATCGTGCGCGATCCGCTCGTCCCCGGCAGCCGATTCACGTCGAACGACGCGGCGTTCATGCTCGTGCCGTCGGTGAACCCGGCTGCGCTCGTGGTGGCCGCGGCGCCTCGCCGGCTCATCATCAATGGCCGACGCCTCATCGGACCGACACAGGGCGGCGAGACGGTGATCGGCCGCGCCGTCGTGCCGCGTGCCGCGTACCTGGCCGCGACGCCGACCCAGATCGTCGTGCCGATCCCCGACACGCTGCCGACGCGCGGCGTCAACGTGGTCGTCGGGACGGCGCTGCCGGACCCGATCGCGCTCGGCGCGGGTGCGCAGAGCCTCGACGTGACGATCGGCGGCACGACGCAGACGATCGTCGCCAACCTGCCCGCGACGGTGGCGCGCGCGTCCATCGCCGCGATACTCGGTGGACTCATCCGCGACGCGGACCCGACCGATCCGCGGTTCAGCGGCGCGCGCGTCGACCTGTGGAACGACGCGCTGGTCGTCGTGCCCGGCGGGCTCACCGACACGATCGCGATCGCGCCGTCCGGCGGCTCGACTTTCGCCGCGACGCTGGGGCTCACCGCGGCCCCGCCGCCCGGCGCGACGAGCGCGCTGCTCTCCGGTGCGCTCCCATCGCCGCCGCCCCTCTCGGCCACGGTGCCGCAGCTCGAGATCACCATCGGCGCCGTCGCGCCGCTCGCGCTCACGCTCGCGAAACCGACGACCCTCGCCGCGCTCGCGACCGATCTGCAGGCGAAGATCAACGCGGGCGCCGCGCCGGAGTACGCCAACGCCCGGGTGGCGGTGAGCGGCAGCCAGCTGCTCGTGATCCCCGGCGCGGCGGGCGCGGTGGCGTTCAATGCCGTGGTAGGGGACGATCGCACGGTCGTGGAGCTGCAGCTGCATGCGCGGTTCTCCGTGCGCGTGCGCGTGAACGACGCCGAGAGCATCGACGCCGCCGTCGCGGAGCTGCCACTGTGAGCGGCGCCGCGCTCGATCTGGCGACGATGCGCCGCGCGAACGCCGAGTGGCTGCGTGCCGCGCTGCAGCTGCTGCGGCTCCGGCTGCAGCGCCATGCCATCGAGCTCGGCGCCGTTCCAGGCGAACGGCGCCGAATGGACTGGCTCGTCGCCGGCGGCGACGTCGAGCTCACCCGCTCGCTGCCGACCGACGACGAACGCTCACTCGCCGCGGAGCTCGACGCGCGTGAGCAGCTCGCGCGCGGCGCCGGAGCGCCGCCCGCGCTGCGCGGCATCGGGGAGCTGGCAGGGCTGAGCGCGTTCGAGAGCGACCTGCTGCTGCTCGCCGCCGCGCCCGCGCTCGACGGCGCCTTCGCCCGCGCGTACGCCGAGCTGCACGACGATCCGCGCCGCGACCACGCCACGCTGCACCTCGCGCTCGCGCTGTACACGGAAGACGTCGCCGAGCGGCTGCTCGCGGCCGACGCGATCATGCCGTCGCGCCGGCTGCGCTCGATGCGTCTGATCGACGTCGGCGACGACGAGCGCGAGCCGCTGCTCACCCGGCGCCTGAGCGTGGACGAGCGCGTGGCCGACTACCTGCGCGGCGTGAACCGTCTCGACGCCCGGCTCGCGCCATTCCTCGTGCCGGTCCGCGAGACGCTCCCGAGCGACGGAGCGAGCAAGGCCGCCGCCGACGTCGCCTCTCACATAGAAGCAGCGGGCGAGCGCTGGTGCACGGTCAACCTCGTCGGGCCGGCGGACGGCGGCGGGCGCGAAGCGGCACGGGCCGCGTGCGCGTGGCTGGCGCTCCAGCCGCAGTTGCTCGATCTCCGCCGGTTCGCGGCGTGCCCACCCGAGCAGCGGGCCACGCTCGGCGCGCTGCTCGGGCGCGAAGCCCGGCTCGCCGGGCTGGCGCTGATCGTGGATGCCAGCGAGGCGGAACGCGGGAGCGCGCTCGCCCTCGCGGTCGACGAGATGATCGCCACGCTCGCCGCGACGCTGCTGGTGATCAGCACCGAGCGGTGGCCCACGAGCGAGGACGTCGCCGTGGTGCGCGTCGCGCGCCCGACTCGACTCGAGCAGCGCTCGCTGTGGCGTGCCGCGCTCGGCCCGCACGCCAACTCGGTGAACGGCGAGATCGACGCCATCACGCAGCAGTTCGACTTCGGCACCGATGCCATCGTCGACGTCGTCGCGCGCGCAGCGCAGTCTGGCGGTGAGATCACCGGCCGCGCACTGTGGACGACGTGCCGCGAGCAGAGCGGCTCCGTGCTGGACGATCTCGCGCGGCGCATCACGCCGAGCTACGGGTGGGACGACATCGTGGTGAGCGACGACGTGCGCGCGCAGCTGCGAGAGCTGGCGGCGCAGGTGCGGCAGCGCGGCCGCGTGTACGAGACGTGGGGGTTCGGCGCGCAGCTCGGCCGTGGCCGCGGCATCACCGCACTCTTCGCCGGCCCGAGCGGCACGGGGAAGACGATGGCGGCCGAGATCCTCGCCGGCGCGCTCGAGCTGGACCTGTATCGCATCGACCTCGCCGGCGTGGTGAGCAAGTACGTCGGCGAGACGGAGAAGAACCTGCGCCGGGTGTTCGACGCGGCGGAGCGGAGCGGCGCGATCCTGTTCTTCGACGAGGCGGACGCCCTGTTCGGCACGCGCACGGAGGTGCGCGACAGCCA
>Ga0207662_10000340_pt1 | contig 21083 bp, 19 predicted proteins | sample KBSS33LmetaG_FD_184338 | JGI IMG/M metagenome (GOLD analysis project Ga0207662, IMG submission 184338) | Switchgrass rhizosphere microbial communities from Kellogg Biological Station, Michigan, USA - KBS S3-3L metaG (SPAdes) (version 2) | ecosystem: Host-associated > Plants > Roots >... | reverse complement strand
CCGAGATTGCGTCCGTGAAGGCGCACCACGGCGAGCTCGGGGTTGGTCACTTCCCATACGGAGGGGATCGTGTTGGCGATGTCTCGGGGTTCGTCGACGACGACGTTCACCAAGCCGTTTTCGCGCTCGAACGCCAGCGTGCGCGCAATGTGCCTTTCGGTGTTGAACCACGTGGGATTGCGGAACTCCACGGCCACCGTGAACCCGGCCAGCATCGCCCGGCAATGGATCAGGTAGTCGAAGGTCTCGGGATGGAACGCCACCCAAGGCGCGAATTGCATGTGCACTGCGCCGAGCTTGCCGCCGTCCCGCAACACCTCGAGCACGTCGCGAAACTGACGCCACAATGCCTGAGTGACCTCAGGTGACAGATCCTTGTCGTAGACGTTTTTCTTCGTGACGGCGCCGAGCGCCGCGCGAATGTCCTTCGCGAGAGAGACCACCGGGGTCTGGTGCCGCGTGAAGAGGCGGTAAGTCTTGATGTTGAAGACGAACCCCGGCGGCGTTCGCTCGACCCAGCGACAAGCGTTCTCGACCGTCGGAATGCCGTAATAGCTGCTGTCGATCTCGACGATGGGAAATTGCGACGCGTAGAAGCGCAGGCGTTCTTCCGGCGTGGTGGCGGTGGGCGGATAAAACTTGCCCGACTCGATCAGCGTCTTGTCGGTCCATGAGGATGTACCTACGAGAATCTTGCCCATGACGGCATTCCGTGAATTTCGCCGTAGCGCGCCAGCGCCGACTCGGTGCGCGCGAGGTATTCGACCGCGTGCGCACGATAGTCGGCGCCGGGCGCGGCGAGGTGGATCTCGGAGACCATCGCCCACGTCGCCTCGCGCAACGCGCTCGCCACCTTCATCGCGTCGAACGAGCGCTGTATTTCGTCGCTCACCGACCCCCCGAAATAGGCGCCAAGCAGTAGCTGATCATCCGCTCGCGAGAAGCTGCCGTTGGTCGAGAGGTTGGCCAAGTCGAACATCGCGGTACCGAAGCCGCCGTACTCCCAATCGATGAGCCAGAGACGCTTGCCGTCGTCAATGAAGTTGCCAGGGAGCAGGTCGTGGTGACCGTAGACGATCGGCAGTGGCACCTGCTGCGCCTCGAGCGCGCTGGCAAGCGCCGCATAATGCGACAGTTCGCGGTTGCTCTCGCGGCCGCTGGCCTGCAGCGTTCGCACGTAGTCGCGGATGATGTGAAAGACCCAGAACATGCTCGCCGAACCCGCGAGGTTGCGCGCCAGCTCGCGGTGACATTTCGTCAGAAGCGGGACGATGCGCTCGATATTCGCCCGCAGGTCGGCTTTGGCGAGGGTCCTGCCATCGATGTACCGAATGACCATGACGCCCGGCTCCGCATACACCAACTCCGGCGACAGTCCCACCCCGTGCGCGGCGATGTTGGCCGCTCGCTCGCGTTCGCGGAAGACGTGGTGGACTGGAATATCTGCGCCGCAACGCGCGACAAAACGCTGTCTCCCGTCATCGACGACGAACGCCGTGTTGGACAGCCCTCCGTGCAGTGGTTCAAGCGATACCTCGCTTCGCCAGCATGGCAGTGCGGCGATTCTTGCCTCAAGACCAACCGTCATCGTTCGGCGCGAGAGCAGGGGTTCCGCGCACGATATCACCGCGACGTTTGAGCGTCAGCCGGGACGCTCGCTCGCTACGACCAGTCCGTGGCGGAATCGCGCCCGTCGGCCAACCAGCCCCTTCGTAGATTGGTTCAGGCGCGTCGGTCACGACACGGGCATGGACGTCAGGGAGGCGGCGGGCGCAAATTTTCTTCGATGCAATGTCGATTTACCGTGCCCGCGATCGACTAGTCGGACAGCGGGCCTTGCTCGGAAGGCGCTTCGTACGAGGTCGCATCGCCCGCCCCAACGTCTACACCTCTACCAGGAGACGAAACTGTGCGATTCCTATCGATGATTCGTATCAACGAGAACAGCGGTATCGTGCCCAGCGAGCAGCTGATGCGCGACATGGGCAAGCTCATCGCGGAGATGTCCCGCGAGGGCACTTTGATCAGCACGGCCGGGCTACGGCCGACGGCGGAAGGGGTGCGGGTGCGCCAGAACGCTGGAAAGCTGTCGATGGTCGACGGGCCGTTCCCCGAGACCAAGGAGGTAATCGGCGGGTTCGCGATCCTCGAGGCGGGATCCATCAAGGAGGCGGTCGAGCTGACCAAACGCTTCCTCAGGGTTCACGGCGACGAATGGAACATCGAGTGCGAAGTACGGCAGATGGAAGGGCCGGACTTCGGCGGCGAGGCGTGACTGCGGACCCGTCAACCGTACGGATTTGTCGTAAGCAGATCGGAATTTTCAGCTTGGCCGACGATCTTAAACCAGAGCCCGCCGTTGACTCCTGCCTCCGGCGGCTCCTCTCGATGGAGAAGCGAAATGGTGAAACCAGCAAAGAACACGATTTGTCTTTGGTACGATCGCGACGCCGAAGACGCGGCGCGGTTTTACGCCAAGACCTTTCCCGATACGTCCGTAGGCGCGGTGCACCGCGCACCTGGCGATTTTCCGTCGGGGAAGAAAGGGGATGTACTGACCGTCGAGTTTGTCGTGATGGGCGTTCCGTGCCTCGGGCTCAACGGCGGACCTGCGTTCAAGCACAACGAAGCCTTCTCGTTTCAGGTCGCAACAACTGACCAGGCGGAAACCGATCGCTACTGGAACGCCATCGTCGGCAACGGCGGCCAGGAAAGCGCATGCGGATGGTGCAAGGACAAGTGGGGATTGTCCTGGCAGATTACGCCGGTTGCCCTGACGCAAGCGATCACCGATCGCGATCCCGCGGCTGCGAAGCGCGCGTTCGATGCGATGATGGAAATGAAAAAGATCGACATCGCTGCTATCGAGGCGGCGCTTCGCGGCTGAGACGCGTGAATCTTGGCCGGAACGCTTGTCCGCGGGGCGTATCGGGCTCGGTCCTCAATGTCTCGACGCCAAGCCTCGAGATTCGCGAGATGATCTGGGCCTGATCGCGCGGTGCAACTGGAGTGCGCGTTCGCTCGTCGCGCGCAGGGCTACTTCGCGTCAGGAAACCGCTTGACGCACTCGCGGATAGACTCGCTCCCGGCGACGAACGCTTCCCAGTCGCGAGCACTTCGCGTCGAGCGCTGGGCGGCGAAGTAATAGCGGGTACAAGGTTTCGCCTCTATCGTCATCTTGACGCGCGTCGACTGACTCGAGCCGGGCGTCCCGGGAATGCTCAGTTCGACCTCATGGTTGCCCGGGGCGATCGGATCGTTGGTGCCGATCTTCACGTACGTTTCATCGATTCGCATGATGAAGGCCGGTCGCGTATCGGCCGCGGGCCTGCGCTGCTCGGCCTCGAAGAGGGCGTACGGGGTCGAATACTTTCCACCGGCTCCGGCCAGTAGGGGCGCGATGGCGATCAGGATTGATATGGCGAACGGCTTCATGGGATTTTGCAAGATCACGCGGTCATACAGCACCGCATTCGGTTCCGGCGAAAAACAAACCTCGCCAATCCGCAGGATACTGGAACGCGGAGGCCGCGGCCACTTGCCACTCGTGATCGGCTCGAATAGGCAAAAGTGCCTCGGGTTCCGCTCGGTTCGCCAGCGCGTAAACTCGAAGCTGCGCGCGTTCCGGTCGGTTCGCGTGCGCTGCATCGTCGATGCCGAACAATCGAACCTGGGGAGAATTCATGAAACGCATTCTATTCGCGATGCTCGGCATCGCTGCCTTGAGCGCGCACGGTGCACTCGCGCAATCCTCGGTCGACACGCTGGCCAAGATCAAGCAGGCAAAGGCTATCAATGTCGCGTTTTCTCCCGACTCGCTTCCTTTCTCGATTTCCGAAGCGAATGGCGAACCTGCCGGCTACACGATCGACCTCTGCAAGCGCGCGATCGCGCAGATCGGTCGCGCCGTTGGCGAGGGAAATCTCAAGGTGAACTGGATTGCCGGCTCGGTCAGCGAGCGCCTGCAGATGGTCGCAGCGGGCCGCGCCGACCTGGAGTGCGCGAACACCACGCCGACTCAATCGCGGCTAGCTACCGTCGACTTCTCGAACCTGATTTTCGTCGATAGCGGCGGTCTGCTGGTCAAGACGGGCACGCCGATCAATGCGACAAGCGATCTCACGGGCAAGCGCGTGGCGGTACTGAAAGGCACGACCACAGAAACGCGGTTGAACGAAGCGCTGCGGCGGCGCTTGATCAACGCGTCGGTGGTGACCATCGCCAACGCTACCGAAGGAATCGCGATGCTGGAGTCGGGCAGTGCCGATGCGTATGCCGGCGACAAGATCAAGCTCGTCGGACTGATGGCAACGGCCAAGGATCCGAGACAGTTCGCGCTGCTCGCCGAAGACTTGTCGTTCGAGCCCTACGCGCTTGCGCTTCCGCGCGGCGATTCAAAGCTCCGTCTCGAAGTCAACAAGGCGCTGACGCAGATCTACACGAGCCCGGACATCGAAGCGATCTTCACGCAATGGATGGGCAGGATCGGACGCCCGAGCCCGATGCTTGCGGCGATGTACCTGCTGAATTCGATACCGGAATGATTCGCGGAAAGCGCGATTGAGCGCGCACCCTTCGACGTGATCGGGAAATCGAGCGCGCGCGCGCTCAACCGGCCTAGGGGTTGCGGGCGCCGGCGTATGTCGAGAAGAGGTAAGTCGAACCGCGGCCTTTCTGCGTGGGATGCCATCGCGCGTTCCATGCCGGCCCGCATCGCACTGCCGCGGCTCGGCGCATCGCCTATTCAAGGAGACAACCGTGAATAGAATCGTTGCATTGCTCGTCGCCGGCTTGTTGTTGGCGTTGTCGACGGGCGTCCAATCGCAAGCGCCGGGCGCAACCGACAAGGCGCCCGCCGCGACGGCGCCGGCCTCCGCGCCAGCCACCGGAGCCAAGGCGACCGAGCCCGCGCCGAAGCGCGACCTCAACGCCGAAGCCGCGGCAACGATGAAGTCCGCCCCGATGACGCTGCCAGATCAAAAACGGCGAGCGGCCGAGAAGGCGGAGAAGCAAGCGCAACGCGCGAAAATTCAAGCCGAGGACGCGCGGAAGAAGGCGGACGAAACCAAGACCGAGAAGGCGGAGAAACAAGCGCAAACCGCGCAGAAGAAAGACGAGGACGCGCAGAAGAAGGCAATCGAGGCCAGGAGACAGGCAGAGGAAGCGAAGAAGAGCGCCGAGGCCGCTAAGAAATAGTCGGAGTCGTCGAAGCCGGCGCCGCTGGACCGGCGGCTGTCTCGAACCGCAACGGGCCGAGGCAGGGATATTCGGTAATCCACGCGCGCAGGAGGCGTTCCTGTTCCGGCCCGCGCGCTGCATATTCGTCCTGACCGATGTGGCGTTCATCATCGGGAACCGGCGGCAGGGGCTCGGCACCAGCCGGTCGGAAGCATCGGTCGTGGACGAGGCAGGATTTCCGCACGAACGCCCAAATGCGATCGCGCAAAAACCATTGATCGATGTTCGGCGTCTCGACGTCGCGCGAACGATACTTCGCCAGCATGGTCGTCATGGTCGGCAGCACGCCCGCAACGCCGCCCCACATTCCCGCAAGAATCAGGTCGGTGTGCGTCCACCAGTCGCGCATGGAGTGAAACCACTTGCCGGAACGTAGCCACGCTTCCACGGCCTGCGCTTCGCGCTGATCGATCACGGCATCGACGTCACGAACCAGGAAGTAGCCCACGCCGGCATCGTTTGCAACCTGAAAACGCCAGCAAAGCTTCTCGCGCATCGCGTCGGTGCGGGCAGGCATGACGACCTCGCCGCCGAGCTCTCGGATGATCGCGACGAACTCCGCGGGCACCGTCGCATCGACGTAGAAGCGCAGCGTCCAGCCGGGATAGATCTCCGGCGCTCGCAGGAGGTTCTGCAGCGCGCCGCGCAGATACGCCGGTTGTGTGCCCCACAACGAATACGCAATAACGTTGCGCTTGCCTGCCTGCGCAGCGAACTCGCACGCAGGGATCTTCGGCACGGTCCAACCCATCGCGGCGGCCTTGCCGCACCTGCGATCCTTGGTCTCCAGCGCGCGAGTGCCAGCGTCTTGCGCTTCATCGTAGCGTCCGAGCCGATACAGGGAACTCGTGAGACCGTCGAGCGCGGTTACGTTCTGCGGCTCGAGAGCGAGAACGCGGTGGCACAAATCCACCGACTCGGACCAGCGACCCAGTCGCGAGTAGAACACCGCAAGATTGAGGATCGTTTCCAGGTGCGCAGGCGTTGCGTTGAGTTGCTGCTCCAGAATCGAAGCCCCGCTGCGGTGATCACCCATCAGGAAGAGGTAGTACGCCCCCTGCAGAGCAAGTGCGGGATTGCCGTGATTGACACGCTGGACGGACGCAAGGACTTGCGCGACAGCCTCGCGGGCACGCTTCGCCAACCACAGTTCGCACGCGCGTCTGTCCCACCCAGGCGGCACGGGAGTGTTTTCGGCGGGAGATTTCATCGTGGTGCTGTCGTTGCCGGGATTTGACGCCCCATTATCGGCCACTGCTTCCTGTAGGTTCACCGCCCACCTTGAACGTGTCGGAGTTGTTTACACCCATCGGGGTTTCGATCGTAAGCACGCGTACCAGCGCATTGAATTGAAGCAAATTCGAGCTTGCACAATGGTTGCTTTGCTCGTCACGACATATCGGCGGCCGCGGTTGTGGTGGGTGGCCGCCAACGACCAAGTCAACGCCCCGCACCGCGCGCTGCGGATCAATGTCGCGATCGATGACGTGCCGGCGACAGGCAAAACGGGAGCACATCGGGGAGGTTCAGCATGCAGAATCATCGGCCATGGGCGTTCGCGATTTCCGTCGGGATGGCACTCGCCATCGTCGTGACGACCGGCCAGGCCAAAAAGCCCGGGACTGAGGACGAACACGGTTACCGCACCGGCACCATCGTTGCGTCCGACGCGAACGAGTGTGCGGGCGTTCCGAATTGCTTCTCCGCAACGCTGCCTCCGACAACCGTACCCGCGAAGGGCCGGGCGGAGATGCGCTTCGCGTGTCCCGTGAGCCATCCGAACCTGTGGGGCTGGGACGCCGCGCAGCATGAGCACATCTTCGTGCAGATGGTCGACGTCGACCAGTTCACCGTGACGGTCGAAGGCGTCAACGCGTCCGACGTGCCCGGCGATTTCATCGTGTCGCTCGGCTGCTCCGACACGCCGTACGCCGGCAGCTACATACAGAAATCACGCCAACTCGCACCGACGGCGCAGTTGTCCAAGCGCAAGCCTGCGCACACGTCCCGCGGGCGTTTGACCGACACCGGCAACCTGATGGACACCGCCTGCGACGGCGTTCCGGATTGCCAAGCGCAGCTGCAGCCCACGTTCGCGATGGGGGGGTGGGAAACGACGACGAAGAGCTACCAATGTCAGAAGCCTTATCCCTATGCGTGGAACATGAGCTACTCGCAAACCGGCAGCCCGTCGGTGAGCGCGATCGGAGCGATCTTCGGCGAGAATCCCGGTACGTTCGACGTGCTACTGACGAACTGGAATCTGTTCGCAACGGACGACGTCACGATCGTCGTGGCGTGCTCCAAGGACAATTCCTTCAGCGGGAACTCGTGCGGCGCGCCCCAATCGGATCCGGGGTGTCCGCAGGTTCCCGGCTCGCAACACCAGTACTGCAGCAAGGGTCCGGTGCCCGTGTGCTTCGCGGATTATCAGGAACGCTGTCAGCCGAGCAACGTGCTGTACCAGTGCACGATCGATGTCGTCATTCCGTGGTGCCAGCCGTGCCCCGGTCAGTAGACTGAGCTACCGGGTAGAGGCTGCACTTCAAACCAACGGCCTGCGTGAAAGCGCAGGCCGTTTTCGTTTCCGCCCGCGATCCTGCGCACCCGACCGTTTTCACGTTCCGCCTCGGCATGAATCGCTGCAAGACGGCCGAAATCATTGAAACAATAACGCCGCCGCGCTGAAGTCCTGCCGACGCACGTGCCCGCTAGGCTGCAAGCGCAATCCCCGAATCGCGGAGATTGAATCTCAGCCCACTACCGCGCACGCAGCGCAAAAGGACCATCAGCATGAAAATATGCCATTCCCCGGACAGTCAGACCACGCGTAGCATCGGATACGCCACCGCGCTTGTCGTAGCGCTGGCGGTCGCACTATCTGAATCGGCCCACGCCGGCCCCAGCACGATCGTAGTGCCGCCGGCGCCCGCACCCGGCCTCGTGGCGGACGCGGACTTGAAGCCGTTCCTCGTGGGTCACGCCGTCGGCACGCAAAACTACGTCTGCTCGAGAGCAGGCGCCGGCGTCAAGTACGTGCTCTTCACGCCGGAAGCCACGTTGTTCGACGACGACGGCAAGCAGATCATTACTCACTACTTCAGCCCCAACCCCAACCCGAAGGATCCCAACACGAGTGCAACGGTGGTGGCCGATGGTGCGATTCGCGCAACGTGGCAGGACAAGGACACGAGCACCATCTGGGCCCAGCTGCATCCGAATGGAGCGGCCACGGTGGACGAGAGTGCGATTGCCTGGCTTCTGCTCGACGTGGTGGGCACCGAAGCCGGACCCACCGGAGGCGACAAGCTGACGCTGACCAAACAGGTCCAGCGGTTCAGCACCCAGGGCGGCCTCCCACCGACGACGGGCTGCAGTACGCTGGACGACGCCGGCAATCAGGCGTTCGTGGACTATACGGCCGACTACTTCTTCTACAAGTAACGGTAAAACGGAGGCGGGTGGACAACGGCCTGCGCGAGTTCGCAGGCCGCTCCGTTTCTGCCGGTGGTTCACGCAGGGGTGCTGCTGTCGCGTGTCACAAGCCGAATATCAGCACCGTCGCAGCGCCCGCCGCCTTGTACGGATGGAACGACGTATTGCCGGACATCACCGCGACGAATTGCCTGCCCTTCACCGAATACGTTGCGACGCCGCCGCCCAGTACGCCGCCAGTGTTGAAGCGATACAGCACGTCGCCGCTCGTTGCATTGAAGACGAGAAAATAGCCGGCGGTGTCGCCGGTGAAAACGACGTTACCAGCCGTTGGCGTGACGGCGCCCAGCATCGGAATGCCTTGCGGTGAACGATAGCGCCACTTGATGTCGCCGCTGGTGGCATCTATGGCGGTGGTCCAGCCGAACGATTCGTCGAGCGGATCGCGACGACCCGTTCCCCCGTCGTACTGGATGCCGGCGATGTACTTCGCTGGGCGCTTGAAGCCGACGTTGCACCAGTCCTGCGAGTTGATGTAGACCAGGTTGGTTGCGGGACTGTAGGCCGGCCCGTTGTTGAGAATCGCACCGCCGGGGCAGTACGCAACGCCCGCCGCGGTGAGCGGCTCGTCGAGATTCTTCTGGTTGGTGACGGGTACCTTGAAGCGCAGCGCGCCGTTCGTGCGGTCGACGACGTGCAGCACGCCGTCCTTGCCGGCTGCCGCGGCGAGGTGCAATCCGCCGGGTGTGTCGAATGCAGCCACGACGGTGGTGTCGAGGTCCTTGTCGTTGGCGCCGCGGAGCTGATGCCACCACTTGATGGCGCCCGTTTCGCTGTCGAGCGCAACGAGTGAGTTCGTGTAGAGGTTTTCGCCGGGGCGCGGGTCGGCGTTGTAGTCCGGCGCCGCATTGCCCACGGGGACGAGCAGCAGCTTCGCTTCCGTATCGAGGCTGAACGAGCTCCACGTGCTGCCTCCGCCGGTCGCGATGCTCGCAGGATTCTTCCACGTCGCATAGGCAGGATCGCCTTTTCGAGGCAGCAGTAGCGTTCCCCACACTTTCGTGCCGTCGGCCGCCCTGAACGCCATCATCTCGCCTTGGATGCCCCAATCGGCGCCCGCCTTGCCGATGTAGACGATGCCGTAGCGTATCAACGGGGCGGCGACGGCGAACTCGCCTTTCGTCACGTCCATGATCTTGCGCAACCACAGCACCTTGCCGGTGGCCGCATCGAGTGCGAGCAAGCTGCCGTCGGTCGTGCCCCGGATCACGCGGCCTTCGGCAATCGCGATGCCCTTGTTGTTGACCTGCACTTCGGGTGCCCAGGGCGAATAGTGATATTCCCAGCGACGCTCGCAACTGGCTGCGTCGAGTGCATAGACGCCGTGCGATGTCGTCACGTACATCGTGCCGTCGTAAATCACCGGTCCGGTCTGGAACGTTCCGACTTCGCCGAGCTGCATCACGCAGACGGCGCGAAGTTGCGGCGCGTTGTTGACGTTGATCTGGTCGAGCTTCGAGAAGCGGAAGCCTTTGTAGCCCTTGTTGTAGGTGAGCCAGTTGGTCGCATCGTCGTCTGCGCTGTCGAGCTCGGCTTGCGAAACGATGCGCGTCGTCGGCTGGCTGACCGCGACATTCGGGGGCGCGGGCGCGCGCGCAACGGCCGCAGCGATATTCTTGCCGGTTTGCGGCGGTGTGAGCGCGCGATCGAGATCAGACGCGGATACGGCCTTGGTGCTCGCTTGAAAGCCGTTGAAGCTGAGCAAGTAAGCCAGGATGTCGAACGAGGTCTTCGGGGGAAGCTTGCCCGGCGCGGTCAGCGGCATCTGATCGTGTGCCACCGTGTAGAGATCGCGCAGCGGCCGGTCGCGCCATTTCGCCGCGAACGACGCGCCCGACAGCGCCGGACCGGCGCCGCCCTGCAGGCTGGAGCCGTGGCAGACCGCGCAATTGGCGTTGTAGCTTCCCTTGCCGCGTGTCGCCTGATCGGGCGCATACCAACCGTCCACACTCGACGTTTGCGCAGCGCTCGCGGGAAGCGCAGCCGCAATTGCACCCGTCAGGACTGCGATCGACAGTATCTCGAGCTTCGTCATCAACCGTCTCTCCAATGTTCTACGATCGTCCGCGCTAAGCACGCACGAAGCGAGCGTTCGCGGTGTGAATCAATCCCGCATCGGAAGCGGTCACCCTCGGCTCAGCCGAGTTCGAACGTGGTGACGCCGAATAGTCTCTGCAGCGGCACGGCGGGGGCAGGTCCGGCGTACATGCGCGCGGTTTCGAACACCACGGTCATTCGATTGCGTTGCGCCAATGCAAAGGCGGCCGGATTGGACTCCGGTATGTCGAGGCAGAAGGTCGAATCATGCGGAACTCGCGCGACAAGTGCATTGAATAGCGCGTCCGCCGCCTCGGGATCGTCGGCGAAAAGTGGGCCGATCTTGAAGCCGCTCCGAGCGGGACGAATGACGCCGTAGCCGGTGAGCCCGCCGTTGCGCACGAAGCCGACCGCCGTGCTGTGCGGCTGGTTAATCCAGCACTCGAGGAAGGTCGCACGATCGGCGACGAACACCGACCGATCGTACGCGTTGACGTCGTCGAAGGGGATCGACACCAGCGGCACGACGCGCCGATCCCCGGCGAACGATGTTCCACCCATTCGCTGGTATCGAATATTGCGATACGCGAGCGCGAAGCCCGACTTCCGGTAGTTGTCCTGCTGCGCGATGACACCGTCGAGCCCGACGGTGCGCTGTCCCAGATAGGCAAGCCCGGCATCCCAGAGTCGTATCCCGTAGCCGCGACCGCGAAAGGCGGGCTTGACGATGTAGAGTCCCAGGAAACCGAACGAATCGCCGTACTTGACGACGGAAATCGTGGCGACAAGCTCATCGTCGAGTAGGCCAGCGAGGAATCCGCCGGGGTCGGCGGCATGAAAACACGCGGCATCGTCAAGTCCCGGATTCCACCCTTCCGCGCCCGCCCATTCGATTGCGGTGTCGACCTCGGTCCGGGTCATCGTCCGAGCCTGGTAGTGGCCGCGGGTGCCTGGGTTCATTGTCGCCGACACCAGGGCCGACGCGTGCGTGCGTTGCTCAAGCCTCGACGAGCAGCACCAACGTGTCGGCCAATACACCGTCATACGCCATCGCGTCGGAGGCGGCCTGGGTCTGCATCGCGGCCATGACGACGTCGAGGTTCGCAACGTCCATCATCACCGCTACGCGCGACGGATTCCGCGGATCGACGAACGTCCGGATATTGGTGACGCCGAGGGGTCCGAAGAACGCCTCGCGCCTTGGCGAAGCCAGCCAGTGGTCCTTGTCCTTGACATCGTGGTGCGCAATCACGGTCGGCATGTCGTTTCCTCACGTATTCAAGTCGGCGCTGCACGCAGCGTGCGGAGCATACGCCAGGCAATTCAACCCAGCAATTCGGCAACGCGAGCACGGTATTCCTATGCCCGGCCGTTGCGCTACACGCGATCGGGCAGCATCGACGACACGGCGAACGTCGTGCGCCGCGAGTTGGCCCGATGATTCGGCGGTAGAATCGCCGCCGTGAATGACGAGCGAAACGCCAGCGGGCGAGAGAACGAACTGCCGGCGATCGATACGATCCGAGTCGCGCTGATCGGATACGGCGAGGTTGGCGCCATTTTCGGCGCCGCACTCATGCAAGCCGGCATCGGCGCGGTGACGGCGTTCGACATACTGATCGATGACGCGCGCTGGGCCGCGGCGGCGGGTGCACGCGCTGCGCGCGACGACGTGACACTTGCGTCCAGCGCCACTGCGGCTATCGCAAATGCCGATCTGATCATCTCGGCGGTGACCGCCGCGTCGACGGCATCGGCCGCCGATACGATCGCGAGCACGTGCCGGCGCGAGGCATTCGTGCTCGACGTGAATTCGGCGTCGCCTCGCACCAAGACCGCCTGCGCTGCCGTAGTCGCGGAAGCGGGCGGCCGCTACGTCGAAGCAGCCGTGATGAGCTCGGTACCACCGCACGGCATCCGCGTACCGATGCTGCTGGGCGGCCCGCACGCGCAAGCGCTGCAGCCGACGCTTGCAAAGCTCGGCTTCGATGCGAGCGTGGGCTCGACCACCTACGGCTTCGTGTCCGCGATCAAGCTGTGCCGCAGCGTGATCATAAAGGGGATGGAGGCGCTCGCCATCGAGAGCCTGCTTACCGCGCGTCGTTATGGCGTCGAGCCTCACGTGCTTGCGTCGCTTGCGGAAACGTTTCCGGGTCTCGAGTGGGAGCGTCAGATGACCTGGTTCTGGCGCCGCGTCGTCCAGCACGGTCGGCGCCGTTCCGAGGAAATGCGCGAAGCCGCCGTGACGGTCGCCGACGCGGGTATTGCGCCTCGCATGGCGACTGCGACGGCGGATCTCCAAGGCTGGATTGCAGCGCTTCGCGCCGACGGCGCATTCGCGGACGCTGCCGCCGATGCGGGTTGGCGCGAACTTGCCGATCGGATCGAGCGCGAACCGGACGCCGGTCAACGGTAACGATTCCCTCGTTACGGGTCACTAGAACGTTGCGGCGATTGCCTTCTTCAGCGCCGGGGTGATCTCCGGCATGACGCCGAACCACGCATTGAACGCCGGACGCGCCTGGTTCAGCAGCAAGCCGAGTCCATTTACCGTGATGTTGCCGCGCACGCGCGCCGCGGCGAGCAGCGGCGTCTCGGGTGGTATGTAGATCAGGTCGCCGACCAGCGCGCTTTTCGGCAACCGATCGAGCGGCATGTCGAGCGTCGGCTTTCCGGTCATGCCGAGACTCGTCGCGTTGGCGAGCAGCGCTATGCCATCGAGTGCATCCTCGCGCGCTTCCCACGGCAGCACCTTGACGACCGCGCCGACGGCATCGGCGATTTCCTGCGCCTTGTCGAGCGTGCGGTTCGCAACGCGAATCTCCTGCGCGCCTTGTGCGGCGAGGCTCGCAACAACGGCGCGCGCAGCACCACCCGCGCCGAGCACGAGGATCGGACCGCTGTCGGGACGCCACTTTGGATCCGCGTCGCGCAGGCTCTGGATGAAGCCATTGCCGTCGTTGTTGAATCCGGTAAGCGTGCCGTCTTTTTCGACGACGACGGTATTGACTGCCCCGATCCTTCGTGCGAGGTCGTCGACGCGGTCAAGCAACGGAAAGACCGCCTGCTTGTGCGGCGTGGTGACGTTGCAGCCCCGCAGACCCAGCGCCGCGATGCCGCGCACTGCGGATTCGAGCTTCTCCGGCGGCACCGGGAACAGCACGTAGCGTCCGGGAATGCCGTGCTGAGCGAGCCAGTGGTTGTGGATGACCGGCGAGCGTGAATGTGCGACCGGCCAGCCGAGAAGGCCTGCGATACCAAATGTCTTCGCGTCTGTCATTGCGTGCGTTCCTGCAAGGTTCTTCGAATGTTCTAGGCGCGCGGGCGGGCTCCGCGCAAGCCCCGCGTTCAAGGCGCGCGACGGCGTGGACGCGCCCGTCATTGTCCCGCCGTTCGCCGGCCCGCGTTACGGACAATGCATTGGGCTAGCTATCGAATACACTTATCGACGCCGGGCAGCGCCGTCCTGGTTGGCTAGACTGCCGGCATTCGTGTTGCATCAAAACCGGCCAAGCCATGCAGCCTGAGCTGCGCCACCTGCGGGTCTTCCTTGCAGTCGCCGACCAGGGCAGCGCCAATCTGGCCGGCGCTGCATTGTTCCGCGCGCAATCCGCGGTTTCGCGGTCGATCCACAAGCTGGAAAGCGAGCTCGGCGTGCAGCTCTTCGAGCGCCGTGCGCGAGGCATGCTGCTCACCGAATATGGCCGTGCGCTGCAGGTCCGCGTGCGCCGCGTGCAAGCGGAAATGCAGCGCGCACGAAGCGACCTCGCAGCGCTCGCCCCCGGCGGCAGCGTGCGCAACGCTCCGATATTCGGCATGCTCACGCACGAGCGGCGCGTGCGCGCGTTCGTGGCACTGGCAGAGCAGCACCACATGCCATCGGTTGCAGACAGCCTTGCGATCACGCAGCCCGCGGTCAGCATGGCGGTTCGCCAGATGGAAGAAGGCATCGGGATTCCGCTGTTCGAAAGGACTGCACGCGGCATGCTACCGACACCCGCGGGCGCCGCGCTGGCCCTGCGGCTGAAGCGCGCGCTGGCGGAGATTCGCAACGCCGTGGCCGACATCGCGGCGCTGCGCGGCATCACCGAAGGCACCGTTACCGTTGGCGCGTTGCCGCTCGGCCGAACGCGACTGCTGCCGGAATCGATTGCCGGCGTCGTTTCGCGTCACCCGGGACTGCGCGTCGCGACGATGGAGGGCTCGTTCGAGTCGCTCGCCGCGGCCTTGCGCGCAGGCGACGTCGATTTCATTCTCGGCGCATTGCGTCCGGCCGAATACGCGAGCGATCTTCACGGCGAGCCACTCGCCAGCGACGAGCTCGGCATCGTATGCCGGCACGGTCATCCGTGGGCCAAGCGCAAGCGGTTTCCGCCATCCGACCTGGCGCTGGCGCGCTGGGTGCTGCCGCGGGAGAACACGCCGAACCGCACCCTGTTCGAGCTCGCGCTTGCCGAGCGCAGCATGCCGCGTCCGGACGTCGTCGTCGAGACGAGCGATCTCGCAGTGCTGCGCGGCGTGCTGTTGAACAGCGATCTGTTAACCGCCATCTCGCCGCGCCAGCTTGCCTACGAGCTCAACGCCGGATTGTTGAGCCTGCTTCCGATTCCGCTCGTTGAAACGCGACGCATCATCGGCATCACGCGACGCACCGACAGCGTCGAGTCGCCGGGCGCCAAGCTCCTGATGGAAGAAATTGCGCGTCGATGTCCCGACGTGCTGGCGTCAAACGGAAGCAAGTCGCGGCCTGCGGCTTCGCGTCGCACGCGACGCTGAGTGTCAGGCGGCGGTGGTTGCCGGATCCATGCCGTGGCGGCGCTTTGTCGCGTCGGCCGCAGGGGACGCAAAAAACGCGAGCAGATCGCGGGCCGCAGCGCGGCGGTTCGACACCGTGCACACCGCCGCCGAGAAGACCGTGACCATCTGAATCCCGGGGGGAAGCGGGCCGATCACGTCGATTCCCGCCGCATGAATCAGCTCGCTCAGCTGCTGGAACCCCAGTTCGACGTCGCCGCGCGCAACGAGCGTGGCTACAGGGATGCCCGGCGGAGCCTGCAGGATGCGTGGCGCAACCGTGGCGGCGATTCCCCAATGTTCGAACAACTTCACCAGGTGCGCACCACTCGGCCCGGTCGAGTACCCGATGCTGCGGGCTCGCAGCACGGCGTCGCGAACCGCCGCTTCATTGCCGACGTCGGGAGCACGCGATCCAGCGCGCACGGCCATCGCCACGCTCGAACGGGCGAGATCGACCCGGCTTGTCGCATCGATTCGCGCGGCGTCCGCAAGTTGCCGAAGTGCGTCGGATGCCAGCACGACAAAATCGAACGCCTCGCCGTCCCGGATGCGGCGGGAGGCGTCCACGCCACCGACCGACTCGATCGCCACCTGGACGCTCGACCGCTGCCGATATTCGTCGACGAGATCGGCGAGCACCTGCCGCATCGCCATCGACGAGATGCCCGTGACGCGGTCGGCACCCGGTTCGATGCTCATCCGTCGAATCCGTGCTCAGTCGATGTACTTCAATCCGGCTTTCTGCAGTGGCTCGCGCATGCCGTACATGTCCAGGCCCAGGACGCCTGCGGCAAGCTTCGAGCGCTTCTGGCCTTCGTTGCTTTCGCGCGCAGTTGCAGTCTCGAGCGTCTTGCCTGCCAGTGCGGCCGGCACGACGACAACACCGTCGTCGTCGGCCACGACGACATCGCCCGGATTCACTAGCGCCCCTGCGCATACGACCGGAATGTTCACCGAGCCGAGCGTCGCTTTCACCGTGCCCCGCGCGGAGATCGCCTTGCTCCACACGGGAAACTTCATCCCGGTCAGCACGCGCACGTCGCGCACGCCCGCATCGATGACGAGGCCCAGCGCGCCGCGCGCCTGGAAACTGGTGGCGAGCAGGTCGCCGAAATAGCCGTCCGTGCAGTCCGTTGTCACCGCCGCGACCACGATATCGCCGGGGCGGATCTGCTCGGCTGCGACGTGAAGCATCCAGTTGTCGCCGGGTTGCAGCAGAACGGTCACTGCGGTTCCGCCGACTTCCGCACCTGCGTAGATCGGACGCAAATACGGCCTCGCGAGCCCCGTGCGCCCCATCGCTTCGTGCACGGTCGCACTCCCCAAGGCGCCAAGCCTCGCCGCGACGTCGCGGTCCGCGCGTTGAATGCTCCGGTACACCACTCCAAGCTCGTACATGGTCAGCGTCCCTTGGCTTTCAGTGCGGCGTCGAGGCGAGGATAGACGCGTCGCGCGTTGCCTTCGTAGATCTGTCGACGTTGCGCGGACTCGATGCGCGCGGCGTCGACATAGCGCCGGGTATCGTCGAAGTAGTGACCCGTCTCCGGATCGATGCCGCGCACGGCGCCGATCATCTCGCTTGCGAACAGGATGTTGTCCACGGGAATCACGCGCGTAAGGAGGTCGATGCCCGGCTGGTGATAGACGCAGGTGTCGAAGAAGACGTTGTGGAGCAGGTGATCCGCAAGCAACGGCTTCTTGAGCTCCTGCGCGAGACCGCGAAAGCGTCCCCAGTGATACGGCACGGCACCGCCCCCGTGCGGAATGACGAAGCGCAGGGCGGGGAAATCCTTGAACAGGTCCGACGTCAGGCACTGCATGAATGCGGTGGTGTCCGCGTTCAGATAGTGCGCCCCGGTGGTGTGGAAGCACGGATTGCAACTCGTGCTCACGTGGATCATCGCGGGAATATCGTACTCGACCATCTTCTCGTAGATCGGGTACCAGCAGCGGTCGGACAGGGGTGGCGATTCCCAGTGGCCGCCCGACGGATCGGGGTTCAGGTTGATCGCGACGTTGCCGTACTGCTCGACGCATCGCGCAAGTTCCGGGATGCACGTCGCGGGATCCACGCCGGGGCTTTGCGGCAGCATCGCAGCCGGAATGAAATGATCGGGGAAAAGCTTGCTGACTCGATAGCAGAGCTCGTTGCAGATCGCGGCCCACGTGCTGGAAACCTCGAAGTCGCCGATGTGATGGGCCATGAAACTGGCCCGCGGGCTGAAGATCGTCAGGTCCAGTCCGCGCTCCCGCATCAGTCGAAGCTGGTTGCCCTCGATCGATTCGCGCAACTCGTCGTCGCTGATGCGAAGCTCGGATGCGTGCGGCTTCCGTGCCGAATCCTTGATGCCTTCGATCTGGCGGTTTCGCCAGGCTTCGAGCGCCTTCGGCGCGGTCGTGTAGTGGCCGTGGATATCGATGATCATCGCGTGGCTCGCGCCGTCGGATGGGTTGCCGGACGGGTTCAGCGCGGACTTGCCGGGTCCGTCTGCGCGTCCCAGCCGAGGTTTCCGGCGCCTTTGCCCGCTACCGAATACAACGCGCCTGGCGCATTGCGCGTGCGCTGGAACGCCTCGAGCGTCTCGCCGCGCATCGCGGCATAGATGTGCAGGTTCGACACGCCGCTGACCGCCCCGAGCTTTTCCAACATGAAGAAGATGACGCCGTAGTGCATCAGACCGCGCCAGTCGCGCCGGCGGATCAGGTCGCGCTCTTCCTCGGTCAGCCCGGCGGCGGCGAAACTCCCCTCCGGATCGCGGACGAATGCGTCGCGATGGGCCGGGTCGACCATACGGTGCAGATAGTCGTTGATGCGGAACGCCTTGACGCTGCGCTCGAGCGTGAAAGGGTAGGTGCCTTTCAGCCGCTCGGTACCGCTCAACTGATTCGCGACGTGGAGGCGATGGCGCTCGGCGACCGCTGCGTTGGGCGGGTCGTCCACACCCTCGTAGATCGCGGTTGCGATGCCGGTCATCGACGGCAGGTAGTAGCTGCGGTGCTTGCACACAACGTTCGCCGACAGTGCGCCGCGCATCGTGAGCCACATGACCACTTCGGCGCCTTCGAAGCCGCCGAGCTCGGCATATTCGGCCGTCGTCATTTCGGCGAGCGCTTCCGGATCGCGTTCGAACAGGTCGAGAAAGCGCTGGTCCCACGCCGGGTTGTTGAATCCGGCGCGCTCGCCATGCACCTGGTGCGAGAGGCCGCCCGTGGCAACGATCGCAACTCGCAGGTCTTCCGGGTAGCTTTCGATCGCACGCCGCAGTGCCTGTCCGAGCTTGTAGAACCGTCGAGCGCTGGGAATCGGGAACTGCAGCACACCCATCTGGAGCGGCACGAGACTCACCGGCCATGCCGGTTCGTGCGGACAGAGCACGGACAGCGGCGAGAAGCAGCCGTGGTCCAGGGCGCGGTGCTGGAAGAAGGACATGTCGAACTCGTCCGCCATCAGCGAGTGCCCGATGTGCGACGCGAGCTGCGGGTGTCCGTCGATGGGCGGCAGGTCGCGCGCTCCGGCGCCCTCGTCGGCGACCGGCCACGATGCCCCTACGCCGAGCGCGAACGCCGAATAATGGTCGAAGAAGAACGACGTGACGTGATCGTTGTAGATCAGCAGCAATACGTCCGGGCGCTTCTCCGCGAGCCATTCCGCGAGTGGCGCGAAGTTCTCGAAGATGGGTGCCCACACGGGGTCGTCCCGCTTGTTGCGGTCGTACGCGAAGCCGATGGTCGGCGTGTGCGAGGCCGCGAGGCCCCCGATGATGCGTGCCATGCGTGGTTCCTGGTTACGTTCGGTCGGTCCGCGGATGGGTTGCGCAGGGAGGGCCCGATCGAAATCACGCGACGAGCAGGCGGCGGAGCATCCATCCAGGCCCTGCTCCAGTGTGTCGCAAAAGGCTGGCGGCCAGCGTTGCTTTCGCGTTGATCTGCCGAGCGTCCTGCTTATCGAGCCCGGTCAGAACAGCAGCTTTGCGTAGAGACTGACGCTGTTCATGCGCGGTCGCAATACCTGTGCGCAACAAACCTGAAGAAATCCCCATCGCGATGACCTTGTCGGAAAAGTACGTATCATGCCAACCCCGGCAGCGTACTCGATCGCTCGGCGCCTGCGCGGATACCGGTCGTAAGGTTACGTTGGCGTCACCTGCAGCGGGCTCCTCGGCTAGCGTGGGAAGTGACGGCGGAGACGATGGCGGGGGTCTGACCGATAAGGATTTTCGATAGCGATCGCCGCGTATCGATGTTGGCCGCGTAGTCCGCGGGCGGGAGAATGGGCGGCCTGGCGCCAGTCGCTGCACGGACATTGCTCCCGGCACGAGTTGCAAGCGCTCGCGCGCGTCGCACCGGGCACAACGCCGTCACCGACACAATAATCAGTCGAGGAGAACCAATGCCGCACCGCACCGATCTTCTGCGCCGCCGCGTCTTGCAGGCTGGCGCTGCCGCGCTGACCGCCCGGTACGTTCCGCTTGCGGTCGCAGCCGATCCATTCAGAATTGGATTGATCCTGCCGCTGAGCGGACCGTTCGCATCGACCGGCAAGCAGGTCGAAGCGGCGTGCCGGCTGTACATGCAAAAGAACGGCGACACCGTGGCCGGTCGCAAGGTCGAGCTGATCGTCAGGGACGATACGGGCGTCGCGCCCGAGACGACCAAGCGAACCGCGCAGGAGCTGATCGTGCGCAATCAGGTCAACATCCTCGCGGGATTCGGATTGACGCCGCTGGCGCTCGCTACGGCGACCGTTGCCACGGAAGCGAAGACGCCGATGATCGTCATGGCGGCGGCAACGTCGATCGTCACGTCGAAATCGCCCTACATCGTGCGCAGTGGATTCACGCTGCCGCAGGTCACCGGCCCGATCGCCGACTGGGCCGTGAAGAACAAGATCCAGACGGCCGTGACGATGGTCAGCGACTACGCGCCGGGTATCGACGCGGAGAGTACTTTCGTCAAGCGATTCACGAGTGGCGGCGGCAAGGTTGCCGAATCGCTGCGCGTGCCACTGCGCAACGCCGACTACGCGCCTTTCATCCAGCGCGCCAAGGATGCGAAGCCCGATGCGTTGTTCGTGTTCGTACCGTCAGGGGAGGGCTCGGCGGTGATGAAGCAGTTCGACGACCGCGGGCTGAAGGCAGCAGGCATCAAGATCATCGGGACCGGCGACGTCGTCGACGACGATCTGCTTGAAAGCATGGGTGCGGTCGCGGTCGGCGTCGTGACGTCGTTCCACTACTCGGCTGCGCACGATTCGCCCGAGAACAAGGCGTACGTCGATGCCTTCATGAAGGCCAACGGCGGGATGCGACCGAACTTCCACTCGGTCGGCGGGTACGACGGCATGCATGTCATTTACGAAGCAGCGAAAAACGCCGGCGCCGATGCGAACGGCGACAAGCTGGTCGAGGCCATGAAAGGAATGAAGTGGGTGAGCCCGCGCGGACCGATGATGATCGACCCGGCCACTCGCGACCCGGTGCAAACCGTCTATATCCGCAGGGTGGAGATGGTGAACG
>Ga0207662_10000335_pt1 | contig 21250 bp, 31 predicted proteins | sample KBSS33LmetaG_FD_184338 | JGI IMG/M metagenome (GOLD analysis project Ga0207662, IMG submission 184338) | Switchgrass rhizosphere microbial communities from Kellogg Biological Station, Michigan, USA - KBS S3-3L metaG (SPAdes) (version 2) | ecosystem: Host-associated > Plants > Roots >... | reverse complement strand
GAAGGGGAGAAGGCGGAGCCCGCCTTCGTGCCGGTCATCTGCGGCTCGGCGTTCAAGAACAAGGGTGTGCAGCCGCTGCTCGACGCCGTGGTGGACTACCTGCCGTCGCCGGTGGACGTGCCCGCGATCAAGGGCTTCAACCCGGACAAGGGGACCGACGCGATCGAGGAGCGCCCGGCGAGAGACGACGCGCCGTTTGCGGCGCTCGGCTTCAAGATCATGACCGACCCGTTCGTCGGCCAGCTGACGTTCATCCGCGTCTACTCGGGCATCCTCACCGCCGGCTCGACGATCTTCAACTCGACCAAGCAGAAGAACGAGCGCATCGGCCGCCTGCTGAAGATGCACGCGAACAAGCGCGAAGAGATCAAGGAAGTCTACGCCGGCGACATCGCCGCCGCGGTCGGACTGCGGACGGTCTCGACCGGCGACACGATCTGCGACGAGAAGAAGCCGATCGTGCTCGAGTCGATGGACTTCCCGGAGCCGGTCATCTCGCTGGCGATCGAGCCGAAGACCAAGGCCGACCAGGAGAAGCTGGGCCAGGGGCTCGGCAAGCTGATGGCGGAGGACCCGACCTTCCGGGTCAAGACCGACCAGGCCACCGGTGAAGTCGTCATCGCCGGCATGGGCGAGCTCCACCTCGAGATCATCGTCGACCGCCTGAAGCGCGAGTTCAACGTCGAGGCGAGCGTCGGCCGCCCGCAGGTCGCCTACAAGGAAACGCTGACCCGTCCGGCGGACGGCGAGATGAAGTACGCCAAGCAGACGGGCGGGCGCGGCCAGTACGGGCACGCCAAGATCCATCTCTACCCGGGCGAGCCGGGCACCGGCTACATCTTCGAGAACGAAGTCACGCAGGGCGCGATTCCGAAGGAATTCATCAAGCCGATCGACGAAGGGATCAAGGAAGCGCTCACCCGCGGCGTGCTCGCCGGCTACCCGGTCGACGACGTCCGCATCGTGCTCTACGACGGCAGCTACCACGACGTCGACTCGTCGGAAATGGCCTTCAAGATCGCCGGGTCGATGGCGTTCCAGGACGCGGCCAAGAAGGCCAAGCCCGTGCTGCTCGAGCCGGTGATGCGCGTCGAGGTCGTGGTGCCGAAGGAGCACATGGGCGACGTCATGGGCAACCTGTCGAGCCGACGCGGCCAGATCCAGTCGCAGGAAGACCGCGGCGGCACGCAGATCATCAACGCCCGCGTGCCGCTGTCGGAGATGTTCGGCTACGCGACCGACCTCCGCTCGCGCACCCAGGGGCGCGCCACCTACTCGATGCACTTCGACCGCTACGAGCAGGCGCCGAATAACGTGAGCGAGGAAGTGGTCGCTCGAGTGCAGGGAAAGACATAAATGGCTTCACCGTTTAGCGACAAGATCCGCATCCGCCTCAAGGCCTACGACAACCGCGTCCTCGACCAGTCGACCACCGAGATCGTGGACACGGCGCGGCGCACCGGGGCGCGGCTGGCCGGGCCGATCCCGCTGCCGACCGAGAAGAACAAGTGGACGGTGCTGCGCTCGCCGCACGTCGACAAGAAGTCGCGCGAGCAGTTCGAGCTGCGCACGCACAAGCGGCTGATCGACATCTTCGAGCCGACCCCGCAGACCGTCGACGCGCTGATGAAGCTGGACCTGCCGGCCGGCGTGGACGTCGAGATCAAGGCGTTCGGCAAGGAGCACAAATAGCCATGGTCACCGGGATCATCGGACGCAAGGTCGGCATGACGCAGCTGTTCCAGAAGGACGGCACGGTCGCGGCGGCCACCGTCATCAAGGCCGGCCCGTGCGTCGTGCTGCAGGCCAAGACCGCGCAGAGCGACGGCTACGAGGCGGTGCAGATCGGCCTCGTCGAAGAGAAGCCGGCCAAGGTCAACAAGGCGCTGGCCGGGCACTACACGAAGGCGGGCAACGTGCCGCCGACGCGGCTGCGCCGCGAAGTGAAGGTGGCGAAGGGCGCCGCCGACGAGGCCCCGGTCAAGCCGGGCGACCAGATCCTGGTGAGCGGGGTGTTCAAGGACGGCGAACGCGTCGACGTCATCGGCATCAGCCGCGGCAAGGGCTTCCAGGGCGTCATGAAGCGGCACAACTTCCGCGGCGGCGCGGCGACGCACGGCTCGATGTTCCACCGCGCGCCCGGGTCGATCGGCGCCTCGTCGTTCCCCTCGCGCGTGGTCAAGGGGATGCGCGCGGCGGGCCGCATGGGCGGCGACCGCGTCACCACCCGCAACGTGAAGATCGTGCAGGTCGACGCCGAGAACAACCTGCTGCTGATCCGCGGCTCGGTGCCCGGCGCCCCCGGCACCTACATCATCGTCCGCAAGGCGGTCGCGGCCAAGAAGGAGCCGGCGCCGCAGGTCGAGAAGGCATCGAAGGTCACGGTCGCGAAGAAGACCGCCAAGAAGTAATGGTGCTTCCGCCTGAAGGCGGAAGCCACGGAATCTCTTATGAAGATTGACGTCGTCAACAGCAACAAAGAGAACGTCGGCAGCCTCGACCTGAACGACGAGGTGTTCGGCGGACGCGTGAAGACCGACCTGATCTGGGAAGCGGTCGTCCAGGAGAACGCGGCGGAGCGCCGCGGCACCCACGCGACGAAGAACCGCGCGCTGGTCAGCGGCTCGGGCAAGAAGCCGTGGCGGCAGAAGGGCACCGGCCGCGCCCGCGTCGGCGAGATCCGCAACCCGCTGTGGCGCAAGGGGGGCACCGTGTTCGGGCCGCAGCCGCGCAGCTACGAGTACGCGCTGCCGCGCAAGGTCAAGCTGGGCGCGCTGCGGGCGGCGCTGTCGGCCAAGCTCGCCGACGGCACGCTGACCGTCGTCGACAGGCTCGACGCGGGTTCGGAGAAGAAGACCAAGGCGACCGCCGAGATGCTCAAGAAGCTCGGCGCCAGCGGCAAGACGCTGGTGATCGACGTGAACCACGAGGACGCGTTCACGCTGACCGCCCGCAATATCGCCGGCGTGACGCTGAAGGCGAGCAACCGCGTCACCGCGCGCGACGTGATCGACACCGATCACGTCATCGCCACGCGCGGCGCCATCGAGAAGCTGCAGGAAAGCCTGCGATAGGCACGAGACACGCGATGAAACAGACAGACGTCATCCGTCGCCCGCTGATTACCGAGAAGACGACGCTGCTGCGCGAAGCGGGGCGGACGATCGTGTTCGAGGTGGCCCCGCACGCGACCAAGGTCGACATCAAGCGCGCCGTCGAGAAGCTGCTCGGGACCAAGGTGGAAGCGGTCCGCACCTCGATCGCGCACGGGAAGATGAAGCGCCAGGGGCGGTTCGTGGGGCAGCGCGCCGACTGGAAGAAGGCGTACGTGAAGCTCCGCGAAGGGGAAAAGGTCCCCGAGTTCCTCGAAGGGGCATAAGGATCATGCCGATTAGAAAGTACAAGCCGACGTCGCCGGGCCGGCGGTTCCAGACCGTCCAGACCTTCGACGACATCACCACCACCGAGCCGCACCGCCCGCTGGTCGAGCCGCTGAAGCGCACCGGCGGCCGCGACAACCACGGCGAGCTCACCTCGTGGTGGCGCGGCGGCGGTCACAAGCGGAACTACCGCGTCATCGACTTCAAGCGCGACAAGCGCGGCATCCCGGCGACGGTGTCGACGATCGAGTACGACCCGAACCGCTCGGCGCGGATCGCGCTGCTGACGTATGCCGACGGCGAGAAGCGCTACATCCTGCACCCGGTCGGCCTCACCGTGGGGACGACGATCGTGGCGGGGGACAACGTCGACATCCTGCCGGGCAACTCGCTGCCGCTGAAGAACATCCCGCTGGGCACGCTGGTCCACAACGTGGAGCTGCGGCCGGGCCGTGGCGGCCAGATCGCGCGCAGCGCCGGCTCGGGCGTGCAGGTGGTGGCGCGCGAAGGGGGCTACGCCTCGGTGAAGATGCCGTCGGGCGAAATCCGCAAGATCAACGTCGAGTGCTACGCGACGATCGGCCAGGTCGGCAACATCGACCACGAGAACGTGTCGATCGGCAAGGCCGGCCGCAGCCGCTGGCTGGGCATCCGGCCGCACGTGCGCGGCGTGGCGATGAACCCGGTCGACCACCCGCTGGGCGGCGGCGAAGGCAAGACCTCGGGCGGACGCCACCCGGTGTCGCCGTGGGGCATCCCGACCAAGGGCTACAAGACGCGCAATACCAAGCGCACCGATCGATTCATCGTCACGCGGAGACCGAAGTAAATGTCGCGCTCATTGAAGAAGGGGCCGTTCGTCGACGTCCCGCTGCTCGAGAAGGTCGAGGTCATGAACCGCAGCGGCGAGAAGAAGGTCATCAAGACCTGGTCGCGCCGCTCGACGGTCATCCCCGAGATGGTGGGGCACACGATCGCCGTCCACAACGGGAAGAAGTTCATTCCCGTCTACGTGACCGAGAACATGGTCGGGCACAAGCTCGGCGAGTTCGCGCCGACGCGCCTGTTCAAGGGGCACACGACCAAGGCCGACAAGGCGGCGGCGGTGGCGCCGGCGGCCGGCGCACCGGCGGGCGGCGGCAAGGGGGGCGCGTAATGGCGATCGAAGCCCACGCCACGGCCAAGTACATCCGCACCTCGGCGCAGAAGGCGGGCCTGGTGCTCGACCTGATCCGCGGCCGCGACGTCAACCACGCGCTGGCGACGCTGCGCTTCGCCAGGAAGGGCGTCGCCCGCGACATCGAGAAGGTGCTGCGCTCGGCCATCGCCAACGCGCAGAACAAGGACGGCTTCGGCGGCGACGTCGATCGGCTCTACGTCACGGCGTGCTTCGCCAACCAGGGGCCGTCGCAGAAGCGGATCCGCCCTGCCCCGATGGGACGGGCGTTCCGCGTCGTCAAGCGGACGGCGCACCTGACGGTGCGGGTCGCGGAAAAGCCGGTGAAGATCAGCGCCTCGCCCGCCGCCGAGGGCGGCGAAGAGAAGCGTCCGCGCCGGGCCGGCGCGAAGCCGAAGACGGCGAAGGCCGCGAAGCCGAAGGCCGGCGGCGCCGCCAGGGCGGGCGCCAAGAAGACCGCGAAGAAAAAAGAGGCAAAGGCGTAATGGGTCAGAAAGTCCATCCGCACGGATTCCGGCTCGGCTTCAACAAGACCTGGCGCTCGCGCTGGTACGCCGACAAGGACTACGCGAAGCTGCTGCACGAGGATCTCAAGCTGCGCGACACGCTGAAGGCGCGCTTCGCGCACGCCGGCGTCTCGAAGATCGAGATCGAGCGCGCCGCCAACAAGCTGAAGATCGACATCTACACCTCGCGCCCGGGGATCATCATCGGCCGCAAGGGGACGGAAGTCGACAAGCTGAAGCAGGAGATCCAGAAGAAGACCAACCGCGAGGTCTTCATCAACATCCAGGAGATCCAGAAGCCGGAGCTCGACGCGCAGCTGATCGGCGAGTCGGTGGCGATGCAGCTCGAGAAGCGCGTCGCCTTCCGCCGCGCGATGCGCAAGGCGGTCGAGTCGGCGCTGCGCTTCGGCGCGCGCGGCATCAAGGTGCGCGTGTCGGGGCGGCTGAACGGCGCGGAAATCGCGCGCTCGGAGTGGTACCTGCACGGCCAGCTGCCGCTGCAGACGCTGCGCGCCGACATCGACTACGGCTTCGCGCAGGCGTTCACCACCTACGGCGCGATCGGCGTCAAGGTGTGGCTCTACAAGGGTGAGCGGCTGGCGCCGCGCATCGGCCGCGAAGAGGACTATCGCACGCCGCGCCGCGCCGCGGGCGGGCCGCGGGGATAACTCCGCAACTTCACAACTCCCAAAAACCAACCGAAGGGATGAATTGGGAGTTTTGGGAGTTGGGAATTGAGCAGTTGGGAATTGACAGGGAACTAACCCTATGTTGATGCCGAAGAAGGTCAAGTACCGGAAGCAGCAGCGCGGCCGGATGGCGGGCAAGGCCTGGAGAGGGTCGGACGTGTCGTTCGGCAACTACGGGCTGAAGGCGCTCGAGCCGTGCTGGCTCACCGATCGGCAGATCGAGGCGGCGCGCGTGGCGATGACCCGGTTCATCAAGCGCGGCGGCAAGATCTGGGTGCGGGTGTTCCCGGACAAGCCGATCACGAAGAAGCCGCAGGAAACCCGCATGGGCAAGGGCAAGGGCGCGCCCGAGCAGTGGGTCTGCGTCGTCCGGCCGGGGCGGATCATGTTCGAGATGGAAGGGGTGACCGAGACGGAAGCGCGCGAAGCGATGCGTCTGGCGGCGGCCAAGCTCCCCATCCGGACCAAGTTCGCGACGCGGTTCGCTGAAGAGAGGGCGCTATGAAGATCGGGGAGTTTCGCGACCTCGGGTCCGACGAGCTGAAGCAGCGCGAGAAGGATCTCGACGATCAGCTGTTCCGCCTGCGGATCCAGAAGTCGATGGGCCAGCTCGAGGCGGCCCACAAGCTGAAGACGCTGCGCCGCGATCTGGCGCGGGTCAAGACCGTGCTGCGTGAGAAGGAGACGGTGTAAGCGATGGGCACCAAGGCAACCGTCACTGGCGTGGTCGTCAGCGACAAGATGGACAAGACCGTCAAGGTCGCAATCGAGCGCCAGGTGCGTGATCCGCTCTACGGCAAGACGCAGCGCCGCACCTCGACCTTCCTCGCGCACGACGAAAAGAACGAGGCCAAGGTCGGCGACAAGGTGTCGATCGCCGAGAGCCGCCCGCTCAGCGCCCGCAAGCGCTGGGTGGTGACGTCGATCGTCGAGAAGGCGAAGGAGATCTAGCCATGATCCAGATGCGATCGATCCTCGACGTCGCCGACAACTCCGGCGCGCGCAAGATCGCCGTCATCAACCCGATCGGCGGCTCGACCGGGCGCTACGCCCGGCTCGGCGACATCGTCACCGCCTCGGTGAAGGAAGCGACGCCGGAGTCGAACGTCAAGAAGGGAAGCGTGGTCAAGGCGGTGATCGTCCGCACCGTCAAGGAGCAGCGCCGCAAGGACGGCAGCTACATCCGCTTCGACCGCAACGCCGCCGTGCTGGTCAACGACCAGAACGAGCCGATTGGAACGCGCGTGTTCGGGCCGGTGGCCCGCGAGCTGCGCGAGCGCCGGTTCATGAAGATCATTTCGCTCGCGCCCGAGGTTCTCTGACATGTCTCGTCTGCAAACGCCGGTGCGCCGGAACGACAACGTGGTGGTCATGACCGGCAAGGACCGCGGCAAGCGCGGGCGCGTGCTGAAGGTCCTGCCCGAGAAGAACCGCGTCATCGTCGAAGGCGTCAACATCATCAAGCGTCACACCAAGCCGAACCCCGGCCGCCAGATCAAGGGCGGGGTGATCGAGCGCGAGGCGCCGCTGCACGCCTCCAACGTGCAGGTCGTCTGCCCCGAGTGCGGCAAGGCGACGCGCATCGGCCGGAAGATCCTGGGCGACGGACGCAAGGTCCGCATCTGCCGCAAGTGCGAGGGAGTCGTCGACAAATGAGCCGCCTGAGAGAACGGTACAGCAAGGACGTGGCGCCGGCGCTCAAGAAGGAGTTCGGCTACACCAACGTGATGGCCATCCCCAAGATCACCAAGGTGGTGATCAACATGGGGCTGGGCGAGGCGACGCAGAACGCCAAGATCGTCGACACCGGCGCCGACGAGATCACCCGCATCACCGGGCAGAAGCCCGTCGTGCGGCGCGCCAAGAAGTCGATCGCGCAGTTCAAGGTCCGCCAGGGCATGCCGATCGGGACGATGGTGACGCTGCGCGGCGACCGGATGTGGGAGTTCCTCGACCGCCTGATCGCCATCGCGCTGCCGCGCGTCCGCGACTTCCGCGGCGTCTCGCCGCGCGGCTTCGACGGCCGCGGCAACTACACCCTCGGCCTCAAGGACCAGCTCCTGTTCCCCGAGATCGACTACATGAAGGTCGACAAGGCGCGCGGGATGAACATCTCGGTCGTCACCACGGCGAAGACCGACGAGGAGTCGCGCAAGCTGCTGCAGCTCCTCGGTATGCCGTTCAGGGCGTCGTAGACGCGTTATCAAGAGAAGACGAATTCATGGCCACGACCGCGAAGATCGCCAAGGAAACGAAGACGCCGAAGTTCAAGATCCGGCTGCGCAACCGCTGCCGCCGCTGCGGCCGGCCGCGCGCCTACCTGCGCAAGTTCGCGCTGTGCCGCCTCTGCTTCCGCCAGCTCGCGCTGGAGGGGGACATCGCAGGCGTGACCAAGAGTAGCTGGTAACCGGCTACCGGCAACTGGCAACTGGCAACTGGAAACTGAAATATGACTGACCCGATCGCAGACATGCTCGCCCGAATCCGCAACGCGACCCAGTCGCGGCACCCTCGCGTCGATATGCCGCTGTCGCGCCTGAAGGTGGAGATTGCGAAGATTCTGGAGAGCGAAGGCTACATTCAGGGCTACAAGGTGGTCGAGCCGAAGGACGGCGAGGCGCAGGGCATCCTGCGCGTGGTCCTGAAGTACGGGCCGCGCGGCGAGAAGATCATCACCGGCATCGAGCGCGTCAGCCGCCCGGGACGCCGCGTCTACTTCGGCCGTGACGACGTCCCCGACGTCCTCGCCGGCCTCGGCACGAGCATCCTGACCACGTCGCGCGGCGTCATGACCGGCCGCGAAGCGGTCAAGGCGGGCGTCGGCGGCGAAGTCCTCTGCAACGTCTGGTAATTCCATCATGTCGAGAATTGGCAAAAAGATCATCGCCGTCCCCAAAGGGGTCAAGATCGACGTCAAGCCTGGCGCGGTCGAGGTGCAGGGGCCGAAGGGCAAGCTGCTCCAGCCGCTGCCGCCGGGCATCGGCTTCGAGCTCGCCGGCGACCAGCTGCAGGCCAAGACGCTGCGTGAAGACCCCGAGCTGGGCAAGTTCCACGGCCTCGCCCGCAGCCTCGTGGCCAACGCCGTCAAGGGCGTGACCGACGGCTTCCGCAAGGACCTCGACATCGTCGGCGTCGGCTACCGCGCGGAAGTGAAGGGCAAGCAGGTCCACTTCGCGCTGGGCTACTCGCACCCGGTGGTGTTCGACATCCCCAACGGGATCGACGTCGCCATCGACAAGCAGACGCACGTCACCGTCACCGGCATCGACCGCCAGCTGGTCGGCCAGGTGGCCGCCGACATCCGCTCGCTGCGCAAGCCCGATCCCTACAAGCAGAAGGGCGTGCGCTACACGGGTGAAGTGCTGAAGAAGAAGGCCGGCAAGACCGGGGCTAAATAACGCCATGAAGATCAAGACCACGAAGGATCGACGGAAGCGGATCTCGCTGCGCCAGCGCAAGCGGATCAACGGCACCTCGGAGCGGCCGCGGCTGCGCGTGTTCCGCAGCGTCTCGCACATCTACGTCCAGGTCATCGACGACCTGAGCGGGACGACGCTGGCTTCGGCGGCGAGCACCGAGCCGTCGCTGAAGACGGTGTTCAGCAGCAAGGTCAGCGGCGGCAACGTCGCCGGCGCCAAGGCGCTCGGCAAGACCATCGCCGAGCGGCTGAAGGAAAAAGGGATCAACCGCGTCGTGTTCGATCGCGGCGGCTACCTCTATCACGGGCGGATCAAGGCAGTCGCGGACGCCGCGCGCGAAGCGGGGCTGGAGTTCTAGGCCGCAGGTCAACACGGACAGACACGGATTTTTATGATCGAGACCAGAGAAAAGATCGACGCGTCGCAGCTGGACCTGAAGGACACCGTCGTCAACATCAGCCGCGTGACCAAGGTCGTCAAGGGCGGCAAGAACCTGAGCTTCAGCGCGCTGGTCGTCGTCGGTGACGGCCACGGCGTGGTCGGCTTCGGGGTCGGCAAGGCGAAGGAAGTCCCCTCGGCGATCAAGAAGGGGATCGAGGCGGCGAAGAAGTCGCTGATCCGCGTGCCGCTGAAGGGCACGACCGTGCCGCACCCGGTCCTGGGACGCTTCGGCGCGGGGCAGGTGCTGCTCAAGCCGGCGCCGGACGGCACCGGGATCATCGCCGGCGGCGCGGTGCGCGCCGTCGTCGAGTCGGCCGGCATCCAGAACGTGCTGACCAAGTCGATCGGATCGGCCAACCACCACAACGTGGTGCGGGCGACCTTCCAGGGGCTGATGGAACTGCGCGAGCCGGGCAGCGTGCTGCGGCTGCGCGGCCGCGAAGAAGAGCCGGCGGGGACACGATAATGGCGGCGACCACGAAGAAGGCGGCGGCGAAGCAGGACGGCGGCAAGCGGCTGACGATCACGCTGCGCAAGAGCACGATCGGCTTCAACCGGAACCAGGCCAGGGTCGTCGAGGGCATGGGCCTGCGGCGCATCGGCCACTCGGTGGAGCTGCCGGACACGCCGGCGACACGAGGCATGATCTTGAAGGTCCGTCACCTGGTGGAAGTCGGGGAGTAGGGCGATGAATCTGAGTAATCTGCGCCCGCCGAAGGGCGCCAAGCACGCGAAGAAGCGGATCGGCCGCGGCCAGGGATCGGGCAACGGCAAGACCGCGGGGCGCGGCCACAAGGGCGCGAAGTCGCGTTCGGGCTTCAAGCACAAGCGCGGGTTCGAGGGCGGCCAGATGCCGCTGCACCGCCGCGTGCCGAAGCGCGGGTTCCACAACCCGTTCCGCGTCGAGTACGAAGTGGTCAACCTCGACGCGATCGCGGAGCGCTTCGACGCCGGCAGCGACGTCACGCCGGAGCTGCTGCGCGAGCACGGCCTGGTCGGCCGCACCGGCAACATCAAGGTGCTCGCCCGCGGCGACATCTCGAAGAAGCTGACGATTCGCGCCCACAAGTTCAGCGGCAAGGCCGCCGAGAAGATCGCGGCGGCGGGCGGCACGGCGGAAGTTCTCGCGTAGCCGGGGCACCATATGCTCAGTGAATCACTGAAGAACATTTTTGCCGTGTCGGACCTGCGCAAGCGGGTGCTGTTCACGCTCGGCCTGCTGGCCGTGTACCGCGTCGGGGGACACATCCCGACGCCGGGGGTGAACTCCGAGGCGCTGCAGCTGCTGGCGGATCAGGCGGCCAACACGATGTTCGGCCTCTACGACATGTTCTCCGGGAAGAACCTGTCGCAGATGACGATCTTCGCGCTGGGCATCATGCCGTATATCAGCGCCTCGATCATCCTGCAGCTGCTGACGGTCGTGTGGCCGTACCTCGAGCGCCTCTCGAAGGAAGGGGAGCTGGGGCGGCGCAAGATCACCCAGTACACGCGCTACGGCACGATCGTCCTGAGCGTGGTCCAGGCGCTGGGCATCGCGCTCTACCTGGAGCACCAGACCAACATCGCCGGCGGGCTGCCGCTGGTCTACAGCCCGGGCTGGGGCTTCCGGCTGATGACGGTGCTGACGCTGACCACGGGCACGGCGTTCATCATGTGGCTCGGCGAGCAGATCACCGAGCGCGGCATCGGCAACGGCATGTCGCTCATCATCTACGCGGGGATCGTCGTCAACTTCCCGCACGCGGTGCTGTCGACGGTCGAGCAGATGCGCCTCGGGCAGCTGGGACTGATCCGGGTGCTGATCCTGGTCATCCTGATGGTGCTGGTGGTGGCGGCGATCATCTTCGTCGAGCGCGGCCACCGGCGGGTCACGGTGCAGTACGCCAAGCGGGTGGTCGGGCGGCGGATGTACGGCGGCTCGAGCACGCACATCCCGCTCAAGGTGAACACCGGCGGCGTCATCCCGGTCATCTTCGCCTCGTCGATCCTGGCCTTCCCGATGACGATGCAGGGGATGACCGCGGAAGGGTCGTTCATGCGCCGCGCCATCGACCAGATCAACTACGGGATGCCGCTGCACAACCTGCTCTACCTGGTCGGCATCATCTTCTTCTGCTACTTCTACACGGCGATCATCTTCAACCCCGATGACGTCGCCGAGAACATGCGGAAGTACGGCGGCTTCGTGCCGGGCATCCGCCCGGGCAAGCGGACGGCGGAGTACATCGACACGATCCTGACCCGCATCACGCTGGTCGGCGCGATCTACCTCGCGGTCGTGGCGCTGCTGCCGCAGTTCCTGATCAGCGGCTTCAAGGTGGCGCCGATCCCGTTCATCGGCGAGACGCTGGACCGCTACATCCCGACCTTCATCACGCAGGGCATGGGGGTGCAGTTCTACTTCGGCGGCACCTCGCTGCTGATCATCGTCGGCGTGGCGATGGACACCGTGCAGCAGGTCGAGTCGCAGCTGATCATGCGCCACTATGACGGCTTCATGAAGAAGACGCGCATCCGCGGGCGCCGGGGCCAGTAGTGATGCGCAAGCGCGCGGGCGTGGCGCTGAACGTGGTCATGCTCGGCCCCCCGGGCGCGGGCAAGGGAACGCAGGCGGAGCGCTTCGCGCGCACGCACGGGCTGCCGAAGATCTCGACCGGCGACATCCTGCGCGAGGCGATCCACGCGGACACGCCGCTCGGCCGCTCGGCCAAGACGACGATTTACTCGGGCGCCCTGGTCGGCGACGACGTGATGATCGGGATCGTCGGGGAACGCCTGTCGCGTCCCGACACCCGGCCCGGGTTCGTGCTCGACGGCTTTCCGCGGACGGTGGCGCAGGCGACCGCGCTCGACGACCTGATGGACGGCCGCGGCCCGCTGGTGGTGGTCGACATCGTGGTGCCGGAAGAGGTGCTGCTGCGGCGGCTGGCGGCGCGCCGCATCTGCGGCGACTGCGGCGTGAACGCGCCGGTCGAGTGGATCTCGGCGTGCGGCAACTGCGGCGGCGCGCTGGTCACCCGCTTCGACGACGGCGACGGCGTGGTCGGCGAGCGGCTGAAGGTCTATCACCTGCAGACGCGGCCGATCGTCGAGTTCTACGCGGGGCGGCCGACGTTCCGCACCATCGACGGCAACCAGCCGCCCGACGTGGTGACGGCGTCGATGGACGCCGCGGTCTGCCAGGCGTCGCTGGCGCCGCGCGAGGCGCAGCTGTGATCGTCTGCAAGTCGCCGGCGGAGCTCGAGAAGATGCGCGCGGCGAACCAGCTCGTGGCGCAGGTCCTCGAGGAGCTGGCGGCGATGGTCGCGCCCGGCGTGACCACGGCGGACCTCGACGCGGCGGCGGAAGCCAGGGTGCGCGCCGCGGGCGCGGAGCCGGCGTTCAAGGGCTACCGCGGCTATCCCGCGACGCTCTGCGCGTCGGTGAACGAGCAGGTGGTGCACGGGATCCCGAACCGCACGGCGCTGGCCTCGGGCGACATCGTGTCGCTCGACATGGGCGTCAAGCTGAACGGCTACTACGGCGACTCCGCGGTGACGGTGCCGGTCGGCACGGTGGACGAGAACGTCAGGAAGCTGCTGCGCGTGACGCGCGAGGCGCTCGACAAGGGCATCGCGCAGGTGAAGGTCGGCGGCCGGATCTCGGACATCGGCCACGCCATCCAGGCGCACGTCGAGGCGAACGGGTTTTCGGTGGTGCGCGAGTTCGTCGGGCACGGCATCGGCGCCTCGCTGCACGAGGAGCCGCAGATCGCCAACTACGGCGAGCCCGGCCGCGGGCCGCGGCTGGCCGAGGGGATGACCCTGGCGATCGAGCCGATGGTGAACATGGGCAAGGCGGCGGTGCGGGTGCTCGCCGACGGCTGGACGGCCGTGACCCGGGACGGCAGCCTGTCGGCGCACTTCGAGCACACGGTGGCGGTGACGAAAGACGGGCCGCTGGTGCTGACGCTGCGGCCGGTCGCGGCGCTGTGATGATTGAGCAGGACCCCCGGGAGCGCGAACACCGGGTGCTGTCGGTCGACGGGATCGTGCGCGAGTCGCTGCCGTATGCGCAGTACCGCGTGGAGATCGACGGGCCGCGGCAGGTAACGGCGAGCGTGCCGAGCGGGCCGGGCAAGAACTTCATCCGGGTGCTGATCGGCGACCGGGTGCGGCTGGAGCTGAGCCCGCGGGACGTAACGCGCGGAAGGATAGTCCAAAAGTTATGAAGGTACGAGCGTCCGTCAAGAGAATCTGTGACAAGTGCAAGGTCATCCGCCGTCGCGGCGTCGTGCGCGTGATCTGCTCGAACCAGAAGCACAAGCAGAGGCAGGGGTAAATGGCACGTATTGCTGGCGTCGATCTTCCGCGCACCAAGCGGATTGAAGTCGGCCTGACCTACATCTACGGCATCGGCCGCAAGCGGTCGAACGACATCCTGACGGCGGCGGGCGTCAGCCCGGACATCCGCATCAAGGACCTGTCGGAAGACGACGTCCGGAAGATCAGCCGGGTCATCGAGGAGCAGGGCGGCGTCGAGGGGGACCTGCGCAAGGAAATCTCGATGAACATCAAGCGGCTGATGGAAATCGGGAGCTGGCGCGGCCTGCGCCACCGCCGCAACCTGCCGGTCCGGGGGCAGCGGACCAAGACCAACGCGCGCACGCGCAAGGGCCCGCGCAAGGGCGCGGTCGCCAAGAAGAAGACGGTTTAAGAGCTGAACATGGCAAAGAACGAACCGGTCGACGCATCCGCACCGCCAGAAGGCGGAGGCAAGAAGCCCGCGGGACGCCCCGCGAAGAAGAAGACGTTCAAGAAGCGCGGCGAGAAGCGCGTCATCCACCACGGCTACGCGCACATCCACGCCTCCTTCAACAACACCACCATCACCATCACCGATCCGGAAGGGGCGGTGGTGGCGTGGTCCAGCGCGGGCGGCATCGGCTTCAAGGGGTCGCGCAAGGGGACGCCGTTCGCGGCGACCCAGGCGGCGATCGCCGCCGGCAACGCCGCCAAGGCGTTCGGCATGCGGACGCTCGAGGTGCGCGTGAAGGGGCCGGGCGCGGGCCGCGAGTCGGCGATCCGCGCGCTGCAGACGATCGGTCTCGACGTGAAGTCGATCCGCGACGTCACGCCGATCCCTCACAACGGTTGCAGACCCCCGAAAAGGAGAAGGGTCTGAGACAACTCCGCAACAACGCAACTCCCAAAATCCAAAACGGAAACGGACGGAATTGGGAGTTGGGTGTTGGGAGTTCATTGGGAGTTGGGAGTTGTGACGTTGGGAATTAACACGAGGCAGCTTTAATGGCACGTTATACCGGACCCGTTTGTCGGCTCTGCCGGCGCGAAGGCATGAAGCTCTTCCTCAAGGGAGAGCGCTGCTACACCGAGAAGTGCGCGATCGAGAAGCGCAACATGCCTCCCGGGCAGCACGGCAAGCTGCGCAAGGCGAAGATCGTCGGCTACGGCCTGCAGCTGCGCGAGAAGCAGAAGGTCAAGCGCATCTACGGCGTGCTCGAGAACCAGTTCCGCCGCTACTTCGAGATCGCGGACCGCACCCGCGGCATCACCGGCGAGACGCTGCTCCAGCTCCTGGAGCGCCGCCTCGACAACGTGATCTACCGCATGGGGCTCGCCACCTCGCGGGCGCAGGCGCGGCAGCTGGTGCGCCACGGCCACTTCACGGTGAACGGCCGCAAGGTCGACATTCCGTCGTACTCGGTCAAGCCGGGCGACACCATCGGCGTCCAGGCGCGCAGCGCGCAGAACCCGGCGATCCAGCACGCGCTCGAAGAGGTCAAGGGACGCGGCGTCCCCGAGTGGCTGTCGTTCGACCAGGGATCGATGGCCGGCCGGATCGCCTCGCTGCCGACGCGCGAGCAGATCAACCTGCCGGTGCAGGAACAGCTGATCGTCGAGCTGTATTCGAAGTAGGCCGGGTCGTCAGGCCCGGCGCACGTCCCCCTGTCCGCAGCCATTCCGGGTCCGCGGTGGGAGGCAGGGGGTCACAGCGGATCCGGCGGGCGCTCAACAACGGGCGCTCGAACAAGGAAAGTCAGGACACATGCTCTGGAAAGGTTTTCAGCGGCCGAAGCGGCTCGAGTTCGAGCGCGAGACTCTCACCGATCGATTCGGGCGGTTCTACGCCCAGCCGTTCGAGCGCGGGTTCGGCACCACCGTCGGCAACTCGCTGCGGCGCGTGCTGCTCTCCTCGATCGAGGGGGCGGCGGTGACGGCGGTCAAGATCGACGGCGTGCTCCACGAGTTCTCGCCGATCCCCGGCGTGGTCGAGGATGCCACCGACATCATCCTCAACCTCAAGCAGATCCCGCTGAAGATGCACACCGACACCACCAAGACGCTCTACCTGCGCGTCGACAAGGCGGGTGAGGTGCGGGCGCGCGACATCGAGGGGGACGCCGACATCGAAATCCTCGAGCCGGACGCGCACATCGCCACCGTCGCCGAGCACGGCAAGCTGCACATGGAGCTGCGCGTCAAGCGCGGCCGCGGCTACGTCTCGGCCGACAAGAACTTCGACGAGGATCTCGGCATCGGCTGGATCCCGGTGGACTCGGTCCACTCGCCGATCAAGAAGGTGAACTACCTGGTCGAGGCGGCGCGCATCGGCCAGAACACCGACTACGACAAGCTGACGGTCGACGTCTGGACCAACGGCTCGGTCACGCCGCGCGACGCGGTGTCGCTCTCGGCCAAGCTGATTCGCGATCACCTGAACATCTTCATCAACCTCGAGGACGCGGTGGAGATGACCTCTGAGGGGGGCGGCGAGACGACCCACGCCACCTCGAACGAGAACCTCGACAAGAGCGTCGAGGAGCTCGAGCTCTCCGTGCGGTCCTACAACTGCCTCAAGAACGCGAACATCCGCACGATCCGCGAGCTGGTGCAGAAGACCGAAGGGGAGATGCTCAAGACCAAGAACTTCGGCCGCAAGTCGCTGAACGAGATCAAGGAGATCCTGACGTCGATGGGTCTCAGCCTCGGCATGCGGCTCGATCAGCCGGCGACGGCATCGCAGGAATAAGGTGCTTCCGCCTGAAGGCGGAAGCCACGGATCAGAGCGTGTGGCTTCCGCCTTTAGGCGGAAGATAGGGAAAGAACAATGCGTCATAGAGTAGGTCAACGAAAACTCGGTCGCGTCACCGAGCACCGTATCGCGATGCTCCGCAACCAGGCGGAGGCGCTGATCCGCCACGAGCGGATCGAGACCACGGTGCCGAAGGCGAAGGAGCTGCGGCCGTTCGTCGAGCGGATCATCACCCTCGCCAAGCGCGGCCTGGCCGCCGGCGAGGCCAACGGGCGCACCCTGCACGCGCGCCGGATGGTGCTCCGCGACATCCAGAACCGCGACGTCGTCGCCAAGCTGTTCGACACGATCGCGCCGCGCTTCGAGGCGCGCCCGGGCGGCTACACGCGGATCCTGCGCCTCGGCTTCCGCCGCGGCGACGCCGCGGAAGTCGCGCAGATCGAGCTGGTCGGCAGCGAGTTCAACCCGAACGCCGAAGCCGAGAAGGCCGCGTCCGCGGAAGCCAAGCCGAAGGCCAAGGGCGTCGGCGGCCGCCTGCGCGCGGCGGCCGAGCGCCTTCGCGGTAAAGCGAAGGAAAGCGAAGGAGACGAAGGAAACGAAGGAGCCGAAGGAAGCGAAGGCGCGGCTCGCGCGAAGAAGGCCAAGCCGGCGCGTCCGGAACGCAGCAAGGGCGGCAAGGCCGACACCCGCGGCAAGGGAGCGAAGACGACGACCCCGAGGAAAGCTGGCGGGTCGTAGGCAACTCCGCAACTCCGCAACTCCGCAACTCCGCAACTCCCAAAAACCAAGTTAAACGTAGACGGCCGGGCCACTTGCGTGGCACCGGCCGTTCGTCTTTCAGGTTGGGTTTTGCGGCGTTGGGCGTTGTGGCGTTGACCGCGCTGACAGCTACACTTCCTCGGGCGCCTCGGCGCCGCGTTCCGCCTTCGAGGCCGCGATGATCTTCGCGTGCAGGTGCTGCGGCACTTCCTCGTAGTGATCGAACTCCATGTGGTACGAGCCGCGGCCGCCGGTGGCGGAGGTCAGGTGCTGCTCGTAGGTCAGCATCTCGGACATCGGCACCTTGGCGCGGATGATCGTCATCGCGCCGCGCGTGTCCATGCCGCCGATGCGGCCGCGCCGCGAGTTCAGATCGCCCATCAGGTCGCCGGCGTAGTCGCTCGGCGCGTAGACCTCGACGTTCATCACCGGCTCGAGCAGCGTCGGGCGCGCGCGTGACATGCCGTCCTTGAAGGCCAGCGACGCCGCCATCTTGAACGAGAGTTCGTTGGAGTCGACGGCGTGGAACGAGCCGTCGAACACGGTGGCGCGGAAGTCGACCATCGGGTAGCCGGCGAGGAAGCCGCGCATCCGCGAATCCTGGATCCCCTTTTCGATCGCCGGCACGTACTGGCGCGGGATCGAGCCGCCGAAGATGTCGTTGGCGAACTCGAAGTCGCTGCCGCGCGGCAGCGGCTCGAACTTGACCTTGCAGTCGCCGAACTGGCCGTGGCCGCCGGTCTGCTTCTTGTGCCGGCCGTGCGCTTCGACCGAGGCGGTGATCGTCTCGCGGTAGGGGATGCGCGGCAGCTTGAGCGTGACCTCGACGCCGAAGCGGCGCTTCAGCTTGGCCACCGTCACCTCGATGTGCGACTGCCCCTGGCCGGCGAGCAGCAGCTCCTTGGTCTGCATGTCGCGCGTGTAGTTGATCGTCGGATCCTCTTCCTGCAGCCGGTGCAGCGCGGTGCTGATCTTCTCTTCGTCGCCGCGGCTCTTCGGCTCGATCGCATAGGAGATCACCGGCTCGGGGAACTTGATCGGCGGGACCTTGCCGGCGCTCTTGTCGCCCATCACGTCGCCGGTCTGCGTCTCCTTCAGCTTGGCGACGGCGCCGATGTCCCCGGCCTTGACCTCCGGGACGGTGGTCTGCGTCTTGCCCTGCAGCACCAGCAGGTGGCCGAGCCGCTCGGGCACGTCACGAGTGGTGTTGTGGACCGAGGTGTCGGCCTTCAGGGTCCCGGAGATGACGCGGAACAGCGTGATCCGTCCGGCGAAGGGATCCGCGACCGTCTTCCAGATGAAAGCCGCCGCGGCGCCGGCGTCCTGCATCGCGATGTCGACTTCCTCGCCGTCGGGAGTCCGGGCGTGGAGCGGCCGCTCGGCGGGCGACGGCACGTAGGTCACGATGGCGTCGAGCAGCGTCTGCATGCCGATGTTCGCCGTCGCCGACGTCAGCACCAGCGGGAACACCCGTCCGGCGGCGACCGCGCGCTTGAGGCCGGCCACCAGCTCGTCCTGCGTCAACGTGCCGGCGTCGAAGAACTTCTCCATCAGCGCATCGTCGGCTTCGGCCACCATCTCGATGAGCGCCTCGCGCGCCGCCTTCGCGACCTCGGTCATGTTTCCGGGGATCGCGCCTTCCACCGGCTTGCCGCTGCCGTCGTTCGCGAACATGGCGGCCTTCATGGCGACGAGGTCGATCACCCCGGCGAAGGCCTTCTCCTCGCCGATCGGCAGCTGGATCGGGATCACCGTGCGCCCGAACACGCCGCGCAGCGACTCGAGCGACCGATCGAGGCTGGCGCGCTCGCGATCGACGCGGTTCAGGACGACGATCCGCGGCAGCGCGAGGTCGGCGGCGTCCGCCCAGACCTTCTCGGTCGAGACCTCGACGCCGGACACCGCGTCGACGACGACCAGGGCCGCGTCGGCGACTCTGAGCGCCGCGCGCGCGTCGCTGAGGAAGTTGGCCATCCCCGGCGTGTCGATGAAATTGATCTTGGTCTTGTTCCACTCGGCGTAGGCGACGCTGGCGGAGAGGGTGTGCTTGCGGGCAATTTCTTCTTCGTCGTAATCGGTGACCGTCGTCCCCTCGTCGACCTTGCCGAGGCGGGTGACCGCCCCCGCGTCGAACAGCAGGGCCGACACGAGCTGGGTCTTGCCGGAACCCGAGTGGCCGACCAGAGCGACGTTGCGCAGGCTGGCGGCGTCGTAAACCTTCATAGCGGGTACCCTCCGCGTGGCCGGTAGCCGGTCGCCAGTGGCCGGTGGCTGCCGGCAATCTCCCGCCGGCCGATCGCCAGCGGATTCGGCCATCGTATTGCGGCGGGCCGAAGGGATCAAGCGATAGGATCCGGAGGGCATGGACGACGACGAGACGATTGAGTATCCCGCGCGGCCGCGCCGGCGATGGCGTCTTCCGCTGGTGCTGGCCGCGTTCGCCGTCTTCTTCGGCGCCGGCACGACCGCGTCGTATTACGTCGACGCGCTCTGGTTCGGCTCACTCGGCTATGCCGTGGTGTTCTGGAAGGCGCTGAATATCCAGGCGATCGTGTTCGGGGCCTTTGCCGCCGCCACGTTCGCGGCGCTCTACGGCGCCTTCCTCGCGCTGAAGCCGCCCCGCTTCGGCGAGCCGGGATCCGGCGGCGTGATCTTCGTGAACGGCCGCCCGGTCGCCCTGCCGATCGGCCCGATCCTGCGCGCCGGCGCCCTGCTGCTCTCGCTGGTCGCCGGCCTGGCGGCGGGCGCCACCATGATGTCGGACTGGGACACGCTCGCGCTCTGGTGGTATGGAGGCGCCGCCGCGGCGGATGCGGTGGCGCAGGCGCGCGATCCGATCCTTGGCCGTCCCGTCGCCTTCTACCTGTTCACGCTTCCCGCATGGGAACTGCTCGCCGGATGGCTGACGACGCTGGCGATCATCGCGGCGCTGATGGCCCTGTTCTTTCGCCTCTCGTCTGGCACTGTCGGGCCGCGGCTGTCGGTGCGCGCATTGCCGCGCGCCAATCCGCCGGGCGCGCGCGGTCTCGCGCTCACCTGGGCCGTCGTCCTGCTCACCTTCGCGGTGCAGGCGTATATCGGCCGGTTCGAGCGGCTGCTCGCCGATCACACGATTTTCGCCGGTGTGACCTATACCGACGCGCACGTGCGCTTGACGGCCGCGGCACTGACCGCCGCCGCCTTCGCGGCCGGCGCGCTGGCGGCGGCCGCGTCGGCGTTCCTGTCGCCTCGTCCCCGGTGGCTCATCGCGTCGGTGCTGCCGGCCGCGGCGATCATCATCGCGTCGAACCTGATTGGCGGCTACGTCAACGGCTTCATCGTCAAGCCCAACGAGCTCGTGCGCGAAACGCCCTACATCGCGCACAACATCGCGTTGACGCGAACCGCTTTCGGTCTCGACCGGATCACGCAGCGCCCGTTCCCGGCGGAAACGACCGTCGAGGCCGCCAATCCGGCCGCGAACCAGGACACGCTGCAGAACATCCGGCTGTGGGACTGGCGGCCGCTGCAGGACACGCTGCGCCAGATCCAGGAGATCCGCACCTATTACGACTTCTCCGACATCGACATCGATCGGTACAGCATCGGCGGCGTGACCCGCCAGGTGATGGTGGCGACGCGCGAGCTGAACGTCAACAAGCTCCCCGCCAGCAGCCGCAACTGGATCAACGAGCGGCTCATCTACACCCACGGCTACGGGCTGACGATGAACCCGGTGAACGGCTTCACGCCCGAAGGGTTGCCGGCGCTGATCCTGCGGGACATGCCGGTCCAGACCAGCGTCCCGGAGCTGCGGGTGACGCGGCCGGAGGTGTACTTCGGCGAGTTGACGACGACGGAC
>Ga0207662_10000326_pt1 | contig 21576 bp, 18 predicted proteins | sample KBSS33LmetaG_FD_184338 | JGI IMG/M metagenome (GOLD analysis project Ga0207662, IMG submission 184338) | Switchgrass rhizosphere microbial communities from Kellogg Biological Station, Michigan, USA - KBS S3-3L metaG (SPAdes) (version 2) | ecosystem: Host-associated > Plants > Roots >... | reverse complement strand
GAGACAAGGCTTGTCTCCTCCTCGTTCCTTGCGCGGTGGCCGTTCCCGGACCAGCGCGCTCGTGTGGCGTTCTCAAACGGAGCCTAGTCGACCAGCACGACGTTCAGCGTCTTCTCCTCGCCACCGGTCCGGAGCTGCGCGCGGTAGATGCCCGCGGCCACCCGGTGCCCGCGGTCATCGGTGCGGCTCCAGCGCACGTCGTGATCGCCGGCGTCCATGCGCTCGTCCACGAGCTTCGCCACGCGCCGGCCGGCGAGGTCGTAGAGGCTCAGCTCGACGCGCTGCGGCTGCGCGAGGCGGATGTGCATCGTGCCGCCGTCGCTCGTGGGGTTCGGCCCGTGCGTGAACCAGAGCCCGGCCGAGATCCCCGGCCCCTGCACGCCCGCGAGCTGCGGGAACCAGCCGATGTCGTAGAAGTTGTGGAACGTCATGTCCACACTCTGCGAGAGATCGGGGTTGATCGCCGGCTCCATCAGCAGGTTCGGGAACGCCGACACGTCGTAGTGCGACACGCTCGAGCCCGGCTGGTCCGGGTTCGGGTCGAAGAGGCGCATGCGGTTCGTGGGCTGGTTGTCGGTGCCCGCGAGCTTCGTGGCGTCGAGCGACAGCGTCGCCGTGACCGTGCCCGAGCCGAGCGCGGTCTTGATCGCGGTGCCGTCGGTCTGCGACAGCGCCGTGACCGGGATCGTCACCGTGGGCGCGGAGCCGCGCAGCGGCGGCTCGGGCCCGGCGACGTTGTTGATGAGGATCACGCCGATGGCGCCGTTCGTCTGCGCATTGGCCGCCTGGTTCGCAGCCGCGCACGTGGCGCTACGGTCCATGAGCGCGATCTTGCCCAACACGGCGGCGGCGTTCACGAACGGCGTGTTGCAGCCGTCGGTGACCGTGCCCACGCCGTCGTTCACCAGCACCACCTGGCCGGTGACGCCGCCCACGGTGAGCGTGGGATAGAACACGCCCTGCCCGCTGGTGAAGTCCCCGGCGATGGCGCCGGTCGTCAGCACGCGTGCGCGCTTGCCCAGGAAGTGCGGCGCAGCCGCATTCACGGATGGCCCGTCCCACACCAGGTGCCCGGTGTTGATGGCGCTGGCGGCGCGCTGGGCGTCCGTCATCTGGTACCAGTGCTTGCCGGAGACGTTGTCCATCAGGTAGCGGTCCCAGATGTCCGGCTGGCCGGAGAAGACGGCGCCGGTGGCATCGTCGGTGAGCGTCATGAAGCCGAGGCCGTGGCCGAACTCGTGCAGGAGCACGGGCAGCAGGTCGAGGCCGTTCGCGCCCTCGTTGCCGTCGAAGCCGTAGTACCACGACCGCGTCGGCAGGCAGCCTGCGGTGCCGACGTTGGAGTTGAACTCGGCGCCGATGTCGTCGTCGAGCGGGTCGAGGTCGATGCCGGCGAGCCGGTTCGCCTCGGCGCTGTTGTACCAGGTGGCGGGGAACGCCGAGCCCGAGAAATCGGAGTCGATCGCGTTCGGCCCCGCGCCGCCGAGCACGCCACTGGTGGTGTTGCACGGCGTCATCGGATCGAACGCGGCCTGTACCCGGATGGTGATCGGGCTCTGGAGGATCGCGTCCCAGATCTGGCCCGCCTTGATGAATACGTTCAGCCGCTGCTGGCCGATCGTGGTGCCGGGATTGCCGCCGACGGGCGCCACCGGCGTGTTGTCGTTGAAGCCTTCGCCGGGACTGTCGAGGTTGACGATCTGGAACCCGGCCCGCGAGGCGGCCGGCGAGAGCGCCAGCAGCAGGCATGCGAGCAGTACGAGGTGCCGCGCCCGGGCGCTCACTTGTGCTCCTGCTTCGGCGCCGCGGCTTCGACCCGCGCCCGCATCTCGGCCTCGGAGGACACGCAGTCCTGCTTAAGCCGTCCTTCAGCATCGGTGGTCACGAAGACGTACTGGCGGAACGCCGCGCCCACGATCGCGTGGCGCGAGCCGTCGGCGTGGCGCACCACGTTCTGCGCCGCGATCGCGCGCGCCTCGGCCTGCGTGCGCGCGAGCGCCAGCGCGCTCGTCGAGGTCGTGCCCTCGACCACGGTGGCCTCACCCGTCTCGGGCTCGAAGCGCATGCCGGCCATGATGGGAGTGGGCATGCGCCACGGGCCGGGGTGGAGCTTCACCAGATTCGTCGCCGAGGACGGCGCCGGTTGTGCCAGCGCGAGCCAAGGGGTGGCAGCCAGGAGCAGGAGCGACGTGACGATCGTTCGCATGTCGAGGGCCTCCGGTAGAAGCGCGGACGTCGCGGGGGGAAGGCCATCCCATGATACCGCACGCTGGAACGCGCGAGGGAGGCCCGAAGGCCTCCCTCGCGCGTGCATCCTGCAACGGGGCCCAGGGCCCCGGTCCTTCAGCGCGCGGCGGCGCGGTGCTCGCCGGCTTCCCCGTCGTCGTCCGCCACGTCGCCGCTGCCCTCGGGCTTCGGCAGCGGGACGATCTTGGCGTTCTTGGGGCGGGCCATGGTGCGGCTGGCCTCGCGCATGTTGCCGATCGCCGCCTCGGACTGGCGCAGCAGCGACTGCAGCGTGCCCGCCTTCTCCACGGCCTGGTCGACCAGCGTCTTCTGGCCCTCGAGCACGGCGAGCGACGACTGCACGTCCACGAGCAGCGCCTCGGCCTTCGACAGCCTGTCTTCGGCCTGGCTCATCTGCCGCTTGCGCTCGTCCAGCTTGCCGCGGGTCTCGCGGAGCTGCTTCAGCTGACCGAGCACGTCCTTGAGCATCGCCTGGCCGTCCTGCAGCTCCTGGTGCGCCGAGGTGATCTCGCGCACGTGCGTCGAGGTCTTCTCCGCCATGGCGAACATGCGCTCGAGGTCGCCCTGCAGCGACTCGATCGTGCCCTGGCGCGAGGCGATCAGCTCGAGCGCGCGCGTGATCTCCTGCTCGGTGACGTCCCACCTCGACATGCGCGACTCGAACGAGTCCAGCCGCGAGCCCACCGCGCGCAGGTTCTGGGCGCGGTCCTCGAGCATGCGCGAGATCTCGCTCACCTCCTGCGCCCGCTTGTCGGCGGTGTCGATGGCCGCGGTGAGCTGCTTCGCCATGTCGCCCATCTGCGACGCCGCATCCGCCGCGCCCTGGCGCAGCGCCGAGGCGTTCTCGAGGTCCTTCGCCGCGTCCTTGACGGCGCGCGCGCGCTGCTCGACTTCCTTCTTCAGGTTCTGCGTCTCCGCCGCCAGCACCTCGATCGACTCGCAGCGGCCGGCGAGGGATTCCACCGTCTGCTTGAGCTCGCGCACCTCGCCCGAGGCCTCCTCGACGCCGAACGTGACGCTCGAGAGCGTGCGCGCGACCTGCTCCGCCGTGGCCGACTGCTCGCCGAGCAGCGTGAAACGCCCCTCGGCCGCGTCCATCCGCTGCGAGAGCTGGTGCCCGCGCTCGTCCATGCGGGTCGCCAGCGCGCCGAGCTCGGTGACCTTGCGCTGCAGCTCGTCCACGAACTGCCGACGCGACTCGATCGCCGTGGTCGTCGCCTCGACGCGCTTCGCCTGCGTCTCCACGGACTGGAGCTTCGGCTCCAGCTCGTTCACCGCGGCGACGCGGGTCTTGAGCTCGGTGAGGTTGCGCGCCACGTCGTCGAGCCAGGTGCGCGTGTCGGCCTGGCCCTGGCGCACGCGGCCCATCTCCTCCTGCGCCACCTGGATGCGCTCGAGCGCGTCCTGGACCACGGCGTGGGCGCCGGCGAGCTGCGACAGGTCGCGCAGGCCCGCCTCGATCGCGGGGCGCGAGTTCTCGATGCGCGTGATCTGCTCGCCGAGGTCGCGCGCGAGCGTGCCGGTGTGGTCGAGGTCGCGGCGCAGCGCCTGGATGCGCGCCATCTCGCGGTCCAGCGTGCCCACCTCCTGGGCCGCGGCCTGGACCTGGGTGGTCAGCGCCTCGACCTGGTGCTTGACGTCGCCCATGGTGAGGCTCGCCTCGTTCAGGCTCTTGAAGCGGTTCTCGCACGTGCTCACGTCGGCGCGCAGGTCGGCGACGCGCTGGCTCACCGACTCGATGCCGCGGGCCTCGAACTCGAAGCGTTCGACGGTGTTCTTCATCTCGTCGGTGAGTGAGGACAGGTCCTGCCGCGTCGCCAGCATCTGCTCCTGCGACTGGCGCTGGAGCTGCGTGATCTCGCCGGAGCGGTCGAGCACGGCGTCGTGCATTGTCCTCAGCGAGGCGACCTGCTCGGAGAGCGCGCCCAGCGACTTCTCGTTCTCCTTCTGCTGGCGGATGCCAGCGTCGATGTTGCGCATGGCGCGGTCGAGGTGGTCGCTCTGGGCGAGCGCGCGGTCGAGCGCTTCGCGGTGCGCCTCGAGCGCCGCGGTCTTCTGCGACACCGTGTCGCCGAGCGCCTTCAACGTCACCATCTCGCGCTTGACCTCGTTGATGTGCGTCTCCACGCCGTCCAGGCTCTTCACCGACAGCTCGACGCCCTCGACGCGGCGCTCCTTGTCCTGGAGCGAGCGGCCCAGCTCGTCGCGGCGGCGGTCCATGGCCTCGAGCTTCGTGGTCGCCATCTTGTGCGCGTCCAGCAGCCGGTCATGCTGCTCGCGCAGGCGCGCCATGCGCTCGGTGGCGCCCTCGAGCTGGCCGTGCAGCGTCTCCGCGTCGCGGCGCAGGAGCTGGAACGGCTTCTCCACCTCGAGGAAGTTCGAGAGCCGCTCGCGCAGCTCCGAGGCGAGGTCGACCTTGGCGACCAGGTCGGCCATGGACGCCTCGATCTTCTGCGAGCCCTCGAGCGCGGTGGCGAGGCGCGACTCCGCCCACTGCGTGCTCTTCGTCAGGCCCTCGGCGCGCTCGTCCAGGTTCTGGAACAGGCTCGAGAGCTTCACCATGCCCTGGAAGCGCTCTTCCATCTGCGCCATGCGCGTGGCCAGCGAGTCGACATCGGTCTCGGTCTTCGCCAGCGGCTCGCCCAGCTTCTTCAACCGGTCGGCGCCCGCCTTCGCGCCCTCGACCAGGGCCTCATAGCGCTCGCGCTCCCTCTGGATGTCCGCGAGCACGGCGCGCATCGCCTCCAACTGCTCCTGTTCGCGCGCGTTGTTTCCCATGAGACCCTTGAACGGCTTCATGATTCACTCCTTCGGAGAGTTGGGCGCGCTGCACGCTCGCGTGAGATCGCACGGGCGGCGGGCGGCAGCGGCGCTGAGGAAGGGCGGCGGTTCGCACGCGGTTATCGGCCGGCCAGTCATGCGGCTTCACCACGGGCGGACACGAGAGGCGGCTCGCAACGCCGGGCCGGGCGGGGCGCCCACGGCATTCGCGGGCACGGTCTCAAAGCCGCCGTGTTCGCAGCGAATTGCAGCGGCCGGGTGAGAACTAGGGTGAGATGGCCTCGGGCACCTCGGCGCCCGCCGCCTGCGCTACGGGCTTCGCCACCGCGTTCATGAACGGCAGGCAGGCGAGACACACGAGGCCGAACAGCGCGTCCGCGGTGAGCGTGAGCGGATAGCCCCAGTGCTCCACCGCCCAGCCCTGCCAGGTCGCGCTGTAGGCGATCGCCCAGTTCATGAGCGCCATGTACGCGGTGAACTGCGTCGCGGCGACGCGCGGCGTGGTGACGTCCATGAACAGCGCGGAGCGGATGCCGTAGTAGAGCCCCTGGAACACGTTGTAGACGAGCACGCTCGCCCAGAACATCTGCACCATCGGCACCGGCACCGCGGGGCGGTTCGGCGCGTCGGGCGCGATGGGGTGGAGCCAGCCGTGCTGCTGCATGCTCCAGGCGAGCGCGAGCGTGGGCACGCCGGTCGCGGCCATCGTCCACGCCAGCGTGCCGCGCCGGCCGAAACGATCGGAGAGCCAGCCGCCCGCGATGCAGCACGACGCGGAGATGATCGACGACCACAGGTTGAGCGCTCCCACCTGCGTGTCGTTCAGGCCCAGCTCGACGGCGAGGTTCGACTGGAGCGCGAGGCCGAGCGCGTACGCGCCGCCGGGCAGCACCGCGAACAGCACGCCCACGAGCGCCGCGCGCGTGCCCACGAACGCCTTGCCCGCATCGCGCACGAACTCGAAGATCTCGCGCCCGGCGCGCGCGAGCGCCGAGCCCTCACCGACCGGGCGCGGCGACGCCGGCTCGCGCAGCGGCAGCACCACGAACACGGTCACGCACGCGATCCACGCGCACACGATGTAGAACGTGTTCTGGAAGCCGAGCCAGGGGGTGAGGAACAGCACGCCCGAGCCGCCGATCGCCTGGCCCACGAACGCGCCACTGAACATGAAGCCGTTCGCCGTGCCGCGCTCGCTCTCCGGCAGCACGTTCACGGCGAGCGCGTCGATCGCCACGTCCTGCGTGGCCCCGAACAGGTTGTGGACGAAGACGACCATGGTGAAGAGCTTGAGCTGGTGGGCGAAGTCGACGCGCATCGCCACCAGCAGGGTCGCCATCATCATCAGCTGGGTGAGGAGGATCCAGAACCGCCGCCGGCCGAGGCGCGGCACGGTGAGCGTGTCCACGATCGGGCCCGCGATCCACTTCAGGCCCCAGGGTGCGTAGAGCGAGCCCACGAAAGCCCCGATCTCGGCGGGGCCGAGCCCCTGCCGCCGCATCTGGGTCGCGACGGCGGTGGCGGTGAAGCCGAGCGGGATGCCCTCGGTCACGTAGAGCAGGAAGAACGCGGCCATGCGGCCGGGCTTGGTCGCGAGCAGGTCCGGGAATCGCATCGCGCCACCCTGGAGGCGGGGGGCGCGGGCGTCAACCGTTCGCCGACGAGCGCAGCTACAATCCGCGCGGCGCAACCATTAGTCTCGCGGCCCGCCCTGCCTCGCGCGAGTCCCGGAGGTACGTCCATGAGCTTGAAGCGCGTCGATATCGCCGAGTCGTTCGCCCGCTTCCGCGACCCGTGGAGCCCCAAGGTCGTGGGCGAGCTGAACGGCCAGATGGTGAAGCTGGTGCGGTTCCAGGGCGAGTTCGTGTGGCACCAGCACGAGCACGAGGACGAGATGTTCCTGGTGATCGCCGGCGAGTTCCGGATGGAGCTGCGCGACGGGAATATCGACTTGAAGCCCGGGCAGTTCGTGGTCGTGCCGCGCGGCGTCGAGCACCGGCCCGTGGCGGAGCGCGAGGCGCAGGTGATGCTGTTCGAGCCCGCGACCACGCTCAACACCGGCAACGTCCGCAACGAGCGCACGCTCGAGCGGCTCGAGCGCCTGTGAGCCCAGCCTAGCCGATGTCCAAGGGCCGCCTCGAAGCGTTCAGCGACGGCGTCATCGCCATCATCATCACCATCATGGTGCTGGAGCTGCGGATCCCGCACGGCGTGGACCTGGCGTCGCTCGCCCCGCTGTGGCCCAAGTTCGTGAGCTACGCGGTGAGCTTCGCGTTCCTCGGCATCTACTGGAACAACCATCACCACCTGCTGCAGGCGGCGCGCCACGTGGACGGGCGCATCCTCTGGGCGAACATGCACCTGCTGTTCTGGCTGTCGCTGTTCCCGTTCACCACCGCGTGGACGGGGGAGAGCCGTTTCGCGCCGCTGCCCGTGGCCGCGTACGGCGTGGTGCAGCTGCTCGCGGGGTCTGCCTACTACATCCTGTCCCGACTTCTCGTCGCCCGACATGGCGCGGACTCGGTGCTGGCGCGCGCGGTGGGCAAGGACACCAAGGGGTGGCTCTCGATGGCCCTCTACGTGGTCGCGGTCGCCGTGGCGTTCCCGGCGCCGTGGGTCTCGTGCGCGATCTTCGTCGGCGTGATGATCATCTGGCTCGTGCCCGACCGCCGGATCGAGAAGGTCCTCGCCGAGTGAGCCGCGGGCGTGGGCGCGCCGCGAGACGCGCCGGATCGAGCGCGCCGGCGGCACCGACCGCGCCCGCGCCTGCAGCAGCGCCCGCTCCGCTGCCGCCGCTCCTTCGCGATCCCTGGCTCTGGGCCGCGCTCTCGACGCTGCTCCTGCTCGTCTTCCGCTCGCTCGGTACACCGTTCGGCGAGCCGGTGGCCGACGACTTCGACCACCTGCACCACGCCATGTTCTCGCGCGACCATTCCTGGCTCGGCGCCGGCGGGTCGGGCTCGTTCTGGCGCCCGCTCGTCTACGAGGGCTACTACGGCCTGCTCCAGGGCGTGATCCGCACGCACCCGGCGTGGATCACCGTGCTGCACGTGGCGCTGCTGGCGCTGGTCGTGGCGCTCGCCTACGACATCGCGCGGCGGCACCTGCCGCGCCCTGCCGCTGCCTGCGCGGCCGACTTCCTGCTGCTGCTCGAGTCGACGCGCGCGCTCATCATCGTGCCGGTCCACTTCGTCGACCTGGGGCTGATCGTGTTCTCGGTGCTCGCCTGGCGCGCGGCCGTGGCGGGCCGGCTCATCGCTTCGCTCGCGGCACTCGCGGCCGCGTTGCTGTGCAAGGAGACCGGCATCGCGACCGCGCTCGTGCTGCCGTGGCTCGCGGAGCCGCGTGCGGGCGACTCGCGGCGGCGCTGGATCGTGGCCACGCTCGCGGTGACCCTGGTCTGGGCGGCGCTCTACATCTGGGTGCGCACGCGGCTCGCGCTCGCGCTCCCGCGCGGGCTCGAGGCCCAGCTCTCGCCGTCGATGATCGTGGACGCGAAGCGTTACGCGTGGGCGATCGCCGGCACGCTGCGCGCCCTCGTGAGCCTGCCGCTGCGCGCCGCCGAGAACGAGTGGCTGGTCGTGGTCGCGAGCCTGCTCGTCTTCGGCGCCGCGGCGGTGCGGTTCGCGACCTATCGCGGCGCACGCGATCGCCTCGCGCGGGATCGCGGCTTCGCGCTGAGCGGGCTCGCCTGGGGCGTGCTCGCCACCGGCACGCTGCTCACCGTCTACCCGGTGTGGTCGCCCGAGCGCGTGGCCTACTCGAGCCTGGGGCTCGGAGTGGCGAGCGTGACGCTGCTCGCGGCCGCGCACCCGTTGCTGCCCTGGGCGCTCGTGGCGATGCGCGTGCTCACGTTCTGCATGGCACCCGCGGCGCCGGCACAGGTGACGCGCTCGGTTCCCGACCGCGGCGCGTTCGTGGACTTCGAGCGGTTGGCGAGGCTCCAACGGCTGATGGTCGAGGCGCGCACAACGCTCAGGCGCGAGTTCCCGGTGCTGCCAGCGCACGCGGGCGTCGCCATGCTCCACCCGCCGTTCCAGGCCGACTATGCCGCCGGCGATCGCGCGATCCAGGTGTGGTACGCCGACAGCACCGTGCGCTGGCTGCGCTGGGATCGCATGGCCGCCGCCGAGGCGCGCGACCTCCACGGCGCGATGGAGTTCCGCGAGGACACCGAGCCGCAGTTCCGCCGTCTCGAGCCCGAGGGCCTGCGGCTCCTGTTCGAGGCGGGCACGCTGCAGCGGGAGGAGAAGTGGGCGGCGAGCCTGGACACGCTCCGGCGCGCCGACGCGTTGCAACGCGACCGCGAGGCGCACCACTTCCTCGGGCGCGTCGCCGGCCTCGAGTCGTGGTGCCTGGGCGGGATGGGCCGCCTGGCGGAAGCCGAATCCACCGCACGGCAGAGCCTCGTGATCGCACCCGAGAACGCTGACGGCCATCTCACGCTCGCCGCGATCTACAACGGACGCAACGAGTGGGCGCAGGCGATCGCGCAGCTGGATACGCTCCAGACCTGGTACCCGAACTACGAGGCGGCGGTGATGATGCGCCAGGGCGTGATGGAGCGCATGCGCGCCGCGCCCCGGGCCGCGACGCCGAACGTGTTCAAGTGACCCGCCCGTCGCCGGCCCTGCTCGCGCTGTCGCTCATGGCCGCCGTGCTGGCGGCGTCGACGAGCCTCGCCGGGATGTTCTGGCCGGGCGCCTATGCGCGCGAGACCTCGGCGTGGGCGCTCCAGGGCGTGGCGCAGGATGCCGCCAACCTGCCGCTGGCGCTGGCGCTGGTGTGGAGTGCGGCTCGGCTCCGGGGCCGGGGCTCGCTCTCGGCGCTCTCCATCTGGCTCGGCTGCCTGGCCTACTTCATCTATGCGTTCGCCATCTACGCGTTCGGCGTTCACTTCGGCGCGCTGTTCCTCGCCTACGTGGCGGTGCTGGGGTTCGCGTTCTACACGTTCGTGGGCACGCTCGCCGGGCTCGACGTCACGGTCGTGACCGCACCGCTTCGCGATCAGCCGAGCCGGGCCGGCGCGAGCTTCCTGCTCTTCGCCACCGGCGTGCTGTTCGCGGCCCTGTGGCTCGCGGAGGATGTTCCCCATGTGCTCGGGAACGCGCCGCCGCCGAGCCTCGCCGAGACCGGATTGCCGACGAACCCGGTCCACGTGCTGGACCTGGCGATCGTCCTGCCGGCGATGATCGTCACCGGGGTGCTGCTGCGGAGGCGGCTGCCGCTGGGACTGCTCCTCGCGCCGGTGCTGCTCGTCTTTGCGGTGGCGATGGGCGTGGCGATCCTGGCGATGTTCGCGGTTTACGCCCTGCGCCACCTGCCCGTGCCCCTGCCGGCCGTGGTCGTGGTCGCGGCGATCGTGATCCTGAGCGGGGTGTGTGCGTGGCGGCTGTGGCGAGGAACCGCGTCTAACGCTTGATCGCAATGACCTCGAGCACCGTCGGGTTGAGGCTGAACGCGCCCGGAACTGCCTGCGACTCGCGGAATGCCTCGAGAACGCCGTCCGCGCGCTCTCGCGTCACGCGTCCGATGTCGACGAGTCGCTGCAGGCCGACGTCCACGAACGCGTGCGGCCAGCGCCAGCCGTATTCGTGCGGCCGCGGCGCCTCGGCGAGCGGCTTGAGCTCGCGCAGCTCGAACCCCAGCTCCGCGAGCCACTGGGGAAGCGCCATGCCCACGTCGGGCTCGCCGCCGTGCTCTCGCCACGACGCGATCACCTGCTCCACGAACCACGCGAACTCCGGTCGCGCCGGCGAGATCCGCCACGAGCGATAGTCGACGTATTCGTGCAGCACCATGGCGCCGCCGGGCTTCAAGAGCGCGGCCACGCGCGCGAGCAGCGCGCGCGGGTCCTTGACGAACGCGTACACCCAGCGCGACCAGATGCCGTCCACGCGCACGCTCGGGAGCGGCTGCTCGTCCAAGTCCAGCTCGTGGAGCTCGAGGTTCTCGCAGCCGAGAGCCTCCGCGCGGGCCCGCGCGGCGTCGAGGAACCGGCGCGAGCGATCGATGCCGATCGCGCGGCCCGTGGGCCCCGCGATGCCGGCCAGGTCGAGCGTCGCCCAGCCGGGACCGCAACCCACGTCGAGGAGCGTGTGCCCGACCGTGAATCCCGCGCGCCTCCAGGCGTCGGCGGCACGTGGCAGCCAGACGCGGTGCTGGAGGCCGAGTCGCTCGATCTCCTCGTCGTGTGTGCCCAGCACGTAGTCGCGCTCGCTCGCCATGCTCGCTCCTCTCAAAGCCCCGGGGTTCGACGGCTGATGCTCCGCCATCCTACCGGCGCGGTGGCAGCGATGGCGGACGGAAGTGGAACTCCATGCGACCGGGGTCCCTCGACATGCGCGGACCATGATAGCCTCGGACGCTTCACGAACGGAGGACGGATGCGCGCACCGCTTTTCGCACTTGCGTTCCTGTGGATGGTCCCCGCCGCATCGGCGGCACAGGCGCCCGCGCCGGACCCGGCGATCGCCGCCATCGTGGCCAAGGTCTCGGCGGAACGGCTCCAGGCGGCCGATACGAAGCTGGTCGGGTTCGGCACGCGCAACACGTTCTCGGAGAAGCTGGGCGACCAGCGCGGCGTGTTCGCCGCGCGCGCATGGATCGCCGACCAGTTCCGCGAGATCGCGAAGGCGAGCCAGGGCCGCATGACCGTGGCGTACGACACCCACGTCCACGCCGCCGACGGCAAGCGCGTGCCGCGCGACGTGGAGATCTCGAGCGTCATCGCCACGTTGAGGGGCGACGAGCCCGGCGGGCGTACGTACGTGATGTCGAGCCACTACGACTCGCGGAACTCCGACAACGCGGACATCACCCAGGACGCGCCGGGCGCCGACGACAACGGCTCGGGGACCGCGGCCGTGATCGAGGCGGCCCGCGTGATGGCCGCGCTGCCGACGCACGCCACCGTCATCTTCGCCGCGTACGACTCGGAGGAGCAGGGCCTGCTGGGCTCGGCGCACCACGCGGCGGCGCTCAAGGCCGCGGGCGTCGACGTCGAGGGCGATCTCAACAACGACATCATCGGCGCCTCGGTGGGCGACCAGGGCGAGAAGAACCCGGGCCTCGTGCGCATCTTCTCCGAGGCGCTGGCCGCCGGCGCGGATCCGAAGCAGGTGAACCTGGTCGGCAACGAGAACGATTCGCCGTCTCGCGAGCTGGCCCGCTACGCGCAGGAGGTCGGCGACCGCTACCAGCCGGACTTCAAGGGCGAGCTGGTGTTCCGACTCGACCGGTTCCTCCGCGGTGGCGACCACTCGTCGTTCAATGCCCAGGGCTTTCCCGCGATCCGCTTCGTCGAGCCGGTGGAGACGTTCGCGCACCAGCACCAGAACGTGCGCACCGAGAAGGGCGTGCGCTACGGCGACCTCCAGGAGTTCATGGACTTCGACTACCTGGCGCGGGTCACGCGCTACAACGTTTCCGTGCTCGCCTCGCTGGCGATGGGCCCGGGCTGCCCGGACTCGGCGAAGGTGCTGACGAAGGCGCTCGACAACAAGACGCAGCTCACGTGGATGCCGGTGACCGGCGCCGTGTCCTATGAAGTGGTGCGCCGCAAGACCACCGACGCGGTGTGGACCGACGTCACCGACGTCGGCAACGTGACCGCGGCGACGCTGCCCTATTCGAAGGACAACTGGCTGTTCGCGATCCGCGCCGTGGACGCGCAGGGCCATCGCGGCGTGCCGGCGTTCCCGATTCCGCAGCGCTAGCGGCCTTGCTGGCGCGCCGCCCCGGCGCCTTCCCACCAGTTGAGCACTCGCAGCGCGCGGAGCGTGTTCCAGCGGCTCGGCCGGCCCACGCCGTCGTCCATCTCGACCGGCATCCGGCCCGCATACTGAGTCTCGAGCGGCCACCGGCCGTCGGGGTCGCGCTTCGCCGCCACCCGGTCGATCGCCTCGGCGGCGCGCCGGTCGGGCGCGGCGCCGGCGCGACGCAGGTGCTCGAGCGCGCGCAGCACGTCGTAGTGCCACCAGGTCGGGAACGCGAAGCGCCACCACGACGCGCCACCCTTGCGATCGTGCTCGATCGCCTCGCCGGTGGACTTGCGGCGGAAGAGGTGGCGCTCGAGCAGGTACTCCTCGCCGCGGAGCCGGGCGATCGTCACCTCGGGCGCGTCGTTCGCGAAACGCTCGTACTCGAGCAGCGCCTCGAGCACGCAGATCGTGGTGTTGAACGACGAGCGTGTCGAGCGCCCCGGCGCCTCGCAGTTCCAGCCGCCGTCCGGGAGCTGCTCGCCGATCAACCGCTCGACGAGTCCGTGGACGTCCTCGCCGAGCCAGGCGCCGCTCGCCGCGACCTGGCCGTTGATGCAAGGCTCGACCTCGCCGGCGAAGAAGCGATTGCCATCGCACTCCGGCGGGCCGCATCCCTGCCAGGTCACGTGCTCGCGAACGAGCCTCACCGCGCGCCGCGCCTCGGTGCCGGCGGGGTCCAAGCCCATCTCACGCAGCAGCGTCAGCACGTGCATCGTGGAATCCCAGCCGCGATTCCAGGCGGCGCCGCCCCAGCGGCCATCGGGCGATTGGAGCGCGAGGAGCCGTGCGCCCGCACCCTCGGTGGCAACGCGCGCGCGCTCGGCCGCGACCGCGTCCGCGGGCGCGTTGGTGAGGTCGCGCATCACCTGCCAGCGGACCGACGGGTCCGAGTCGAGCAGCCAGTCGAGCACGGTCACGGAACTCCTCCAGCGGCTTGATTCCCCGCGACTTGCGGCCATGTCGATTCTGCCCCGGCTCGTTCGTCGTGAGGATGGGAGCCGCAAAAGGGCGGCTCCCGGAAGCCTACCGAAAGGAGCCGTCATGTCGACACGTCGTGGTTCTCGCATCGCCCTGTGGGTCGTCCAGGGCATCCTCGCCGCACTGTTCCTGTTCGCGGGCGCGGTCAAGCTCGTGACGCCCGCCGCGGAGCTCGCCCGCATGGCGGCGCCGCTCTCGGTCGCCTTCCTCAGATTCATTGGAGTGTGCGAGGTGCTCGGCGCGCTCGGGCTCGTGCTCCCTGGGATCTTCCGCCTCCGGCTCGGCCTGACCCCGCTTGCGGCGGCCGGCCTCGCCGTCATCATGGTCGGTGCGGTGGTCGTGACCGCCCTCACGCAGGGCGTGGCGCCGTCGGCATTCCCACTCGTGGTCGGTGTGCTCGCGAGCGTCGTCGCGGCGGGCCGCTGGTCACCGTCGATCCGCACTGCCTGATCGCGGTGATCCGATCGAGCTGTTCCAGCCGCGGCGGTGACTCGAACCGCCGCGGCGGTGGCTCGCTCGACGAGCGGGTCCCGGGCCCTCGAGAAAGGCCTTGACTCGCGCCGGGCTGTGTTGAAATATCAGCACTGCTGATTTCTCAGCACACGAACGCCGTGAACGACCCGAGCGGGAGAGGAACCCGATCATGACCAAGCGTCCCGTCACCGAGGACCTGAGCCGCCGCGAGCGCCAGGTCATGGAGATCCTGCACCGCCGCGGGGAGTCCACCGTGAGCGAGATCATGGAGGCGCTGCCCGATCCCCCGACCTATTCGGCGGTGCGCTCGATCCTGCGCATCCTGACCGGGAAGGGCTTCGTGGGCTATCGTGAGGACGGACCGCGTTACGTGTACTTCCCCGAGCGGCCGACCGACAAGACGCGCGAGGACGTGCTCGCCCACGTCGTCCGCACCTACTTCTCGGGCTCGACCGAACAGGCGGTGACCGCGCTGCTGCGCCTGTCGGACGCACGCATCGGTGACGCGGACCTCGACCAGCTGCGCACCAAGATCCGGCGCGCACGCCAGAGCGAAAGGGGACGGTCATGAGCTTCTTCCCGGCAGCGACCGGCGCGCTGTGGGCGCTCCTCAAGCTGACGCTCGTACTCGCGGCGTCCCTCGCGGTGAGCGGGCTGATGCGGCGCTCGTCCGCGGCGGCCCGACACCTGGTATGGCTGGCGGCGCTGATCGCGGCGCTGGTACTGCCGCTCGCGTCGGCGTGGTCCCCGATCACGGTCCGCGTACTCCCTGCGGCCGCACCGGCCGTCGTGCCGGTGACGGCGATGGATCCCGGCACGGTTCCCGCGCCGGCCCCCGCGCACGTCGAGCCGGCTGCGGCCGCAACGTCTGCCGTTCCCGCGGCGACATCCGTCTGGCGCCGGCCCCTCGGGATCGGCGCGCTGGCGCTCGCGCTGTGGTCGCTGGGCGTCTGGCTGCTGCTCGGCCGCCTCGTCGTCGGCGCGTGGGTGGCGGCCCGCATCGTTCATCGCGCCCGCGCGCTCGAGCACACGAGCTGGCAGCGGACGCTCCACGAGGTCGCCGATCGCCTGGGCCTCGACGACGTACCGCGCCTGGTCCAGAGCGACACCGTGAAGATGCCGTTCGCGACCGGACTCCTGGGGCCGGTGATCGTGCTCCCGGCCGAGAGCGAGCACTGGACGGCCGAGCGCCGGTGCGCGCTGCTGATCCACGAGCTGGCGCACATCCAGCGGCGCGATCTCCTCGGGCACGTCGTGAGCCGGATCGCCTGCGCGCTCTACTGGTTCCATCCGCTGGTGTGGACGGCGGCGCGGCGGCTGCGCGCAGAGAGCGAGCGTGCATGCGATGACCTGGCCCTGATGCTGGGCACGCCTGCCAGCGACTACGCGGAGCACCTGCTCGAGGTGGCCACCGACGCGCGCGACGACCGCATGCCGGCGGTGGCGCTGGCCATGGCGAAGCCGAGCGAGCTGGAAGGTCGCATGCTCGCGATCCTGGATCCCCACCGTCGCCGCCGCGCCCCGGGCCGCGTGCAGTCGGCGTGGCTCGTGGGCACGCTCGCCACGCTGGCGCTCGTCGTCGGCGTGCTGACGCCGGCGCGGCGGGCCGCGGCCACGCCGCCGCCGAGCGCCGATTCGCAGATGGCGCAGTCCGACGATACGAGCAGCGACGCGACCAAGAAGTCGGGCAACGCTCAACCGGCCCAGCCGAAGCAGCCCGCGAGTCCCAAGAAGGAGGACGCAGGGGACCGGGACGCGGACACGAAAGACGAAGGGACACAGCAGGGGAACGATGCGCAGCGTGCGCAGGTCCTCGCCAAGTCGCTGCGCACCGACTCCGACGCCGAGGTTCGTCGCGTGGCGGCCTGGGGCCTCTCCAACTTCGCCGACGAGGACGTGGCGGTGAAGGCGCTGGCCGAAGCGGTGGCCGGTGAGACGAACGAGGACGTGCGCGAGATGGCGACGTGGGCGCTCGCCGAGAGCCACCGCCCGGCCGCCGCGGCGGCCGTCGAGGCGGCGATGCGCGGCGACAAGAGTGCGAAGGTGCGGAACACCGCGGCGTGGGCGGCGGGCGAGATCGGGTCGCCGACGTCGGTCGCGGCCCTCTCGGCGCTGCTCACCTCTCCAGATGCCTCCGTGCGCGAGGTCGCGGCCTGGTCGATCGGCAACTGCTCGCCCGAACACGCGCCTCCGGCGCTCATCCACGCGCTCACCGACGCGGATCGCGACGTGCGGCTGTCGGTGGCGTGGGCGCTCCACTCGATCGGCGATGCCGCCGCCGCCGACGAACTCGAGGCCGCGTTCCATCGCGAGAAGGACCCCGAGGTCCAGCGCGGCCTCATCCGCGCGCTGGGCTCGATGGGCGAGAAGGCCGTGTCGACGCTGGCCCGGCTCGTGGAATCGCCCGATCGCGAGGTGCGCGCGGTCGCGGTCACCGCGCTCGCCGGCGGGAACGCGGGCGGGCCGTGGCCGTGGCCGCGACCCGAGCCGAGACCGTACCCGTAGCCCGAGCCAGGCGATGCGACACACGGCGCGGCCCGGCGTGGCCGCGCCGGCGCCTCCTGATCTCGAGCTGTCCTCCGGCTACGTTGGGATGCTGGAAAATCAGCATGCCGGCGACCTTCACCCTGGAGTCGATCATGAAGCCTGTCTTCACGATGCTGCTGCTGGTGATGCTGAGCGCCGTCCCCGCCGACGGCTGTGCCGCGCCGTCCGCGGGCGCGCCCGCGTCCGCATTGTCCGACGACATCCGCGAGCTGATCGAGTCGGCGCGCGGCGCGCCGGCACCCCTGTGCGCGTGCGCGGCGGGAGCGGTGCTGAACCACTGGGGCTCGTACAACGCACCCGCGTCGCCGCTCGGGCGATCCATCGGAGGTCCTGGTCGCGCCCGGCGCTCGCTCTCGGACGAGGACGTGCGCTTCCTGCTCTCGAGCCTCGACACGCCCGACCCGTGCGTGCGCGAGCTGGCCATTCGCATCGTCGCGAGCGACGACCGCGAGGAGGTCGTGGCCGGGCTCGTGACGCGCCTCGCCGCTGCCGACTCGTCGCTGCGCATCACGGCGGCGCTCGGGCTCGGGATCGCGACCCCCGAGAAGGCGGTCGACCCGCTGATCCGCGCGTTGCGCGACGACGCCGCCAGCGTCCGCGCCAACGCGGTATGGGCGCTGGGAAGGATCGAGGACATGCGCGCGGTGGGCCCCGTGACCCAGGTGCTCGCCGATCGATCGCCACTCGTTCGCGAGGCGGCGGCGGGAACACTCGGGCACCTGGAGTCGAAGTCCGCTGTCGCCGACCTGCTGCGCCTGTTGAAGAACGATCGCGTCGCCTCCGTTCGCCGCACGGCGGCTTGGGCCGTCACCACGATAGGAGCCGAGGATGCGGCCCAGGACCTCGCGAGCGCGCTGGCGAAGGATGCCGACGCGAGCGTGCGCGAGATGTGCGCGTGGGGGCTCGGGAATCTCGAGCGCGGGAGCACGACCACGAGTGCTCTGTTGTCGGCTGCAAAGCGCGATGAGAGCGCCGACGTGCGCGAGAGCGCGGTGTGGTCGATCGCCCAGCACGGCGACGCCGCGATGGCCGCGGGACTGGGGGAGGTGCTGGAGTCCGACCGCAGCGCCGACGTGCGCAGCACGGCGGCATGGGCGCTCGGCCAGCTCGGCCTGGGCTCGGCACCGAGGGGACTGATCTCGGCGCTCGCCGATCGCGATCGCGACCTGCGCCTCGTCGCTGCATGGGCGCTGGGGGAGATCGAGGACAAGAGTGCGCTGCCCGCGCTTCGAGCCGCGTTGGCGAAGGAGACCGACGACGAGGTGCGCAAGGCCCAGCTGCGGGCACTGGTTCACTCCGGCGAGCCGGCCGAGCAACTCACCAGCCTGCTCGAGTCGGCGGACCCGGAGGTGCGGAAGACGGCGATCCGCGGCATCGCCGGACAGCGCGGGCTCGATCCATGGCCGTGGCCGCAGCCACGCCCACGTCCGTTCCCGTGAGACCGGCGTAGGCCGTTCACAGACGCGTCCGTCCCGTCCGTTACGCGGGGACGGGTGAAGCCTCGGTCACGGCTCTCGCGTGCCGCCATTGCTGGCAGAGGTCGCGCGCCGCGGCATGCCATTGCGGCCACTTGAACGTGAAGCCGTGCTCGAGCAGTCGCCGGGGGTAGGACCACCGGCTCTTGAGCACCAGCTCGGGCTCGGTGCGGAGCATCCACGCACCCATCGCCAGCACCAGCGAGGATGCGGGCAGTCCGATCGGTGTGCCCCAGGCCTGGCGGAACACGCGCATGAACTCGGCGTTCGGGAGCGAGTTCGGGGAGGTGACGTTGACCACGCCCTCGATCTCGGTGTGCTCGAGGAGCCAGCGCACCACCCGCACGTAGTCTTCTTCGTGGATCCACGACACCATCTGCCGGCCGTCGCCCACGGTGCCTCCGAGGCCCCAGCGCACGAGGCCGAGCATGACGTCGAACGTGCCACCGCGCTCGGGGCGCATCACGATCGCGCTCCGAAGCGCGACGCGGCGCGTGTGCGGGACGTTCGCGCTGGCGAGCGTGTCCTCCCATGCCCGGACGATGCCGACGCTGAATCCCCAGGGCCTTGGCGACTCGGCCTCGCCGGTGCCGAGCCGGCCCGTCGCCTCGTCGTTCGCGGCGTCGAAGCGATGCGAGTAGACGGTGGCGCTGCTCATCTGGAGCCAGGTGCGCGGCGGGCGGGCCGCGCGCGCGATCGCCTCGCCCACGACGCGGGTCGAGTGCACGCGCGAGCCGATCATCTCGCGGCGATTCTCGAGGTTGTAGCGACAGTTGACGCTCCGGCCGGCGAGGTTGATCACCGCGTCGCAGCCGTCCAGCTCGCTCGCCCAGGGCCCGAGCGTGGCGCCGTCCCAGCGTACGACGCGCCAGGGGGCCGGCCGGGGCTCGCGCGAGAGCACCACGACCTCGAGGCCGTCGTCGTGGAACGCGCGGGCGAGCAGGCTCCCGAGCTGTCCCGATCCGCCTGGAAGCACGATCTTCCTCATGATGAGACTCCTTCCGTATCGAGGAACCGCGCCCGATCCTCCGGCCGCGGAAGCACGCACGAATCGGCCGCGCCCAGGATGTGGTGGCGGTGGCGCGCCACCACGTCGTACGCCGCGTCGAGCCAGCGCCGGGGGAGCACGCGGAACGCCGAGGCCATGCTCCAGGGCCAGCCCAGGGCCTGCAACGTCACCAGTGCCGCGGTGGCCCGGGCATGGAGCGCGGGCTTTCCGCCCTGATAGTCCTCGAGCACGTAGAACGTGGTGAGGTCCGCAGGCCGACCCCCGAACGGCTCCAGCACCCGCGCGGCGACCGCGCTCTGCAACGCCGCGAAGTGGAACACCGCCCGTCGATCGCGTGCGAGGACGAACTGGACCGCCGCGCTGCAGAAGCCGCATTCGCCGTCGTAGAGCATCAGGTGGTGCCGATCCGCTTGCTGTTTCCCAGCGCTCATGGAATAATGGTAAACATGCTCACCAAAAATAGCAAGCCCAGGAAACGCGGCCGCCCGCCGGGGCGGACGGCCGAGGGGGAGGCCACCCGGGAGCGTCTCTACCGGACCGCCATCGAGTTGTTCAACGAGCGCGGGTACGAGGCCGCGACGCTGCGCGACGTGGCCGCCCGGGCGGACGTCAGCCCGACGCTGCTCTACCGCTACTTCCCCAACAAGCGCGCGGTGGTGCTGGCGCTCTACGACGAGCTGTCGGAGGCGTTCGCGGCGAACGCGAGGTTACCGGCCGGTCATTGGCGCGATCGGTTCGTCCGCGCGCTCGAGTCGAGCCTCGAGGTGCTCGGGCCGCACCGCGTGACGCTGCGCGCGCTGGCGCCGGTGATGGTGGGGGACACCGAGGAGGGCGTGTTCGCCGAGCGCACCGCGTTCTCTCGCGTGCGCGTGCAGTCCGTGTTCCGCGACGCGGTCGTGGGCGCCAAGGATGCCCCGGCGCCCGCGTTCGCCGAGTCGCTCGGGCGATTGCTGTACCTGATCCACCTGGGCGTCATCCTGTGGTGGCTCCTGGACCGCAGTCCACGCCAGCGCGCGACGCGCGCACTCGTGGGCCTGCTCGAGCGCACGATGCCTTCGGCAGGGCTGGCGCTCAAGCTGCCGATCGTGCGCGGGTTCGTGAGCAGGGCGGACGAGCTGTTCGTGGAGGGGCTGATCGGCGCGGGCGAGCACTAGGCTCCGTTTGGATCCGACGTCGTGATTTCGCAAACGGGCCACGGCGTGCGCTAGATTCGCCTTCGTGGCCCAGCCTCGGCGGATCCTGCACATCGACATGGACGCGTTCTACGCCTCGGTCGAGCAGCGCGACCGGCCGGAGTTGCGCGGGCGGCCGGTCGCGGTGGGCGGCTCGCCGGAGTCGCGCGGGGTCGTGGCCGCGGCCAGCTACGAGGCGCGTGCGTTCGGCGTGCGCTCCGCGATACCGATGAGCCAGGCGGTGAAGCTCTGTCCGGAGGTCACCATCATCTCGCCGGACTTCTCGAAGTACCGTGCGGTGTCGTCTCAGGTGTTCGCGCTCTATAGAGAGGTCACCCCGCTCGTGGAGCCGTTGTCTTTGGACGAGGCCTACCTGGACGTCACCGAGAACGCGTGGGCCGAGCCGCTCGGCATGGAGGTGGCGAAGCGGCTCAAGAGCGCGATCCGCGAGGCCACGCAGCTCACCGCCTCGGCCGGCGTCGCTCCGAACAAGTTCCTCGCCAAGATCGCGTCCGGCTGGAAGAAGCCCGACGGCCTGACCGTGGTGGCTCCGGAGCGGGTCGAGTCGTTCCTGCAGCAACTCCCGGTCGACGCGCTCTGGGGTGTGGGGCCGGTGACGGCGCGGCGGTTGCGGGAGCGAGGGATCCAGCGGCTCGTCGACGTCCGGAGCGCCGCGCCGGATCTCCTCCGCAGCGTCGTCGGCAGCATGGCCGACTCGCTCCTCAAGCTGGCGATGGGCGAGGACGACCGCCCGGTCGAGCCGAATCGCAAGCCCAAGTCCTCGTCCTCGGAAGTCACCTATGCCGAGGACCTCACCGATCCCGGCATGATCCGCGACGAGATCGCAGGGATGGCGCGCGACAACGCGCTGTGGCTCGGGCGCAAGGGATTCGTCGCGCGCACGGTGGTGATCAAGGTCCGCTACGCCGACTTCAGCACGATCACCCGCAGCCACTCCGACCGGCCCACGAACGATGTCGAAGGGATCGTTCGGCGCGCGGTGGCGCTGATCGAGAAGACCGAAGCGGGGAAGCGCGCCGTGCGCCTGCTCGGCGCGGGGGTTTCGAACCTGGAGCCGCTGGGAGGCGGCGCGGAGGACGGCGCACTCGAGCTGGATCTCGGGTCCGGCC
>Ga0207662_10000320_pt1 | contig 21839 bp, 16 predicted proteins | sample KBSS33LmetaG_FD_184338 | JGI IMG/M metagenome (GOLD analysis project Ga0207662, IMG submission 184338) | Switchgrass rhizosphere microbial communities from Kellogg Biological Station, Michigan, USA - KBS S3-3L metaG (SPAdes) (version 2) | ecosystem: Host-associated > Plants > Roots >... | reverse complement strand
CGGTGGGCGAGCGGGCGTGCGCCCAGGCCGCTCGCGGAGCGAGATTCGAGCGCAGCCGTTGTGCGACCACCGCGAGCGACGGAAGACGAACGCGCCATCCGGGCCGCTCGTCGATCGGCTCCTCGAGGGTGCCGGAATGCGGATGGTCCTCGGGCATCTCCGGGTCGAACGGAAGGTTGCGCGGGTCGACCATCTCCAGCGCGAGCCCGCGCGCAAGCTGTCCAATCTGAAAATGCCGATCCTGGTGGTCATGTCGGAGGCGTCGTATCACGCGCCGTATGACCACTGCACCGTGAAGTATCTGCGGCAGGCAGGCGCGCAGCCGACCTTCATGCGGCTTGCCGACATCGGCATCAAGGGCAACAGCCACGTGATGATGAACGAGAAGAACAACAAAGAGATCGCGGCCGTAATCGCGCAATGGCTCGGCAAGACGCTTCCGGCGAAGGAATGAAATCGGACTACTTCTGGCACACCGGGCAAAAGAACGTCGATCTGCCGGTCTGCACCATGCGTTTGATGGTGCCGCGGCAATCCGGCGTCGGGCACGGCTGGCCCTCGCGATCGTAGACGCGGAAATTGTGCTGGAAATTGCCCAGCTCGCCATCGGTGCGGCGGTGATCGCGCAACGACGAGCCGCCGGCCGCGATCGCGTCCTTGAGCACGGCCTTGATGGCATCGACGAGCGTCTGCGCGCGCTCGGTTGGCGCGCCGGACTTCGTCGCGATCGTGGACGCGCGCCGCTTGGGCGAAAGCCGTGCGCGGTGGAGCGCCTCACAGACATAGATGTTGCCGAGCCCGGCCACGACCTTTTGATCGGAGAGCGCGGCTTTGAGCGAGGTCTTCTTCCCTTTGCATGCGCGCGCCAGCATCGCGGCGTCGAACTCGTTTCCAAGCGGCTCTGGCCCGAGCGCACGCAAGAGCGGCTCCTGCTCCAACTCGGCGCGCGGAACCAGCTTCATCATGCCGAAGCGCCGGGGATCGTTGAAGGAAATCCGCGCCCCCGAGGACATGTGAAACACCACGTGATCGTGGGCGGCCTGCTTGGAGCGGTCATGATAATAGCCGCCCGGGGTGCGCTCACCGTCTGCCTTCGCGACGCGAAACGATCCGGACATGCCGAGATGCATCAGCAGGACTTCGCCAGACGAAAGATCGACGAGCAGATATTTCGCCCGGCGGCCAAGTCCGGCGACCGTCTTGCCCTCCAGACGAGCGACGAAATCTTTCGACAGCGGCCAGCGCAGGTCGCCGCGGTGGGCCTCGACCTTGGTGAAGCGGGCACCCTCCATGACCGGCTGCAGTCCGCGGCGGACGGTCTCGACTTCGGGTAATTCAGGCATTGTCACGAGCTCCCGAGGGAGACATAGCGTCCCCCGGGCCGTCGCGCTATGGTCCTGCCGCAAAAGGATTATTCGCCATGCCGCAAAGCGGGGAAAAGACCCACTTCGGCTTCCAGCAGGTGGCGCTGGGAGACAAACAGGCGCGGGTCGACGACGTCTTTCACAACGTCGCGCGGCGCTACGACCTCATGAACGATCTGATGTCGGGTGGACTGCACCGGGCCTGGAAGAGCACGCTCGTCAGCGCCCTCAACCCGCCCAAAGCCCGCGGTTCGTCCATTGGCTCGGGCGCGTTGGATTCGCGACCGTTTGCGCTGCTCGACTTGGCCGGCGGCACGGGCGACGTGGCCTTTCGGGCAATCGATGCAGGCGGCGCCGACCTGCAGGTGACTGTCGTCGATATCAATGCCGATATGCTCGATGTGGGCCGTGCGCGCGCATCCGAGCACGGGTTCGACGATGCGGTCGCGTTTGTCGAAGGAAACGCCGAGGCACTGCCTTTTCCGGATCGCAGCTACGATGCCGTCACGATCGCCTTCGGGATCCGCAACGTGCCGCGCATCGATGCGGCCCTGAAGGAGGCCCATCGCGTGTTGCGGATCGGCGGGCGCTTTCTGTGCCTCGAATTCTCGACGGTCGATGTGCCTGGTCTCGATGCACTCTACGACTTCTATTCGTTCAACGTGATCCCGGCGCTCGGTCGCGCCGTCACCGACGACGCAGACGCATACCGGTACCTGGTGGAATCGATCCGCCGTTTTCCGCGGCCCGAGGCATTTGCCGAGATGATGCGGGACGCGGGGTTTGCCCGCGTGTCGTTCCAGCGCATGACCGGGGGCATCGTCGCGCTGCATTCGGGCTGGCGGTTGTGATCGCAGGGTTAACCCACGTTCACCGCCTCGGTCACGCCGGTTTCGTGTTCGCGCGCGAGGGCGTCTTCGGCCTCGTCGACCCGACGCGGTTGCCGCTGCCGGCACGGGCGGCGTTGCGCATCGCGCGGTTGATCGAGCGGCCGGCGAGCAGCGTCTCCGCCAACCGTCTCGCTACGGCCCTCACGCGGCTCGGTCCCTCCTACGTCAAGCTCGGCCAGTTTCTGGCAACCCGGCCGGATGTTGTCGGCGTGCAAGTGGCGCGCGACCTCGAGGCGCTGCAGGACAAGATGCCGCCATTCCCACAGGCCGACGCCGAGCGCACCGTCGCGGTTGCGCTGGGTCAGCCATTGACCGACCTGTTCGCGTCGTTCGGCGCGCCGGTCGCGGCCGCTTCGATCGCCCAGGTGCATCGGGCGGAAGTCATCATCGACGGCGGCCTCCGCGCCGTCGCGGTGAAGGTGCTGCGGCCGGAGGTGGAGCGACGCTTCAAAGTCGATCTCGACGCGTTCTCCTTTGTCGCGCGCAACGCCGAGAAGATGTCGCCGGAGGCGCGGCGGCTGCGGCTGATCGAGGTGGTCGAGACCCTCCGGCGCTCGGTGGCGCTCGAGATGGACCTGCGCTTCGAGGCGGCGGCACTTTCGGAGATGGCGGAGAACACGCGCGACGATCCCGACTTCCGGGTGCCGTCGGTGGACTGGGATCGCACCGCGCGCGATGTGCTCACGCTCGAATGGATCGACGCGACGCCGCTGTCCGACCGCGCTGCGCTCGAAGCCGGGGGATTGGATCTCAAGCGCCTGGCGCGCGCGGTGATCCAGACCTTCCTGCGCCATGCGCTGCGCGATGGCTTCTTTCATGCCGACATGCATCCCGGCAACCTGTTCGTGGACGACGCAGGTGAGTTAGTGGCGGTCGATTTCGGTATTATGGGTCGCCTTGGAGTGAAGGAACGCCGCTTTCTCGCCGAGATCTTGTTGGGCTTTATCACCCGCAACTACCACCGCACGGCGGAGGTGCATTTCGAAGCCGGCTACGTGCCGCCGCATCACTCAGTGGCGAGCTTTGCGCAGGCGATCCGCGCGATCGGCGAGCCGATACACAGCCGCGTCGCCGAGGAAATCTCGATGGCGAAGCTGTTCATGCTGCTGTTCGAGGTCACCGGCATGTTCGACATGCGCACTCGCCCGGAGCTTCTGCTGCTGCAGAAGACGATGGTGGTGGTCGAGGGCGTGGCCCGCTCGCTGGATCCGAAGCTCGACATGTGGACCGTTGCCGAGCCTGTCGTGCGCGAGTGGATTGAACGCAATCTCGGCCCCGCCGGGCGGCTCGAAGACGCCGCGGAAGGCATGATCGAGGTCGGGCGCTTCCTCGGCGACGCCCCGAAGCTACTGGCCCGGGGCGCATTGCTTGTGGAGCAGCTCGACGAGATCACCCGCGACGGTCTGGTTCTGGCGCCGGATACAGTGATGGCGATCGGCCGCGCGGAAGCGCGACGCAACCGCTGGACCATGGTGGCCCTGTGGGTCATCGCGGCGCTGCTGGCGTGGATGGTCTATTTGATGGCGCGTTAGGACAGGTTAGCAAGAGCGAGTGTGTCCCCGATGGTGATCGCCGTGGGCCATCACTGCTTCGACCAATACTCCGTCTTCTGTTTGAAGAGTTTTTTCGGGATCATTCCGTAGACCATCTGAACTGCATCGACCGCTTCTGCCACGCGGAAATCGACTGCGATGCTCGCGAGCGAATAGGCGTCCGCAACCGACAGTCCGAAATTCTCCACCAGGAACTCGACCGTTTCCCTGGTCGCGTGTCGCATCGCCACGTCGAGGTCGAGGTCCATGCCCATCGCGTAGTAATGAGCGGCGTCTTCGGCACGCGGCCAACGCATGGACTTTCCCGCGCCCTTGTGCACGACGAATTGAAAGGTCCCCGTCAGCGACGCTTCGATGGCGGTGCCGTTGACCTCGCCGTCGCCCTGCGCCGCATGGGAATCGCCGGTGAAGAACTGCGCGCCATCATGAAATACCGGCAGGAAGAGCGTCGCCCCGACGGTCAGCTTGTTGAAATCCATGTTGCCGCCCCAGCGCCAGGGCGGACGCGAGCTGATCATCCATGATTCCCGTGTCGGGGCTACCGCCATGATGCCCATGAACGGCTGCAGTGGCACCTCGATGTCGTTGGAGAACAACGCCACGTTCCGCGCCACATCGAACTTGATGACTTTCGGCGTCGGTCCGGTGAGGAGGTCCGGCAAGACTCCGGTCCCGCGATTTGAGCTGTTGACGCCGTAGGGGACGCGGGGCTCGAGGGCGAGAATACGGATCTCGAGCATGTCGCCGGGCGCGGCTTCCTCGATGTAGATCGGTCCGGTGAGGATATGCGCGCTTGCACCCTTGGGACGCGTGACCTTTTGGTAGATGTCCACGGCATCCTTGAGCACCTGGTCCGGCGCAATGCCGGCCCGGCCGAAAAATGTGACCGGATCAACTCCGGTATTAACGCCGCCGTGGGAAACGGTATCGATCTTGACGGTCTGTCCGGACTTGATGCGCAACACCGGGGGAATGTCGGCGGCGAAATAGCCCCAGATCACGGTTTCCGGAGTGGAGCGCAGCGTCGCATCCGGTGTGCGGTTGACCGGCACCGGTTGCGCTGCGGCGGCCGTCGACAGACCCAAGAACACGGCACTGACGAGCCATCCCATCCATGTCTGCGGCATTGCGAACTCCTTTCGTGGGGCCGCGCAGAGGATGGCACAGGACCCGGCGTGCGGGCATCGACATTCACGGTGGTACCCCGTGATGATGGCGTTGATTGCATTGCAATCATTGGTTAGAGTGCGGCAAGGACGTGGGATCAATGGCCAGCATTACCATCCGGCAGCTCGACGATGACCTGAAGCACCGCCTGCGGCTGCGGGCGGCGAGGAATGGCCGCTCGATGGAGGAGGAGGCGCGCATTATCCTGGGCGACGCGGCCGCCCTCCAAGTCAAGGCTGGCGCCGCCCGGGATCAAGCGGCTGCGCCGGACCGCGACGACGCAACGGACGACGCGCGGCCGAGGCGCGTTCTGGCGACGGGCACACAACGCGTTGTCCTGATCATTGGCGGCGGAATTGCTGCGTACAAGTCGCTCGATCTCATCCGCCGGCTGAAAGAGCGCGGACTCGCCGTGCGCTGCATTCTCACCCGCGCGGCAGGGGAATTCATCACGCCCCTGTCGGCAAGCGCGCTCTCGGCCGAGCGGGCCTTCACCGACCTGTTCGACCCCACGACCGAGTTCGACGTCGGCCACATCAGGCTGGCGCGTGAGGCTGACCTTATTGTGGTGGCGCCGGCGACCGCTGACCTCCTCGCCAGGATGGCGGGGGGCCATGCCGACGATCTCGCTTGCGCTGTGCTGCTCGCCACCGACCGCCCGATACTGGTGGCGCCGGCGATGAACCCGCGGATGTGGGAGCACCCGGCGACCCAGCGCAACCTCGCGCAGCTCGCCGGCGATGGCGTAGCCGTGGTTGGGCCGAACGCCGGCGAGATGGCGGAGGCGGGGGAAGCCGGCATCGGGCGGATGGCGGAACCGCTGGAGATCGCAGCGGCGGCCTTGTCGCTTCTGGGCAAGGACGCGGGCGACAAGACGCTTGCCGGCAAGCGCATCATCGTCACGTCCGGTCCGACGCATGAGCCGATCGATCCGGTGCGCTACATCGCCAACCGCTCCTCGGGCAAGCAAGGCCATGCCATCGCTGCGGCCGCGGCCGCGGCAGGCGCTGATGTGACACTCGTGACCGGCCCGGTGAACCTGCCCGATCCACTCGGTGTGAACACCGTCAGGGTCGAGACCGCGCAGGACATGTTTGATGCCGTCAGGGCGGCACTGCCGGCGGACGTCGCCGTGTTTGCGGCCGCGGTGGCCGATTGGCGCGTGGATCAGCCCAATGCCAACAAGATCAAGAAGCAGGCCGGCGGAACGCCCGTGCTCGGCCTCATCGAGAACCCCGATATCCTTGCATCAGTAGCGCACGACGCGAATATCCGGCCTCGCCTGGTTATTGGCTTCGCCGCTGAGACCGAGCACATCATCGAGCACGCGAAGGCCAAGCTTGCGCGCAAAGGATGCGACTGGATCGTGGCCAATGACGTTTCGGCGGACACCGGCGTGATGGGCGGCGATCGCAATACCGTCCATCTGGTCACCCTGCAGGGGGTCGAATCCTGGCCACCACAATCCAAGAAGCAGGTGGCACAGGCGCTCGTCGCGCGGATCGCCGACGCGCTCGCCGGAGCAACCAAGTGAGCAAAGTCGAACTTCGGATCATGCGATTGCCCCATGCCGGCGATCTGCCGCTTCCCGCGTACCAAAGCGAATTCGCGGCCGGTCTCGATCTCGTCGCCGCGGTGCCGGCCGATGCGCCCGTGATCATCGCGCCGGGCGGCCGCGCCGCGATCCCCACCGGCTTGACGATGGCACTGCCGCCCGGGGTCGAAGGGCAGATCAGGCCACGCTCAGGGCTTGCCTTGCGACACGGGATTACCGTGCTCAACTCGCCCGGCACGGTCGATTCCGACTATCGCGGCGAAGTGCAGGTGATCCTCGCAAACTTCGGCCAGGCGTCATTCTCAGTGGAGCGGGGCGCCCGGATTGCCCAACTTGTCCTGGCCGCCACCCTGCAAGCTGCAATTTGCGAAGTTGCAAATCTTGATGAAACCACGCGCGGAGTTGGGGGTTTTGGTTCTACGGGCATGGGAGAGGGAAAGGCCAACCGAGTAGATCGGAAGCCTTGATGTACTATAGTACCGCTCTACGTTCACCCCCTCGACCCGCAGATGATCCATGCCGCTTCTGCCGCGCAAAGGTGTTTTGGCCATTACCGCCGTCATCGACATCGCGCTCAACGCGCGGGGCCGTCCGGTCGCAGCCAAAGCCTTGGCGACGCGCCACAGGCTGCCGCCGCGCCATCTGGAGCCGGTCCTGCAGGCGCTCGTGCGTCACGGAATTCTCAAAGGCATCCGGGGACCACGCGGGGGTTATGAACTCGCCCGCGAGCAGCGCCGCATCACGGCCGACGATATCCTGCGTGCCGCCGGGACGGTCGACGAGATCGACGGCGTAGCCGTCGCAGGATCCCTGCTGCTCAACAAAGTGGTGATGCCCGCGCTGGGAGCGGCCGAGGACGCCTTCTCCGCCGCGCTGGCGCGCATCAACGTCGAAGACCTGGCGCACTCCGCCCAGGGTCTCGGGCGAGCACCGGGAGAGGCTTAGACAGCCTCTCCGCTCAGCCCGCCTTGCGGCCCTGTTTCATGCTGTCCCACCACGGGCAGACGCCGGGCATAGGGTTGTAATTGCCTTCGATCACCTGCACCGGCTGGCGTTGACCATTCTCGGCGGCCTCGATGCAGAGCAGGCGCGATTCCTCTTTCTTTTCCGCCGACATCCAGCGGCGCTCGTGGCCCCAGAGGCTCGGGCCGAATTTTCGTTCGAACGGCTCCCAGGTGTTGTCATCTATGACCTGCCCGCCCCATCCATACTCCACTAGGAATCCGGATGGATTCCAGGTGTAGAACGAGGTGACATAGTCGCCTGAGTGGCGCCCAAGGGTGACGCCGATGCGCTCGGGATCACCCAGCGCAAGATCATAGCCTTGGCCGACATCGTCGAAACTGTAGAGCTCCATCATCATGTGATGGACCATGTTGATGCCGCTCTCGACGAACGCGATGCTGTGGTGACGGGGATTGACGTGGAAGAAATAGGCCGGGAACGGGCGCAGCCAGTAGTCGCTCACCCTGAACTCGAGCACGTCCTGATAAAAGCTCATCACGTTGGCGATGCGCTCGAAATGCATCACGACATGGCCCATGCCAAGCGGCCCGGTGCGGAAGCCGGAAATATTGCGCCCGGGCTTGAACGGATCGGTCGTGGTCTCCGCGCCGTGGAAAATCTCGAGACGGTTGCCCGCGGGATCATTCAACACAATCAGATCTTTGACGCGGCGTTCGTCGGCCAGCGCGCGCGACCCGCGCGCGACCCGCGTGCCGGCGGCCTCGATCCTTGCGGCCATGGTGTCAAGGCCGGCCGCGTCCGCCACTTCCCAGCCGAAGAACCCGATGCCCTGACCGCCGTCGGCATCGACGACGAGCCGCTGCTTGCGATCATCCATGCGAAACGCGAGCGTCGAGCGGCTCTTGTCGATGCGTTGCAGTCCCAGAAAGTTGGCGCCGTAGCTTGCCCAGTCTCCCAAGTCCTTGGCGCGAACTCCGATATAACCCAAAGCTTCGATGCCCATGGTGGTCCTCGGTCATCCTTCGTGCTTGCGGCGAAACTATCAGTACGATCCATCTGGGTCGAGCCTGTGCGGGTCTGAACACCGACGTGCTTCGCCCTAGGCGCCAGGGGCTGCGCGCTGCTGGAGGTCCGGCCTCACCCTGCCAGTGCTACGCGCGCGCATTCGCTTGCCTCGCGATGGCGTCCTTGAGCCGTGGATAGGCACGGTAAGCATTCCCTGCGAAAATCTTGTCCTTGGCCGCGGCCGAGAGGCCCGGCGCGTTGTCTACGTAACGCTTGGTGTCGTCGAAATACTGACCGCTCCTGGGGTCGATGCCCTTGACCGCACCGACCATCTCGGAGGCGAACAAAATGTTGTCGACCGGCACCACCTTGGTGAGAAGATCTACCCCAGGCTGATGATAGACGCAGGTGTCGAAGAAGATATTGTTGCTCATGATCTGGTCGAGCTCGGGCCGATTGTTGTTGAGCGCGATCCCGCGGAAGCGACCCCAGTGGAACGGCACCGCACCGCCGCCATGCGGGATGATCAGCTTGAGCGTCGGAAAATCCTTGAAGAGATCGGACAAGATCAGCTGCATGAAAGCCATGGTGTCGGCGTTGAGGTAGTAAGATCCGGTCGTGTGTTGCGCCGGATTGCAGCACCCGCTGACGTGGATCATCGCCGGCACATCGAGCTCGACCATCTTCTCATAGACCGGATACCACCACTTGTCGGTCAGCGGCGGAGCGTTGAAGTAACCGCCAGATGGATCGGGATTGAGGTTGCAGCCGACGAAGCCCATCTTGACACAGCGTTCGAGCTCGCCGATTGAATTCTTCGGCGGCACGCCGGGCGATTGCGGCAACTGGCACACGCCAATGAAATTGCTCGGATAGAGCGATATCACGCGCGCGATCAGGTCGTTGCAGATCTGCGACCATTCCAGACTGACGCTTTCGTCGCCGATATGGTGGCCCATGCCGGAGGCCCTCGGCGAGAAGATCGTGACGTCGGTGCCGCGCTCGCGCTGCAGCTTGAGCTGGGCGCCCTCCACGCTCTCGCGGATCTCGTCATCGCTCATCTTCAGCGACGCTTTCGAGGGCATCGGCGATTTGTTCTTGACCGCTTCGGTCTGGTCCTTGCGGAACCGGTGCAGGTCTTTCGGCTCGGTCGTGTAGTGGCCGTGGCAATCAATGATCATGACACCGTCGCTGAGGATTGTGGGCGGGAACGCGTGCCGGATGTGGACCAGCCGCCATATGGGCGGATGCTACGAACCGGGCTTCACCATTGTCAAACCAGGATTGGGGTCTGTTAGAGTAGCGGCGAACCGCAATGCAGAGGGGGAAGTATGGCTGATATTCCGCGTTTGAACGGCGTGATCCGCGCCTTGGAAGCCGGCAAGTGCACATTCACGTCGTTTTGCCAGGCCGATCCAGACACTGCGATCGCAATGGCCACGGCCAAGTACGACGGCATCGTCTACGAGATGGAGCACAATCCGTGGGACATCCGGGCGCTGCGGGATAGCCTGCAATACATGCTCAACCGCGGCCAGATCGCCAAGTCTGGCTCGGTCGCGCCAACCGTCACGCCGATGGTCCGCATCCCACCGAACGGGGCGGAAAAAGCGCAATTTCATGCCAAGCAGGCTCTGGATCTCGGCACCTACGGCATCGTGTGGCCGCACATCTCGTCGGTGGACGAGGCGTACAACGCGGTTGCCGCCTGCCGCTATCCGCGCCTGAAGAGCGCGCCCATGTACGAGCCCGCGGGAATCCGCGGCGACGGGCCGACCGCCGCCGTGCGCTATTGGGGTCTCTCCCAGCAGGACTATTACGACCGCGCCGACGTGTGGCCGCTCAACCCGAAAGGGGAAATCTTCGTGATCCTGATGATGGAGGACACGCGTGGCATCGAGGCGCTACCCCAGATCTTGCAGAAGGTGCCCGGCATCGGCGCGATCCTCATCGGCGAGGGCGATCTCTCCCAAGAGCTCGGCTACCCGCGGCAATACGAGCACCCCGAGGTGCTCAAGTGGATGGCGCGGGTCGTCAATACCTGCAAGGAGCACAACGTGGTCGTCGGCCACCCGCACGTGGATTCCAGCAATGTCGAGCGCATCCTCGGCGAAGGCTACCGCTTCCTGATGGCCGCACCGGTGCGCAGTTACGCGGCCCTCGAGAAAGGCTTGAAGTTGGCCGGGCGCGGATAGGCGCCGGTCGTACGCCGGCTGCAACGGTACGTCCTCGGGAGGGAGCCGTGAACAAAGCGCTTGCCTGTCTGCTTGTTGCCGTCACCGCCGTGCTCGGCACCGCTCCCTGTCCCGCGACAGCGCAAGAACCCGGCTATCCCTCCCGTCCGGTGAGGATCATCGTCGCCTTTCCCGTCGGCGGCCTGCTCGACACCGTGTCGCGCATCGTTGGCGACAAGCTGACCATGGTCCTTGGCCAACAATTTATCATCGAGAGCAGACCCGGCGCCGGTGGAACTTTGGCGACCGCTGCGGTCGCCCGCGCCGAACCGGACGGTTACACGCTGATGATGATCAACGACAACCACGCCGTGAATCCGAGCGTGTTCAAGAACATTCCGTACGATAGCGTGAAGGATTTCGCGCCCATTGGCTTTGTCGGCAGCGCGCCCATGGCGCTCTCGGCGAATGCGCGCCTCCCGGTCCGCACCGTCCAAGATCTCATCGAGTTGGCGCGGCAACAGCCCGGGAAGATTTCATACGCCTCGGTCGGAATCGGCAGCGCGAGCCACTTGGCCGGCGAACTCTTCGCCGCCAAAGCCGGCGTTCGCATGCTGCATGTTCCGTTCCGCGGAGGCGCGCCGGCAATCAACGATCTGGTCGCCGGGCACGTCGACACGATGTTCGTGACCGCGGTGGTCGGCGGGCAGCACATGAAGACTGGCGCGCTCACGCCGCTCGCGCTTGCGGCCTCTGCGCGGTTCGAGACGCTCCCTGAGGTCCCCACGATGGCCGAGGCGGGTTATCCCTTGGAGGCCGCCTACTGGTTCGGCCTGGCAGCGCCGGCCGGCACCCCGCCGGCCGTCCTCGCGAGACTGGAATCGGCGCTTACCCAGGTGCTGGCAATGCCCGACCTGCGCAAGCGCATGACGGAGATGGGAGCGGTGGTGACACCGCTTGGCTCGCGGCAATTCGGCGACTACATCCGCACCGAGATGGACAAATGGGCCGACGTCATCGTTCAAAACAGCATTCGGTTTGACTAAGTGGCGGGACGGACAAGGCTGCGGACATCCTCTGCCCACTTGTTCACGATCTGGACTCCTTCCGGCGGGTTTCCCGTTGGGGGTAAAGTGGTTTGATTCGCGGACCGTTCGGCGAATGAGGCACTCAACCGTACGGGATGCGAGCCGGCGCTCTCACGACGCCGGTGAAAATGCGGCGATGGGGCAAGCGGGTATGCCGGACGCGATCCGGATCACCGTGGAGGGCTTCGGGGCTCATCCGCAGCATGAAGCGCATTCGCGCGCGTACATAGCCGGCGAAGGCGGGCGTGAAATGCCCTTGGGGATGCGCCACGGCGGGGTACGCGCCGCGCTCGCCATCGCTCTGTCGGCCTTGCCGCTGCACCTCGCACGCGCCGCGGAAACGACGGGACGACCGGAACTCTCGACACTCGAGGCGTATGTCTCGGCGCTGCTGTCGCTCGATCGCCACGAGATCGCGGCGCTCATGCTCACCCTCGGCGTTCTCTGCTTCGCTGTCGTCACCGCGATCCTGCTCGTGCGGACCCGTGGCCGGCTTGCCGAACTCGAGGCATCGTCACGCGATGAGAGCGCCACCTCGAGGGCCGCGATCGATCGCGCCTATGCGCTCCTGCTCTCCGAACAACAAATTCTCGTCGCCTGGGCCGCAGGAAGCGACGAGCCCGAAATCATCGGCGATCCCACACTGGTCACCGCCGCCGAAACGCCTCAGCGAGTCCTCGCCTTCGGCACCTGGCTCGAGCCGGAAACCGCTGGCGAGATGGAGCGTTCGGTCGATGCCCTGCGCGCGCGCGGCGTCGCCTTCGCCATGACGATGGCCACGTTCGCCGGTCGTATCCTCGAAGCCAAGGGTCAAGTGACCGGCGGCCGCGCGATCCTGCGGCTACGGGAGGTCAGCGGGATCAAGCAGGAACTCGCCGAACTCGCCCGTCGTCACCAGAAGCAGCTCGAAGACACCGCCGCCACCCGCGCCCTGATCGAAGCGGTGGCTGCGCCGGTGTGGGCGCGCGATGACGCGGGCAAACTCGTTTTCGCGAACCAAGCGTATGCGCGGGCGGTCGAGGCCCAAGACGGGACGGAGGCGGTCGATCGCGGAATCGAGTTGTTCGATCGAGGCGCGCGCACCGAGCTTTTGCGCGCGCACGAATTGGTCGAGACCTATTCGGGCCGCCTACCGGCTGTGGTCGCGGGTCAGCGCCGCAGCTTCGACGTGATGACGGTGCCGGCCGGGCGCGGAAGCGCCGGTATCGCCCTCGACGCGACTGAAGCAGAAGGGTTGCGCGGCGAGCTCAAGCGCATGATGGATGCTCACCGGCGCACCCTCGACCAGCTGGCCACCGGCGTTGCCATCTTCGGGTCCAATCAGCGGCTCGCCTTCTACAACACCGCCTATCGTCTGCTTTGGGATCTGGATCCCATCTTTCTGGATCAGGAACCGAACGATTCTGCGGTGATCGATCGGCTGCGCGCGTCGCGCAAGCTCCCGGACGAGCAGGATTTCCGACAATGGAAAACGGCGTTGTACGACGCCTATCGGGCGGTCGAACCCAAGGAGCACATGTGGCACCTGCCGGACGGCCGCACCATGCGCGTCGTCACCACCCCCAATCCGGAAGGCGGCGTCATTTATCTATTCGATGACGTCACCGAACGGCTCGATCTCGAACGCCGCTACGATGCGCTGATCCGGGTTCAGGGCGAGACCCTGGACAATCTTACCGAGGCGGTCGCCGTGTTCGGCAGTGACGGCCGGCTACGTCTTTTCAATCCGGTCTTCGCCCGCATGTGGCGGCTCGCGCCGGAAACACTTGCCGAGCGACCCCATATCGAGTCGCTGAGCCAGTGGACGTTCCCGCTCCACGGCGACCACCCTGTTTGGCAGAGCCTGCGGACGACCATCACGGCAATTGAAAATCGCGAGCCGGTCATGGGCCGGCTCGATCGCCCCGATGGCAACGTAGTCGATTGTGCCACCATGCCGCTGCCGGACGGCGCCACGCTGGTGACCTTCCAGGACGTCACCGACACCGTCAATGTCGAGCGTGCGCTGCGCGAGCGCAACGAAGCATTGGAGGCGGCGGACAAGCTCAAGATCGATTTCGTGCATCACGTATCCTACGAATTGCGCTCGCCGCTCACCAACATCATCGGTTTCGCGCACTTCCTGGGGGATCCGATCACAGGGCCGCTGCGGGACAAGCAGCGCGAATACCTCAACTACATCACCGTCTCGACCAACGCGTTGCTCGCCATCATCAACAATATCCTCGACCTCGCCACCATCGACGCCGGCGCCATGACGCTCAATCTCTGCGCGGTGGATATCCGCAAGACCATGGAAGCCGCCGCCGAAGGCGTACAGGACCGCCTGGTGAAGAGCGGCATCCAGCTCGAGATCCGCGCCGCTGCCGATATCGGCAGCTTCGTTGCCGACGAGCGACGCGTACGCCAGTCGCTATTCAATCTGCTGGCCAATGCGGTAGGCTTCTCGCCCGGCGGCGAGACCGTTACCTTTACCGCCCAGCGGCTGAAAGATGCCGTCATGTTCTCGGTCACTGACCGCGGCCCCGGCATCCCGGACGACGTGCAGGACAAGGTGTTCGATTGGTTCGAGACCCATTCGCTTGGTTCACGTCACCGCGGGACTGGCCTCGGCCTTTCCCTGGTCCGCTCCTTCGTGGAATTGCACGGTGGCTCGGTGACGCTGGAATCGGCGGTGGGACGCGGCACCACGGTCACCTGCGTCTTCCCGCTCGATCAAACCGCAGAGCGAAGTGCCGCTTGATCCTCGCCTATGATGCGGCAAACTCCGCCCGGGGTGCGGTTTCCATCGCGCGCCTCCCTGCCATACCCGTCCGCATGCCAACTCCTGACCGCCACATGACGCCGACCAACCTGCAATCAATGGCCATGTCATGGCGCTGCCCCTGACCGCGCCCAGCATATCGACCTTCTCGGTGGCGCTGCCCGGCGAGCATGCAACGCAGCGGCTTGCGATCGACATCGCCAATTCGCTGCAGCGTGGCGATACCGTTACGCTCTCGGGCGATCTCGGAGCTGGCAAGACCACTTTCGCACGTGCGCTCATCCGTTATCTGGCGGGCGATGCGCTGGTGGAAGTGCCAAGCCCGACGTTCACGCTGATGCAGAGCTACGACCTGCCGCAGTTTACATTGGTGCACGTCGACCTCTACCGGCTCTCCGGATCGGGAGATCTCGCGGAACTCGGTCTCGACGATCTGCCTGAAGGCGCGGTGGTGCTGATCGAATGGCCCGATCGCGCAGTGGGCATCTTGCCGCCCGACCGGCTCGACGTCGCGCTCACGCTGGCGCCCAAGCTCAAGCTCGAATTCCGTCACGCCCGCGTCACCGGCTACGGCTCGTTCGGACCTCGGGTCGACCGCATGGCGTCGGCGCGCCAATTCATTGCCGAGAGCGGCTATAGCGAAGCGTTGCGCGTGCGGATGCAGGGCGACGCCTCCACGCGGTCGTACGAACGGCTTGCCCTCGGCGACAAGCACGTGATCTTGATGAACATGCCGCGCCGGCCCGACGGTCCGCCGATACGTAGCGGCAAGCCCTATAGCGCGGTCGCGCATCTGGCAGACAGTGTTGTGCCCTTCGTGGCGATGGCAAACGGTCTGCGGCAATACGGCTTCTCGGCGCCCATCATCCATCACGCCGATCTCGATCACGGCCTGCTGATTCTCGAAGACCTCGGCGACGAGCGCGTGGTGAGCGGCGACCCGCCTGCGCCGATCCAGGAGCGCTACGAGACCGCGGTCGACGTGCTGCTTGCCCTGCACGAACAGCAATTGCCCGACACTCTGCCCGTTGCGCCCCATGTCGAATACCGCATTCCCTCCTACGACATGAACGCGTTCCTGATCGAAGCCGAACTCCTGGTGGACTGGTTCCTGCCGCGGCTCGACGCGGCGATCCCGGATACCGAACGCGGATCGTTCCGGACGCTCTGGCGCGAGCTGTTGCATCCCGCCATCGAGTCGCCGCCGACCTGGGTCCTGCGCGATTTCCATTCCCCCAATCTGCTCTGGCTACCGCAGCGCAGCGAGAACGCGCGTCTCGGCATTCTCGACTTCCAGGACGCCGTGATGGGGCCGGCCGCCTACGATCTCGCCTCGCTGCTGCAGGACGCACGCGTGGACGTGTCCGAACAGACTGAGATCGCGCTGCTCGGCCGTTACGTGCGCGGACGCAGCCGCACCGACCCGAGCTTCGATGCGGCGCAATTCATCAGGCTCTACGTGACGCTCGCGGCCCAACGCGCCAGCAAGATCCTCGGCATCTTTGCGCGGCTCGACATAAGGGATGGCAAGCCGCAATATTTGCGTCACCTGCCACGGGTATGGGGCTACTTGCAGCGCTCGCTCGGCCATCCCGCCCTGGAGTCGCTCAATGCTTGGTATATTGCCCACGTCCCGTCGTTAAACACAATTTAAGCGCCTCAGAGGCAAAACCGATTCAATGGCCCCTGTTCCGCCAGTCACGACCCCCCCGAAGCGGGCCATGGTGCTCGCCGCCGGACTGGGTACACGCATGCGGCCCTTCAATGGCCGCCTCCCCAAGCCGCTGGTCTCGGTTGGCGGCAAGGCGCTGATCGACTACGTGCTCGATCGTCTCGCCGAACAGGGAGTCGAGCGCGCCGTCGTCAACGTCCATCACCTCGCCGACCAGATCGAGCGCCACCTCGCGCAACGGGAGCGCCCCGACATCGTGATCTCCGACGAGCGCGACGAGCTTCTCGGGACCGGAGGCGGCGTGCTCAAGGCGCTGCCGCTGCTGGGCGAGGGTCCGTTCTTTCATGTCAATTCCGACACGATCTGGATCGACGGGGTGAAACCCAACCTCGGCCGCCTGGCCGCGGCCTTCGATCCTGCCCGCATGGATGCTCTGCTCCTGCTGGCACCGACAGCATCGAGCATCGGCTATAGCGGTCGCGGCGATTTTTCGATGGGGCCGGACGGACGGCTGGCCCGTCGCGGCGAGCGCGAAGTGGTGCCATTCGTCTATGCCGGCGCGGCGATTCTCACCCCCGGCTTCTTTGCCGGCGCCCGGCCGGGCGCCTTTTCGATGTCGCCATTGTTCGACCAGGCGGCGGAAGCCGAGCGGCTTTGCGGCCTGCGCCTCGATGGCGTCTGGATGCATGTCGGCACGCCTGAAGCCGTCAAAGCGGCCGAGGATGCCATCCTCGCCAGCGCGGCATGATCCTTTAGCCCGGTCGTACGGACCGCGGATCTCGTGCAAGCCGACGTCTGATCGACCCAGCCCGATCTTGAGAGGAGCCGAGATGCGCGGTTCCGCCGCCTTGGACTCGCCAGTTGCCGGACAGTGTATCATTCGGCATGGCGAATCCCCGCGTCTTCACCATTCCGGCCTCGGCGCCGTTCGTGCCGACACTGATCCGCGCGCTGATCGACGGAACCTTGGTGCCGGGGTTTCCCGCCGGACGTGATCCGCTCGCACTGGCGGGTGCCACCCTCTATCTGCCGACGCGGCGGGCCTGCCGGCTCGTACGCGATGTCTTCCTCGATGTAACCGGAGCCGGCGCAGCGATCCTTCCCCACATCGTCCCCATCGGAGACGTCGACGAGGACGAGATCGCTTTCGCGCAGGCCGCGAGCGGTGCGCTGGCCGGTACGGCGCTCGATCTGCCAACGGCGATCGGTGGGCTCGAGCGCCGCATGCTGCTGGCGCAGCTCGTGCTCAAGTGGGCCGGCAGCATCGCCCCGGACAAGAAGGACGAAACGCCGCTCGTTGCCAGCAATCCGGCGTCGGCGCTCGCGCTCGCCGATGATCTCGCTCGCCTGATGGACGACATGACCACCCGCGGTGTGTCCTGGGACCAGCTCGACGAACTCGTCCCGGATGCGCTCGACCGCTATTGGCAGCTTACGCTCGAATTCTTGAAGATCGCCCGCGAGGCTTGGCCGGCCATCCTCGCCGAGCGCGGCGCCATCGAGCCGGCCGCCCGGCGGGACGCCTTGATCAATGCCGAGGCGGCGCGGCTCGCCACTCACAAGGACGGCCCCGTCATCGCCGCAGGCTCGACCGGTTCGATGCCCGCGACCGCTGAGCTGATTGCGACCATCGCCCGGCTTCCCCACGGTGCCGTCGTTCTGCCGGGACTCGACACCGATCTCGATGCGGAATCCTGGGACCTCATCGCCGGCCGCCGCGATGCCGCCGGCCGCGAGCTGATTCCGCCGGCGGTCGGGCATCCGCAATTCGCCTTGCGGTCCCTCCTGGACCGGATCGGAATCGCACGCGACGCTATCTCCCCCCTCGGCCGACCCGCAGCGCATGGGCGCGAGCGCATCGTGTCGGAGGCGCTGCGGCCAGCCGCCGCCACCGACCGCTGGCAGCGGCTCGGCGGCTCCGATTTCCCGGCATGTGTCGACGCCGCGTTTACAACCCTGTCGGTGGTCGAGGCCGCGAATGCCGAGGAAGAGGCTCTCACCATCGCGGTCGCGCTACGCGAAGCGATCGAGACGGCAGGCGAGACCGCGGCGCTGATAACCCCCGACCGTGAACTGGCGCGGCGCGTGCTCGCCGCCCTGGAACGTTGGCACATCCCGGTCGACGATTCCGGCGGCGACGCGCTCCCTGACACGTCGGCCGGGCGGTTCGCGCGCCTCGCAGCCGAGGCGGCGCTTGGAGGCCTTGCCCCGGTTACGCTCCTCGCCTTGCTCAAGCACCCGTTGACACGGCTTGGCGCCCCGGAGGGTGCAAATACGCGGGCGGTGGCCGCCTTGGAACGATCGGTCTTGCGCGGCCCCCGCCCCAAGCCAAAGAGCCGCGGCCTTGCCCGTGCGCTTGCAACCTTTCGGGAAGAGCGCGGCAAGTTTCGGCGCCGCGAAGAATCCGATTTGCATCCGTCCGATCCCCGCCTCTACCTGAGCGACGGCGAACTCGTCGACGCGGCGGCGCTGCTCGAACAATTCACCGCCGCAATTGCGTCGCTCGAAATCTTATCCAGCGCACCGCGGTCCTTCGTGGAACTTGCCGCACGACACTGCGACGTAGTCACCGCCTTGAGCAGGGACGAGCGCGGTCAACCCGCGGCCTTCGCTGGCCATGACGGCGTGAAACTCTATGAGGCGTTCGACGACATTGCGAGCGCGAACGCCGACGCCGGCCTTGTCGTCGCGCAAGCAGACTATGCCGAACTTTTCAAGATCGCGATTGCCGATCGGGTGGTGCGACGCCCGGAGGTTCCGAACGTGCGCGTTCGTATCTATGGTCCGCTCGAAGCGCGGCTGCAAACTGTCGATCGGGTGGTCCTTGGCGGCCTGGTCGAAGGCGTCTGGCCGCCGGAGACACGGCCGGATCCCTGGCTCAGTCGGCCCATGCGCCATGCGCTCGGCCTTGATCTGCCGGAGCGTCGCATTTCACTGTCGGCCCACGATTTCGCCCAGGCGCTCGGCGCTGACGAAGTCATGCTCGCTTATCCAGCCAAGCTCGCCGGTACGCCGACCGTGGTATCGCGCTTCGTCCAGCGGCTGGCCGCCGTCGCCGGCGAGCACCGGTGGGAGCAGGCACGCGAGAGGGGCCGGACCTATCTTGCCTGGGCTCGGACGCTCGATCATCCCACCGAGATCAAGCGCATGGACAAGCCCGCGCCCAGGCCGCCGCGCGCCGCACGGCCGATAGCACTTTCGGTAACCGAGATCGAAAGCTGGCTGCGCGACCCCTACACCATCTATGCCAAGCATATTCTCAAATTGCGCGAGCTCGACGCCGTCGACCTGCCGCCGGGCGCCGCCGACCGCGGCATCGTCATCCACGGCGCGCTGAGCGAGTTCACCAAGACCTTTGCCGCCGCGCTGCCGGCCGATCCCGCCGCCGCGCTGATCGAAATCGGCGCCAGGCATTTTGCCACGCTCGACGATTATCCCGAGGCGCGGGCGTTCTGGTGGCCACGCTTCCGGCGCATCGCACATTGGTTCGCAGCCTGGGAGATGCGGCGGCGCGCCTTGGTCAAGACGCTCAAGGCCGAAACGTCGGGCCAGATCGAGATCCCCCTTGGGGAGCGCGTGTTCATGCTGCGCGGCCGCGCCGACCGCATTGAAGAGCTTGTGGGCGGTGGCCATGCCATTCTCGACTACAAGACCGGGCAGGTGCCGACCGAGCCGCAGGTGCGCATCGGCGTTTCGCCGCAGCTCACGCTCGAAGCAGCGATCCTGCGCCGCGGCGGATTTCCCGATATCGCCGCCGATGCCTCCGTGAGCGAACTCGTTTATGTCGCGCTCAAGGGCCGCGAGCCTGCAGGTGAAGAAAAGGCAATCAAGTTCACGGTCGGTGACGCGAACATTCACGCCGACCGGGCGCTGGAAAAACTCCGATTGGTCGCAGAACGGTTCGAAGACGAGCAACAACCGTACCTGCCGCTGGTGCTGTCGATGTGGAAGAACCGCTACGGCGCCTACGATCACCTCTCGCGCGTCAAGGAGTGGTCGGTCGGCGGAACCGACGAGGAAGACGGCATGGGCGTGACCGAATGAACGCGCCTCGCATCATCCCGGACGAAGTGCTGCGGCGGCAGATCGCGGCGTCGGACCCCAAGGTATCGGCCTGGGTCGCCGCCAATGCCGGATCGGGCAAGACCCATGTTCTGGCGCAACGCGTGACCCGCCTCCTGCTCGACGGCGTCGAGCCCGGAAAGATCCTCTGCATCACGTTCACCAAGGCCGCCGCCGCCAATATGGCGAACCGCGTGTTCGACGAGCTGCGGCGCTGGACCGCGCTCGACGATCAGCACCTCGATGCGGCGATCCGACGGATGTCCAATCTCGATCCCGATCCGGCGCGGCGGGCGCGAGCACGGCGACTCTTCGCGTTGGCGCTGGAGACGCCGGGTGGTCTCAAGGTCCAGACCATCCACGCATTTTGCACACGGCTTCTGCATCAGTTTCCATTCGAGGCCGAGGTTGCTGCGCGCTTCGACGTGCTCGACGAGGCGTCGGAAGCCCAGCTTCTGAGCGAGACCGGCCTTGGCGTGTTGCTCGATGCCAGCCTAGCCCCGGACGCCCCGCTCGGCCGAGCGCTCGCAACCGCCCTTGCGGTCGCCGCCGACCAGACCTTCAAGGAGGTCGTCGGCGAAGCCATCCGCAAACGCGACGTGGTACGGGCATGGATCGACCACGGCGGCAGCGTCGACGCGGCTGTCTCCTTGCTGTGCGGGACACTGGGAATCACCCCCGATGACACTTTGGAGCAGGTCGAGAAGGAGATCGTTGAAGGACCGATCCTCCCGCAGTCCGAATGGGCGGCGGTCGCGGAGGTTTGCAAAACAAGTACCCCAAGAGATCAGGATCAATGCGCTCGCCTCCGCTCTGCGTTAGCGGAAAGCGGTGCAGCCCGTGTCGATAACTATCTCGAGATCTTTTTCGACACCAAGTTCAAGCCGCGTCCCAACCTAGTGACACAAGGCTTTGCAAAAAATTATCCCGCGCTCTCCGAACGTCTCTCACAAGAACAGCAGCGCTTGATACCACTACGAGAGCGTCGCAAGGCGGTCGCCTGCCGCAACCGCACGGCGGCGCTTATCACCATCGCCGATGCGGTGATCTCCCGCTACCAGCGGGCGAAGGACCAGCGCGGGCTTCTCGACTACGACGATCTGATCGACAAGGCACGCACATTGCTGGGGGAGGATCGCGCGGCCTGGGTGCACTACAAGCTCGATCAAGGCATCGATCACGTACTGATCGACGAGGCGCAGGATACCAGCCCGAAGCAATGGGAAATCATCCGACTTCTGACGGCCGAGTTTTTTGCCGGCGCCGGCGCCCGGACCGTCAACCGGACAATCTTCGCCGTGGGCGACGAGAAGCAATCGATCTTCTCGTTCCAGGGCGCGGCGCCGCGCCAGTTCGACGCCATGCGACTCACCTTCACCAATCTTTGCTCGGCGATCGAGCGGGATTTGCAATATGTGCCGTTCCGCCACTCGTTCCGTTCAGGTTCCAACCTGCTCGGCGCCGTCGACAAGGTGTTCGAACGGCCGGAAGCCTACCGCGGGCTATCTGCGGACAATGTCAGGCCGGTGCACGAATGCCTGCCGGAAGCGGGGCCTGGCCTCGTTGAGGTGTGGGACAC
>Ga0207662_10000318_pt1 | contig 21875 bp, 13 predicted proteins | sample KBSS33LmetaG_FD_184338 | JGI IMG/M metagenome (GOLD analysis project Ga0207662, IMG submission 184338) | Switchgrass rhizosphere microbial communities from Kellogg Biological Station, Michigan, USA - KBS S3-3L metaG (SPAdes) (version 2) | ecosystem: Host-associated > Plants > Roots >... | reverse complement strand
TTTGGCACAGCCTGATCGGAATCGACAGCAACGGGCGCGCAACCACGCCAGTCTTCAGTTGGGCCGACACACGTGCCGCGACTTCGGCAAGCTTTCTTAAATCTCACTTTGACGAAAATCAGTTTCACCGGCGTACCGGTTGCCGATTTCACGCCAGTTATTGGCCGGCAAAACTTCACTGGCTCAGGCAACAGCAACCAGCGACTTTTGAAAACACAACGCGATGGTTAGGGTTTTCAGAATATCTTTGCCAACTGCTTTTTGGATCCACAGCGATAAGCGTGTCGATGGCTTCTGCCACCGGTCTACTCGATCAACGTTCGTGCGAATGGGACCACGATTGTCTTGCGGCGCTTGAGATCAGCGAAGAGTTACTGCCTGTAATTGGCGGCGACGAAGAACACCCACAGCTCCGTCCAGAGTTTGCACAGCGTTGGCCAGCACTTTCAGATGCCCGCCTCGCAATGGTTGTTGGAGATGGCGCAGCTAACAACATCGGCAGTGGCTGCTCGACTCGCGATCGCTGCGCGTTGATGATCGGCACCTCGGGCGCGTTGAGAGCTGTGTTTGACGGCGACCCCCCAGACTCGCTCCCGCCAGCGCTGTGGAATTATCGAGTTGATCGATCAAGAGTAGTGGTTGGGGGCGCATTATCGGATGGCGGCGGCCTGTATCGATGGCTTTCTGAGTTGATGTGCATCAATGATGATCCGGTGTATCTGGAGAATTGCTTAGCTGCTCTCGAAGCTGACTCACACGGACTGACGGTGTTGCCGTTTTGGTCAGGAGAACGCAGTACGGGGTGGTCGGAGAACGCACGCGGAGCGATCCTGGGACTGACGCAACAGACAAAACCCGTTGAAATTGTGCGTGCCGCTTTAGAGGCAATTGCGTACCGCTTTGCATTGATTGCTGAATCGCTTGAACACTTAACGGGCTCTACAACCGTAGTCGCCACGGGGAACGCGCTCCGTTCCTCGCGCGTGTGGTTGCAGATTATTGCGGATGTATTAGACAGGCGGGTATTGCTTACAAACGTACGCGAAGCCTCAACACGCGGCGCCGCCTTGCTTGCACTCGAAGCGGTGGGCAAAATAGAGGACCTTCAACCCGATTCGTTTGTGGTTGAAGAAACGTTTGAACCCGACTCGACCCGGCACGTGCGATACCGAAAAGGATTGTTACGCCAGCAAGAAATCTATGATCGGTTGTTCAAATCAGTCAGCATCCCATAGGACAAACACCGAATGAGCGCTTCCGTGCAGCGAGACACCCAAACCACACCAGAACTCGATCAACTTTGTATTAACACAATCCGGACGCTTTCACTCGACGCAGTGCAGAAGGCCAACTCAGGTCATCCGGGTTTGCCTCTCGGAGCTGCGCCAATGGCGTACGTTCTTTGGACTCGTTTTTTGCAACACAATCCAAAGAATCCGAAGTGGGAGAACCGCGATCGCTTCCTACTCTCCGCCGGCCACGGATCGATGCTGCTCTATTCGCTTCTGTATTTGACCGGTTACGACCTGTCGCTTGATGAGCTGAAAAACTTCAGGCAGTGGGGATCGAAAACGCCAGGGCATCCGGAGTATGGCCTGACTCCTGGAGTAGAAATCACGACTGGTCCGTTGGGCCAGGGCTTTGCGAATGGCGTGGGCATGGCCATAGGCGCCGCTCATCTCGCCGCCAAGTTCAACACCGAAGGGTTTCCGCTCATCGATCATTACATCTATGCGATCGTGTCTGACGGTGATCTGATGGAGGGTGTCGCGGCAGAAGCAGCCTCTCTCGCGGGTCATTTGAAACTCGCGAAGTTGATTTATCTATACGATGACAACCAGGTCACGATTGAAGGATCCACCAGTCTCGCGTTCAGTGAGGACGTGCCCAAGCGTTTTGAAGCGTTGGGTTGGCACACATCAACAGTCTCTGACGGAAATAATCTCGATGAAATTGAAGCAGCCATTCGTGACGCGCAAAGCGTTGTGGACAGACCCAGTTTGATTTCCGTCAAAACGATCATCGGTTACGGCATGCCATCGGCTGGCACACGCAAAGCACACAGCGACGCGCCGGGTGCGGATGCAGTCCGCGAAACCAAACGACACCTGAACTGGCCCGAAGACACGAGCTTCTATGTACCTGATGAAGCTCTGAATCATTTCCGCAAGGCTGTCGAGCGCGGCGAACGCGCAGAAAGCACCTGGCGCGCGTTGGTTTCAGAGTATGAAAAGTCTCACGCAGAGAAGGCCGGTGAATGGCGTTCGATGATGAATGGCGAATTACCGGCTGATTGGGAAGATCACCTGCCGAAATTTGAAGATGCGCAGCCGATGGCGACACGTGTTGCTGGCGGTGAAGTAATTAAGGCGCTAGCTCCGGTAATACCAGCGCTCATTGGTGGCTCAGCAGATCTCGGCGTCTCAAACAATACCGACATCAAGAGCAGTCATAGCTTTGCTGTCGGAAATTATGAAGGTCGCATTTTGCATTTCGGCGTGCGCGAACACGCGATGGGGTCAGCGTTAACAGGTATCTCGCTTAACGGTGGTCTGATTCCTTTTGCCGGAACGTTCCTGACGTTCTCTGACTACATGAGACCAGCGATCCGTCTGGCGGCGCTTTCGGAAGTACAAGTCATTTACGTTTTCACGCACGACTCCGTAGGCTTGGGCGAAGATGGTCCAACGCACCAACCAATCGAGCATGTCGCCGCCCTCCGGGCAATTCCCCATCTCTTTGTAATTCGGCCGGCTGATGCTGCGGAAGTAAGCGAGGCGTGGAGAATAGCGATACTCAGACGAAACGCTCCAACCGCTCTAACTCTCACGCGGCAAAAAGTGCCGACGCTCGATCGAACTCGTTTTGCGTCCGCCACGGGTTTGCGGCGCGGTGCATACGTGCTAGCTGAAGCTCAAACGCGAGATGGTTCTGAAGCAACCCCGCAGTTGATGCTGCTCGCGACGGGCTCCGAAGTGTCACTCGCACTTGAAGCGCGTCAGACGTTGCAACTGGAAGGCGTGCCCACACGCGTGGTGTCGATGCCGTGCTGGGAATTGTTTGAAGAACAATCGGGCGATTATCGAGACGAGGTACTGCCGCCTTCTGTTACTGCCCGACTCAGTATTGAAGCCGGTGTGCGTCAAGGATGGGATCGTTACGTGGGGTCGTCAGGCGATGTGATCTGCTTGGATCGTTTCGGCGCTTCAGCGCCTGGTGATGTCGCACTAAAGAATCTTGGCTTCAATATCGAAAACGTACTCGAGCATTCACGCAATCTGCTCTAGCAGTCTCCATGAAACTATTCTCTTTTGCTTTAACTGCCTGCCTCGTTCTCACTTTAATCAGCGTTAGTTCTGCAACCCAGGGCGTTGACGACTGGGTGACCTTTAAGTCTCCTGAAGGTCGTTTCAGTCTCCAGTTTCCAAAAACGCCGAACTCAGATACGCGCGACGTCGACTCTGGCACTGAAAAACTGTCCAGGTATGAGTACACGGCTACAAGTTCTAGGATTACTTACATGGCATCGTTTGCAGACTACTCAAGGGTGCCCGATATCAACGAGCAACAGATAGTGTTTGATCGACTACGCGACAGCCTGGCGGCGAAATTAGAGGCAAGGGTGTTTAGCGAAACGAAGATCTCGACGAACGGTAATCCCGGACGTGAGTTTCTAATGTCGAAGACGCCGGAAGGTAGCGCTGAAATTATCTATCATTGGCGAGCCTATATCGTTGGGCGCCGTCTCTATCAAGTCGCGGCCTCATATTACAAACGCGACTCTAAATCTCCAGAACTTTCAAAATACTTCGATTCGTTTCAGGTGTTGAATTAACTTCAATCGAGCCGATCGACTGCCGACACTGTGTCAATAACCGAATGTTGCGACAAGTTCGGTTTCGTGTAGGTTTGTGTGATTTCGTGGATCGTCCGTCATTGCCGCCTAGATGGAAGCGATCCACGAAAACACACGAACCTACACTAAATTCAGAAGCAGAGAACTCGAGTTGTCACTCAGTCCCTGCTGTCGGTGGGATTCGATCCGTTGTCAGCTCAATACACAAACTTCAAGGCCCGTGGAATTATCTCGAAGTGCACGGGTGTAAAGCCGCGTACGTTTCCGTCAGCCTCCAACGGCATCGCATCCTCTGTAGAGAAGGTGTGTAACTGAACAACCTTTCCCTGCGAAATACGCACCTTCGGATTGTTTACGTGACCGCCGCTATGAATACGCGACAACTCTCGAACGACAGCCGTTCGAGATAAACCTGACGCTGTGACCACATCGAGTCGTCCATCATCGGCACGAGCGTCCGGAGATAGAACCATTCCACCACCCGCATAAAACGCATTGGCTACTGCTGCGAGGTTCATTGGCCCATCCGCAATCACTTGATCGTCCACCGTCACGCGTACACGGCGCTCGCGCCACACGGTGAGAGCACTTAACGCCGCCACGGCGAAGCGCAGTTCACCAGAGAAACGCCGCATGAACGAGCCTTGCGCCGCGACGCGTCCAGCTGTCTCACCGCCAATTCCCATCGTTGACGCGTTAAGACAGATGAACGGCTGCTCGTAGTTATTACACCGGCCATACAAGACATCGACCACTGAATACAAAGCTGAGCTGTATTTACAATGTCGGATCAGAGTGTCGATCCAATCCGCAAGTGGCATTCGGCGACGATAGAGACCGCGAGCGAAATCGTCGCCTGTTCCCGCAGGCAACACCGCTAGCGCTGCATCGCGATTGATTGGGGTCGGAGGTTGGTCGATATTGTCGGCGAAATTGAAGAACCCTTCCGCTGCCTCTCCAAGGGTTCCATCCCCACCGACTACTGCGACGACTCTAGTACCTTCATTTAATGCTGAACGGGTTTTCTGAGTCGCATCACCTGGTGACGTCGTTCGGTAAAGCTCGTACTTGAGCTCAACTGCATTCAGACGTTCTTCTACCATGGGCCATGCGGCCTGGGCTTTTGCTGCAGCATTATTGACGATGATGAGAAGGTCCATGGCAGCAGCTTGGTCGGGATTTGAACTAGCCACCAACTTACCTGGCGAGGGATAAGGACGATATCATGTATGGACTATGAAAGCTGTAGTAATCACGGCGCCCGGTGGTCCTGAGGTATTGGACATTCGTGAAGTGCCAAATCCCCCTTCGGCAAACAATGAGGAAGTTCTAGTTCGTGTCCATGCGTCGGCTTTGAATCGCGCGGACATGCTTCAGCGCCAGGGCCGCTATCCGGCGCCACCAGGATTTCCGCCGGACATACCAGGGTTGGAGTTTGCAGGTGAAGTCGCAGACGTCGGCGCCAATGTTTCTCAATGGAACAAGGGCGATCGCGTTTTTGGAATCACCGGTGGTGGCGCACACGCCGAATATCTTCTGGCGCCTGCCAACCACCTTGCGGCCGTTCCGTCGAATCTCGATTGGACGCAAGCCGCAGCAGTGCCGGAAGTTTTCATAACGGCCCACGACGCCCTTTTCACCCAAGCTTCCCTTCAGCCGGGCGAGACCGTGCTTATACACGCGGCGGGATCAGGAGTCGGCACAGCTGCGATCCAACTCGCAACAGCGAATGGAGCAAGAGCGTTCGGAACGGCTCGATCTTCCGACAAGTTGGGGCGGGCTAAAGAGTATGGCCTGGCGAGCAGCCTTGCTATCAAACACGATCCGCTCGAGGTCGTCGAAGCGGTTCGTGAATGGACCAACGGACGCGGCGTTGACGTGATCCTTGATCTGGTCGGAGCAGCCTATCTGGAAGCCAATTTGAAGTGCTTAGCTTTGAAGGGCCGAATGATGCTAGTGGGCACAACGTCTGGAGCGGAGGCGACTTTGAATTTAGGCTTGATGCTCGGCAAGAGGCTCACGGTTCGCGGTACGGTGTTAAGGGCAAGATCGAACGAAGAGAAGGCAGAAGCAACAGCGGCGTTTGCTCGCGATGTTCTTCCGTTGCTGGAAACGGGGAGCGTGAAACCCGTTGTCGACAAGGTGTACAAGATGAGCGAAGTGAGCGACGCGCACCGGCTCATGGAGTCGAATGAAAATTTCGGCAAGATTGTGCTGATGATTGATTAGGCCGGAAGAATATCCACCGATTACGGAGATTAATAAGGGATGTTGAGTGTGACTACTCAACATCCCTTATTAACTTTTTAGTTGTGTAATTCGGTGGATCTACTTTTTATCCCCGAGCTCGGGCGCGAGTAGCTGCCTGCGCCAACTCGCGTGCTTTAGGCATTGCTGCTACCGCTCGCTCGACCTGCGGATCGCCGTCGTTGAAGACCTGCGTCGCCACTCGATAACCGTAAGCTGCTGAAAGAATGTTGTATCGCAATTGTCTTTCAGCAAAGGTTCGCGATTTGTCGAGCTGCTCAGAAGTCGTGTGGAATTCCTGCTTGGCCGCCGCGAACTTCTTCAGTTGATTGAACAACGCATCGGTGACTGGGTAGTCGTCGTTAGCGAGATCGTGATCAAACTCAATCGCGCGCTGGACTTTGTACGACTCAAATCCTGTGACTCTTCCCGTCACCAATTCGAGTGAGAACGCAAAAATCACGTCGCGCACATGACGTTCAGCAGCGGAAATAGTTCCCGGTTTCACAGTTTCATCGGGAGAGATACCACCCCCTCCGTATACGGCTCGGCCCGTGTCTGTGTGACTCTCTGGTCCGTTTTGCGGAGCGGCCTGTGTTTTCTCGCCTGCCAATCCACCCGGCAAGTAGTAGCTGTAAGCTCCGTTTGAGTAGTCTCGCTGAATCAAACGTCCTGACGGAGTGAAGTAGTGCGCGATCGTTAGTAGCAGTGCGGAATCGTAATCAAGTTGAAAAGGAAACTGTACCAGTCCTTTTCCGAAAGTTGTTTCGCCGATAATCAATGCGCGGTCGTGATCCTGGAGCGCGCCGGCAACGATCTCAGCAGCTGAAGCGGTTTCGCCATTCACTAGAACGACCAGCGGCACATTATCTGGCGAATCGTTAATCGCTTTATATTCCTGCGAGCTATCTCTGAACCGGCCCTTCTGCGAGACGATCATCTGTCCACGTTGTAGAAATGTATTTGCCACTCTGACAGCCTGGATCAATAACCCGCCGCGATTGCCGCGCAGATCCAGAACCAACATGTTCATTCCCTTGCCGTGGAGAAACTTCAAGGCATCATCAAACTCATCGGCTGTTGTTTGATTGAAACCTCCGGTCATTGCGACGTAACCGACGCCGGGCTGCAGCATATAGGCCTGGGCGATCGACGGTAACGAGACAGCGTCGCGAACGATGTTTACGGTTTCGGTCTGGTTATTACCCGGATGAACGACTGTCACCTTCACGGTTGTGCCTCGCGGTCCGAGTAAGAACTTGCGAACTTCCGGATAAGTCTTGCCTTTCATCGACTGGCCATCAACCGCAGCTATTCGATCGCCAAAACGTAGGCCGGCACGGGCCGCAGGCGAATCGTTGAATGTGGCGCGGATGAAAGTGTTTACGTCTTTGCCTTCACGAAGGTCTTCGATCGTCGCGCCAATTCCGAAATACTCGGAACGCTGCTCAGTCCGGAACGAGGCGTACTCGATCGGATCCAAATAGGTTGAGTGGGGATCAAGCACGCTGAGCATGCCGCTGATCGACGACTTAAAGATCGAGTTGTAATCCAACTTCTTGCCGTCAATGTGATTTGCTTGAATTACCGACAGGGCTTCGCTGAGATCGCTTCGGATAGCCGGTCCCGTAGCTGTGGCCTTGGCTCCGGCCGAACCTGTAACCGCGGAACGGTCTGGGGCAGGGCCGCGACGAGCTGACCGGCTTTGTTGAGCAATAATAAGTGCGGGCAATGAAAGAGCGACGGTGAGGAATAAAATACCCGGGATAAAAAATCTGTTTCTCACGAGGCCTCCTAAAACTGTCTGGCTGCTAAGCCCGCTTGTTGAACGCCATTTCCGACTGCCGGGTTCCGGGGCGAAACGGGGACGTCAGGATAACATGAAGCAGTGGGGCTTTTGAACCGCTGTTTGGCGGGCAGGAACCCACCCCGAATGGTCAGTTGGCGCGAATCTTACAGAATCTGTAGATGCTGTAGACCCATTATTGGTCGCCCAACTCCCGGAAAATTTCACAAGGTTCTATAGCGCAACGGGCAAACGGTGATTACGTGACGCTCTGGGTCGACGAGCGGTCTCCCCACTGACATTTAAACCACGCTACTTTCTTGAGCCTGCATCACTTCGTGTATTATTGCCGCTGGTTTCAACAGAAACAATTCGACGGAGGATGATCAATGCCGACCACATTGAGCCGGGAGAGTCTCTTTTCGTATGCAAAAGACCACCAGGAGGAATACGAAGACCTTCTTCGTCGTTTTGTTGAGACACCGACTGTTTCAGTCGATCCAAATCATCTGCCCGACATAAAAAAAGGGCTTGATCTCACCGTCGCCACAATCGAAAAATTTGGAGGCAAAGCCGACGTCTACAGTGCCGGCAAGGGAAATCCGCTTGTCCACGCCGTGTTCGGCAACGACACGAACCTGCCAACGGTTACGGTTTACAACCACATGGATGTCCAACCAGCTTCTAAAGAAACCGAGCCGTGGGACACTGAGCCCTTTGTTTTCACAAAAAACGGAGACACCTACTACGGACGTGGGACTACTGACGACAAGGGACCCGCGCTTGCGGCTCTGTTCGGCGCACGCGCGGCAATTGAAGCTGGCGTGCCGTTGAATATCCGTTTCCTCTGGGAATTTGAAGAGGAGATTGGCTCGCCAAACTTTGAACAGATCATTTCGAAAGCAGCTAATGAGCTGCGCACTAACTCAGTGGTCGTCTCTGACACTGTTTGGGTTTCGCGCAATCGGCCGGCGAGCTCTGCCGGTTTGCGCGGATTGCTTGGTTTCATTCTGACGTTAGAAACGGGAACTGTCGATACGCATTCTGGCGAAACGGGCGGTGCGTCACGTAATCCAATCGCAGAGTTGATTCAGTTAATTAGCGAGATTTACGACCCGCGTACCGGAAAGATCAAAATCAAAGGTTTCTATGACGATGTGATTCCTCCAACAAAGAAGGAATTGAATGATTGGGCGAAATCAGGCTTCACTACGAGCGGATTCAAGAAAGCCCACCACTTGAAAAAGATGCGGACCGAAGATCCCCTTGAGGTCATGAAGCGCATCTGGGGAATGCCGACAATGGAAATCCACGGAATAGTCGGCGGCTACCAGGGACCCGGCGTGAAATCGATTGTCCCTCCTCGCGCGGAGTTGAAAGCGTCGTGCCGGTTGGTACCAGTCCAGGATCCAAAGAAGATTAAGAAGCTGTTGATGAATGCAATCAGAGAGAAGAATCCCGACGTGAAGATTCAATTCGAGTCAGCAGCGCCGGCGTTTCGCACAGTGCTGGAAGGACCCTTGCCGATAGCTTTGAAGAACGCAGTTAAGTTTGCATTTGGACGCGATGCGGTGTTCGTGCGAGATGGAGGAACGATCGGCGCGATGACTAGTATTGAAAAGGTATTGAAATGTCCGGTGTTGTTCCTTGGTCTGTCACTTCCGGAGCATGGCTACCATGCACCGAATGAGAACTTCGATTGGCAACAAGCTTCAGGCGGGATGGTTGCGTTTGCTAAGTACTTTGAAGAGATAGCGAACCTCGGTCCAGGTTAGACTCCAAACAAAATCATTGAAGATTTGAGATTGGACATTTGAGATTTGAGATTTGAATCGGCCCATTGTCGTCGCTGTAGTCTGTGGAATTCTCAATATCGAAATGAAAATGAGAATGGCTCTTTCTTTTAAATCTCAAATATCAAGTATCAATTGTCCAATCTCAAATGACCAGATTTCTTTTCAAATAACGGCCGCCATTCTCTCCTCGTTAAGCGCGGCGAAACCGAGCTTCTCATAGAACCGTTTCGCTTCCGGATTGTCTTTGTGTACTGCGACGTCGATTCGAGCTACAGACTCCTTTCGCAACTGCTCCTTCAACTGCTCCAGTAGATAAGTTCCGACGCCCTTCCCGCGTCGATCTTGCTTAACTGAAACATCATCGAGTTTTACTACCACCGAACCCATCGACGTCGAGATCGCATAACACACAACACAGATTCCAGCCGCTCCTCGTTCATCAAAAGCCATCCAGACAAACCCGAGCTCTGGTCTTTCGAGGAAGAGGTCGAGTGCGTCGTTCAAGCCTCTGAGACCGATATCTCCATAGGCCTTGCTACTGTCCAGGTAATGTTCGTCTTCGCTAAGAAACGTCGTCAGCATTTCAAACGCATCGCGAACGTCGGCAGCTCTCATTTTGCGGCAAGTGATCATGTCGGTAATGCTACAACAAACAGGGATGAAGGATGAAGGAGGAGGGCTGAAAGCAAGGATGAAGGATGAGCACTGAGGGATGAAAAAGACCAACCTTCGTGACTCTTCTTTCATCCTTCATCCCTCATCCTTCATCCCGGTCGTGTTATAATCCGGCTTCCATTCCACGGATTTTCCATCCCACGCTAAGCAGGTCAGGAGCCATGAAAAAGATCACATCTCTCTTCGGAACCATTCTGGTTCTTATCGCATCGGTGTCGGCGTTCGGCCGCGAGGCGCGGCTCGTTCGTTACCCGCATTACCACAATGGACGCATAGTCTTCACCTACCTCGGAGACTTGTGGACGGCCGACGAAAACGGTCAAAACATTCAGCGTTTGACCGTCAATCGCGCTCGCGATGTTTACGGTCGCTTCTCGCCAGACGGGAAATGGATCGCCTTCTCAAGCGACCGCAACGGCAACCTCGACGTCTTCATCGTCCCGGCCAACGGCGGCACAGCTAAACAAATCACTTCGCATTCGGCCGACGACACAGTGCTTGGCTGGTCATCCGACTCGAAGTCAGTGTTGTTTAGCAGCAATCGGGGCGAGGATTTCATGCCGCAGCTGTATCTCGTCAGTATCGACGGCGGCCTGCCATGGAAGGCGGGAACTGACATGGGCGTTCAGGCTTCTTACTCGCCTGACGGAAAACGTCTCGCCTATAACCAGAAGGCGCAAACTTACTGGCGCAAGTACTACCGTGGTGCTTATCAAAGCGACATCATGATCATGGATGTAGCAGCCAAGAAGTTTTCGCAGATCACCGACTTCGATGGACTCGACTCATGGCCGATGTGGGGCAATGATGGTTTCATCTATTTCGTCAGCGATCGCGACGGCGGTGGTCTAACAAACATCTGGCGCGTGTCAGAAAACGGTGGCAAAGCGAGCGAGGTGACGCAGTTCAAGAGCGGCGACGTTCGCTGGCCGGCGATCAGCGCTGACGGTCGAGTCATTATGTTTGAGCACGACTTCGGGATCTGGAAACTCGACGTCAACAGCAAACGCGCTTCGCAAATTACCTTGAACATTGACGCTGAGACCCAGGACAACTTGTCAGAGATGCAGTCGTTCAGTTCTCAAGCCGACGATTTCGATCTGGCTCCCTCATCGCGACGAATTGTTTTCTCGATTCACGGCGAAGTCTTTACCGCGCCCGTTGACGAAGGTGACATTAAACAGATTACCGATGGACCGGCGCGCGAACGGAACGTTAGTTATTCACCAGACGGAAAATGGCTTTCTTATATCTCTGATCAGAGCGGACGCGAGGAACTCTACGTCGTGCCCGTTGATGGTTCAGCACCCGCGCAGCAAATTACTGACATAGACGCATTGAAATTCGGCTACAACTGGTCGCCGGATTCGAAAGACATTGCGTTCACCGCGTCTGACGACAAGCTACGCAAACTCACAGTTGCAACTAAACAAATCGCGATTCTCGACACATCGCGATATGGCGCTATCGGAACGCCCGTATGGTCGCCTGACAGCAAATGGATTGCTTACTCGAAGTCAGACATCTCTCGCACCTCTGATATCTACTTAGTCGCGGCTTCCGGTGATGACAAAGAGGCGCACAAAGTCACGTTCGACTCCAACAGCGAAGCAAATCCGCAGTTCGGACCAGACGGCCGCAAGCTGTTCTTCCAACGCATTGAGAACACAGGCGGAGCAACTCCAAACTCAGTGCAACTCTATTCCGTTTGGCTTGAGAAACTCGATCGGGATCCAGACGACGCCGAAGAACGCGAAGCGGAACCACCTGCTGGAGGCGCTCCCGGTGCTGGTGGCGAAGCCGGAGAAGGTGGTGCGCCGCCGGTGCGCAGACCACCCGCCAATCGTCCACCTCATGAGACCAAGATGGATTGGGCCGGCATGCGACATCGGACGCGTCAGATCACACGCATGCCGTTTCCAGTTTCGGCCTACATCGTCAATACCGACAGTCGCACGATTGTTTTCGTCACGAGTGAACCGGCTGGTCAAAACAACCTGACAGTGCTGTACACAATCCAGGATGACGGCCGTCGTCTAACACGTCTCACATCCGGACTCCCACCAACCGACGATGGTGAAGGACCAGGCGGAGGCGGCGGTTTCGGTGGTGGCATTTCAAGTCTCGCCGTTTCGCGTGATGGTCGCACACTCTTCTTCCGTGAACGCGATGGCATCTACTCCATCGGACTCGGTGGCGGAGGGGCAGCCGCGGCCGCGGCTGGAGGGGCGAGGCCGGAAGGCGCAGCTGGAGCGGGTGCTGCAGGTGGCCGACGCAGGATCAATTTCAACGTTCGCGTCCGCGTCGATCGTCCCGCTGAATGGGCGGAGATGTTCGATGATGGTTGGCGAACAATGAAATATCGCTTCTACGATCCGCAGATGCACGGCATGAACTGGGACGCGGCACGCGCGAAGTATCGCCCACTGGTTGATTACGTCGGCGATCGCCAGGAACTGCTGAACATCATCAACGAGATGATCGGTGAACTCAATGCTTCGCACACCGGAGCAGCCCCGCCGCCAAGAGGTTTCGGCGGTGGTGGTGTTTCGACAGGCCATCTCGGTGTGGATTTAGAGCCTGACTCGGCTGCTGGCCGTTATAAAGTGACTTACATCTACGAAGATGGGCCCGCCGATAAAGACTGGGTGAAAGTGAAAGTCGGTGATTACCTGCTCGCGATCAACGGCAAGCCCGTGAAAGCCGGCGATGATTACTGGGAGCTTCTGAACAACCGTCTAAATCGCAAGGTAACGGTTACCTTCAACAGCGCACCTACTGAACAAGGTGCATGGAACACGCGCATCGAAGCGATCTCGGCCGGTGCATACAGTCAACTTCGTTACGACCGCTGGGTGAAAGAGCGGCGCAAGAAAGTTGACGAGCTTTCCGGTGGCCGGATCGGCTACCTGCATATTCAGGCAATGAATCCACCATCGCTCCGGAAGTTTGAAAAAGAGATTCGTGAGTTTCGCAACAAGGAAGCTCTCGTGATCGATCAACGCTGGAACGGGGGTGGAAACATCGAGCAGGAGTTGCTGGCGATCCTCGTGCAACGCCAGTATCAAATCTGGCAGCCTCGAGGGACTGAAGCTACCGGTCGTCCATTCGCCGGGTTCTTTGGACCAAAGGTGGTGTTGCAGAACTGGCGCTCGGCTTCCAATGCCGAGATGTTCCCAGCGGGATTCCGTGCGTTGGGCCTGGGCAAGGTGATCGGCACACCAACCATGGGCGCCGTCATCGGAACGGGCAGTTACAGTCTGATCGACGGTTCTACTGTTCGAACGCCAGGAGTCGGCGTGTTCCTCGCCGATCCAAAACACACGAACATGGAGAACTACGGTGTGCAGCCTGACATTATGGTGGAGAACCGACCGGAAGATACATTGGCTGGTCGTGATCGCCAATTGGAAGCAGCTGTGGAAGAGTTGATGAAGCAGCTGAATGGAAAGCGAAACATGACTACAGAAGGACAACAACAGAAGTAGAGACTCTCTGCGGTTAAACCTGAATAGCGGGGCTTCGCGGCCCCGCTTTTTTTGCACTGGTGTTCACAGGATCCAACTCTTCTGAACCTTGCAACGTGCGAACAATCAGCACTCGAGTTAACAGAAATAACTCAAGCTTCGATAAATGCAGGTGGGGAAGGGTGGCTTGCCCCCGCTCAATCTGCCTGACTTTCAACGTTGAATAGAAGGAACATTGAGCGGGGGCAAGCCACCCTTCCCCACCTGCATTTATCGAAGCTTGAACTATTTCATTGACGTTGAGTATTGATCCTTGGGACGTGGCACTCCACAATAGAACTTGAGTTCATGCCGATACAGCAGGGATCGGTGACGCTGCCTCTGTAGGTTCGGGCCTCCTGCGCGTGCCAAGCCATCTTCGGATTGAATCGATCATGATTATGATCGCCGCCAACATGATCACCACAGTCAAACCCGTATTCACATAACCCTGCACCGACGTGTCTGCCTTCTGCGCGAGCGGCCAGAAAATATCCGTGATCGATTTCCAACCCGCAACAAGAGTTGTGCTGCCAACAAACGTAAGAGGCACCACGGTCACCCAGGCATAACGCGCCTTGCCCGAGTTGACGATGATTGTTGTGGCAACACACAGAGCAACAGCGGCGAGCAATTGATTGGCGATCCCAAACATGGGCCATATCGTCGAGATCGAACCTGACCAGATAAAAGCTCCCCACGCAGAGACGACCAGGAAAGAAGTGACGATCGACCCGGGGATCCAATTGGGTTCTTCCAGTTTTCGATAGAACCTTCCGCCAAATTCGCCGACAAGAAAACGGGCTACCCGCGTGCCGGTATCAATCGTCGTCAAGATAAACAACGCTTCAAACATGATCGCGAAGTGATACCAGTACTTCATCAATCCGCTCAATCCTGGTATACCCGCGAAAATCTTGGCGATACCGAGAGCGAGCGTAACGGCTCCGCCCGTTCGACCTCGTAAATCTTTTTCACCTGACTCTTGTTCGAGCCGATCGATTTCCTGCGGTTGTAGATTGAAGTCGCTGCTGCTGTGCGTTTCGACCATGTGAGAGTAAGCAGCTTTTTGCGCATCGGTGCGTTGCGCAGTGTTGATAGCAAAATAATCGCCGGGGAAAAGAGACGTCGCAGCAATTAACGCCACCACTCCGACGATTCCTTCCATCAACATACTGCCGTAACCGATCATGCGCGTGTCCGTTTCTTTAGCGATCATTTTCGGCGTGGTGCCGGAAGAGATGAGCGCATGGAAACCGGAAATCGCGCCGCACGCGATTGTGATAAAGACGAACGGATAGAGCTTGCCGGGAATGACTGGACCACCGCCGGCAGTAAATGGCGTGAACGCCGGCATGTTCAAATGTGGAGCGACAACAATTACGCCGATGATTAGAAACGCGATCGTTCCGATCTTTAAATAAGATGACAAATAATCGCGCGGGCAAAGCAGCATCCAGACCGGCAGCACCGACGCGATGAAACCGTACGCAGCCATAACGATGATCAGTGTGTTGCGCGATAGCGTAAACGCCGGACCAATTGAGGAATTTGCGATCCTTCCGCCAAGCCAGACAGCAAACAACAATCCAACGATGCCGATAATGCTAGCCTCTGCGATCTTTCCTTTGCGGAAGCGATACATGTAAAGGCCCATCAAGAGCGCGAGCGGAATCGTGAAGCCAACAGTGAATGTTCCCCAGGGCGACTCGGCCAACGCATTTACCACTACAAGGCCCAATCCAGCGAGCGCAATAACAACGATAAAAAGAATCGCGACTCCGGCGACGAAACCAGAGAGCGGACTGATTTCCGTCCGCGCCATTTCGGCCAGCGACTTTCCTTTGCGGCGAACGCTGCCTGCGAGAATCATGAAGTCGTGAACAGCGCCTCCAAGACAAACGCCAATCACCAGCCATAACAGTCCAGGTAGGAACCCAAACTGTGCGGCCAGCACCGGACCGATTAGTGGTCCCGCACCGGAGATCGCCGCAAAGTGATGTCCGAACAACACCCACTTGTTAGTGGGGTAATAGTTGTGCCCGTCGTACATCGTCTGCGACGGCACTGGACGCGAGTCGTCAAGCGCAAGGACTTTCGCGGCGATGAAAGCAGAGTAATAGCGATACGAGATCGCAATCACGCAAAGCACGCCGATAATGATTGGTAGTGCACTCATTTACTTCATTTGTCTCTCTCGGCCGGCGCCGAGAATAAAGGCGACGACGTCAAGTATCAGACCCACGGCAATGCTCCCGAGCGCAATAACAGTCCTGGCATTCCCGCTTTGAAACTGATTAGACAACTCGCTGATGGTGGCCTTATGCGGTACCGCGAGAATACCTATCGCCAGCAAGAGTGACCCAAGGCCAGCAAGCATCAACCACCATGGCGTCGTTCGGGCTCGATCGACTTTTCTTCCCAACTCGCTTTTAGCGTAGCCATATGAAAGATAGACCGCCAAACCGATCAATAGCCATGCAACAAACCTCCACCATGAAGTTGGTGGTAGGTAATAGATTAGGAAGAGGCAAGAAATCGCGCCAGCCATTGGCAGCGGCCAGGCACCGAAAGGCACCTTAAACGGGCGCGCCCTCATTGGCTCTTTGTAGCGGAGAATAATTATCCCAATACACACCAGAACAAAAGCGAACAGAGTTCCGATGTTGGTGAGATCTACCATCTCGTCGATGCTCATGACTGCCGAAAAACCGCCGACGATCACGCCAGTGAGAATCGTCGTAACGTGAGGCGTCTTGAACTTCGGGTGAACTTTCGCGAAGACGGGCGGTAACAAACCGTCGCGTGCCATTGAAAAGAAGATTCGCGGTTGACCAAGCTGAAACACAAGCAGTACGGCGGTGTGTGCAACCACTGAGCCGAAGGCGACGATTCCGGTAGCCCAGTTTGCATTGGGAGCTACGTGTTCAAGCGCCATCGTTAGCGGCTCAGCCTGCTCGGTGGAAAGCCGTCGAACTAAATCAGGGTAAGGAATTAGCCCCGTGAACACTGCCGCTACCACTACGTAGAAGATCGTGCAGATGATCAGTGATGCGATGATCCCAATAGGCAGATCTCGAGATGGATTCTTTGTTTCTTCTGCGACTGTCGATACAGCGTCGAAACCGATGTAGGCAAAAAAGACGACCGCCGCTCCTGCAAGCGTTCCTCCCCAACCAGTCGGTTGAAATGGATGCCAGTTCTTCATCATCCCCGCAGGTGACACGAAGTAGAGCGCCACCACAATAAAGAAAAGCAACACCATGATCTTAATGACCACCATCACGGCGTTGAATTGTGCCGACTCCTTGATGCCCCACACCAAAACGATAGTGATCAATGCGACGATGCCGAAGGCAAGAAGATTAAAGACTATTGGCACCCCGAGAATGTGGGGCGCACTTTCAATCAAGCCCGGGATCTTTCGTGCGGTCCGGAAGTCCGTCGCCAGCCACGCTGGGATGTTGATACCTATGCTCTCCAGAAGTGATCGAAAGTAGTTGGCCCAGCTAATAGCAACAGCAACATTTCCGATCGCGTATTCGAGAATCAAATCCCAACCGATGATCCAGGCGACCAATTCACCGAGCGTTGCGTAAGAGTATGTATAGGCCGAACCGGAGATCGGCACCATCGCTGCCATCTCGGCATAACAGAGCGCGGTGAAGGCACACACAATCGCTGTTATGCAAAACGACAGCATCAACGAAGGTCCGGCACCAGGACGCGACGCATCTCCCGCCGCAGCAGTGCCTACCGTTGCAAAAATGCCGGCGCCAATAATTGCGCCAATGCCCAACAGCGTAACGTTGAATGCACCGAGCGTTCGTTTCAAAGAGTGTGTCTGGTCGCCTAACGCAGCCAGGATGTCGTCGAGGTTTTTTGTACGAAAGATTCCGCGAAGCAATGTCTTGCCTCCGAAGTTGGATTTAACTAACGCTTACTTGCTCGTTGCTGGAAGGAAATGACAGCGGAGTTTGGCATGGAAGGGAGTGAGACGTAAAGAGTAATCGCCGGAGTTTTTGATCTTTGTTCTTTGACCTTCGTACTTGTACTTTCGCTCACTGTCCCAATCTGAAGTTTCGTTAGAACTATGGATTCTCTGGGTAACCTCTGCGTCCATGGCGTCTCTGCGGTTATGGTTCAACTTACAACTACGCTCGCCGAAATCGAAAGCAGACCTGTTCCGTTTAAGTTGCGCGTAAGGAAGGTTGAAGGATCACCGCAGAGACGCCGAGGACGCAGAGGTTACGCAGAGAATGGTTGTCACCGCGAGACCAAGTGTATTAGACACCTTTGACCTGATTTCCTTGCAAGGCTCTGTGAATCGAAGTACAAAACACAAAGTACAAAGCACTAAGCACAAGCCGACATGTTTCCCTTCCGTAACATCCTTTTTCCGACAGACTTCAGCACGCATTCCAGATGTGCGCTGAAATATGCCGCCGCATTCGCGCGCAACGGAAACGGACGCCTCGTCATTCTCAATGCGCAAGATACTGCCCTCCCGCCCAATCTGTTGACCATTGCAGATCACGAACTCAGCAAGCACGACAATCAATCGTTATTACAAATCAAACTGCGCGCAAGAGAGCTGCTGAAAGATGCGTTGCTCGATGGACTAGATGTTGAACCTGTGGTTGTCGAAGGCGAGCCTGCAGCGACGATCGCGCAGACAGCAGTCGATTACGGAATCGACCTCATCACTGTTGTCACGCGTGGTCGCAAACGGTTCTCGCGTGCGTTCGGTGGATCAATGGCGGAAGACATCATTGCTGAGGCTCCGTGTCCTGTCCTGGCGACAAAATCACTTGAACGCGATTTCGTGGCGCCGAGCGGCGCCGAACCGCAACTCAATCTCAAACGCATCGTACTCGCGACAAACTTTCGGCCCTCGTCAGCCGCTGCCACACAGATCGCAACTCAGATATCAAACCGAATGGGCGCAGAGCTCCACGCGGTTTACGTAATTGGTGATTATTTTGAACAGATATCAGCGATGTTTCCCGAAGGCGGGCTTGCCGCTCTAACGAGATTGAGAAGTTACGTCGGTGAACGTATGTCTCATCTGGCAGACGGTGCCGGGCGGCGCGCAGCTAGTCACATTGCGGAAGGCCGGCCGTATGAGGAGGTCGTTAAGCTCGCGACGCGCATCGAGGCCGATCTCATTGTGATCGGCACTGCCGCGCATAATTCTTTGTTTGGTGGCTCGGCTGTGTTGGGGTCCGAAGTTGAGAGAGTGATTCGAAACGCACCGTGTCCGGTTCTATGCGTGCCAGCGGCAAAGGTCGTTACGCCTTTGCCGTCCTTAGTTACGCAGCCTGTAACCTGAAAAACTTCGAATTAAATTCCAGCTGAGGAAGGTAGAGCGTAGACAGAAGCGTCGTTCATCCCAGTTAAGTTCCATGGCCACTCAACAACAAGAAAAAGTTCAATGTACAGAACATTGATCACTCACCTCTCATTAGCACCACTCAACGCACTTAGTTGCAGGTGCTAATAGAGCTTGAGTGCTTGCTGTTATGTACCTTGAGCTCTGTGATGATCGTGAGTGCTGATGGACCCCGCGGGGTAAGTTCAGAATTCAGATTGTGTTCCCTGAGACTTTTACCGTGTGTTGAGGGGACAAAAAGCCGATTGCCGTTGGCCTTTTCCGATCATTCCAATCGGCAATCTAAGATCTGCAAGCGGCGATGTTTACTATTTAGTCGGCGAGGGCGAGGGGCTCGAACTGACGACTTCTTTCTTCTCGCGCTTCCATTCTTCAAAACCACCCAGTAAAGCTGCTGCGTTTGTATAACCTTTTGACTTGAGTATGCCCACCGCACCGGCGGACGTATGTTCGTTCGGTCAAGAACAGTAGGTGACGATCTTCTTGTCCTTAGGGAACTCGTTGATTCGAGCAGCCACTTCGTTCATTGGAATCAGTTTTGCACCTTTAATGTGGCCTTGATCGAACGCGGCCTGGTTGCGCGTATCGACAACAAAGACCTCATTCTTGTTCAGCAGTTCTTCAAAATCCCTGATTGTTATGCGAGGAATGCCATCGGCGTAGGCGGTGTCGATCTGACCTTCGCCTTGTGACGATGCGGCCACCGACTGCTTTTTCGATTCTGCCGAATTGCAGGCGGCCACAATCGCCGCCGCGAGCAGTAGAAGCAATAAAGATAAGGACTTATGGTTCATCAACGCCCTCCAGGAGTCGGGACATGATATAGTTTTGCGCCACCAAACATCAAACATTGCAGATTGCAGTTTTTAGATTGCGATTTTCGAAGGTCGATTCTCAATTACTGAAGTTTGGCTGGCGTGGCCAGTCTAAAAGCTAAAATCTGCAATCAACAACATATTCCGGATGATCGAGGAAAGCTCCATCAAGTGGGCGAAGGTTATTGACCACACGCGCTGCATTGGCTGCCACGCGTGTACGACCGCGTGCAAATCGGAGAACCTCGTTCCCCTGTCTGTAACGCGCACGTACGTCAAACACGTCGATGTCGGCGTGTTTCCGCAGGTGCGGCGAGCGCATCAGGTCACTCGCTGTAATCAATGTGCTCATGCTCCCTGTGTTGTAGCTTGTCCGACCACGGCAATGTTCAAACGGCCGGATGGCATTGTCGATTTCGACAAGTCGATCTGCATTGGCTGCAAGGCGTGCATGGCCGCCTGTCCTTACGACGCGATCTTTATCAACCCCGAAGATCACTCGGCCGAGAAGTGTAACTTCTGCGCGCACCGCATCGATATGAACCTTGAGCCCGCGTGCGTCGTTGTGTGTCCAACACAAGCAATACTCGTAGGGGATATGAACGACGAACAATCTTATGTTGCGCAGATTGTGAACCGTGAACCGGTTGCGGTGCGCCGGCCTGAAAAAGAGACACTGCCGAAGCTTTTCTACAAAGGCGCGCACCAGGCTACGCTTGATCCACTCGCTGCACGAAGGCCCGACGGTGGATTGTTCATGTGGAGCGAACAGTTTGATTCACCGGATCATGTTGTTTCGGGAAATCCGACTTTCAACAACTCATCAGCTGCCGCACTTCTTTCGTATGACGTTGCGCACTCAATTCCGTGGGATTGGCGGGTTAGTCTTTATACTTGGACCAAGGGGATTGCTTCGGGTGCCTACCTTGTCGCAGCGTTACTGTTGCTGTTGGGTTACATGAGTCCGACTGATCCAATCTGGTTGTGGGCTACGCCGGTGATCTCCGGGGCGTTTCTCGCTATTACCGGTGGACTGTTGCTCTGGGACCTCGAACATCCGGAACGATTTCATCTGATCTTCACGCGTCCGCAGTGGCGAAGCTGGCTCGTGAAAGGCGCTTTCGTGATCGCCGGATACACGATCGTGCTCGCCTCGCACTTCATTGCGACGTTCATGGGATCAACTATGGTCCAATCGTGGCTGATGATCGCGGGAATTCCCTTGTCAGTGGTGACGGCTGTGTACACGGCGTATTTATTCGCGCAGGCAAAGGCGCGCGACATGTGGCAGAACCCGCTACTTCCACCTCATTTGTTATTGCAGGCGTTGCTGCTTGGTTCGGCTGTTTTGTTGCTGGTCGTTGTCGTCTTTAGACCAGATCTGGAAAAGGCACTACCGTTTGCGACGGCTCAATCGGAAGTCGTGGTTTTAGAGTGGCTTTTGGCAATCTCGAGTTTGCTGCACGTGTTAATGGTGTGGGGCGAGGTCTCCCTAACGCATCCAACAGCACACGCTCGCCTGGCAATTTGGGAGATGGTGCGCGGTCGTTATCGAAACGATTTCTGGGTGGGTACAGTGTTATCGATCCTTGGTGGATTGTTACCGTGGCTAGCGATCACCGGTGTTGTTAGTTTCACGATTGGCGCTGCCGGTTCGTCACTGGCGCTGATCGGTTTGCTGTTGTACGAGAATGCCTACGTGCAAGCTGGACAGTCGGTGCCACTGGCGTAACGGGAAGAGCCGGCAGATCTATGCAGATGCGCACAGATCAGAATAGAGAAGCGTGCTGCTAACCTAGTAA
>Ga0207662_10000314_pt1 | contig 22217 bp, 17 predicted proteins | sample KBSS33LmetaG_FD_184338 | JGI IMG/M metagenome (GOLD analysis project Ga0207662, IMG submission 184338) | Switchgrass rhizosphere microbial communities from Kellogg Biological Station, Michigan, USA - KBS S3-3L metaG (SPAdes) (version 2) | ecosystem: Host-associated > Plants > Roots >... | reverse complement strand
CTCAGTGTTAACGCTGTTTTGGTCTTTGCCTTTGTTCTGTTTGTCTTGTTCTGATATTTGCTTGTCGTCTTGATGTTTATTGGTATTTGATTCATCGTTACTCGATTGTTTATCTTTGTGCAAATTGTTAATGTCATTTTTATTCTTATTGTCACCTGATTGTGTCTTATCTTTTTTGTTGTCAGAAGAATCGTGTTTTTCCAACTTTTGGTTTAACTTTTCCATTTTTTTATTTAATTTATCGTTTAAATCTTGATTAAGTTGACCTAGATTTGATTTATCCTCCCCAATGTGTGAGGCAATACATTGATTAACATTAACATCTGCTTTATTGTCACATAACTCATTCTTCAATTCGTCAAGGTTTGGGTTGGATGTTAAGTTTGGCATTCCAATACCACGCTCTGTATGCTTGATAGGGATTATTGCAGCTTTATCTAAATCATCAAATGAGAGTTTATCCAGATGAGGTTGGGCTAATATAAAATTCTGATTATTAATTAACAAATTTGAGGAAATAATGAGAAATATTATTGAAAATACTAGTATATATCCTACATTTCTGAATCTAGTTATCAACAAATTACTTACGCCTTCCAGTTATCTTGAATTAATAAATATTTTCAGATTCCAGGCTCTATTAAAAAATTCAGTAAGAATGTTATATTTTCTTAATAGGGCAGATGGTACATACATAATCATCTGGATGCGAATATGTCCTAAAAATGCATTAACTTTATGAGATCCTTAGGTTTGAAAAATGGAGACTGGAATTTTTTATCGAAAGTATAACCATTAGATTGCGAATAAACCTGTCTTCATGTTACTGACATTAGATAAGTTTGTTTATTTTTTAGTAAAAATATTTTCAATTATTGTTATGTTTTTTAGTATCATATTCTGGAAGAAAACTTCCAGATTCAGGCTTGAATTTTCCATCACTTTTTATCTCGCCCAACAGATCGAATGGACTATTCTTACCAGAATGTAGCTCTTGTAAGGAACCTTCTTTCTTTGCTACGTCTCTTTCCAGTTGTAATAATGCAAATACATCCTTATTTTTAGGTGATGTTGCACTGGTAGTTGAATTATTTTCCGTCACTCCACTCACAAGATTTAGTTGTGTTAGAGTAGCAGAAATCGATATCATTAACATCAAAAGGAAAATTTGCATTGCTATTACCATGTGCATTATATATTCTGCACCTAACTTATATAATATTTTCTCTTACCAAATTCCTAGTTAATTTAGTGTAAGAAATATTATCGTAATATGGATGATGTATCAAACCAATATTGCCAAAACTTAATTCTGAATAAAGAAATAGATGATTATTCAGAAATATGCTGCGACTTGTTCAAATACAGGAATATGAAGCGATAACGGTTTTTTTAGGGTAGAAAATACGCTACATTCTCGTTCAAAATGTTCGCACTATTTTTGAGGTGATGGCGTCTTGGAACTAATACAATTATTGAACCTATAAAATGAAATTCCGTTATTTTTTGATATCAAGTGCATTCCGAATTTCGAATGATTATCAGATTGAATATCATAGATTATGTTCCTGCATATGTAAATATCCTAGTAAAGTACATTCATTCATTGTCTTGAATAAATATGCCAAATTTTGGATTAAGAAACTCAACCTCAGTAAACATCCAGAGGGTGGATATTTTGCTGATACGTACAAATCTGATAAAATTATACCTTTGCCTGGTTATGATGGGTCTAGATCGATATGCACAGCTATCTATTATTTATTGACAGGAAATCAATTTTCATCATTTCATATCATGAAGTCGGATGAGATTTGGCATTTTTGTTCTGGTTCTAGCTTGACACTATACATAATAGACTCAAAAGGAAAATTAAAAGAGGCCTTTCTAGGACCAAATATTAGTAAAGGAGAAACGTTTCAGCTGGTTATAAAGTCTGGTTGTTGGTTTGCAGCTTCAGTAAATGAGAAGAAATCTTATTCATTAGTGGGTTGCACAGTTTCTCCTGGATTTGATTATAAGGATTGGGAAATAGGTAACAGAAAAAGGCTAACAGAAATGTACCCTGAACATAAACAGATAATCGAAAGGTATACGAGCGCTGTGCAAATATAAAAAATCTATCAAAGTTAATAAACCTCGCTTAACATACCTTCTCAATAGCTGAATTGCTCAAATATCTAAATCATCGCTCGAATGTAAACAATATTTTATTCTAGTACCAAATTCATTTCGATACCGGTGCCAGAAAATCGAAGACATTATCTACTTTTTGATTCTTCTCATTATGAATATTCTCATTTTCATTGTAGTCATTGAGAACAGGTTTATCATCGGTAGTAGGATTCAGAACAGGTTTATCATCGGTAGTAGGATTCAGAACAGGTTTATCATCGGTAGTAGGATTCAGAACAGGTTTATCCTTTCCTTCGACACTACACCCGGCACTGGAAGGTATTGTTGTACATTCTTGGAATTTGTTTTGAGAATCTAATTCGTTCTTAAGGTCATTGCTGTTTGCGCTTAATACATTATGTACGTAATTACTAATTGGTGGTTCTAATAGATTCTGTGGTTTATCCATTTTAAAGGATATTGCTTTCATAACCTTGGGATAATCCTTGGACGAAACATCCAAATTAATTTGATATGTATTGTCACCACTTGTTGCAGGAGTATCCCACGTGTAGGACATTACTCCGTTGGCGTCAGTTTTTTCTGAAATCTTCTTTCCTCCAATATTTGTCATAACATCTGCGCCAGTTATTGATTGTTTATTATTGGCGTCCAAAACCTTTACATCAATAGTTTGTTTGTCGCCAGGAGCAACAATATCTTTTAATAGACTTGCTTCAACCAGCAATTGTTTTTGAATCTCGAAATTTCCTGTTATTGAAGCCGGTTCATAGCCATTAGCAGATGCTGAAACCAGTACATCATATTTACCAGATGGAGTATTCGAAGTTATATTCCAGGAATGAGAATATGCACCTGATGCGTCCGAAGTTCCGTTGGAATAATTGCTTTTTCCAATTTTTGCTACAACATCTGCGCCAGATACTGTTTGACTAGTATTGGCGTCCAAAACCTTTACATCAATAGTTTGTGTATCTCCATTAGCAACAATATCTTTTAATAGACTTGCTTCAACCAGCAATTGTTTTTGAACCGGGAGACTTATAGTAGAGTTCTGAGATTCAGCTGAAAGCATCTTATCTTTTAGTAACTGTAGACGGACAGAAAGATCTGAAGGAGAAATCGTTTGGTTATCAGATTTTTCAATATTACTTGCTGAGGGATTTGTGGATACGGTTTTTAGCTGTGGAAGGATTCCAAGAGGATCATGAAAAACTAACGAGGAGGCTGGTTTCGAATCTTCTGTAGTCACGCCCGTTACGTTAATACTATGCCATTTTGTAATTACCTTGGAGTTTTCTACACATTCAAGTTTTGATGTTAAGTCGTTTATGCCATTTTCTATCGTATGGTATGCAGGGGAGTACGTGAATGTCCAGGAGGAATAATCATCGTCCCCGTATGGTCCTGTTGCTTTGGCTTTTTGGAATGGTTTTTGATTATTCAAATCTACTGATACACTACAATTTGATTTTTCAGTGTCTGTCGAAGTACCTAAAATAGTAAGATTTCCATCTGGAATTTCCTTTCCACTTTTTGGTGACAATATTTTTATGCCCATTGATGCAGGAGCAGATTCTGTTGGATTAAGAGCTTCCTTAACATTGTTTACCTTTACGTCTGTCGTTGATTTAACTTGATTTATTGGCTGTGGGACAGATTGATCATATTGTGGCAAAATCTTGGCTTTTATGGGAACTAAAGGTACATTTTTGAATTCGTTCAAGTAGTTCACCTTTGCTGCCTCCATCCCATAAGTGTTAACATTAAAAATAGTGAATAGGAAGAAATTTGATATTAGGAAAAGTATTATTAAATAATATTTCACAAATTGTTATAAAATTTAATTTTTATAAGTCTTGTCAGTATATCATCTCTTAGAAATATCAGTATAAATTTTCTTTAATTAAGTACCTTTCTTTGTACTTGTAAAATAACGAATTGAATCAATTATATAATCTTATGTAAAATTTTACAATATACTGCATTTTACTCGGTTAAGAATTCCTTTACTATTCTATTAAACAACTTTGCTTTTTCAACATGAGGTCTGTGTCCACAGTTTTCAAATATGATGATCCTTGAGTTTCCATGTTCCATGAAGGGACGGACATATTTTAGTGGGATCATTTTATCTTCTTTACCCCAAATCAGTAACACATTGATATTAATTTCTGCGAGTTTACTATTGTATCGAGGGGCCTTTGCACTGCCTTTCAACGCAGAAATAAATGCATACTTCGAACCTGGCAATAATAATCTTTTGTATATGACATTCGCGTATGAAGGGTCCACCATAGATTTATCAAAAGAGGTTAATATTTTGAATATTTCATTTGAAGATTTAGCTGCAACTATTTTGATGTACCTTTTTAACGCAAGGGTACCTTTGAAGGATTTTGGCATGGACCCAGCAGGACTAATTAGAATGAGCTTATCAACTATTTTCCTATTTCTCAGGGTAAATTCTACTCCGATATGGCCACCTAGAGAAGAACCAATTAGGTAAAAATGGTTTATCTTTAATTTCTTAATGAATTTCTCTAGGAAATTAACGTAATACATTATCGTATAGCTAACCCTAGGTTTATCGCTCAATCCAAAGCCGGGAAGGTCTAGAGCAATAACCCTAAACTTAGTAGATAAAAATTCAATATTATTAATCCAGCTTTCTATCGAGCCTCCTAAACCATGAATAAGTAAAAGCGGAAATCCCTTTTGGTTTTTATCTGTATATCTGACAAGTACGTTATCAATTGTAAGATACTTAATATCAGTCAAGGGAATCAATTTGTAATTTATTTTTTAGTTTAAAATTGCTTGTTTGTTCTTTCTAATTAACAAGTTCAAAGTAACTACATCGAATAATTGAATTTGAATTTAAACTACTATCCGACTAAACCAAATAGATGCATCTTATCAGATATACTTTCGTGTAATTTTTGTATTTTATTGTCTAGCATTGTTTTAGTATCCTCATTAAAAGTCTTCATTTTAAGTCCGAATACTGAACTACCTTCGTTATTATGATTAAGTAAGCTGTCAGAGTCCGGATTTTTGATCAATGGATTATTCTGATTACCGCTTATTTTTTCATCTGCTGGTAAATTTGGTTCAAACGTAAAGATACGATTGGTATTCGTTTCGGTGCTGAGTTTTCTATCTGTGGTTTGTATGGCCGGAGATTTACTCGTATTAGAAACGGTTGTTTCTTTTGATACCGGCGGGTGTTCTGAGCTTAGAGATTTAACATTACTATCTGTCAGTGGAATATGCGAAACTTGGGTTTGGCCTGTGTTATTGTTAGCTATAGGATCTTGCTGCTGTTCTGAGCTTAGAGTTTTTACATTAGTATTAGCAATGTTCTGGGTTTCACTATTGTCAGTGTTAGTTACTCCTGTTATATCACCATTTTTCGAAGAATCCGAGCTTGCTACTTTTTCATTAGATTCTGTATAAAGTGGGAGAATTTTATACGTGCCGCTACTCATGGTATTCTGCACAGGTAAAATATTGGCGTCTTCTTTTTTACTATCAGTATTTACGTCTGATTGTTGAACTGAATCATTACCATTACTACTTTTGGTGTTCTGCACAGGTAAAATCTTGGCTTCTTTTTTAGTATCAGTATTTACGTCTGATTGTTGAACGGTATTGTTTGTTTCGCTACCTTCATTTTTACCGGTAACATTAATAGAATAGGACTTTGATATCGCATTTTGAGCTTGGTCGTAGCATGTTATTTTTGATGTAAGTTCATTCGCTCCTTCAACTATATTATGATAACCACTGGTATAAGTATAGCTCCACTTTGAATAATCTTCATTTCCTTTAGGACCTTGGGGAGTAACATTTTGCATTGGTTTAAGGTCATTCCAGTCAGCAAAAACTTGACAATCCTTGGTATCATCATCTGACGATGTACCGTAAATAGTCAATTCGCCAGAAGGCACCCTAGTTGAATCGGTAGGACTGGTTATTTTTACAGATGCTCCAGCCTCTGTAGGTATTTGCGCCAGTACAGGGTTCCATATTACGCTTGAGATTAAAAATATGCCAAATAGTAAAATAAATTTGAAGTTGCTTCTAATTTCCATATGGCAGTAATTTAAGATAGATAATTAATATGAATTTTTTAAAATTATTCAATACGCTAATTAAATAAGAAAGTTACTTAGAATCGCACTTATGAATTCACTAATAAAATTTCCTATTCCAGACAAGCAGCGAGGATCTTAGTAGTATAAGAATCAAGAGAAGATCAAGCCTAAATATTCTATTACTATTTGTGTCATTTATTGTGAAGAATTTGGAATACTTCAAGTTTTGTAGAATGGTTGTCAATGTTTATCATTAAATAGATAATAGACGCATTAGAGTGAGGTCAAGTATTGTATGAAAAGGACTATGAAAATTCATTCCAATTGAGATGAAGCAATGTGCGCACAAATAAACTTTCTAAAATAACGGATTGAATTTACAATTTCATCAATGGCTTGTAATCTAATCTAATCTAATCTAATGCTCATCGGTTACGCATTTGATTGTGGTCTATCTCCATACTAAACGTTAATAAATAATCTAAATTAGTTATTTCCTTTAGTTCACTTGCAAATCTCGTCCCTAAAGTCTAATCTCTTTATGTGTATTATGATAGTGCTGGGTTTTATATCATTATTAGTAGTTGGTCATAGTTTCAACATATATGGTCAAGTTGGTAAAAATTCAGACGTCCCTCAACTAAATGATGCGGGTTTGCAGGCTAAAGAATATGCCTCTGGATTTAAGTTTCCAACTGGAATGAGTTTTCTAGGGCCCAATGACATTTTGGTTATCGAAAAGAATACCGGAAAAGTCAAGGAAATTAAGAATGGTACAGTTACAGGGACCGTTTTGGATGTCAACGTGGCAAATGTAAGTGAAAGAGGGTTATTAGGTATTGCAACTTCAGATAAACCAAAATACGTGTTTTTATTCTACACTGAAACTGAGAATAACGATGGGGGAAAAGTTTTGGGAAATCGGCTCTATAGATATGAATATAATAATGGCAGCTTGGTAAATCCAAAATTGCTCTTGGATCTTCCTACAATACCTGGACCATCTCACAATGGAGGAGTGTTAAAGATAGGGCCTGACAAAAAAAGTGTGTACCTCGTTATTGGTAACTTAAATTATGTACAAAATCAGACCTTTATTACCAAAGCTCAGAATAATAAAAATGGTCCTCCTCCTGATGGCAGAGGTGGCATTCTTAGAGTTACCTTTGATGGCGGAGTTGTTGGTAATAAGGGGCTGCTTGGAGACGATGATCCTTTGAACAAGTATTATGCATACGGCTTACGAAATAGCTTCGGCATAGGCTTTGATCCACTGACAGGAAATCTTTGGGAAACAGAAAATGGCCGTAGCACTGACGATGAAATTAATCTTGCATTACCTGGATTTAATAGTGGATGGAAGGAGGTAATCGGTTTCGCTAACGAGACCCCCGGATTCAATAAAGATAACCTGGAAGATTTTGGAGGAAAGGGTACTTATAGAGACCCTGAATTTGTCTGGAGAGATACCGTTGCACCTACCTCAGTCCTATTTTTGCATACTGACAAACTCGGACCAAAGTATATGGACACGCTTTTAGTAGGTAGCGTAAAAAACGGTACCATTTTTAATTTTCCATTGGACAAGACAAGGACGCATTTAGTACTTTCTGGCCCGTTGTCAGATAAGAAAGCCGACACTAATAATGAAACAAACAGCATAATTTTCGGCAGAAATTTCGGAGTAATTACTGATCTTCAAATTGGCCCGGATGGTAACTTGTATGTTCTATCTAACTATAAACGCGACGGAACAATATTCAAGGTTGATGCCAAGAATAACATTAATTAAAATTCGAATCCGTTTAAATTTGTCCTATTAGGTTGTTTGATATTTTAGCGAATGTAAGTGGGCTGTCTGTACCTTTCGAAACAATACATTATGCCATCCCTTGAGCCAACAAACAACATTCCGTCTGATAAGCATGGAGAAGAATCTATGCTCCCCATTGTAGGAAACTTCCATTCCTGTTTTCCCGTGTGGGAGTCTATGCCATAAATAAATGAGTCAAGATTTCCGAAAAATAGTAACGAGTCATATTCACTAGTAGAAGGTGATGACCATATTTTTCCAGATGTTTCAAATTCCCAACTCTTAGAACCTTTTAGATTGAAACAGTAAAGTTTATTGTCTGAACTACCAAATATGATCTTATCCCTTATCAAGAGTGGAGATGATAAAACTGGCCTTAACACTGTTTTGCTCCATTTTATAGTACCATCGATACTACTTAAGCAATATATCCCACCTTCATGGGTCCCGATAAAAATTAAATTTTCTGATAGACATGGCGATGAGGAACGTACTTTACCATTCAGCTTTGATTTCCACCTTAGAAGCCCATCCGAATCGACTGAGTAAATGAAACCATCGTCTGATCCAAAATATATACGGTTATCGTAGTATGATGGAGAGGACCAAACCTGACCGTTCGTTTCATATTTCCAAATTATTTCTCCCCTCTCATCGAGAAAATACAGATTACGATCCATTGATCCCAAAACTATATTTTTTCCTACACCACATGGTGATGAAAAAATATCTGCTGAAATTTGTAGTTTCCAGCCCATACTCCCATCATTTTTATCAAGTGAAAAGATAGAGTTGTTCTTTGAAATATCATTATTTATCCAAGAATCAAATGTGGCACAAATCAACTTTTCGTTCAATATTATCGGGGATGACACGATAGGACTCCCAATGTTATAATGCCATTTGATTTCTCTTTTTATTATATCTAAACAAAATACACGTCCTGTCAATGTACCGACGTACATAAAACCCCCTTCAAAAACTGGAGAAGATATAACTGGACCTAGCTCTATTGTCCAGTAAAGTAATGGTTTAATTATGGGTTTTGTTTTTGTTGTGCCAGTTCTCTTCATATTTCCTCTAAACATAGTCCAAGATTCCTTATTTTCAGTTGACATAGGCTAGTCTCTCAATTTAATAAGCAATATGAACTTGAAAATAATCCTCATGATGGGGGATTTATCTTGTACAAATTTGTACAAATTTATTCTTTGCAACAGTTCCCCAATGGAATATCATAACCGTGCGGGCATGACCTGGGGTGCTTCAATAACGTGCATAACGCATCAGTAAATTTCTCCTTCATGTGATGCTCTATTCCACATACCATCTCTTCATCAACTTCAATTTTTAACGCTTCCTTCATCATTACTTCTAAAAGTCTTGTATTTCTTATCATTCGTTCTCCAATTTTTTCCCCTTCGGTTGTTAATTTCATTACTGCGCTTCCTTTCACATACTTTACAAGATTTGCGTCATTAAGTTTGTGGAGCATTTGAACAACGGAGGGTTGCCTCACATTTAGAATTTTAGCAATAGAACTCACTTTTACCTTTTCCTTCCGTTCACGCATATGCCAAATAGCCTTAAGATACATTTCAACATGTTCAGATTCAGCCGTTCCTAGATAGAGCTCTTCTTCAGAATTCATGCTAATGATCCCTAGCATTAGATAATTTAAATCGCAATATGATTATTAAGTTTCCGTTTGGTAAATTTCATTATTTTTGTCGCCTCATTCTCAAATTTTGAATATGGCCAATTGCGTTCCCAAGAGTTGACATTAACCAAATCATCTTATTCACCATCCTTCAAATGTGCCATAGATTTTCTCGATGATTCAATCAACTTCTTTCTGCGGGGCTGTATTACTAAAATATAAAGAGCTCCCGCAGAATATATTGATAATAGTATTATTTGGGCAATTGTTGTTTCGAGCGTCGGATGAATACCAGTCATTGTTGCCAGGTTTATCTCCAACCGTGGTATAATTCCAAAGAGATGTGTGGTTGGGATATAGTCCACCTCTTGGAACTCTCTAACTGCGTTACCTATGAATGCAACAGACATGTAAGCTCCAATTGCCATAGTCAGACCAAACAAAACCCGGAGTGGCAACTTTTTTCCCAACTTTCTAATCATAAACACAATGCTAATAATTATAGTCAAACCTAGGACTAGTCCTAGTAGTACAAAAATTTCCATATTCTCTGCAAATGAGAACATAGCCTGATAAAATAAAACAGTTTCAAAGCCCTCTCTATAAACAGTAAAAAATGATAGCATTGCAAAGACCATTACGCTTCCAGTAGTTGTTGCTTGCCATACTTTTGCTTTTACAAATTCTATCCATTTTTTTGTTTCAACCTTATTTAATATCCAGAAACTTACCCAGAATAATACTGCAACTGCTGAGATAGCCGCAATTGCTTCAATCAGATCTTTACTTGCTCCTGTTATACCTATAATAAATTGGGCAATAAACCATGTAATGATTGTTGCAATTATGGCTATGAAAATACCTAGATAAACATGTTTCTTATATTGTGCATTGCGTGATGCTTCAAGATATGTAAGGATAGCGCCAATTATAAGTGCTGATTCAAGACCTTCTCTGAATATTATTGAAAAAGAAGCAGAAAATGCCAATGTAGGGGCTATCACACCAGTACCGGTGACTAACCTTTCAGATTCATCTAATCCACCTCTAATTTCTACAACCTTTGCTTCAATTTTTGAGTATGGTTGATGCTGTTGAATCATATTGCGGAGCTCCGCAAATTTTATTTCCATATCAAGAGTATAGTCTGGATTTATCGGCCTTAGAGGAATTTCTATTCCTTCATAACTGTCCAAGTAAGCTGATCTAGATGTGATGAATGCTTCAGAAAATTGACCATCTCTATACTGTTGAAGGAGATCAACTAATTTAGTCCTTATAGTATCTATGTCAGTCCTTACCCTAGTCTTCTCTAACTCTGAACTCTGGCCAAAGCCTTTTTTTACTCCAGTGAAGGTCCCAAAACCTTTACTTAATTCTCTAATATCACTTAAATTACTTGGTTGACTATTCTCTACAATACGCGCTGGATTCTCGGCGTTATCATTTGCATTGAGTTTTTCATAATTCACATTCAAGAGATTTGCAGCCTTTGAAAGATTACTAGTAATACTAGGTAGAAGAACAATTATTTCTGATTGCTGTTTGTTTTTAATTAGTTCCCGAAGTTCCTCTCTCATCATTAATTCTATACTATTCTTAAGGTTCGGATCAACCTTTTCAAGTAGCGGTTCGATATATTCAAAGTTGTCCAAATATGCGGCCGTTGCGTACTTCTCAGCTGAGGAATAATCTGAATTGATCGTTATGACATTATTGACTTTTGAAAGTAAATTTTTTATATTCCCAAAATAAATTCCCGAATTATCGGGTTTATAATTAGAATCCTTTTCATTTAAGTTAGTTTGGATAGCTGTTATCAATTTTGAAATAGTTTCTAGGTCGGATTTTTGAGATATTGAATCATGCAGGTCTCTAAAAAAGGACTCAGTCTCCATTCTTTTGGAATCGCCAAACGAATTAGAAATGCTTTTGTATAATTTATGCGAGATATCCACCATACCTACAGCATTTTCATAATCAATTTGATTACTGAGATCTTTAGTAATTCCAATATTTGACAAGTAGTATGATTTAGAAGTATCATTTAACAGTACTATAATAGTCGATGCTATGATTGAATTGTAATCCGCTTTATTTAGCTCTAGTATATTTGAGTTAGTGGTGTTCAATATGTCCACAATTTGTACGATCTTACTTTCTATTTCTGACGATGAGTTAGATTTTACCATTATCGGTAAATCAATTAAAAGTGATTCTAATCTTTCAGTTAAATTCTGATCTCTTTCTCTTAGTTTGTCCTTAATGGATGGAAAAATTATTGAGTGAGAGATATACGCATGTTCAAAGGCACTTGTACTATCCCCTTTTGAGAGGCTTGCCTGAACCAAACTCATTCGTTCTGCAATTCTCTGCAGGTTAACTGTCAGTAAAATTTGGTCAGCAGAACTAATTTCTACATTTTGCTCGCCATATGTGGAGCTAAGCAAAATAGTGGTAAAAAGAATGGTTATCGATATGTATAACGGAATTTTTTTCTTATTTGAAATCCCATCGAACATTCTCATTCATTTTTTCTACCTCATAACGGTTCTGAAGGGATAAATTCTTTCAGGGACATAAAACAATTAGGCTTACCTAAGTCAATTAATCCAATATAAATCTTGAGAATCTGTAATCAGTTGGTATATTATCTTTTGTCAATGATTTACACAATATTTATCTGAAACTGAATAAAGTGTATTGTTATCTTAGTACGGATAAAAATTGGTTCAAATTTGTCGAGCCTTTTTAATGTCATTGAATTTTTCAAGCGCGAGAGTTCTTAATTTATTTATTAGAGTTTTAATCTTGTGAACTCCGGGAATAGCAAAATGTCTTGCTACTATAATTGGGCATTTCAGTTCATATAGCATATTTAGAAAATGGGGATCACTAAATAGGTTAAATTTTGAAATGGTCGCACTAGTTATGACAACATCTGGCTGAAAATTACCCAGAGAAGACAAGATTGTATCTGCAGCTTCGTTACTATATCGCATATCACTATCTGAAAGAGATATCTCGTTGAATTCAATTCCAACTTGCTCAAGATATTCCTTTTGTTCTAGAATATCGGTTATCGCTACAATTTTTTCCTGTTCATCATCTTTTTTGGCATTTATATATAAAACATTAATTTTGAATTGTCCTGAGCGTTCTAACCAACTTGTGGCCTTCAAAACTACATCCGAATGATCTCCTCCATCATATAGTACGACCAAATTTTTCTGACCTAAGCGTCCTCTAGTATTTCTATTTAATTCGAACGTGAACTCTTCATTTCCTTCAGATAAAATAGCTAGAACATCACACGTCAGTAGCGTTTGAATTTTTTTACTATTCCTGAATGTTTCAAAGTCTGTTATCAGCAAATCTATTTTTTGTTCCTCTACGGTAGCCAATATCGCTTCACTTGTATCATGTGATATTCTTACAAGATAGTGATTTAGTATGTTCTCCTTGTCTATTATTTTGTCTAATGGTTCAAATGACTTTTTTGCTATTTCAGCGTATCCTGATCCCGCAGATAAGGGGGTCTGTTTTGGAACTGTGATTACTCTCAAAATATTAATCTCTCCGAAATTTTCTTTCGCAACTCTTATTGCGTATTTCAATAATCTATCTGGATCTTCGGGTGTATATGGAATTAGAATCCTGTAGTCCTTCCTCTCCAGATCACCTTCACTAGTAACTATTGGAGCATAATGATCTATTTCCTTCCTAAAAGTGTACAACCGATATACGAAAAACCCAATTGCCACCCATACTACCGTTATAGCCCAGCTCAAAGGTTGGGTAAATAGCAGAAAAATAGCTAAACCAAGTTTGAGGAAGATACCTATTATTGGTATTATTGGAAAAAATGGAGTTTTGAAACCATAGTCTAACTTGTCGCCATAAATCCTACGAATAGTTATTACAGCCATATTTACTTGAGTAAATAATAATAGAAAAATAACACCTGCTGCAACGGCGATCTGTCCTAGAGGAAGCCCATAAGCCATAATTGCCATTATGATACCTGAAATTAGTATTGCTACATAAGGTGTCTTGTTCTTTTTGTGGATAGCGCTAAGTTGATACGGCATGTTATAGTTCCTTCCCATTGCAAAGGCCACCCTAGCCGAAGAAAATGTTGTTGCATTTAAGGCAGCTAGTGTGGATATCAAGCCCCCTCCTAAAACGATAAATGCTCCGTAAGGAACAAGTAATTCGGCAGCCTTCATTATTCCGAGTTCACCACTTTTGCCAATATACATCCATGAATCTATACCAGCTGGAAATATAGCGCCAATGGATACAAAGGCAATCAAACAATACAAAACAACTACGGCTCCTAGCGAGATGAATATGGCCCTGGGAATATTCCTTTTTGGGTTTTTTACTTCCTCTCCAGTTTGAACGATTACCTCATAGCCTTCGAATGCTATAAAGGTAAGTCCCATAGCTGCAACTACTCCACCTATCCCCATTGGTGCAAAATTCGAAAAGTTCATCCTCCAGTTCGGGTTGCCACTCATAACAAACAAGCCAGCAAAAATTAATAGGAATATCAATCCAAGCTGAATTATGGTAACGACATCGCCCGTTTTACCGGTTTCAGACGTTCCTTTAATGTTGATATAGGTGAAAACGGCAATCGAAACTACTGCTATAAATTTCTCTAATGGTATAACATTTAAAAGCAAAATATTGTGCGAAAAATTCATCATCCCCAATAATCCTGTAAGGAATGAAGCAAAACTTACAGCATATAACGATCCAGCTATTATGTGTGCTAGCCAAGCCATCCATCCGCTTATGAAAGCATTTGGTCGTGGCAAACCTTCTCTCACCCACAAGTATCCACCCCCCGCTTCTGGCATAGCAGAACCAAGTTCGGCATATGCCATAGCAGTAAATAACGTGATTATTGCATTAATAATAAACGCAACAATAACCGCACTGCCCGCAAGACCTATTGCCGGCCCGGTCAGCACATAAATCGAGCCACCGATCATTGCTGCTATCCCAACCATGAGTATATCTAGAAGTCCCAGTGACCTGACAAGTTGGTGCCGAGACGTGGTTCCTGCACTTCCAGGAGAGTCATCATCAGCGTCGGACAATTGATATCGTTTCGATTTCAATGATAAGTTAATGTTTTTTATAGATTACGCTTTGTCATTCGATTGGGATTAGCCTTTTTATCGGTGCTAGGCGGATCAGGATGATTATCAGAATTTTGGTATCTAAATTTATATAAAAATAAACCGCTATTACCCTAATGCATCGAGTTGCTCTGATTACCGGTTGTTCCAGTGGAATAGGCTACGAAACTGCACTAATGCTCGGCAGAAATGGATTTCGTACCTTTGCTACTATGCGAAATACAAAAAAATCTGACTCTCTTCAAGAAATAATAAGAAAAGAAGGGCTTGATGTAAGTATCCAACAACTTGACGTAAACAATAATGCGTCTATAGAAAATACAATAAATAACATAAAGAATGAAGCAAACCGAATTGATGTTTTGATAAACAACGCAGGATTCGGTCTGGTAGGTTTTTTCGAAGATCTGACTCTTGATGAAATAAGAGATCAATTTGAAACTAATTTCTTTGGAGTTCTGAATATCACGAAAAAGATTATTCCGATAATGAGATTACAGAAAAGTGGTACAATTATTAATATAAGCTCAGGTGCCGGACAAGTTGGCTTTCCTGGTATTTCAGCCTACGTAAGTACAAAGTTTGCTATCGAAGGTTTTAGTGAATCCTTGACGTACGAGCTACTTCCATATGGCATAAAAGTAGTTATAATTGAACCTGGAGTTATTAAAACAAATTTCTTCCGTAATTGCAAAGTATCAGAACATTCAGTGAAAAAGAATTCCACATATTCTACTTCTTTAGATAAATTTCAGAAAAATATTGAAATAATGCAAGAACATGCTACCTCTCCTACCGATGTCGCAAAAGTCATAATACAGGTTTTGGGAAATAGTGAACCTAAGCAAAGATATATCGTTGGTAATGATGTTGCAATGATATTAGAAGCAAAAAAGAACCTATCGGACAATGAATTTAAAAAGATGATGATTCAAAATATTATTTGAGCAGGAAGAACTTTGTTTCTACATGGGGTAACATTTTTAACTGTACAAGAAGTCAAGTACAACATGTTTCGGAATTTAAACTAGATACATATTAAAAATGATTGAATAAGTTTCATGCTTTTATAGTATTGTTAGTAATGTAATGGAAGGGAGTAGTGAATCTGTCTAATTCAATTGAGTTAATTGTAAGGAGAATCAAAAATGGTTCTGTTATAGATCATATTGAATCTGGTAAGGCCTTTTTAGTTCTAAAAGCTCTGAATATCACGGGCAGAGAGGGAAATGTGATAACTGTAGCTCTGAATGTTCCTAGCAACAAGTATGAAAAGAAGGATATTATTAAAGTGGAAAATAGATATCTGAAGCCAGATGAAACAAATAAGCTATCTTTGATAGCTCCGCATGCAACTATAAACATCATCAAAGAGTACAAATTAGCAGAAAAGAGAAAGATACAATCACCAGATTATATTACTGGAATATTTAAATGTCCTAATTTAAGATGTGTAACTAATGGCGAGAATATAAAATCCGTCATTGAAATTATGGATAAAAATAAAATGATTTTGAGATGCAAATATTGTGGAAGGATTTTGAGTATAGACGAATTAATAATCTAGTTCAAGTCATATTTTGACATAATATCTTTTCCAGGAGAATAATTTAGCTTCAACCTGGATAAACAAAATTGAATTATTCATATGATACGCGTAGCTAAGACAGAGTACGAAAACCAATGTAGAATAACTTTCCGAGAAATAATTTTTCTGAAATTGTTTTTAAATCTCGAAATCGGTAAGGCCGGACATGGTTGTCTTGGCCCGTAGACGACCAGAACTAATAGCCGCCTTGAAGGCACTAAAATCAAGTTCTACCTGATCTGCGTAGCTCTTTGCATATTGTACCAGCGCGTCATCAAATTTATCTTTTGATCCTAAATATCCAGATATCATTTCTGCTTCTCCAACCTTTGCGTGGGCTCTAGCAAGAGCCCAACCACACATCGTTGCATAATCTAGCAGAGTACGAGGTTTGAAGCTTTCAACGTGTGCTGAGATTTTCATATCATGTAGTTGACGAACATAGTAATCATGTCCTGAATCGGAACGGAACCAGCCAAGAAATATGTCACTAGCAGCTTGCATAAGACGTTGTCCATGTACAACTCGATATCCCTGATTCTCATAACGGCTCTTTCTATCTGGAATCTCCAATATTGATCTGCGAGCTTCCTTTGTTTGGAGAAATAATGGGTCCTTCCCATCAGCAAGAAACAAATTGACAAGGCAACGTGTACCAACACTGCCTATACCAACAACCTTAATGGCAGCATCCTGAAAGTAATACTGATCAAATAACTTTTGTTTGTCTTCCTGCAGTGATGCTTTATAGTCATCCAGATATTTGCCTACTTTATCCATGTATTGGTTAGTTTTACGGAAATGGTAGAGAAGTGGGGGTTCATCTATTATCTTTATCTGTCCTTTTACGGCCTTTGTGATCTTGGGAAATAGTGTTTCTGAGGTTCTGGAAATAGCCTGTGATTCCAATTTTCTCAAACGATCTATTATATCCTTATCATTGTGAAAAAACTCAAAAAGATTTTCAATCGATATCTTTGCATACCATCTGTCAAGTCTGCTCCGCAGTGCAAACTCAGACATCCGAATTCTATAGGAGTACGTAGCCATTCTAACTGCCTCATCTGCGATATTTTTAGAAAAACCCAATTCCCTTGCAGCAAGGACGAAGCTCACTACAAGTCGTTTTAGATCCCATTCCCATGGTCCGGTAAAGGTCTCATCAAAATCGTTGATGTCAAAATCTAAAATCCGTTCTGGTGTGGCAAATCCCCCGAAGTTCAACAGATGGCAATCACCGCACACCTGAACTATTATTCCTGAATTGGGTGAGTGGAATAGGTCTCTAGTTTGAACTATTGCAGCCCCTCGGAAGAATTTAAAGGGTGATTCCAACATTCGCTGATATCGTATCGCTACAAGACCTTCAATTCTGTCCTTATTTGAAGTCTCAATTAGGTCTATTGGATTCCATGATCGCAAGGAAGGCGTCCACTCGGCGTGTTTACTACGCGGGCATTTTTCCCGAAGGTCTTTGCCTAGCTGAAATCTTTTTTCCTTTGTGAGATTTTCACGATCCATTTCTAAAGACATCTTTTTAGTTGCATCTAATTTTTTATTTATTGCTTTTTATCTATATTAGTATTGGTTCTATGTTCTATGACCTTTTTTGAGATTTATTATTTCATTTTCCAACTTACCTTTATGAATGTGCTATAACAAGTTTAAATGGTAACACTAGTGTTTAATACTGTTACCGTGATATAAAATGTAAAATATCACCTGTAAAAAAGTCAATTATCAATGTCTCAAATACGATATCTATTCCGAATTAAAAATTAGAAACTTCCCATTAGTGGTAATATCGTTTTCCACAACGAACACAATCCTCATCTTTACTTACTCTGGATATTGCAAAATGAAATCCGATTAGGGGTGAAAAGATCAAAATACTTACTATAGCCAAATAGTATTGAGAATTATAGAGTAAATACGACGCAACTCCAATGCAGGTCATAATCTCTAACCAGGTACACGTACATAATTGAAGACATATTTCTTTAACATTCATTTGATAAATGACTGTATGACCATTAGTAATTTGAGTATAACTGAAATTATTCTATCTGTTAATGTTACATTTACCATGGATGTCTCTGTAATTGCCAAACCTGTGTAATCGTGTCGAACTGTATGAAGGCTTGATCAGGTTTCATATTGGATCGCCGTTAATCAGTAAAAGTATATTCAAAATATTATTGATAGCGTCTTAAGAGATATTAGAAAAATATGTGATTTCTGGGGACTGTTGCCGATAATAGTTCTCAAGTAGCCTATAATTATTGTAAGCACTTCTGAATGATTTTTATATCATAGTAAAATAACACATTTGGAGTTGAAACCAAATTCTGAAAATGGCGATGTAAACATTTCTTTACTAAAAATTTTAATAAACGGTACGTTACTTGCTCTAGTTATGGCAGTTCCTGCTATCATAACCACAGTCGTCTTCCACTATATCATTAAAACAAATTTAATAATAACGATTTCTGCGGGAGTCATAACCCTTTTTGTGGCTATGGGTTTTGCGTATAAAATCTCAAAGAGATTATCAATCTAATATTTAGTGAATAGATAAACCAAATTCCGAGTGAATTGCAATCAAGAATTTACTCACCCCGTGTTTTGAGTCCGACGAGTTTATTTAAATTCACCAGCCCATGGTTCGTACAATTTTTACTAGAATCCAATTAATTTCAGATGCTAAACAGCCGGAGACTTTACCATAAGCTCTCTTTAATTTGTCATTAATCATCTGGAGGGATCATGCTGTAACCATTCAGACGATTGTTTTTAACAATGTTTTTTATGATTTTTTTGATTATTCTCTCGTCATGAAATTCATAATGTCTTTGTTATCGAATTAAAATCTACAACCAATGGGAATATTTTTCATAATTTTTACGATCTTAATACATATATCAGGTTTCAAAAAAAACATTTTTTGTGAATTGTCAACACCAAGTGTAAGATTTCAATTTCCCTGCCAGAAAACAGAAAATGTTACGCCCGAGATTATGATTAAGATGATAAGTACAAGTGCAATTCTTGCACTGCTATTTACCGTTCCCGCCTTGGGTATCTTTTTAGGAATTTATTGGTACACGGATAACTTACTAATGAGTGCAATAATCGGATTTGCAGTTCATTTTCTTACTATCGGATTATCGCACCCAATATCCCAATTTATCTCATCCTATTTTGACAGTTAAACCGCATGAGTATTAATTATTATTTGGTTTGAACACCATAAAGTGGTTAAGATTTTCTAAATTGAAGATTTATAACACAGCGTTTAGGGTTCTTTGTTGAAGATTCTTAACGAAAAAAAAGTTTGAACTTGTAGGGTATAGTGCACTTCATGTAGTATGGTTCTACTAGCTGGTATTTGGCTTTTAGTTCGGCTAAATAGCAATGATATTTTTTAAAATATGAATGGGACAGCGATCGACTCTTGCATGTGACCCTTGGGATTTGAACCTTGCTGGTAGTTGGGGTCAGTTAACCTTGAAATAGGACAAACTAGGCACAAGGTTATATGACTGGATATTCAATAGGAACAAGTTCGGATTCATCGAGAACCATATTGTTAGCAATTTCCGGTGGCCACACTATAATACCAATATACCCCATTAGGATCACTCGAAAATATCTTTAAATAATAACATACCACATCGTCGATTTAATGATTAATCATGAAGGAAAAATATGTGATAACTGTGGAGATTCGGTAGATCAGTTGGTTCCTCTAAATGACCCAACTAGAATTGGCAGGTGGTGGTGTTTGAAATGCATATACAAAGAAGGTAAGGCTAAATTTGATGCTGACGCCAAGAATGGCTAACTGCGAGGAAAGCGAACTCGAAAAGTATAAAAATTAAAATAAAAAGATCGGGGAAATATGACTGAATATTCAACCGTAACTTTATGAGAAATCTTTAATTAGAAATAGGACAAAAGAGATGAAGACTTGCACATATCAAACCATATAACGACTATTCTTCCTCGTGATTTTAAACCTTCAAACTCAAGTAATGACAAGCATCGGAAACGGAAAACATGAATAATGCTATTTTTAATGATTATACTTGCTTATGTTTGTCTCAGCGTGGCACGATTTTACAGTCGCAATTTTCCTGGGGACCATCACAACTTTTACAATTTTTTGTTTCCGAGTCTACAGGACCCCAACAATGGGAGCACCCCGTATTTAGATCATCGTCTGCCATTAACTGTTGAAATCCAGTGATTGTATATAACCTTTTACTCAATGTATATCGGTATGCAACAACCAGGACAATTCAAAAGTTTACGTAGCCATGTGATGATAGATCATGTAGTGAGATAGATCATGTAGCGACGAATAAATTATTGTAACTAATATAAGGACAGAGTTTGAGAGAAAGTTTAGAAAATTATAGTGCCGAGTGGATTTGAGACTAGCACTTTATTCGCCGTCCCAAACCAGATGAATACCCAGAGCAAATATGTGATCTTGAGACTTTTAAATCAAATACTAGATAAAATAAATGGAATTTTCGATATTCTTTTTTAAACGTTTTTGATAATGGTAATGACAATTAATAAGTACAAATGCACTAACCATCAAATGACTACAGAACAAATTGAATGATGACTTTACCGTATGTTAGAAGCTTATCCGGTACGCCTAAGCATAGCCTATTTTATGTAGTAATCACATTTAGAACAATTGCATAGGTTAAATCTCAATTGTTGCCTTAGCAAACCTGTCTGCTACTTCAGTAACCTTTATCCGCGTCTTTTTCCCAGGCTTTCCATTTTGTACAAATACTATAAATCCTTTAACCCTAGCGATACCATCGCCTTTTCTACTAATTTCCGTGATGTCCACCTCATATTCCTTACCCACCTCGACGGGTTTTGTCGTTGGACTACCTCTGTTGAAACTCTTACTAGCATCGCCACCATAACTCCTTCCCCTACCACGACCATAACTGCTGTCTCAACCGTAGCTCATTCTAATATTGAATGGTGATATTCCTAATAAATGGATAGAAATGTGCATATCATTTTTCAAACTTGATATATTGGACAATTATTAATACTCAAAAAGGATAAAAAAAATTAGGCGTACCAATGAATTACGCTTATCCCACGTCAGGCTTTTAAATTAAGGTAGCACTAGAGCTTCTTGGTAAGGTAGTTTTTGCAGCAAACATCTGAGCAGAAGAATAAAAGTCCAATGGTTGTACTTAGATATCGAACGCCTTCGATTAGTTCATCAAAGTCTTTCGAGCAAGAATTGCAAGGTCTATGCATATTGGGAAGAGATAGGCGTACGTCCGTATAAAGGTATATTGTTGCTCCATCTCAGATGACCATATACTATCTCAAAGGAACTAATATTACATTGGGTTCGGCATGACCAATCAATCCAAATTGACAGAATTAATTTGAACTCACATAGTTGATCAAGATTTTATGATGCAATCATGATTGTGATTATTGCAGATATATTTTAAAATTAATCGGCTGATAGTTATGACTTATGCAGTTCGACTGACAAAGATTATTGCAATTTGATTATCTCATCCCACGTTCCAGTTGCGGATAGCATATAGTATTTGCTATGATTTCCAGATTCTAAGTTTATGATATCTCCGGTTGTAATTTGAATTTGAAATATTTTGTTCAAATATTGCAGAAAGCTTGGTCCTGCTACTATGCTCTTGGCTTCCTTTTGAAGTGGTTTATTGTAGTACTTTTGCAGAGTATCAGTTAGCCC
>Ga0207662_10000312_pt1 | contig 22332 bp, 19 predicted proteins | sample KBSS33LmetaG_FD_184338 | JGI IMG/M metagenome (GOLD analysis project Ga0207662, IMG submission 184338) | Switchgrass rhizosphere microbial communities from Kellogg Biological Station, Michigan, USA - KBS S3-3L metaG (SPAdes) (version 2) | ecosystem: Host-associated > Plants > Roots >... | reverse complement strand
GCAAATGCTGATACCAATACTGATACTCAAAAGACTGCAAATGCTGATACCAATACTGATACTCAAAAGACTGCAAATGCTGATACCAATACTGATACTGGTAATACTCCAGCCTCCGATAGTACCCAACCATTAAACAATCAAGATAATAATCAGTCCTCTAATACTAACTCGAAACATGCTGTAGACTACAACGATCTCAATGAGCTTGTACATAACATAAAAAACCACGTTGTAAATAGTAATAACATAGCTTTGAGCGATTTCCAAAATTCAGGTGCTTATAGGGGTGCAGATCCACAAACGCAAAAATGTATTGATCTGGCAGGAAAAATAGGAAAAAATCTTGGAGACCAGGAAATAGTACACTGTTCTGAAGATGCAAGCTTTTACCACAATCTAATATCCAACAACAATAACAACAACGCTAACAACAACAACGCTAACAACAACAACGCTAACAACAACAACGCTAACACCAACAATAACAATGCTGATGCTACCAGTAACTAGTAGCACCAATACTTTTTATTCAAAAATAGGTCTGACTTAGGACAAATAATCCCATTGAACTACCCATCATAAACAGCCATACAATTTTATTCCAACTAAAGATTTTTTCACCATCTAAGTTCCCAAAGGGCATTAAATTAAATAATGCAATCCATGAATTAAATGATGCTCCTATTCGCAGGAAACCAACAAATGGATGTTGGTAAAATAATATCAAAAATATAAAACCCATAACAAGGTTCGTAAGCGGTCCAATAAAAGCAACTCTTCCAAATTTACTTCTATCTGATAAATCTATTACAACAGCTCCTGGGGCTATGAATTTGAATGGAATGAACGGTATTGCCGAAATAGCAGTTACCAATAATCCGTATGCACTTGCACGAAACTCTGCCCAACTCCCATAAAATTGTGCTAACAATTTATGGGCGAACTCATGCACTAGAAACGCGCTAACAAAAATGGCTAAAAATTGCCAAGAAATATGCCTATACCCATTGAACGATAATCCAACGGCAATTACTAATATTGTCGCAATGGTCAAATCACGTATCTCTAATTTAGAAAATTTTATTCTCAGTATTAGATTTATTAAAATTGAATTCTTCGTATTATAATTTATCGTATTTTTTTTATCAATGTAATCTTTCATAGAAACGCATGAATGATTTATTGGAATTCTGTGTATATGACAGAATAATTTGTTACAATAATTGCACCTGAAAGGTATACTTTCATTCGTGTCACAAATTTCACATTTCATAGGTTAATACACCCACTACTTATCTTAATCCTAGTTATACTGATTCAATGCCACATTTAAAAGTGTGTTTTCATTTTTCTTCGTGCCGATATCATATATCATAGAGTAGTTTCTGATACCCAAACGGATAATTGATTTCAAATCTAAATTATATCATAAAACTTACTAATAATTAATTCGCAATGGTAATCTATATGAACTTTAGACTGTTATAATAAAAATAGAATTAGTTTGGTAGATGATGATAATGCACATGAAGTGGATGATAAGCTAATCCAACATTATGATACTATTCTAAAAGAGAGTGCATTATTAACTACCTTTTCTGGAATCCTTTTTGGATTTTTGTTGAATATGGCCATAAATGTTCCTTCTAATTTTGCATTTATCGATAAGATAACCCTGATTGCGGCTTTGTATTCTATCACTGTGGCGGCTTCATTATTTGTGATGCCGGTAGTCTACCACCATCTACAGTACCCTTATGGTAGTTTTCATAAATTTAAGACTAGAAGTCATAGATTTATTATCGTAGGTTTAATTCCTGCCGGTATAACTCTCTTCCTTGGTCTTGAGCTAGCGATACACTCACTTATAGGTGGCCTTGGGCTAGCAATAGATTCTGTGTGGGGCTCAATAGATTCATTTATCCTTGCATCGCTACCCTTTATCCTTGTTTATTTCTTGTTCAGAGCTAGAAAAAGAGAAATCTTATAGAATCTATAGGATCTACTTATTCTATACTCATATAGTAAAAATATATACATATTCTTAACGTACGTATAAGGAGTATCATTGAAAATATCTATCATTGACATTGGTTCTAACACAATCAAGTTGGTAATCTATGATGTCAAAAAAGATAGTTCATTTATAGGCATTCACCAAGATAGCAGCAAAGTTAGACTTGGCGAATCATTAGCTTATTCGGATAAACTTAATGAACAATCGATCCTCAAGAGTATTGACGTTCTCCTTTTGTATCGTGACATTGCTAGACTAGAGTGTGCAAATAAAGTTATATGTGTAGGTACTAGTGCTGTTAGAGAAGCAAAAAACGGCAAGTATTTCTTAGATCAAGTTTTTAAGAAGACCGGATTAAGAGTAAGAGTGCTAACAGGACAAGAAGAAGCTTACTATTCTTATCTGGGGGCTTCCATATCGACCTGTATTCCAAATGGGTTGTACTTTGATCTAGGTGGAGGAAGCTTAGAATTAGTTTATACTGAAGACTTTAAAGTAAAGAAGGCACAGGCGCTTCCTTTAGGTGCGTTACGCCTCACTAGAACTTTTGCTAACCAAGATGGTTCTTTTTCAAAGAAAGATTGCGATAATATGTCTCAAAAAATAGTTGATACACTTCCCACTAAGAAGAGCTATGGTATTGGAATAGATACCCTCCTTGTAGGAGTTGGTGGAACATTGCGAGCACTAGGAAGGTATGATCAAATGCGTGCAGGGTTTCCATTTGAAAAAATTCATAACTATAGATTAACACTAGGCGCCATTGATTCTATGCGTCAGGAGTTCAGTTACTTAAAACCCAATGAAATTTCAAGTATGGGATCTATTGATTCTACCAGAGTTGAAACAATTGTTGCCGGCATTCATGTAATTTATAGTATTATGAAGAAATTTGACTTTGAAGATCTCATCATAAGCGGTCATAGTATACGTGAAGGAATTCTTGCATCTTTTATTCAGAACTCCAATACACTAGAAAACCATAATGTCCAAAACTTAGAGAAAGAGAATCTAAAAGTCCTTTCTTATCATTGTCACAAACATGATATTTCACATTTTGGGCTTGATGACATGATCCATGATATGATTTATTATGGATTGTTAAAGGAAAGGGAAGCTGAGATATTGTCCTATGCACTTTATACATTATCAAAACTACCTGAGACAAATAAGTACTACAGTCTTTTCTACCGCATACTGGACGAAGATTATCCTAGTCTCACATATAGAGAACAAGTAATACTTGCATTATCAATTATCCACTCTAAAAAAATTAGGGCTGCACAAGAACTCTTTTACAGGAACAATCAACTTCTAAAACAACAGAATCTAAATTCTATACAAAAGATAGCTATACTTCTTAATCTATCAAGATTAATTATAAAGACTGGATCTGAGATCAGGATAAGATTAAGAGAGAATCAAAATATGATATTTACCATAATTCCTACCCAGAAATTATTTCCTTCCATTTTGCTAAAGCAAATTATTGAAAAAGCAAGTGGCATTTTTGATATTCCCATACAGTGCGATATACCAAATAAGATTAATCGAGTTAAGAAACCAAATAATAAAATTATTTCGATAAATCCTCAGATTTGATATTAATGGCGTACAACAAGAATAAAATTAAAAAAAACATTCCCACAAAGGGTAAGCTTATAGTAGTTGAGGGTATAGACGGCTCTGGAAAGTCTACCCAGCTTAGATTATTGGAAAAATGGCTGATTTCAAGGAATATACCTGTATTTTTCACAGAATGGAATTCATCAGAAACAGTGAAACAAATTACGAGAAAGGGAAAGAAAAGAGGAAGCTTAACAGCCATTACCTTTTCTTTATTACATGCGACTGATTTTGCTGACAGATATGAAAGGAACATTCTTCCACTGTTACATGCCGGATATGTAGTTCTCGCTGACAGATACGTTTACACTGCGTTTGCTAGGGACATAGTTAGGGGATGCAACCCAACTTGGGTCAAAAAAATATACGAATTTGCAATTAAACCAGAAATTGTTTTCTACTTTAAAGTGCCCATAGATATAGCAGTAGATAGAATACTAGCAGGAAGACCCACACTAAAGTATTACGAAGCTGGTATGGATTTAAACTTAAGCAATGATCCTTATGAGAGTTACAGGATTTTTCAAAGCAGAATCATTGAACAATATGAATCCTTATCCTTATCAGAGAACTTTACTATTGTAGACGGCACGATGGAGATAGAAGAGTCACAAAAATTTGTAAGATCTGCTGTCATGAAACTTCTACCTCCGAATATTGCTAGTACTGTTGGGAGAACTACAAGACCTTGAATTTCAGATCAATAAAATCACTTAAAGGTAAAATGACTAGGAAAGCATCATTTTATGGTCATGCTATACCTTATTTAGAAGATGTTGAAATAAAAGGAAGATTTATCATAATTGAAGGTCCCGATGCATCAGGTCGAAGCACTCAAATTGAATTATTAACATCAAAACTTGAAGCTGACGGTCATGCGGTATTAAACGCTGGGCTAAGACGCTCCGAACTAATAGGACAAGGGATATTGGAAGCAAAAAGAAGTTTTGTGCTTGGCAGAAAGACCATAAGCCTATTTTATGCAGCAGATTTTGCTGATCAATTAGAGAACAAGATCATTCCAGGGTTAAGATCAGGTTACGTAGTTCTTTCCGATAGATACATCTACACACTAATGGCAAGGGAAGCCGTACGTGGAATAAGTAGATCGTGGTCTCGTAATCTCTATGGGTTTGCTCTAAAGCCGGATTTAGTATTTTATCTTGATGTTGATCCAAATGAGTTAGTACATAGAGTTTTCAAAAAAAATTCCTATTTGGATTACTATGAATCAGGCACTGATCTCAGATTATCAGATAACATGCTAGAATCATTCGGAATTTATCAAACGCTACTAAGAAGAGAATTTCAGCGAATGCAGAAACGTTATAACATAATATCAATAGATGGTAATAGATCAATAATTGAAATTAATCAAGATCTGCAAAAAAGGATAGATGATTACCTTGCAAATTTACAGAATCACTAACAGGCTACGATGGAAATCCGAATTGGTTTAAAGTTACAATTTGAAAATATGTAGCTCCTACTATTTAGGAGTCATCTTCATAGCAAGGACTCTCAGCTATTTGATTGTCGCTTTGCTCTTTGTTGCAATCTTTTTCATTCTTAAAACAGAAATGATTCTCCCCAACTTCATCGTAGCAAAAACTACTCACTGACTCTCCCCAGGATGAACTATAGATTCCAAATATCAGTAACAGTATACCTGTAATTATTCCCAATAAAATAAACTTTAACATCAGTGAAACTCTTTGAGCTAATCTTTTATGGATTTACAATAGTTTTCATATAGTGAATACGGATCTATTGGTTACCTTGAGTAAATAGTTTTATTCAGAAAATGCAAATCGCATAATGTCAAATTGACGCCTAGGCAGCGGGGTGGATGTCATCGTTTACTACTGCCATACGCATCCACCAGCAATTTTTAACCTGTAGATCGATATATGGTAATTAAACAAACACGGCTCAGATATCGAACAATGCGCATCTTACTAAAATAAGGAACCATATATTACGTATGCTTTGCCCAAGACCGAATTTTGAATCATTTGAAATCTATATGCACGCTAGAATATTCAGTGGGTAAATCCTATATAGAAGATTGACTAAATTTAAAGATGAATCAAAACTTTTCTGGACTTAGGGTGATAGTGAAAAAATGAGCCAGGCTACCAAAAAATCGGGCAAGGGCAATAGCCACGGTGTCATCTCTGAAGTGAGCGCGTACTTGACCGTCAAGCCTGGTCACGAGGAGGAGGCGAGGGCGGCCTGTCAGCGCTTCGGCGAGATGCTGAAGAAATCTGACTGGAAGGACATACAGAAGACCGGTCTGCGGGACGCGCGGTTGGTCGTCTTCGATAACGGTCGGCGACTTATGTTCGCGTCTGGCTTCGAGACCGATTGGGATCCGTACGTTGATGATGCCATTCTTGTCGTTGGCATCGAACATTTCCTCGACTGGATGCAGCATACCGTTGAGGCCGAAAAGCTCGTAGCATCAATGGAGTCGCTTGGCGGAGCCAAGAAACTTAACGAAAACGATCCCGCTTTCAAGGAAAATATGAACCGGTTTGGCGTTCAGCTTAAAGAGGTCATTCAGGCGGTACAGACCCCGGCGAACACGTACTTCAATGCACTGCACGACCTTACTGTGCCGCAGATCAAGAAGGCCCAGCGGCTGGAACAAGCCTTCCAGATGGTACTCGATGACCCTGCTGCTCAGGAGGCACTTCAACACCCGGCCTTGAAGCCCCTGCTAGAGCAGGCGGCCGACTGACCGGTGCTATAGGTAGTGCATGAACCGTGTCAGACCATTTCTCCGGACCCCGGGCTATCGCAGGTCCGGCCGGCGATATCTGCGATCTCTATACGTTCCCAAGCCCTGAGCGTCCCGGTCATCTTGTACTGGTGCTGGACGTGCTACCAAATGCCACCCCTGACTCGCACTTCTCGGAGGCGATTGTCTGCCGCTTCAGGCTGAGACCGGTCACGATCAGGGGTGTTGGGAAAGCCACTGCTTTTCCCTTCGGTGGGGAGGACCAGGAGCTTGTCTTCAGCTGTCACTTTGAAGCTCCTCAGCAAGGCGAAGCAGGAGTGGCGCCCGTGCAAGAAGGCTGGTGTGTTATGCCTTCTGGAGAGACGACACGCTTCCGTGTTAACGATGAGCAAGGGTCGAGCAGTGATGGGCTCCGTGTATACGCGGGCCTCCGAGCGGATCCATTCTTTATCGATGTACAGGGGCTCATAGAGTCGCAGAAAACTGGACGGCTTGCCTTCAAAGAGGTGGGCACCAATGCAGCGGTCGGTTTCAACGTACTAAGTATCGTCATCGAAGCTGACTGCCGTCCGTGGCTACGCAACGGCCGCGGACCACTGTTAGCAGTGGTCGGCGAAACGGTGGTGGCAGGCAAGCTCCCCATTCGAATCGAGCGGATTGGCCGCCCCGAGATTAAGAATGTGATCTTGCAGTCGAAGGAGTTTGACCAGGTCAACCGCGATTTGGAGGTCCGCGACCTGTACAACTTGGAAGATGCATTCCACATGAGCAAGGACTACGGTGGCGTCTATCGCGCCCGGATGCACGCCAATTTGGCGTTCAACGATCGCCTAGACGGTAAAACGGACTGGCCTCTCGGCACAAATGGAGACCATCCACTTACTGAGCTGCTATTGGCTGACTACCTGGTTGTCGATATCACAAAGCCTTACTCGACTGACAGTTTTTTTGAGATTGAGCAGGCTACTCTCGATGGCCGGACTTACCAAACGTGCGGTGGTCGGTCGCTGAGTGATGACGTAATAGACAAGTTGCTTACACTCATTGTCAACGGCGGCAAAGGACCGCGCGTGAGTGACGGTGTGGACCGGCCTGCGACCCGCGTCTCGGACATGTTCCCATACCAGGCACCGCCTACCCATGAGCCGCCGGCCAAGCAAGGATTGGGTCTGGCAATCGGCGAAGCAGGCAAGTAATAACTATGACTACCAAATCGACCGTCGCGCTAGAGCTAGATGACATCCAGGCCGGCGCCTTAGAGCCGCGGCCGGTTCCTTACGCGGGTTTATACCAGATTCTGCGTTTGGACGACCGCCGTGACGGCCGCGAGCTACTACGGCGGCTAATTCCATATCTCGACTCGGTTGCTTCCTTTGATACTAAGGGACTGGTATCACTGGCTGTGGGGTTCAGCTTCCAGGGACTAAAAGCCATAGGGGTGCCGGAGGAATCACTCGCTACTTTTCCGGTCGAGTTCCAGCAGGGTATGGCCGCACGTGCGGCCGAACTTGGTGACGTGGGTGAGAACTCTCCCGAGCACTGGGAGAAACCGTTGGGTTCGAAGGATGTCCATCTAGTGGTTGTGGGGCTCGCGCCCGACACTGTCCGTCTAGAGGCCGCCGTTCGTCATGCCCAAGAGGCCTTGCGTGATCTGCGTGGAGTCGTGCCAATATGGCAACAGAAAGTACAGGCCGCGACGGACCTGCGTAACACATTCGGTTTCGCCGATGGCATCGCCCATCCGGCTGTCGAAGGTAGCGGAATTCCCGGAACTAATCCTCACGAAGAACCGCTCAAGGCTGGCGAGTTCGTGCTGGGATACGAGGATGAGCTCCACAACATCTGTCCGGTACCGCAACCAGAGGTGCTGGGCCGAAACGGTACCTATGCAGTTTTCCGTAAGTTGCATACGCGCGTAGCTGCCTTCCGCCAATACCTGAGTCAGCGTGCCAAAAACCGCTCGGAGGAACAGTGGCTGGCTGCCAAGATCGTTGGACGCTGGCCCAGTGGTGCGCCGTTGGCACTGTCCCCCGAGACGGATGATCCTGAACTAGGTGCCGACATGAAACGCAACAACGCCTTCATGTTCGGCGACGACCCGCGTGGCCTGAAGTCCCCGCTAGGCTCACATGTCCGACGTATGAACCCACGCGATTCGTTCATCATTGGTGTAGCGCGCTTGCACCGTATGATAAGACGCGGCACTAACTATGGCCCGCAGCTGCCCACCGGGGTGCAGGAGGATGACGGCGTCGATCGGGGCCTCCTTTTCGCCTTTGTTGGGGCGCACCTTGATAGGCAATTCGAGTTCGTACAGAGGGAATGGGCAAACGACGGCAGGTTCATCGGCGCGCCTGCTGAAAAGGACCCATTGGTAAGCACTAGCGATAGCCGTGAATTCACGATACCGAAGCAGCCAATTCGTCTACACCTCCACGGACTGCCAGCTTTCGTAGTCAATCGTGGCGGCGAATACTGCTTCATGCCGGGTCTACGGGCGCTGCACTGGCTCGCCGAACTTGACACTTGATCTGAAGGGAGAAATGGCATCTGATAGGAGAGCGAAGATCAGCTCCCGATTTGATCGCCAAGAAGCAAATAATCTTATATCCATTTTTTTGTGGTTACTCCTGCAGGTACTGAACTTTAGTATCACGAGAACCAAAAAGACAGGGATATTAAGTTGTCAACGCCAATTTGAATAGTTGACGACAGGCATTCACTATGACTTAATTATTATAGGTGGTGGCCCAGCGGGCCAAGGTGCAGCCGAGTTTGCAGCATTCGCCAGGAAACGCATATTGGTTATCGAGAACAAAGTCCTCGGCGGCCTTGTGGTGACTACAGGCGGAGGGCCAACTAAGACTCTCCGTGAGGCAGCCTTACATCTTACAGGTTTTCGTTATCGGGCCGTTTACGGAATAACTGAGCATCCGGACATAGTTACGGCGATAGAGCACTCGCGCGCACGAACAGAAGAAGTTTCTTCTGCGATGCAACAATTCACACGGTCTTTCTTTGTAGACAAGTTAGGAGTTGATGTCATATATGGCTCGGCGCGTTTAGGCCCAAATCGCACCGTTGTGGTCACTTCCGGAGAGGTCTCAAAAACAGAACGCATCTTTACGGCACAGAAAATTCTGATTGCAACAGGGTCGCTTCCATTTCATCCACCAAACATCCCATTTGATGATCCAGACATTTTCGACTCAGAAGGACTGCCTAAGCTTAATCATGTTCCTGAAAGCGTGTTGGTCGTTGGAGGTGGCGCAATAGGATGTGAATTCGCTTCAATATTTAACGCCCTTGGGATTCCCGTGACTGTGGTCAACTCTGGAGAACATCTGTTAGGGAACATGGATAGTGAGCTATCGGATCTGTTGCGTAAGACTTTTGAGAAACAGGGGATGAGGATTGTGCTCGGTACAGGAGTGGACACAGTCGATCGTGTCAATGGCAAGCTGCAGACCACTTTGAAAACCGGTGAGGTACTGCGGCCGGGCATTGCATTGATTGCGACCGGCCGCTTGGTTAGCACAGAAGGTCTAGGCCTTGAGGCAGCTGGGGTGAAATTGAACCCTCGAGGCATGGTTGAAGTTGACAACCATTTTCAGACTAGTGTCGAGGGAGTTTATGCTGTGGGAGATGTAATTGGTCCTTCGCTAGCCTCTATTTCGGCGGAGCAAGGCCGAGTTGCGGCGTGTCATGCGTTCGGCCTTGGATTCAAGGTGAAGTTAGACACATTGTCTGTGTCGGCAGTTTACTCAGTTCCGGAATTGGCGGGAGTCGGATTAACTGAAGATAACGCAAAAGAGAAAGGGATCGATTACGAAGTCGGGCGTTGCAGTTTTGAAGAAACCGCCCGCGGACTCATCTCTGGGAATACTGATGGCATACTGAAACTGGTGTTCGGCCGTCAAGACCGCCGCTTACTCGGCGTTCATATCCTCGGTGACATTGCATCAGAACTCATTGCCCTTGGACAGGCGGCCATTTACAATTCAGACAGGATTGACGTGTTTAATAATCTGACAGTTGCTACACCTACCTACACGATGGCTTACAAATATGCTGCATTTGACGGTTTCAAACGTTTGGCCGCCAGCGGTGTCACTCTGCATACCTTTGAATCTGAATCGAAATGAGATTCTGCGGAATTTTATCAAACTGCACATGACTAACCTCTAGTTATGGCTTCTTATATGCAAGAGTATTAGGTAGTTCTGACCAATAAAGATCATCGCCATCCATTGTTACTTTAAATGATATATGATCTTCTGATGATTGTGATTATTGGCATTATGCTAATCGATCTATGCTGAAAAGAAGCATTAGTAACCATGCCTCTGGGAAATGAGGGTCACCATCCCCGGATTTTCAGACTTAAATACTACAAGCATGAATAAACTTCCTTGAGAATTTATAAAGAGTGCCTATTGTGCTTCTTTGTTTTCATAATTATGACAATAAGTATCACTTTACTTGGAATTGGCTCAAATCAAATTGGTATTGCGCAATCGGAACAACCCCAAATTAACCTAAGTTCTGCTGAAAAACAGCATCTATTAGAAGGTATTTCTTTTCAAATCGACAATGTGACTTTTAGTCATCATACAGCAACGGTTAATGGAATCCAGTTGCACTATGTGATGGGTGGTAAAGGGGATCCTGTTGTATTGTTACATGGCTATCCACAATCATGGTATGAATGGAGATATGTTATGCCAGCTTTAGCAAAAAAATATACTGTGGTCGCACCTGATCTCCGAGGATTTGGTGATTCTTCAAAACCAATGACTGGTTATGATGGTAAGACTATTGCTGAGGACATTTATCAGTTGATGACTCAGTTAGGTTTTAATAAAATCTTCTTAGCAGCTCATGATGTCGGATCACAGCCAGCCTTTTCATATACTGCAGAGCATCCGAATAACGTTAGTAAGTTGGTGATTATGGATTTCCCATATCCCGGCTTTCTACCTCCAGCATTTGGTCAGAATGGGCCTTGGTGGTTTTCTTTCTACCAAACTCGGGACATACCAGAAGCTCTCATACAAGGTAAAGAGCGAGAGTATATTTCGTTGTTTATGAGAGGATTAGCTTATAATCCTGCTGCAATTACTGAAAAAGATATTGACGTATGGACAAGTCACCTTGTAGCTCCCGGTGGATTGCGTGGATCACTCGAACATTTTCGAGCTTTTCCTACTGATGCAGAACAGAATAAAGAAACGGCCAAGGCTAAGATAACGACACCCGTATTAGCTTTGGGCGGCGATATATATCCGGCTCTTGGCGGTGATTATCCAGGTAACTTTGCGTACAGCTCATTACAATCTCTTGCGTCGAATGTTACTGGTATAACTGTTCCACTTTCAGGACATTGGATTCCAGAGGAACAACCAAAATTTGTAGTAGACCAATTATTCAAATTCTTTGGAAGTAAATGAATTATTTCTCTTGGATGGCGTCAACAATCAGAGTTCGTTTTCATGTTATCTTGACTTTCTTCAAGTAAATATTTTTATCTACGCTATGATAGCACGCTTTTAATAAAATTAGTGAAAGTAGGGATTGTCTCTTCAATTATCCGAAAGTAAAGGTGTAGAATTGAAATCCTTTTCCTTTAACGTCTATTATGATAGTGTGATCGGTATAGTTGTTATGGATAGCCAAATTATAGAGCCTTTGTCCGTCAATTCTGAAACTACCATCAGACGATAAATCCTCGCCTCGTGAGTTGTTCGATTGTGCTGCTGATTCTGCTGCTTCTTTTTCTTTATCATTAGAAACAACTCCTGTACCATTTCCTCCAGCTATAATGTTTACAGACTTGCCGTAATATACTAAAACAATGCGCCCAGAATCACTCTGTAATTGCATATTATCTGGATTATTTTTCCAACTCCCTTGAAGATATACAATGTGCGGTTTAAAATCCGTATTTGATGGGACTGAGTATGAAACTGCCTGATCCGGTCTAAACCCTTCAGGATTTCCAAGTGAAGCCCGAGCCGTTTTATATCCTACATATATTTCAGGTGTTGTTTTCTGCCTCAAATCTACATAATACAAACTTCCGGGATTGATTGATGCTGTTGGATTCACTTCAAAGCTTATTTCTTTTGCGCCCTTCAAAGCAGCACGTTCGGCTAATAGCGACCGAATTGATTTTTCTATTTGATCGTAATTACCTTCGCCAATACTATCATATCTTATATATCCCTGAGAATCAATCAAGTAAAATCTAGGCCAGTAATTATTTCCATATGCGTTCCAAGTCCCATGCTCGCTATCTAGCACCACAGGATAAGTTATTCCAAATCTTTGGACAGCATCTTTCACATTCGTATAGTTTTTCTCAAACTGAAATTCAGGTGAATGAACCCCAACTACAACTAAACCATTGTTAGAATATTTTTGATTCCAATCCTGAATATATGGCATAGGACGGATCGAGTTAATGCATGTATATGTCCAAATGTAAACTAATGCTACTTTTCCTTCAAGAGACGAAAGCGTAATTGGATTATTATTAGGTGTATTTATGTAACCACTGATCTGAGCAAATTCAGGCGCCTTTCTAAATTGTGACTTGTCGATTTGCTGAAATTTAGTAGTGTTAAGCTTGACGATCATTATTGTATGATTTTCACCCATCCCCGCTGCAGATATTGGATGAGATACTCCGCTCTCGGTAGCACTCCTCGCATTGTTACGGTTTTTTTCAAATTTGAAATCAGGCGAATGAACGCCTCCTGCGATCATGCTTTTATTTTGTTGTTGTGCCATGGCAGTATGATGATTGACTAGGCCAATTTCAAATAAAATGATACTAGTTATTATTACGATAATGGAAATTATCAGAGATTGATGAATGAAATAATGATTTTCTCTCAATATTTCATCATATCTTCTTATGGTCTGTTCTATTTAAAATTTCTAGGTACAATGATGAAGTTAATATAAAAACGACGTACTTCCTAAGCGATCTTCGTCCCAACGATGCTCATCTTGTTGCTGCGGAAGAGACTTTTCTCCGTATGATGACATGGCCAGAAACCCCTTCACGCATAGACAAGATTCTTGAGCAGCGATTCCAGAAACCTGGAGACTTTGAGCTTAGACTCGGTCATCATATAGGTACAGAATAACTTTCACCTATAGAGATAAGCCAGTAATGAACGAATTTTCCAAATAATAATTTACTTGATTAATATATCCTATTTGATGTATTACTTTGTAGTAATGAAACATCAGGTAATCATTCCCGTATTTCTAAGTAATGAATCTATTAGAAATTTTATCCCGCAAACCCTCAAAATTCAAAAAGGAGACACCATTAAATGGATTAACACCGATAATGAATCTCACCATCTATACTTTATTAAAATTGATCGTGATCCAGCAAACATCAAAGTATTAGATGAAAAACTTTATCTAAACTCTGGAGAAGTGGGAGAAATCATCTTTGACTATAATTACCAACGTATAGATTATTTATGTAAAATCCATAGAGGAGAAGTTAATAGCATTGTTATTTTTGCTGAAGACTATAATAATATGAGCAATACTCAAAGATTAAGATATCTTCATAAGATATATAATATCAAGATTCCCCTGTCAATCTATCTCGAGGGAGATTACTAACAAATAGGTGTAAATATGGCAAATCATAATGTTACAAATAACGATCCTCATTCAAAGGAACAACTAAGTATGTATTTTGATCCATTCATATTCAGCAATATTAAAGAATTAAAACTAGACGGAATTAACATAAATCAATTAATTATTGTGTTTTGGGATATAAGTAAATTTTCTGCTCTAGTTAAAGAATTAAAAGTATTAGTGAAAAAACGAATGAAAAAACAAGGTCCTATATTTCATGAATTAGAATACCTGTTGAGAGATTATTATACTGAAGCAACAAGGATTATAAAAAAAAATGACGGAATATTGGATAAATTCATAGGTGATGGAATTTTTTCTTATTTTGGTTACCAGGAGAGAGAATTTGATCAAGTTTATTCAAAAGCAGTGGGTGCAGCTTTTGAGTTAAAAACGAATTTCGTTAAAATTAAGGAAAAACATTTGAAAATTTTATGTTCTCATTATGATTACAAACCTATTACCAATATTAATTTGAAATGTGCTATGCATCTAGGTGAAGTTTTATTTGGGTACTGGTATTCTCCTCTTCGAAGTCAGATTACTGCTATTGGAGATGATGTCAATTTCTGTAGCAGAATTGAGGGGTTCGCAGAAAATGATCAAATTATTATTTCGAAGGAGTTGAATGATGCATTAAGAAAGATAAATAACAATACATTTAGAACTAAAAAAATAAAAATACCCGAAGACAAGAAATTGAAAACTTATGAACACGTAAAATATCTTTACGAGTTAATACGCAAAGACAAAAAAAATTAGGTTCTATATTGAAATGCTTAATTTTACCAACTTCAATGATGAATCTCAAAAATTGCAGCTTTCTTTCTTTTGGCTGCTGATTAGTGTCTTCAGAAGATTATATAGATAATGATTATATCTACGTAGCCTAATTACATACATATGCGGTCAGTTCAAGTTACTAAACCTAATGGCCCTTTTGAAATTGTCGATAGAGATATTCCAGAGCCAGATAATAAACAAGTTCGAATCAAGATACAAGCTTGTGGTGTATGCCACAGCGACTCATTTACCAAACAAGGGTTATTTCCGGGGATCGTATACCCAAGGGTTCCCGGCCACGAAATTGCAGGTATTATAGATAAAGTAGGCAATGACGTTACTCAATGGGAACCTGGACAGAGAGTAGCTGTGGGCTGGTATGGTGGCCATTGTGGTCATTGTGAATCTTGCAGAAGGGGAGATTTTATTACTTGTAAATTCGCCCAGGTGCCAGGCATTTCATATGATGGCGGCTACGCAGATTATATGATTGCACCTGTCGAAACCCTGGCGTCGATCCCAGAGAGCCTTTCACCTGTAGAAGCTGCACCTCTTATGTGCGCTGGTATCACGACATATAATGCTCTGCGAAATAGTGGAGCTCGTACTGGCGATGTAGTTGGTATACTTGGAATGGGCGGATTGGGTCATCTTGGAATTCAGTTTGCTTCCAAGATGGGATTTAATACTGTTGCTATTGGAAGAGCAAAAGAGAAGGAGGAAGAACTAATGTTGAAACTTGGTGCAAAACAATACATCGATAATCGGACACAGAACGTGGTCGAAGAACTTAACAAGTTAGGTGGAGCTAAAGTAGTACTTGCGACTGTTCCCAGTGGTAAGGCCATGACTGAAATTCTCGGAGGTTTAGCAGCAAATGGAAAGCTCGTCATAATTGGAGCTTCTGACGAACCGATTGAAGTACCACCAGCCCTAATGATACTAGGGCGAAGATCGTTAATAGGTTGGCCGGCTGGTACGTCAATCGACTCGCAAGACACACTATCGTTTAGCGTTCTCTCTGGAGTTAGGTCGATGAACGAGGTGTTTCCATTAGAGCGGGCGCCCGAGGCATATGATCACATGATGAGTGGTAAAGCTAGATTCAGATGTGTACTTACAACTGGTAAATAGGTGGAGCTGAGCATATATTATGAAAATATTTTTTGGCCAAATTTCTAATATTTGTTATCGACATTTTCCTTATTTGACATTGGCCTTATTATTGATATTAAGTATTAGTATCTGTATCAATTATGTGCAAACCAATCAGAATGGAGCTGCACAGCAAGTACCAGCTCTTAATATAACATCCGTCGAAAAACAACACCTTTTGGATGGCATATCTTTTCAACTCGGTAACGTGACATTCTCTCATCATACTGCTTCTGTCAATGGTATTACATTACATTATGTTATTGGAGGTCATGGACCTCCTGTTGTTTTATTACATGGATGGCCAGAGACGTGGTATGCGTGGCATCATGTTATGTCAGCATTAGCCAAAAATCACACTGTCATAGTACCTGATCTTCGTGGTCTAGGAGATTCTTCAAAACCAACAACCGGTTACGATGGTAAGACTGTAGCCGAAGATGTACATCAACTAGTTACTCAATTAGGGTTTAAATCAATTTTTTTGGTAGGTCATGATATTGGAACACAGATAGCGTATTCTTACGCTGCTGCGCATCCTACTGAAGTAAAGAAATTAGCAGTTATGGAACTAACAATTCCTGGTTTCTTACCTCCAGGAAAAATGCCAATATGGTGGGCAATCTTTCATCAAGTACCAGACATACCGGAAGCTCTCGTAGACGGAAAAGAGATGATGTATTTATCATGGTTCTTTCACAGTCTTACCTATAATCCCTCTGCTATTACAAAGCAAGATATTGACGAATACGTCAACCATTATTCTAGTCCCGGTGGATTGCGCGCAGGATTTGAGTACTATCGAGCTTTCCCACAAGATGCGATCCAAAATCAAAATTATTCAAAGACTAAGCTTACAATGCCAGTATTGGCTTTAGGGGGCTCATTCATTCCAGTTTTAGGAGGCAATATTACTATGCCTAGTATCATTTATGCAATGAAGATATTAGCTCAAAATGTTCAGGGCATTACAGTGCCTAATTCAGGGCATTTTATTCCAGAAGAGCAGCCACGGTTCCTGACCGACCAATTATTGAAATTCTTTGGCAATGATAAATGATGAAATCGATCAACAAGAGCCGCCATGGGTTTTGCTTAACAGGAGAAAGATAAACCATGACATCAAAACAAAAGGTTTCGATAGTAACTGGTAGCTCAAGTGGCATGGGATTTGAAACGTCCCTAATCTTAGCAAGGAATGGATTTTATACTTATGCAACTATGCGTAAGTTAGACGGCGAAGGATCTAAGGAGATAAATGACATTTCTAAAAAAGAGAATCTTCCGTTGCAGGTTATTCGACTAGATGTGAATGATGACAAGTCGGTGCATGAGGCTATTGAGGCAATAGTGAAGGAGAATGACAGAATTGATCTAGTAGTGAACAATGCAGGTTATGACTTGATGGGAGCCTTGGAAGAAACTTCTTTAGATGAGATAAAGGCCCAATTTGAAACTAACCTTTTTGGTGCCGTAAGAGTGATGCAATCAGTAATACCAATCATGAGAAAACAGAAAGGAGGAACAATAGTTAACGTAACTTCCTTGGGCGGGAGAATATCCTTTCCACTAAACTCGGCGTATCATGCAACCAAATTTGCACTTGAAGGCTTGTCTGAATCTATACAGTATGAACTTGAACCATTTGGAATCAGAATCATAATCATAGAGCCCGGAGGAGTTGGGTCAAATTTTCTGAGGAATTTGAAGTGGGCTTCAAAAACACCTGATCCGTTGAAATCGCCTTACGGATCAATGCAGAGAAGTATGTCAGAATTATTCGAACAGTGGTCACAAAACCTAACACATCCTTCCGAAGTCGCAAAAGCTATTTTGAAAGCGGTTACTTCAGAAAGTCCCGATCTCAGGTATACGGTGGGCGCAGACGCCGCCGAGACATTAGAGTCAAGAAAAAGTATGTCAGACAAGGAATTTCAAAACATGATAAAAAAGCAGATAAATATCTAGAATTTTGACTAACGTTAATCTAATTCAGAATTCTTGAATAAAGAGTGGAAAAATGAGACTATTCCCTCCGGTTTGATTACTTTCTAATAACAGGAAAAGAGATCATATGGTAAATTTTAATCCAATTGTAATTATAATAAATTTCTGTTGTTGGTAACATATTATACAACCCATCTGCTATGTGGTACCATGATATGAATCTGGTTACGAATACTCGACAATTAATGTAAGGAGTATCGCGGACCAAAACATACAAGGGTAATTCTAAAGAAAAAACCAGGAAAAATATACATCTTTCGATTCATCCTGCTTTCTATTTTCTTGCATATTTGACATGAATGAGATAACTATGTTCGAAATTTAAATAAGGACTAACCCCGAATCTATCAATTTTGTGTGGACTTTCCAGATCCGTATGAACTGATTGTCGATTTGATGTTTTTGTATCACGTTATAACACTCCTATTTCTGCTAATTATGCTTTATTCACTCCCAATTTATTCATCAATAATTTTTTTGTCAATATTACCTACTTATCCACGATCTGTAGTGGAAGGTGTAGACATTAACTACTTAATGAGTTCGTTCTTGGCAATTCATTAGTACTGTATTTATTAATTCTAAACTAAACTAATATCATTATGGGAAGACTTGATGGAAAAGTTGCTGTCATAACTGGTGGAAGCAGCGGTATAGGTCTAGCCACGGCACAACGATTTGTTGATGAGGGTGCACATGTTTTCATTACAGGTCGCCGTCAAAAGGAGCTCGATCAGGCAGTCACCCAGATTGGTAAAAGCGTTACCGGTGTTCAAGGTGACGTGTCAAAGCTTGATGATCTTGATAGGTTGTATGATAAAGTCAAGGAACAAAAAGGTAAGATAGATGTCCTGTTCGCTAATGCCGGCATAATGGATTTATTTACATTGGAATCGGTTTCTGAAACCTACTTTGATAAAACATTTGGTGTAAATGTCAAAGGTCTATTCTTCACAGTTCAGAAATCACTTCCCTTGTTTAATGAAGGCGGTTCAATAGTTCTCACAGGATCTGTCGCCGGATCTAAGGGTATGGAAGGGTTGAGTGTTTATGGCGCAACAAAAGCTGCCGTGCGATCACTGGCTCGTTCATTTACTGCAGAGCTTAAAAACCGCAAGATTCGAGTGAATGTCGTGAGTCCGGGACGAATTGATACACCTGCCGGCAGTGCGGCAATTAGTGGGTTGCAAGTCGGTGAGGAACAAGTCAAAGTGGGAGTTGTGGATTCAATTCCTCTGGGTCGGATGGGAACTCCCGATGAGGTAGCAAAAGCTGTTTTGTTTTTAGCATCTGATGATGGCAGTTTTATCACAGGTATCGAATTGTTTGTTGATGGAGGTAGGGCACAAGTTTAACGTCCAGTATTATACACTGGATCGCAGTTTTGTTACCACATAAGTAATCAGCTTGATAATGTAGCCTCAACCAAGAGTTTCATAAGATGCTTGAAAAACTTCATGATTATTCAACTACAATAAATGCAAAGGTTGAATCATTCCCGTGAGAGCCTGTTATTACGGCCTTGCTATTCGAACAGCACGAATTAATATAGTGGCTGAATTCAAAATTTGATGATGAAAGGGATCTGAATGAGTGAATCAAAATTGAAGTGTTACAGATGCAATAGTGAATTGATCGGCAGGTCGTGTAAAATGATATGTCCTAATTGTGGCCATTCGTTAGATTATAATGATATCTACGCTACTAATTCAAGGAACTACCTTAATATCCCAATTTGCGATTATCTACCCTTTAATAGTACCAAGCGCTATAATCAGTATGAAATCTGCTCAGATTAATAAATATGGAAGCAGCGATGTTATTGAGATTAATCAATACACGCCTGAGCCAACTGTATCTCCCGGAAAAGTTTTAGTCGCTATAAAAGCGGCCGGGGTAAATCCAGTAGATTGGAAAATTAGCGAAGGTGGCTTCCAACAAATGTTTCCACTTCAATTCCCGTCAACCTTGGGGATAGATTTCTCTGGGGTTATTAAACAAGTTGGAGAAGGTGTCTCTCCTTCAGATTTTAAACAAGGAGATGAGGTATTTGGACAGGCTGGTGTAATAAGTGGCGGATCGGGAGCATTTGCTGAAATGGCTGTCGCAGATATGAAAAGTATCGCAAATAAACCCAAGAGATTAAGTTATGCTGAAGCGGCAGGTTTACCCCTTGTGGGTGTCGCTGCCTGGAGAGTCCTTACCGAAGATATGAGTTTATCAAAAGATCAGAAGATCGTAATTCATGGCGGTGCAGGAGGTATAGGATCAATCGCAATTCAGCTTGCCAAGAGCTTAGGAGCGTACGTAGCAACGACAGTAAGTGCAAGTGACAAGCCTTTTGTACAAAAACTGGGAGCAGATACCGTAATAGAGTACAAGACTCAAACCTTTGAAGACTTGCTTCAAAATTATGATGCAGTTTTCGATACTGTAGGGGGTGACACTTACAGAAGATCTTTCAAAGTTTTGAAGAAAGGCGGCGTAATTGTTTCTATGTTAGAGCAACCTGATTCGAAGCTAATGAATCAATACGATGTCAAAGCCATATTTCAATTCACACAACCTGATAAGGAACATTTAACTAAAGTGGCGGAATGGGTGGATCAAAATAATATAAAGGTAAATGTAGAGAAGGAGTTTTCGTTGGATGAGGCTAGTGATGCGCTAGATTACCAAAAGAATGAACATCCTAGAGGCAAAGTGATCTTGGCTATGTAACACAAATTAAAGAATTACCTGAAACTTGCCACAGGAAGCATTTGCTAGTTTACAGAATTAAAATGACCTCAAATATGAATTTTTAGTACGTCCATACTCATGTCAGACTTAAATACTACAAGCATGAATAAACTTCCTTGAGATTTTGTAACGAGTCTCCAGTATCCTTATTTGTTTTCACAGTTATGACAATAGGTATCTCTTTACTTGGAATTGGGGCAAATCATGATAATGCAAACATTAAAGGTAACGATTTGATTCAAAAAATTGAATCCCTTCATATATACTTCAGATTAACCTGGACGCAAGAGTCTCTCCGTGATACCTGTAAAAATTGCTCGACTCTACGCTATTTTTAGCTTGACAAAATCTGTTTCAACATATGAGAAGCTTGTTCAATGGCCCCTCGCGGTGCAGGATCATTTGTAATTGCATTCAGCATTACAAAGTCGTGAATAGTACCGTGATACCTAACGGCGGTCACTGCGACACCTGCCTGTAAAAGTTTCAGTGCATACGCTTCTCCTTCGTCACAGAGTACATCATTCTCGCCATTAATGATTAGTCCCGGTGGTAATCCACTCAGTTGCTCTATTGATGCTTGGAGTGGAGAAACCGTTGGTTCCTTTCGATTAGTTTCCCTTGAAGTATAGTTATCCCAGAACCATTTCATGCCCTCGCGCGTAAGCCAGTACGCTTCTTCAAATTTCCTGTAAGATGGCGTATCAAAGTTCGCGTCAGTAACTGGGTAGAAGAGTACTTGAAATCTGATCGACGGCCCTCCACGCTCCTTGGCTAACAAGGTGAGAGCAGCAGTTAGATTACCTCCTACACTATCGCCAACTACGGCCAAACGGGAAGAATCTACATTGATAGATTGGCCGTTTCGAGCAACCCAATTTGTTGCAGCATAAGCCTGTTCTAGGGCAGTCGGATATTTTGCCTCGGGTGATAGAGTATAGTTAACAAACACGACAACTACATTTGCCTTAATGGCTATCTCTCTTACCAATCTCTCGTGAGTATCAAACCCACCGAGAACCCATCCGCCTCCATGGGTGAATATTACAACTGGTAAAGGTTCAGTACTACTATTTCGTGGGCGAACTATCGTGATAGATACATCTTTGGAATTAGGTCCCCCAGGTACGGTACGATTCTCTACATCCGCAGGAAGTTTTTCGACCGGAAAACTAGCCTGAAGCCCGGATAAAACTCCACGAGCCTGTTCAGGCGTTAGTGTATAAATTGGTGGTCCAGGATTTTGCTGTAGACTCTCCAAAAATGCTCGAGTATGTTGCTCTACTCCCTTAAAACTAGAGGTGTTCATATTACTATATGCTTCCTGAACAGTATAAGTGTTATCTGCCTAAACCTGAGCCCATAAATTTCACAAATTCCCGCCTTGAAAAATTGTTCTTTTTTCAAACGGTCTTGACAACGGAACAATCCAAGTCTTGAACATTCCCAAAGAGAAACTGGAAGTACTTATCTACTTGATCTGAAGTTACAGAGAAATTTTATTACTAATGATTGATATGTCAGAGTAATGAGTAATACAACTGGTCGATTGAGTAATTTGACTGAAACACTCACATCAAATCTC
>Ga0207662_10000311_pt1 | contig 22341 bp, 41 predicted proteins | sample KBSS33LmetaG_FD_184338 | JGI IMG/M metagenome (GOLD analysis project Ga0207662, IMG submission 184338) | Switchgrass rhizosphere microbial communities from Kellogg Biological Station, Michigan, USA - KBS S3-3L metaG (SPAdes) (version 2) | ecosystem: Host-associated > Plants > Roots >... | reverse complement strand
CGTGGAAGGTCGAGGAAGTGTGGCGTGATGATCCCGAACACTTTCACTGGATGCAGTCCCAAGCGGACAACGAAGGTAAGTGGTATCAGAGGCGCGCCGTGATTCTGGGTGGATGGCTCATCTCCACGACGTTCAAGCGGCCAGATAGAGCTACCGGAAGTATGGAGACGGGCCGAGGCCGTGAGTGGTTCGTGCCCGTCGGTAGCACCATGAGCGGCGTCGTGAAGACGGCGTTCGCGGCCTGCAAGATGATCCTCGAGCACGAGCTCATGGAGAGCTTCAAGTTCGATCGTCAGCGTCCCTTCGATCCTCACAACACGGTCCAGGAGCTGGTCAGCCTCCAGTATCGGAAGGACAAGTAGCGTGGACATCTCGAAGTGGGAGACGGCCCTTGAGGAGCTCAACGCGGCTCTGGAGCTAGCGGAGACCAGGTTGGCTAAGACCTATCGCTCGAGGGCCGACATTCAAGTCGATGAGGGCTTCATCATCTCCTACATGAAGAGCGGGAATCGGTGGGGGATCTACCTGGAGAATGGGAACAAGACCATGCGAGCTGGCTCCGTAGAGCAACGGGTACAGATCGCGTTCTTTCTCGTGGAGCTCGAGAAGGAGCTCATCTCAGGTTGGCAGGAGTCCTTCAACAAGGTGCAGATGGCGATCAAGGCTGCGAGGGAGTTCGCGGAGAGGAGGGAGGATGGACCAAAAGCAGTTTGAAGACTTCTCTTACGTCGTCGAGATCCTGAAGAACGTGAAGGAGGACCAGCATAGGATCACCAAGTTCCTTCGCCTCGCCACGCTCGTGAAGCCCCATGATCTGCTGGTGGGGAACTTGGGCGCGGCCGCGTACGAGCTCGGCATCGCCATCATGTGCGACAGGAAGATGTCGTTCACGGACTTCAACCACCCCTTCCACGGGGAGTTGTTCCGCATGTTGATGATGACGCTGAATCAGGGAGATCCGCTTCTCGAGAACATCTGCACGGAGAACGGGGACGCTATAGTGCCCAGAGATACGGCATAAGAGTAGAGAAGGAGAATCCGCATGGGGTTCATCATCGGAGACGCGAAGGCGTGCGGCCAGTGCGGCCGAGTCACGCATCCTGACGGATACCCGGTGACCTGGACCTGTGTTGTCTGCCGCAAGCTCGTCTGCCGGTTCTGTTGCCTGACCGGCGTGGACGGGGCGATCCTCTTGGATACTCTCTGCTCGAAGGACTGCAGAATCGTTCTGCGGGCAGAGAGAGCTCTCCTCGACGATCCGACGGTGGACTGGGACTAGGGACGGGTCTTGTGTTTCCCTGAAGGTGGACGGCTGGGTGCCGCGGGGAGGACAGGATGCTCTCCAGATCCCGTAGAGACGGAACCAGAAGCAACGACGTCGGTGATTGCGCCGATACGTGCGATGGCCGTCCCGAACTCTTGCCGGGTGTCCTCCAAACGCTGCTGATAGGCGTGGCGGGCACCCTTTTCCCTCAGGAGGTCACGCTCCTGGCGCTCGAGACGATCGATCATGTCCGCTTTGATCGAATCGAGGCGCTGGTCGAACGACGCCTTCACCTCAGCGATCTTCTCGAGCATTCGCTTCTCGAGAGCTCGGAGATCAGTTGGTGACGCGTCGGTCAGTTGATTCGACGAGCGGCCCATGTTCCGCAGGAACTTGGCTGCTACCTGCGTGAGCAACCCGGCTGCGTAGATGTTGGCGGAGAGCAGTAAGTCGTGAAGCTGCGGGCTGCCCATACACGAACAGAACCACGATGGTGGTCATTTTGGCAAGGAGGAGGGTCAAGACGTGGATGCATCAAGTGTTGCGGGAACACCGGGTGCAGTACTGACGCAGCAAGACCTTGATGAAGAATGGGGGGAAGTAGATCAGTCGAAAGAACAGACGATGATCTTCTACTACTACCCGGCGTCACTGAAGATGACGGCGGTGATTGAAGAGAGGAAGGGATTCACCGATGGCGCGAGATTGCTTTGTCTATTGGGATGCTACGGAGAGCGTGCCCAAGAAGGAGGACCTCCACCTAGCTCTGTCCGAGTACACGAACGGACTAGCGGAGAACATCGTGTGGATCGAGGGGTCGGGGAGGTTCATCGTCTCCCTACCCGGGTTCTTCGAACGGCATGACGTAGCCGAGCGTCGATGGTTCGAGGTCCACATCGGGGATAACAACATCGACGTCATCACGCGCGAGATGGATGCGGTCACCAATGCGATCGCGTTCGGCTTCGCGCAGCAGGTCTCATACAAGTGGAAGGGAAGGCTGGAATATGGATAGAGAGAAGGTGAAGCGTCTCCTTCAGCTCGTGGAGACGGTGGTGCCGTACGTCACGGCCTCCATTGATCCCAAGGGAGGTAACGCCTTTGAAGGAGATCAGGCTGGATGGGTCCTAGTGCACGAAGGTCGCGCAGGTTCCTCCGTGCAGCAGTTGAATGAACTGCGTCGGTTGGCGAAAGATCTGACCGAGTGCGCCGGCAAGCACGAGTGGACTCCAATCTGCCCAGAGGATGGAGAGCCTCCCCTTGCGACGTGGTTCTGGTGCATCCGCTGCGGGTGCTTGAAGCTAGGTGATGAGGAACACGATCCCACCTTCAGTCCTGGCCCACATCAGAAGAAGGTCATCGTTCAGGACAAGTAGGAGAAGTAGATGGCCTCGAAGAAAGATCAGACGACGAAGAGAATGCACGAGATCCAGGGCTTCACTGCGATCAGCAATAGGCATGCAGCCTACGAAAGAGAGCTCGAAGCCCTGGCCATGGACGTCGAGAACTATCTCGAGGTCTTGGTCGACAAGCCCACGAGTGAAGCCGTCTCCTTCGTCGTCGCCAGACTGAAGGAGCGGCTCGAGAAGGTTTACAAGGCGTCCAAGGTCTGAGGAGAACGTCATGAGCGAACGGCACATCGGATTCAACGTGGCGAGACTTCGTCGTGAGCCCGAGGAGAAGAAGATCTCGGACGCATGGAAGAAGCAGAACGAGGTCTCGCATCTCCTCGACTACCTCCTACAACCCAACCCGGAGAAGCAGGGTCATCCCGTCGAGTGCAGCGATCGAGATACGAAGGTGGCGGCCACGGTCATCCAGTGGCTCGGCTCTCCCGTCGGCCAGAGCTTCCTCGAGGAGCTCGGATACAAGAAGGGCGAGAGCGTCCAGAAGAAGATCTACATCTGGTTCGTGGCCTCAGAGGGCATTGCTTCAGTGATGGTGGTCGCTGAAAATGTAGACCAAGCAAGAAGCATGGTCATGGAAGAGGCGAGACGACAACGGAAGGTTGTTCTGATGCGTCGTATGATCAGGGATGCTCCTGAAGTGATGGACTTCAGCGATGTCCTCTTCCTCTGATGATGAGATCGTGGCCGATGTAGAGGCGGCCATACTTTATGGCGGATGGAGGGTTGGGGCTAGGGTCCGTGTACGTATGAACGGAAGTACTAGAAGAGGACACGTCGGAACGTTCGTAGAGATGCATCCACCTGGTGATCCGAACCCGATCTTTCATAGGGTGCGCTTTGCTGATGGGGCAGAGGAGTGGATCTCCGATCAAGACCTGGAGCCGGTGAAATGAGTGAAAAGGACGTACGCTGGTCGAAGGGCGCAGCGCTTGCTGCAGGCGCCCTTGCCGTAGCCGCTGGGGAAGTTCTCCATGCGAACGACGATGGAATCAGGAACCTCCGTCGAGCTCTCCAGAACTACGATCGAGAAATCATGGCTCTGCGCCGTGATGACGACATCGTTCAGGACGTCGAGCGGAAGCTCACCGTCGAGAAGAGTTGCAACAACTGCGACTTCCTCGGAGCAGATCCCGATGGCACGTACTGCGGCCATCCCAAGGTTCTGGCTGATCACTTTACGGGACTCAACACATCCTCTAGGGCCCTGAGCCAATACTGCTTGCGACCGGAGTGGCCGCTATGGGAGCTGAGAAAACCACGCTAACGGACGATCAGATCGTCCTGAAGATAGAGAACGCGCTCTCTGACTTCCAAGATGGGATGCGCGTCTACGTTCAGGATGCACAGCGCTCCTGGGTGAATGGAAAGGGAACGATCGTAAGCCACACCCGCAACATGGATGGCTACGTCACTTTCCGTGTGAGGTTGGACCAGGGAGCTCCAGGGTGGTTCTTGCCCGAGGAGATGAGGATCATCGATGAGTGATCTTCACCGGAGGATCGATGAGAACGATGCACATGATGGCGATCTTGGACCTCATCTTCCTGACGAAGGGAGACGTAGAGATCACCCCGGAGGTCCTCGCCGAAGGCGAAGACCTTTTCCTAGCACGCCGAAAGAAGCAACTCGACGATCTCACCGTTCAAGACGTCGAGAGGAAGATGATCAATCGTGTTCCTCCGACGCGGTGGTCGGACGGAACGAGGGTCATCACCATCTATCCAGATCCAAACAGTGACTTCACCGCTGAAGCGAAGGCAGAGCAACGCTGGGGATGCGCGGGGAACATCGTCAGGCACTCCGACTCGCACGGCCTCTGTTACGCCGTTCGATTGGATCACCATCCCGGCGAGTCCTGGTACCTGCCCACGGAGCTTCGGCTGGAGACGCCCATGATCAACAACGGGTTTTCCACGTGAAAAAGAAGAAGATCAGCCTAGCGGTAGCCGTTCGAGAGATCGCGGCGGCGTGGAAAGAGGAGTACGTCGAGTCGGGCTCTGGGGCCAGTCTCTCTCGGTTGGTCCAGAACATCCTCGAGGAGAACGTCACGGCGATCGTCCTCTCGGTCCTAGGGATCAAGAAGGACTACGGGAATCGCGTGGAGCTACTCAAGTCTCCGGATGGCAAAGCCAGCATCATCGAGATCATCCGAGATCGACAGCAGGAGGCTCTCATCCACAAAATTCAACAGTCTCCCTTCTTCAACGACCTGACGAACTTCAGGGTTGGGCCGAAGGAGATGGAGTACCTCAAGAACGAGTTCAAGGACACGTTCATGGACAAGCTCCACGAGAAGGTTCGAGAGAAGGCGACCGAGTTCGCAGAGCAGATCGCAGCTTCTGAGCTGCGGGACATTTGGGTTGATGAGGATGTCGTTAGGTTCGTGGAGGACAAACTAAAGGAGGATGACGGATGAAGACGATGGTGACTGTGATTGCGTCTCTGATGATGGTGGTGCTCTCCGGCTGCTCTCCCAACGAGATGACGTTGCAGCCCACCGTTATCATCGATGCGGACTTCGGCCCGAGGGGTACGCAGGAGGTCATCGATGGCCTCGATGCGTGGAGCTCTGTGGTCCCGGACGTGAAGCCGCGCTTCGTGATCTGGCCACACATCTCGGCGATGGTGAAGTCGAGCGGGAAGTCTCTGCCTCCGAACACGGTCTTCGTGATCGCGGTCAGAGGCAACACCGTGAGTGGATGCCCCGCTGGCGGGGCTCTTGGGGGATCTCTCGGGCGTAATCGACGTACCAAGAACGGCAGCAGCGTCTTCTGCGTCGACATCGGACCTCCTGGAACCCCAGAGGCAGACCCCGACGATCACAGCCATAGGCAGGTCGCATCTCACGAGTTTGGGCATGCCCTCGGTATCCCTGATGCTCGATCTCTCCCGAAGAGGCTCATGTACTGGCTGAGCGACGACAACCAGCTCCCGTTGCCGTCGTGCGATGACGGGCGTGCGGTTGCCGATCACTGGGGCGTGGACGTCGCCGAGGACTGCAAATGGAACCCAACATCCCCCTGACGAGACACTTCGTGACGGCTTGCTTTCATCAGGGGTATGAGGAGGTTGTCATCGAGGATGCGGGCCAGCACGTCTACGCCTGGCCCCCTTCTCGTATCCGAGAACCTGACGCCTGGCCCCTGGTCTGGGGCATCCTTGAGCAGTTCGTTCCGGACAAGCAGGGCTGCGGGAACGGGGGTAACGTAGACAATCCTGGCTGGTCTCGTGGAGATCATGCCCAGAACTGCAGCAAGGTCACGACCCTCTACCCCGGGGTCTACCTGAAGTCTGTGGGCTTTCCGTCCCCGGACGAGCTCGAGGCCACCTTCATCCGATGGAAGGAGAACAAGCTGGTCTGGTCCATGGAGGCCGCGATGGGGAGACGGGACATCCCCGTCCAGAACTTTCCGATCGTATGTCCTCACGGAACGAGAGAGAATTGTTTCGAGGGCTGCTTTCTTAGCTGGGGGCTGATGAGCCGTGAGGTCGAGAAGAAGATGAAGCGCCCAACCTCTCGAGGTCGACGATGAGTGTGGAACGAATCGACTGTCTGGCGTGCAACGGCATGATGAAGTCGCATGGAGGCTGCCAGGAGTGCGGGGGTACTGGCTCTCTCTGGGTACCTCCCTCCGTTGCACATCGCCTCAAGGAGCTCGAGGAAATGATCCGGGACAAGAAGATCATCCTCGAGGTCGAGCGGAAGATGGGCAGCGCTCATCAGGTTGGGCAGCGGGTCCGCACGACGAAGGACTCGGGCGGATTGACGGCCTCGGAGATGAGGGAGTTCAACGAGCGCCGTTGGGGTGTACCTGGGAAGGTCCTCGAGGAGCGGGAGATCCAGGGAGTCTACATCTATCGGGTTCGTCACGATCCAGCTCCGGAGATGCCCATCTACGGTTGGTACACCGTGTCCGAGTTGGAAGGAATCGAGAGATGAAAGATCTCCAGGCCGCGACCATGGCGAATAACCAAGATCCGACGGCACCTATCAAGAAGCTCTCTCATTCCCAGCTCAAGATCCTCCACAACCTGGCCATGCGAAGAAGGCCGGACGCTCACATCTTCGGAGCTGCGCAGGCCGGCGCCTTCGGGCAGACCATTCGATCTGTCGAGAAGCTCAAACTTGTGGAGAAGGGGGAATCGGTGGACCAGTACGGGAGCTACATCTGGGGTGGCCGGCTGACGTTGCGAGGAGTTCGGGTCCATCGGCTTCAGTGCTGCCTGTCCGGTCTCAAAGAGGACGACATCGTCGTCAGGTCGATGGAGGATGCGATGGAAGGAGTGCCGAGCGTTGACGGAAAGATCCCTTTCTGACGACGAGCTCGTGGAGGAGATGGAGGAGGCCCTTCTGGAGCCTCCTCCGCTCACCATCGGAGTTGTCGATAGCTTCCAAACGCGGACGGCGGATATCCCTGTCGATATCTACGAGCTCCCGGCTCGGCCCCGTCGCACCCCCACCATCCACTTCCTGCCGTACGTGCGTCCATTCGGGGATAAGAAGCCCGAAGGAGAAAACACGTGAAGTGTTCGAGGTGCAAGAGGCGCGGTCTTCCTGAACGAGGAAAGAAGAAGTTCTGCCCTCCGTGCGTGGAGCATCTCATCGTGCATAAGGTCGAGGCCATGTTGATGGTGCCGGACTCCATCAAGAGGCGTGGGAAGTCGGAGATCCAGCAGTTCATCAACCGCATGCTCAAGGACCTGAGGAAGAACAGCGTCGAGTACACGCCGGGAGAGCCGCATGTCGTTTCAGAACCGATTGAGGACGACCCTCAGCAGCATGATCAACAAGCTGCAGACGCCGGGTGACCAGTACGCGGTGAAGATCAGCGCAGCGACGGAAGAGGACCTTGACCAGTACAAGATCTTCTACGTAGCTCCTGATCGAAAGAGGGTGAGGACACGCGTACGCGCCGGTGCCGTAGCCTTCACCAAGCTCTCGGATGCAGAGAGGGAGGCAGCCAGGATCGTGGTTGGGAAGAAGGGATGCCTTCCTCTTCCCATCCTCACCCTCTGGGCTCCGAAGGAGTCCTTCTTTTGGGTGAACCCCGATCGAACGAAGGTGATGCTCCGCATCAACCTCGTGGGCTGGTCGGAGATGACCATTCAGGAGCGCGTCGAGTACTACAACGCGCTCGAGATGGAGAAAGCGTTCCAGAAAGAAGAGGAGAAGCCCTACTACAACATTCTCGGGTCTGTGTCTGGGAGGATCTCCTCATCCTCACCGAACCTCCAGCACATCAACGATCTGAGGAACTCGCTTCCACCGGGGCCGCAAAGAAACGCGGTGAAGAACCTGGCGTTCGGTCTTACCTACGGAATGCCTCTTCCGAAGATGCTCACGGCTCTGAAGAAGTAGTCATGAGCATCATCGAGGATTCGATTCTTGCTCCGTTTACCGACTACATCTTGAAGAGGGCGGCGGAGAGGGGACTTTCTCTCGAGGTCCTCAAGAAGTGTCTTCAGGATGCACGGCAGGACATGGAGGATGATCACTTCGTGAAGGTCATGGAGACCGCCCTCGAGGGATCTGCGCAACCGTCTCCGATGTTCGAGGTCTCCGACCTAGTCGCTATCTTCGAACTGTCCGATCCACGTAACCCACCTGCGATTGGAGAAAGAGTTGGGTTCAGTCACCTGAATGGGCTCGTGCGGGTGAAGGATGGAGGAAAATCCTGCGGTGTTTTGATCTCCATTGAACCTGGCGGTCGAACTGCGCAAGTGATGCTCGACAAGGATAGGCGATGATGAAGATCTCTCCAGAGCTCGCGGAGAAGATCTTAGATCAACTCATCGTCGACAGTATGGAGCGAGCTCTCCTTCGGCCGCCATCGCGGGAGCTTGTCCTGTGCTCCTTCCCAGTACAGGGAGGAGAAGAACAGTACCGGACCACGGAAGCCGTGGTGGTCGAGGATGGTGTGGTCCGCAAGATCCGACCTGGCGAGAAGCAGACGGGCTGGGTTTTCAACATGAAGGAAGATGGATCGGAGATCACGATCTTGATGCCACTTCCGGAAGGAGAACGTCTCGATGAGTGACGTGCGAATCTACGTCGTTGCCCCTCTCTCGCTCGTCACCAAGAACTACGTGAGGACGGGCGGTCACATGGTTGTTCGAACCCTGCGGGAGGTTCGAGAGTCTCTCCGCCGGTTCCCCTCATCGTCAAAGATCATCTGGTCTGTCGTCTCAGAGCAGGTGCTCTTCTCTGACAGCCGAGGATCTTGCATCAGCGCGGACGTGGCCTCCTGGAGAGACCTTCAGGAGGAAGATCTGCACGTGTTCATGATCGAGGAGAAGATGGAAGGGCCGCGGGCGCGCGAGCTCTCTCTTCAACCCTTGCACCCCATGGGGAGACGTTGATGGGCCAAGTAGTAGACATGACGCGTCGGCTTCTGAAGTCCTACTCAGAGAGCGAGGCTCTCGCACGAAGGGAGAGGTACAAGATTCAGTGGAGGATCACGGGGAAGCTCCGCGATGCGATAAAGCGCGGAGTCTACACGGAGGACAGGCTGGGGATCATAGCGATCCTCGAGCTTCTCTCGATGGGTTACGACGTCGAGTACGTCGAGATCAACCTGGTGTACTCGATGAAGAAGAACATCACGCTCTTCTTCAAGGCATCGGTGAAGGGCACGAACTCGGGGAAGGTGCTCGGGTTCCAACAGATGCTGCCCACTCTGTAATGGTCACCTGCAGAACCTGTCGAAAGTCCATCACGCAGGAGAGATGGAAAGTCCATCGTCGATGCGAAGACTGCGTGATGGTTGAGTCGGTAGAGGATGCCATAAGGGGCATTCACATCCCACGGACGATGACCACGATCGCTCTCCCGTTTCCGGATTCCGAGTTCATGGTGGAAGTAGATCGCAAGGCAGATCTACGTCCTGGGGACTCCGTGCAGATTGATCGATGGATCTTCTACGTGCTGAGGATCGCTCTCAGCGGTGCCGGCACGTACAACTTGATGCTCTCCTCTTCACATCAGATTCCCCTCATCATCCCTGCTGGGGTGTCCGTGATCAGCCTGAGGAGGAGGTGACCACGTGATTCATCAGGACCTACTGTTCCGTGCGATGCCTTTTGATACAGATCCGTTCTTCGTTCTGCCCGCGGGCTCCGTGGTCCATCTCAGCCTGTCCTACTGCTTCATGTGCTTGATGCGTCGGCGCGTGAACAACTACTTGATCTTCTTCAGCGAGGATGATCGTGGCATCACGGTGGGACCGAGAGATGTGGTCGTCCGCACGAGCTCTCCAATTCGAAAGTGGCAACCTGTTCCCAAGGTCCCTTTGAAAGAGCTCCTTGATCGGTCCGTCGTTCGCCAGATGGAGCTCGAGATCCAGGCTCCGGAGCATGGAACCAAGACGGCGAAGAGGAGACAGAGGTACCGCAAGTCGCTGAAGAAGATGGAGGAGCTCGTGGATAAGCTGCCGGAGAATGACGATGCGGTATCAAAACGTCGCTTTCGCATTGTTTAGAATGGTGGGTGGCAGGGAGGTAACTGCCTGCGCCAACCACGTCATCTTCTTCTCCCTGTCCGAGTGTTTGATCAGCCTTCTCTCAAGAGGTCTGGTCAGGGACACCATCTACATGAATCGCACGCCCATGGTGCTGGGCCGAGACTTCCACGTCCCTCAGCAGAAGGGTTGGATCGGGAGCCTCCTTCGAGAGATCCCCAGATGGAAGCCCGTGTCCATGGAGGACATCACGCAGGTCGCGGAGGGGCTCCGTGTGGAGCACATGGAGCTCCTGCTCAACGACGAGTTCAAGAATGACAGGCGGGTTTCACGCACCAGCCGGACAGGAAACAGGGAAACTCATCCAGGGGCTCGAGAGAAGCACTGGACCAGGATCATTCAGTCTCTGGGCACGTACGAGAAACACATCCAGTCCTTCTATCCAACGCGTCGAGAGCTGGCCATAGATGAGGCCAGGTAGTCGTGTCGGAAGCGAGGGATAAGAAGGATGACGACGAGATCGTTCAGGAGATGGAGGAGTCCATGCGTGGGATTCCTCCAGGCTTCATGAAGAAGCTTCGGAAGCATCTCGACGATGTGCTTGGGAAGGTGGACACGCGCACTGACGACGAGATCGTGGAAGATCTCGAGCGGGCCATGCTCGAGCCACCGAAGAGTCCCATGCGAGAGATGTTCGAGATGCTCGACAAAGCTCCGTTGAGGGAGTCGGTGATGCTCATGAACCCGCAGGACTTCGAGGACATCAAGAAGTGGGGACAAGAAGATGACGCAGGAAGAAGCTCTGGCAATCCTCTGGGCCAACAAGGACTGGAAGAACAAGAAGGAGGACCGATTCGTCTACGCGACGACAACGAAGGAGATCTATGTCCTCACGGTCGGAGGAGATCATCCGACCTACCCGAAGAAGGAGAGGACGATTCCTGCGGAGACGACGGTACTGGTGACGATGTTCAGCCGGTTCGGGGACGTGGGGATCAGGGATGATCGTCTTACGCCTCCTTCGAACGGCTACTACGTTCGGGTGATGCCTGAAGAGTTGAAGGACTGGAGGGACAACCCATGATGATTCACTTCGAGACGGACAGTGAGGATGGCAGCGTTGCTCTCGAATCCTTAGACATGCCGTGTGTTCCCCGAGAGGGGGAGACTGTAACTCTCCGCGGCGCCCTCTATGGCGGGATGCGTCGGTACACGAACGGCGAGGGGTACACAATCTTCAAGGTCCGCACGGTCGACTACGACATCGACATCTCTGATGGGAAGGCGGACACCACCATCACCGTTCACTTGAAGCTCCACTTCCAGGATGAGCAGAGGAGCTCGTTCAGACCCCGTTGCGTGTGCGAGGTGAAGAATCGGGAGATCGACGAGAGAGAACCAACCCAGTGCGGAAATTGCCGAGGTCTCGCATGGTGGACAACGACGAAGGCCTGATCCAGCTCGATCGCATCTACCTCGTGACGGAAGATCTCACGCATCCTGAGCGATACGTTGCGAAGGCGGGGTCTGTCGTGTTTCGAGAATTCACACGGGCTTGGGACCATCTTCTTTGCCCGATGTGGGCCGATCGAACGATCCTCACGATGCATACGGCGCTCCGGAATCTGAGTCAGTTCCGGAACAGTGCCGATAGCGAGTACACGTACTCTTTACGCCTCGATCTCGATGGATGGAGGAGGCTCGAACCAGAAGACCTGACACTGCTCTCTATGGAGAGCACGTTCAACGGGGAGATGTTTCCGGGTCGGGCTCTGAGTAATGAGTACAGCTGGATCAATTCGATGGCTAAAAAGTTGGTGCAGGTGAGGGGTTCGACTCTCGGCGCCAAGAGTAAGGAGCTCGACTCGAACGAGCTTCGTACCATCTTCGAGATACTTCCGGAGCCACTCCATCGGTACTTGTCCGTCTTCATCACGAACCTGATGAATGCTCGTGAGATGACCGAGGCGAAGTGCACGGCTTATCAGAACGAGATCTCTAAGTTGAAGAGGGAATCTGAGAAGAACCCCCTGGACAGGATTCGGGAGTTACAGGGTGTGGTTCCTAGTCCTTCTACTGGAATATCTAGTCCCGAAGAACTCATGCAAAGGCTCACGAAGAAGATCGGGAGGATCACATGATCAACATGGTGGCGCGTCTGCGGGGAGATCTGTACGACGCGAAGTTCTGCCTCGAGAACGAAGCAGATCCAAGGGCCCGTGCGGAGAAGGCCGAGGAGCTCCTCAAGGTCCTTGATGACACGAAGTTGGTGGGTGGACGCATCTGCGTCTCCTCTGCGGTCTTCTGCATCAACAGGGGAGATGTCTTTCTCATCCACCACAAGCTGCTCAACACGTGGCTGCCGGTTGGTGGAGAGCAGGAGGGCTACGAGACGCCGCTTCAGACAGCGATTCGCGAGCTGGAAGAAGAGACGGGGATCAAGGACGCCTTCTTCCCGGACATTCCTGGAAACCTCCGTGGCTGCCCGGCGGGGTACATCGGGTACGAGGAACATGATGCTGGAATCAAGGGCCGGCACATGAACCACAACTTCGTCGCTATCGTGCCCACGCGGGACATCGTCTCTGATGATTCCTACGACGACGCGAGATGGTTTGCTCCGCAGGAGGTCTTCCAGCTCGATGCTCCGGACAGCGTAAAGGGATGCGTCGGGAAGATCTTCGTGTGGATGTCTTCAGGGCAGATAAAACCTGCTCATTGAGCTTCTTCCGATGAGCTTGATACAATTCAGCTCACGATGACGATCGATGGAACCGCCAAGCTCCCTCCGGATCAAACCTCGGAGCTCACTCAATCCGCTCCAGGCCCCCTTGTTGTCGTCCAGACCGTCTTGCTCCAGGGTCCGGCTGGTCCAGTCGGACCTGCGGGCCCGCAGGGGTTTCAAGGACCTCAGGGCATCAAGGGAGACCAGGGAACTCAGGGCCCACAAGGAGATCCTGGCGTCCAGGGGATCCAGGGCACGCAGGGAATTCAGGGGATTCAAGGCATCCAGGGAGTCCAAGGACTTCAGGGCCCCGCAGGAGATGCCGGAGGCGAGGCCTTCTCTGCGACGACCGCTGACTTCATCACGCCGGCGGTGAACTCGAATGTCACGATCCTCGTCATCGACTCGGGGTGGATGACGGTCGGACAGAACGTCTACGTCCAGAACGGGGGCTACTACCGGGTTCAGACCACCGGTCCCGGAGCCTTCAGCGGGATGAACCTCGGTGGTCCGGACAACCAGTCTCCGGGACAGAACGTCGCCTTCCCCGCGCAGGTGAGCCCTGCAGGAAGTCGAGGACCGCAAGGACTGGCCGGGCCGTCTGGCTCGGTAGGTCCTCAGGGACCGCAGGGCGTGCCTGGAATCCTGCCGCAGACGGAGGTGCTCGATCTCATCTCCACAACAGCGACGGGCTCCTCGGCTCCGGCGCCGACGGACTCCATCACGCTGACCGTAGATCCCGTTGCGGGTCCATTCGGCGCGGGGACTGGCTTCTTCATCCTCGTCGGCATGTCGATCAAGATCAAGCCGACGATTCAGATGGCAGGTGGCGGCGTCGAGCTCTCGGCGACCGTCACCGCGTTCTCTGGAACGTCCCTTACTTTTACCGTCGATTCGATCGACGATACGACATACGGCGTGGACATCGTGGTGGGCGAGGGCGTGCACTACCTCCCCCCGAATCAGCCGGCGGTCGGCGACAACATCACGTTCCATGTGTACGACGCGAGCTGGATGGCGCAGTCGATGGAACTGCACATCACCAACGCCGGTTGGTACTCGGTGTCGGGGGTGACGGCTCCGTCCCTTCTTCCAGGCGCGTGGGAGGTCTTGTGCGAGCTCGACAAGTTCCAGCTCGGCACGGGCAATCCGCTCCCTGCTGGGAATCTCGTGAAGGAGGTGGGTCCTCAGGGGGCTGAAGGACCGACCGGGCCGATCGGCGCGGGCTCGTTCACGAACAACACGGCGGACTTCACGGTTCCTGCAGTGAACTCTTCGGTCTCCGTCGAGGTGGTCTCAACGTCGGGGTTCGTGCAGGACCAGTACATCTTCGTTGGGTACCTGAGCTCTCACGGCACCTTCACTCTCGTCAGTATCGATGACGCAACGCACCTGACGCTGCGGTTCCTAGGGGTGAACGGGGACACCTTCACACCGAGCGATGTGATCGCGGCTCCGAATGGCAAGATCGGGGTTGGAGGGGCGCCGGGATCAACGGGCCCGCAGGGTGATCCCGGTCCCACCGGAGGCGATGGCCCGCCAGGAGACCCAGGAACGTCCTCGCTCCAGAGCACGGCCCTCACGGCAGGAACAACGACGTGGGCCGCTCCCGCAGGCCTTCTCGGAGGCGTGGTCTACATCTATGCGTCCGGTGGTGGTGGAGGTGGCGCCGGCGGAACCGCGGATGCGGACACCGGAGAGAGCCCGTCCGCCGGAGGAGGTGGTGGTGGCGGAGGGCCTGCGGCCTTCATCGCGTATCCGGCAACGGCGGGGCACACCTACGATCTCGTCGTCGGAACGGGCGGAGGCGGAGGATCTCACGGCGTCCTGGGATTCTCGACCCCGACAGCGGGCGTCGATGGAGAGAACACCGTCTTCAACAGCACGGCCGCCGAGTCCGCGCAGCCCGCCATTTTCCCTGGAGGTGGCGGCGGGAGTCCCGGAAAGGTTTCCTCGGGAGCGGTCTCCGTCATCGGTGCTGGCGGTCGTCAGCGGACCACGGATGGGAATGCTCCGACCCTCCAGCAGACGTACGCCACTATCTTCGGGGATACGGACGCGGGCCGCGAGATGCTGAACTACATCACGACGGTGATGTCCGGAAGTCGAACCTCGTCCAACGTTCCCTGCATGGGCGGAGCGGGTGGAACGGAGAGCGCCTTCTCGACCGGAATCGCGGGGGCCAGCGGCGCCTACTGCCCAGGTTCTCCGGCGGCTCCGGGAGCTGGGGGCGCGGCGGCACATGGCGGAGGTGGTGGCGGTGCCTCGATTGGCGGTGGTGGCAATGGTGGGATTGCCGGCACGATCGGAGACAACGGTGTCGCCTACGGCGGCGGGGGTGGTGGAGGCGGAGGCGGAACGAGCGGCGGCAACGGTGGGGATGGTGGCAACGGCGCCGACGGGATCATGTTCTTGTACTGGTTCGAGTAGCTAAAGAAAAAAGGCGGGTCCCCCGGATGGGATCCGCCTTCCTTCTCACGACACGCCGGAGCGGATCGTTAGGCCTTTTTCGAGGCCTTCTTCGCCGCGCCCTTTTTCGCGGGCGCCTTCTTGGCGACCTTCGGCGCGCCGGCCTTCGGGCTCTTCGTCTTGCGGGACGTCGCACCCTTCTTCGCCGTCTTGTTCTTTTTCGCGTAGGGGCCGGAGCCCGGGATTCCTCGAGGCATGTTCTGTTCTCCTTGTTGCTTGATCACGAAGGGGGAAGCCACACCATGTGACTCCCCACCGTCGCGTTTGATTCGTCGTTACGCTTTGCCACCGCGTGAAGCGGCGCCGTTGTCCTTGAGCGTCTCCTGGACCTTGGAGAGAGCGAACTGGCCGCTGACGCTCTCGAAGGCCTTGATGGAGACATCGCGGGCCTGATCGCGGGCGGTGTCGAGCTGCTTCTGGAGGCTGATGACCTGCTCGGCGAGCTTGGTGTTAGCCGCCTCCTTCGAAGCGTTCTCCTGCGCGGCGATCGCGAGCTGGGTCTGGAGGTCCTTCGTCGCCAGCGTGTGCTGGAACTCGAGGTCCTTCTTGAGGGCGCTCGTAGCGATCTTGACCGCCTTGTCGACCTCCTTCGAGATCTCAGCGTCGATGCCGGCCACGCGTGCCTTGAGGTCCGAGAACTCCTTCTCCTGCGCTGCGATCTGCCCGATGCGGACGGTGAGGTCCTTCTCGGCCATGTTGATCTTCTCGTTCAGCTCACGCTCCCGGAGCAGCTTGGTCTGGGCGAAGACATCATCCTCTCGCGCCCGCTCCTGCTGCTTGCTGTACGAGTAGGACTCGTTCTCCCGTCGGCGTGCGTCACTGAGATCTGCATCTCGCTGTTTGACTTGTTTCGTGTGAGCGGCCTGTTCTTCGGCCCATCCTGCTCGGAGCTCGTTGATCTCTTTCTCGAGCTCCTTCTTCTTCTCTTCGTGTTCTTCGATGAGAATCTTGATGCTTGCGCCGGCAATGTCCAGCCCATAAAGACGTTCGAGCTCCGCGGACTCGAGTTTGACTGCCTCCTCGAGGGTCTCGAGCTCTGTCGCCTTCCCGATGCACTTCTCGGTGAGGCTCGAGAGAGTTCGATTGATCTCGAGGCCGAACGAGGCGCTCTTCTGCGCGATGTCGTCGACTGAGAGGATTGAGGCCGCCGCGCGGACCTTCTTGGCTTGTTCGGCGGCGAGAGCGGTGGCTTGGGGATCGAGAGTTTCGGTCTCTTGTTCCTGGAGCTCTCTAAAGGACTCGGCGACGTCGGAACGGGTGCGGGATGTGCGGGGCTTGCGTGAGCGAGTTGCCATGTGATCTCTCCGTAGTGTCGTGCGCGCCACAGTGGCGCGGTGGGGCGCCGAGAGTTGCACTCGGATCCATCCTGATTCACCCCCAAAGCGCGAGAACAGTACGAGTCGTTGATCTCGTACGTCAAGCGTCCACAATCGTTATCCCGATCTCGTTTTCATCTTTGCTCTCCAGATCCGGGATAAGAATTTCGGGACCAGAACGCGCCGTAGGAGGATGCGATGGGAGAGGACCGACGCAAGAAGCAGCGGCTCAAGAAACTCCAGAAGCAGTATCGAAAGGCTGAATCCGAGAAGAACCGGGTCCAGCGCCAGATGATCGCCGAGGACAAGAAGATCGATGAGCTGACCAAGGAGCTGGATGCCTCCCTCGAGGGCTGGGAGGAACATCCGGAGGTCGGAGGGCTCGTCTCGGAACTCACCTCCTCAAACATCCAGAAGTACATTCGGGATTCGGCTGCCGTTCAGAAGGTGGTCGCCGAATACTTCGAGACGAATCGACCATTCGGTCCTGACGGCAAGATCCCTCCCGAGAGGAAGATCAAGATCTTGCGGGAGCTGCCCCGCGCCCTCGAGGAGGCCTTTCGGAGTCTTGGGGCGGACCTGTGGAGCAACGTGAAGAACACGCTCATCGCCAGCAAGAAGGTGGAGGGGGAGATCGATGAAGAGGCTCTGATGCGTGCCGCGTCCGTCGTCATCGCGCGTGAAGCGATCAAGGACGAGACGTCCAAGAGAATCCTGGCCCTTCACCCGAATGCGACTGTGGAGATCGCCAAGGAGGGGATCGAGAGGTTTTTGAAGGCGCACTATGAGGGCCTGAGCGGACCCGCTCTCGAGGCGAAGGAGTACATCGACTCCCTCAGTCCGAAGCTCCGGAAGGACATCAAGGACGGCATAGAGAAGCATCCGTCCAAGAACGGCTTCAAGGAGCTGGAGATCGACGTCCGCCGGCAGTACCTCATGAAGTACCCAGGGCCCGTGGAGGTTCACGATCGAACGAAGGCCTTCGAGAGGATGTTCGAGATAGTGGATCGGACGATGGAGCTCGCGAACATGCTCGAGGACGACCGCCCCGATCATGAGGCGGAGCTCAAGAGGAAGGCGCGGCAGGCCATCGTGTTCTTCACGACCGAGAAGATCTTCCTCAAGGGGTACGAGGCCGCTGTCGAGAAGCTCGACGAGGAGCCTGAGCCCACCAAGGAAGAGTGGCATCTCCCCAACACGAACCTCTGGAGTGATCAGGAGCTCACGGGCCTGGGGAAGAACATCTGGGAGAGGTCTTACAAGTTGGGACTGGACGACAATGAGGCGGCACGCGTTAGTCGACAGGCCACTGCAGTGTGGGCGGAGGCGGCCAGAGAGAACGATGTTCTGGTCAACGACTCCCGCATGCACATCGTCGAGACCATCGGCCTGTTTGCTGGAAAGTGGGCGGTTCATGCTTTCCAGCGCATCACTACGACGCACACGTACGCGGCGGCACTCATGTGCTCGGATGCCGACAGGGATGTCTTGGAGGACATCGAGGTTCAATGGCACGCGTTCATGGTCATCGTGCCGAATGGGCTTCTCTCCTTCGTCGATGAGGAGACGAAGATCGAGAACGAGTACAACCGGATCTTGGTTGCCTCTTTCGACGGGGCAGCCACGATCATTCTCCTCAATCAGCACGGGGCCAAGTCCTCGCATCGGATCATCGTGCAGATGTCCGATTCCATTGCGAGGGTTCTGGACGTCGAGAACGTGCAGCTAGTCCACGCCACGAACACGGGATCTTCCCTCGAGGCGAACAAGGTCAAGGTTCAGAGGATCACCATCTTGGCCAAGAGGATGGTCGCCGGTCTTCTTCTGGCCCTTCAACACCAGGACAACTTCAAGTCGAAGACGCACCCCGCTCGGGAGGGGAAGAATCCACGTGAGCATAAGGAGCCGGCGCATCGTGTGGTGTTCGTGGGCAAGCCCCTCAAGGTCGACTGCCGACCGAGCATCGGGGACTACATCCGCAATGGCTCTCCGAAGAGGAAGGGCGCTCCTCCCGCGGTGCAGTTCATCGTTCGAGGCCACTACAAGCGGCAAGTGATCGGTGTCGGGCGGGCAGGTCGCAAGGTCATATGGGTGGAGCCTTACTGGAAGGGTCCTGAGGAAGCCCCGATCCTCACACGCCCGAAGAAGGTCTCATGAACGGAGGACACATGAACTGGTGGTTTGCAAGTAGCGGAGAGAAGAAGATCTGGGTCAACGTTGATCGATGGTTCAATGCCAGAGCCTTCATTCGATCTAAGTTGGGAGAGCAGGTCGATGCTACCAAGAGCGCGGCCCCCTCGAAGGCAGACTACGAGAGTGGCAGCGTGTTCGTGGGAAAGTGGAGCAGACACGACGCGGCCCCCAACAGTAATCTCTCGTTCTTCCAAGCGTCGCCTCCTGTCGAAGTGCCTGTAGAGGTGAAGGAGACGAAGAAAGGGACCAAGAAAAAATGAAGCTCTACATCGCTTCCTCGTGGAGGAACCCTCTCTACGAAGAGGTCGTGAGGAAGACTCGGGAGATGGGGTTCGAGGTCTATGACTTCAAGCAGGCGGAGACTGCCTTCGCCTGGGAGGATGTATTCGACACGCCGTTCTGGCGGGAGCTGCCCACGGAGGAGCAGTTCCGAGGGTTGAAGAGCAGACAGGCGCAAATGGCCTACTCGGCGGACATGAAGGCCCTCAAGGAGGCCGACATGTTGTTCTTGCTCTTGTCCGCGGGCAGGAGTGCTCACTGGGAGGGTGGCGTCGCGCACGCTATGGGAAAGCCCATCGTGATCTACGCATCGCCGGATGAGAAGATCGAGCTCGAGCTCGTGTACCTCGAGCACGCTCCGACGACGTATCTCAACGATGCGTACACGCTTCTGGAAGACTTCCGAGAGTTGTTCGACGAGGAGAATGCACGTGCCGAAAATTCACAAAGCCTTTGATAGGGCGTTCATCGGGTTCCGAGCGAAGCTGGTCGATGTAGCCGGGGCCGGCATCGAATACACCGATCCCATGCCGTCGAGGGCGGAGGCAAGGAACATCCTTGGGTATGAAGGAGCTCCACGACCGGAAGGCTCGAAGATCGTAGTCGTGAAGGTCTTCGGTCCAATCATCAAGAAGCCAGATCTGAGGAAGGCTCTCGAGGATCTCCTCGATGGCTACAAGCATTGGGGGGCGATCAAGAGCGAGACCGGATTGTCCGACGAACGCTGCAAGGAGATCTGGCAGCTTGCGGGGAGATCTCTATGAACACGGTGAAGATTCTCCAGGTCCTCACGAAGTACGAGGCTCTTCTGAGTGCACGACAGGAACCGGTGAGGATCGACAACGTGCCTTCGGATATCCAGCACCATCGGGACAAGCGCTTGGACCACATCCTCTGGATGTGCATCCAGGCGAAGACCTTCCTCTCAGATCCGAACATCCCGGAGGAGAAGGTCGTCAGTAGGAAGGAGAAGGCCTTCCGCTGGCTTGGCTTCATCCAGTGCGGCCTCTGGATGTGCGACGTGCTCACCATCGACCAGATGAAGGACGACAACAAGCCGGACGACGAAGTCTTTGAGAAGGGTAGGATCTGATGGCACGCGGAAGAACGATCACGTTGAAGGGTGCCGCCGCCGGCGCCTACATCATGGCGATGTCGGGTAAGAAGGCGGAAACGGACGAGGACAAGTACATGCGCCTCGCGACGTTCATCCACATGAACATGGCCTCGAAGCAGGAGCAAAAAGCCGTTCTGATCCTCAAGTCCCTGAAGGAGAATGGGCTCGACTCGACGGTCTCCCTCCTCTCCAGATAGCGCTCGGTTCTTGGTACGCTCGAGTCATGGCGATTATTCGAGCGGATGGATCGGTCAACCCAGTCACGCCCCCTCCGCCGGTGACCACGCCGGCGGTACAGGTGGTGGTTCAGCAAGTCCCTGTGCAGGGGCCACAAGGACCTCCAGGCCTGCAGGGACCACCCGGTGGTACGGTCATCCCTGCGGCTCAGAGCCAGGTGGTCTGGCGCATCAATGAGTCGACGGGGAACAACGCGAATGACGGTCTGACGCCGGAAACGGCGATTCATGACATGGACGAACTCGTTCGACGTGTCGGGACGAAGTGGAAGCTCGACACGACCGTCGACATCTACTTGGACTCCGACATCACGGAGAACATCCCGGTGTCGGCGTCTCTCGGGAAGAACGGTCGCATCATCTTCCATGGGAAGAACACGGTCACTCGCACGGGAACTCTCACGGGGTTCACGAACGAGGACCTGAGCACGGAGGCCACTCTTCTCACCGACACCGGGAAGACTTGGGTGGCTGGGACCAAGGTGCGAACCACGTCGGGATCTCACCCCGGAGCGTGGTGCTGGGTGGCGAAGGACAAGACGTCTGGCGTTGCTCGGGTCAGCAGGCCGGGAACGTTGGACTACCTCACCGACCCCCTCAACATGAACCCGGTGACGCTGTCCGCTGGGGATACGTATAACGTCGAGACGCAGTGCGTGGTGTCCTCCGTGACATTCGACGTGGATGGATCGGCGGCTCTCTCGCAGAACCTCTCGCAGGTCATCTTCCTCGACTGCGATTTCCTCCGGATATCGGCCGCCTTCCTTCCGGTGACCTTCATCGGGTGCAAGTTCCGCTTTGCGCAGATCGGCCGAGTGGGAACCACGAACTGCTGCTTCACGACCGCCCTCATCGCGGTCGCGAGCACGGGTTCCGACTCTGGACTCTTCCTGAACATCTTTCTCTTCATTCTGTATGAGGGTCAGTGGTTCTTCAACAACCACCCGATCTTCCAGAACGCCAAGCCGGTGTCGAAGCCAGCAGGTCTTCTATTCTTCGAGGACTACGTCGGATTCTTCGACATCGCGAATCCACTCTCGATTCCCTATGGATCGAAGGTGTACTTGAAGCACGGGATCTTTGGACAGGGCATCACTGGAACGGCGATCGAGGTACAGCCTGGCGGGCAGCTTCGCTGGACTGGTACTACTTTCACGCTCACCGGACAGAGCTTCGATGTGAGCTTGGGAGGACGCACGCAGTTGTATCGCATAGATCCCGTCACGGGGATCTCGGACGGGACTCCGCAAGATCTATCTTTCGCGAACCTCCTCACCGCCTTCGGGAGCGGGGGCTTCGGCGGTAGTGCTCACGACTTGTACAGCAACGCAGCGTTCTTGCAGGTACCAGACAGCGCCTTCTGATCTGGGCTCAGCGAGCGGTTAGGCCTCCGGCGCTGAGCGTCGGGGGCCTTTTCATTTGGAGGTTCCAATGCCGGTTCGGCAGATGAGTGAAACGGTCGTCGAAGACCTGGCTCATCTCTATGGAATTGAGGTGAGATGGGTTGACGATGTTCCTCGCCGACGTAGCGGTCCTGCTTCGCAGGGATGCGATCCCAAAAGGCGGCTGCTCTACTTCCTCAAGAAGGACACGATCTTCAACTCGGAGATCGAGCACTACTTCCACGAGCTCGTTCACGTGGTCGTGCAGCCTCCGTGGAGAAGGTGGTCGATCAGCGATACGCCGGAGGAATTCATCCTCTTCCAGTTCGAGCGCGCCCTGGCTCGGGCCACGCTCGAGGAGTGGGCCTTCGAGCGGGTCGTGGACTGGCAGTGCAACACGTATACGCGGATCCTTCAGTCTCATCTCGACAGCGACCCCCGGTACGACAAACGAGGGTTCTGGCGGCTCGGGTTCAAGATGTGCCGCGTTCTAG
>Ga0207662_10000306_pt1 | contig 22584 bp, 17 predicted proteins | sample KBSS33LmetaG_FD_184338 | JGI IMG/M metagenome (GOLD analysis project Ga0207662, IMG submission 184338) | Switchgrass rhizosphere microbial communities from Kellogg Biological Station, Michigan, USA - KBS S3-3L metaG (SPAdes) (version 2) | ecosystem: Host-associated > Plants > Roots >... | reverse complement strand
TCGAGCGCGTCCAGTCCGGACGCGCCGACATAGCGGAGCGACTCGAGCGCCTCGTCCACCAGCAGAAGCGCGTCTCGGAGCTGCCCTCGCGGCCCCGAGCCGCGTTCCCGGAGTTCGGAATCGAGGAGTTCGCGGAGGGGCAGGAGCTCGTCGTGCCCGCGGAGGAGCTGGAGCCGGCGGGGGACGAACCGCCACCGGGCGAGCCGCGACCAGCCGAGCCGCCGGTGATGGACCTTCCGGAGAGCGCGCCCCTCGAGCTCGAGCCGGAGCCCGTGCTCCCGGAGCCCACGCCCCCGGAACCCACGCTCCCGGAAGTCTCGACGGAAGCAATGCCGGATGTCGCGGTTGCCGAGGTCGCGCCGGAAGTCGCGCCGGAAGTCGCGCCGGAGGTGGCACCGGAGTTGACGCCGGAGACAGAGCCGCCGGAGCCAGCCGAAGTCCTCGCGGATGTCGAGCCATCGGCAGCGCCAGTTTCGGACCCGATCCAGACGGCGCCCGTCGCCGACGCGCCGCCCCCTGCGCCGGACACGCCTCCGCTGGCGGCCACGGAGGCGGAGCCGGCGGGACAGGCCGGCGTCGGGGGCCGGATCCGACGTGCGCTCTGGCGGTTCCTCGCTTCCCTGCCCGGCGCAGAGGAGGGCGCCGCTCCCGTTCTCGCGGCCGCCGATACGCCCCCGCCGGTGCCAGACCCCGCGGCCGTTCCCGTCGACCCGATCGCAGAAGCCGCGGCCCCCGTGCCGGAGTCTCCCGCCGCTTCGCCCGAGTTGGCGGCGCCGGGAGATGCGCCGTCCCCGCCGCCCGCCATGTTTGAGCCGCCGCCCCCCGAGCCGCCGCCTGTCGAACTCGCGCCGGAGGCCGCGCCATCCGAGTCCGTTCCGCCATCCGAGCCGGCGCCGGAAGACCCCCTGTCGGAAGAAGCCTTCCGCGACCACCTGCTCGACATCGTCGAGGACGTGCTGCACCAGCCGCCCGCCCCTGCGCCCGCGTTCGAGATGGACCGGGCGCGCGTGCTCGACCTCGCGCGCCGCGCGGTCGCCTCCCGTTTGTTCAAGGACCTCTCCGACGAGGAGCTGCTCGCCATCGTCCGCGGCATGCGCCTCCACACGTATGAGCCAGGGGACATCGTCGTGACCGAAGGGGAGCCGGGGCAGAGCCTCTTCACCCTGACCACCGGGCACGTGAAGGTCTTCGTCCGCAACCCCGACCAGCGCAACTTCGAGGTCGCCACCCTGACCGAGGGCGATTTCTTCGGGGAGATCTCGAGCCTCTCCGGACGGCCGCGCAGCGCGACGGTCGTGGCCGCCAGCGCCTGCGAGCTCCTGGAGCTGGACCGTCCGACCCTCGACTCCATCGCGCGCACGCACGCACGCGTGCGTGACGTGCTGGAGGCCTCGTACATCGAGCGGGCGAGCAGCCCGGAGGTGGCGGCGGTGCGCGCCGTCCCCCTGCCCGACTCGGGCACGCGCCGGAAGGCCATCGAGGTGCTGGAGTCGCACTTCGGCGAGAGCCGCTGGGATCCGCGCATGCGCCTGCGCCTGGCCGACGTGCTGCTCAAGGCGGGCAAGGAGCAGGACGCCATTCCCATCCTGATCGGCCTGGCCGACGAGCTCGCCCGCGCCGGCTTCGCGGACAAGGCCGTCGCCATACTGAAGAAGATCGAGCAGGTCCAGCGCCGCAACGTGGAGGTGGTCAACCTCGCGCCCCTGCTGCGCGCCGATGCCGCGCCGCCCGCGCCCGAGGCACCGGCGGCCGCGAGCATTCCCGCGCCAGGAGGGCGGCCGCGTGCGGTGACGGACGACCGCTTCCACGGATGGCTCGTGGACCTCGTACGCGACAGCGTCGGCAAGCTGCAGCCAACGACCCACGATGGTGGCCGCGGGCTGCAGGCGCCCGCCGCGCCCGTTCCCGTGGATGCTCCCGTCCTGCGCGCCTACGGTCCGGGCTTGCTCGCGAACCCGCTGTTCGAGGACTTCAGCGATGAGGAGCTGCTCGCGTTCATCCAGGGCTTGAAGCTCCTCACCTTCGAGCCGGGAGACATCATCATCTCGGAAGGCGAGCCCGGCCAGAGCGTCTTCATCCTGACCACGGGCCGCGTGAAGGTGTTCGTGCGCGGCCCCGGCCACGCGAGCGTGGCCCTGGCCTTGCTGGGCGAGGGGTCCTTCTTCGGCGAGATCTCGACCCTCTCCGGCCGGCCCCGCACCGCCACCATCACCGCCGCCGGCGCCTGCGAGATCCTGGAGCTGGACCGGTCCTCGCTCGACGCGATCAGCGAGAGCCACCCGCGGGTGCGAAAGGTCCTGGAAGAGTTCTCCGCGGCCCGGTCCACGGACCCCGATGCGGCGCGGGCCCGTGGGGAGCGCGTCTCCGACTGACGATCGCCCGCTTTCACATCGTTTGTTGCAACCCTCCGCTCCGTTCGCTCGTCGTATAGCGAAATGATCCGGACGGGCCTGGGCCTGGCGTCCATGGTTTTGAACGCCGGTGTCGTGCTTGCGCTGGCCGCGCTGGCGCAGGCCGCGGACCCCTCACCCTCTCCGCCGCCGCCTCCGGATCTCCACATCGCGCGCACGCACGGCCCGATCACGATCGACGCGAGCCTCGACGACGCGGGATGGAAAGACGTGGCCCCCGTGGAGACGTGGTTCGAGACCAATCCCGGCGACAACGTGCCGCCTTCGGTGAAGAACCGCGGCTACGTCGCCTACGACGACCGTTACTTCTACGCCGCCTTCGATCTCGAGGACCCCGATCCGCGGCAGATGCGAGCGCCTCTCGTCGATCGCGACGGCTTCGGGGGAGACACGGACTATGCCGGCGTCATCCTCGACACGCGCCACGACGGCAAGACGGGGGTCGAGTTCCTCGTGAACCCGCGGGGCGTGCAGTTCGACGGCGTGCTCGACGACGTCAACGGCAGCGAGGACGTCTCGCCCGATTTCTTCTGGCAGGCGGCCGCGCGCGTGACGCCGAAGGGCTGGATCCTCGAGATGAGGATCCCGTTCTCGACGTTGCGCTATCCGAAGGCGGACCCCGTGACCTGGGGCGTCGTGCTCTACCGGAACTACCCGCGCCTGTATCGCACGCAGATCTTCACCATGCGCCTGCCGCGCGGCGGCAACTGCTTCGTCTGCCGCTTCAACACCATGACCGGCCTCGCGTCCCTGCCTTCGGGCGGGCACGTCGTGATCGCGCCCTACGTGAGCGCGAGCCAGACGGCGGCGCCGAGCGACGGGCTGGGCACGCCGCTCGTGGACGACGGGGTCGAGGGCCGCGCCGGCGGCGACCTCAAGTGGATTCCCAGCGCGAGCGCCGCCGTGGACGCCACCATCAACCCCGACTTCTCGCAGATCGAGTCCGACGTCGCGCAGATCGGGGCCAACGAGCGCTTCGCGCTCTTCTTCCCCGAGAAGCGGCCGTTCTTCCTCGAGGGGAGCGAGCTGCTGCTCTCGCCGATCCAGGCCGTCTACACGCGCACGATCACGTCGCCGCGCTGGGGACTGCGCGGGACGGGCAAGTGGGGCCGGACCGCGTACACGGGCCTCGTCGTCGAGGATCGGGGAGGGGGCAGCGTGATCCTCCCCGGCCCGAACGGATCGGATCTCGCCGACCAGGAATTCCGTTCGCTCGTCGGAGTGGCGCGCCTGCGCCGCGACATCGGCCGGTCCGTCGTGAGCCTGCTGGCCACGGACCGCGAGATCCGTGGCGGCGGCTACAACCGCGTCCTGGGCCCCGATTTCCAATGGCGTCCCACGGGCCGCGACACCATCACCGGGCAGGCGCTCTACAGCAAGACGGAGACGCCGGACCGCCCCGACCTCGCGGACGAATGGAACGGCCAGCGGCTCAGCGGCCACGGCATCGATCTCTGGTACAGCCACCAGACGCGGACTCTCGACTGGTTCGCCGAAGGCAAGGATTTCTCGGACGGGTTCCGGACCTACAACGGGTTCGTGCCCCAGGTCGGCTACCGCTCGGGCTACGCGGAGGCGGGCCGCACCTTCCGGCCGGAGGGATTCCTGCGCCGCATCCGCACCTTCGCCATCGCGGAGGGGCAGGAAGACCGCGAAGGCGCCCTCATCAACCGCGAGTACTCGTTCGGCGCGGGCATGGACGGCCGCTTCAATTCCTTCATGCGCTTCCGTTACGGATTCTCGCGCGTGCGCGCGGGCGAGGTGATCGTGCCGCGCCAGCGCCTGTACTACAACCTCAACGCGAGCCCCACGCGCTGGCTCAACGACGTCTCCCTGCAGGGGTACGTCGGAGAGGACGCGGACTTCGACAACGCGCGCCCGGGCACGGGGGCGGACGTGCGCCTCTCCGGCACCGTGCGCCCGACGGACCACATCGAGCTGCGCCTCGACACGAGCCGGCGCTGGCTCGACGTCGACCCGCCGGACCAGCCGGGCGGCCGCCTCTTCACGGCGCAGGTCGAGCGGGTGCGCGCGACCTACACCTTCACGTCACGAGTCTTCCTGCGCCTGATCGCCCAATACGTGGACACGCGGCGCGACCCGTCCCTGTACATCGAGGAGACCTCCGCCCGCGACGCGTCCTTCAGCGGCTCCGCCCTCTTCGCCTACAAGCTGAACTGGCAGACGGTGCTGTTCGTGGGCTACGGCGACAACCGCGCCCTCTCCGAAGCGGAGACCTTCGAGCGCGAGGACCGCCAGTTCTTCCTCAAGCTGTCCTACGCCTTCCAGCGCTGAGCGCCAGGCGCGGGGACTAGCGGCGGGCCCGTTTCTTCGCGGGCCGCGTCGGCCGCTTCTTGCTCGCCGTACTCCGTCTGGGCGCTTTCCGGCCCGCCGCTTTCTTCTTCGCCTTCAACACGACGGACTTCGGCCGCCCGTGGCGCGGCTGGTAGACGCCGAGGTGCCCGCCACCCGGCAGCCGCACCTGCGTGAGCAGGCCCCAGCCCTGGTTCTGCACGGGCCCGCAGGCGACGTTCGCCTTCTGCATGTCGGCGATGAACGCCTCCACGTCGTCGCACATCAGGTAGAACTCGTGGACGTCGTTCTTGTGCGAGGGATGGACGGCCACCTCGGCCGGGGGCAGGCCGAAGATCAGCCATCCATCGCCCACGTCCACGCTGGGGAGCCTCAGCACGTCGCGGAGAAAGGCACGGTCGGCTTCGGGGTTCCTGCTGTAGACGATCGAATGGGCTCCGACGATCACGGCGTCACCTCCTCACCAGCGACCGCACCGCTTGTTCCACGGCCGCCCAGGCGTTCGACGTGGGCGCGATGACGTCGAAGTGGCCGGCGCCCTCGACGACGACGAGATTCGCGGTGTCGTTCTTCGCGCGCGCGGCCGCGACGTAGGCTTCGGACAGGGCGACGGGGACGATCCGGTCCGCGCGGCCGTGCACGATTTCCTGCGGCACGCCCAGCGGGAGGAGGGCCAGCGGCGAGGCCGCGCCATAACGGGCCGGCTGCGCCGCCGGCGTTCCGCCCAGGAGCTCGGGCACCGCGTTGCCGCAGACGTGTTCGCCGGCCGCCCGAGCGAGGTCGGGGATCGGCGCCAGTCCGACTACGCCTCGTAGCGCGAGCGGATCCTTGCCGCGCAGCGGATCGGCCGCGGGCAGGCGCGCGCGGCCGGCGAGCCAGAGGGCCAGATGCCCGCCCGCGGAGTGGCCCACGGCCACGACGCGTTGGAGATCGAGACCGTGCGCGGGTGCGATCGCGCGGAGATGGTCCGCGCCACGGGCCACGTCCTCGAACGTGCCCGGCCAGCCACCGCCCTCGTCGCCGACGCGCCGGTATTCGAGGCACCAGGAGGCGACGCCCGCGAGGGCGAGCGCGGCGCACACGGGCCGGATGTGGGCCTCGCCGTATTCGGCGGACCAGCAACCGCCGTGGATCACGACGGCGACGGGGTGCGGCCCGGGCCCGGGCGGGACCCACAGCTCGCCGAACTGCGTCGGCGCCGAGCCGTAGGCGATGCGCGCATTGGCGGGCGTCGCCGGCAGTGCGAGCACCTCCTGGAACGACACGCCCTGGCGCTCGGCGGCCGCGGCGCCGCCGGCACCGGCGGCGGCGAACACGAGGGTCCACGCGGCGCATCTCATGGTGGCGGCTCCGAAGCGGGGCCAGTGTACAACGCCGCTCGGTATAGGCTTTGCCGCGAATGTTCGACCCCGGGCGTTTCCTCGTGCAGCTGGTCGTGATCGTCGCTGCCTCGCGCGCGGTGGGCTGGATCGCCGCCCGCTTCGGCCAGCCTCGCGTCGTCGGAGAGATCACGGCCGGCATCCTCCTGGGACCGTCCCTGCTGGGATTCCTCGCTCCCCGGCTCTCCGCCTGGCTCTTTCCCTCCGCCACCTTTCCCGTGCTCCTCGCCGTCAGCCATCTGGGCCTGCTCTTCTTCATGTTCCTGGTCGGCCTGCACCTCGACCTGGGAATGCTGCGCGCTTCCGGCCGCACCGCGCTCGTCACGAGCCCGGTCAGCATCGTGGTGCCGCTCGGCCTCGGCGTCGCCGTCGCGGCCCACGTCGGACCGCGATTCGCGCCCGAGGTCTCACCGCTCGCCTTCGCGCTCTTCCTGGGCCTGGCCCTCAGCGTCACCGCCTTCCCGGTGCTCGCGCGCATCCTGGAGGAGCAAGGGCTCACGCGGACGCGCATCGGTGTGGTGGCCATCGCCTGCGCCGCCGTCGATGACGTCAGCGCCTGGTGCCTGCTCGCGGGAGTGACCGCCTACGTGCGCGCGGCGACGGGGGGCGCCTCTTTCGTGCGCACGGTCATTCTGCTCGCGGCCTTCGCCGCCGCCGCACTCGCCCTCCTTCCGCCCGTCCTCAAGAAGCTGGTGAGCCGCTCGCCCGCCGCCTGCCTGCCCGTGGCCGCCGTGTGCCTCCTGACGTGTGGCGCGATGACGGAAGCCATCGGCGTGCATGCCCTGTTCGGCGCTTTCCTGGCCGGCATTGCCATGCCACGGCGCGACGATCTGCGTCAGGGACTGGAGGTCAGCCTGGAGCCGGTGACCTCGGTCGTCCTGCTGCCGCTCTTCTTCACCTCCACGGGCCTGCGGCTCGACGTCGGCTGGCTGCAGGGGGCCACGGCCTGGACCGCGTTCGGCTTGATCCTGCTCGCGGCCGTGGGCGGCAAGCTGGTGGGATCGATGCTGGCGGCGCGGGCGACGGGAATGGAGTGGCGCGAGGCCGCGGGACTCGGCGTGCTCCTCAACACGCGCGGGCTCGTCGAGCTGGTGATCCTGGGGGCGGGCCTCGAGCTGGGCGTCCTCACCCCGCCCGTCTACACCATGATGGTGCTCATGGCCCTCGTCACCACCGCCATGACGACGCCCGTCCTCCAGGCCCTCGGACTCGCGCGCCGCTGACCGTCCGGGATTCGGCGGCCCTTTCGTTCGCGCGCCCCGCGCCGTGACTAGGATGGGAAGAGGCCCCGTCGCGCAGGGGCCGACGTCAGGAAAGGAACGGAATCATGCCCAAGTACACCCTCCCCGATCTGGAATACGACTTCGGAGCCCTCGAGCCCCACATCTCGGGGCAGATCATGCAGCTCCACCACGACAAGCACCACGCCGCCTACGTCAAGAAGGCCAACGAGACCCTCGAGAAGCTCGACGAGGCGCGCGACAAGTCCGACTTCACGCGCATCGGCGGGCTCGAGAAGGCGCTCGCGTTCAACCTCTCCGGGCACGTCCTGCACTCGCTCTTCTGGCGGAACATGACTCCGAAGGGCGGAGGACGCCCGAAGGGCGAGCTGGCCAACGCCATCACGCGTGACTTCGGCAGCTTCGACGGCTTCCAGAAGCAGATCACCGAGGTGGCGGGGACGATCATGGGTTCCGGCTGGGGTGCGCTCGTCTACGAGCCCATGGCCGGACGGCTTCTGTGCTCGCAGATCTACGACCACCAGTCGAACCTCGCCCAGGCGGGCGTGCCCCTCCTCGTCATCGACGCCTGGGAGCATGCCTACTACCTGCAGTACAAGACCGAGAAGACGAAGTTCTTCGAGGCGGTCTGGAACCTGTGGAACTGGGACGACGTCGCCCAGCGCTACGACGCGGCCTGCCGGATGAATCTGCTCATTCCGCAGACCGTGGAGGTGGCGGCGAAGCGCTGAGGGCGCCCGTCTCCACCAGCGCGTCACGGACGGCTTCCGCCGCCGCGCGGTGTCCCCGTGCATTCAGGTGGCCGAGGCCGTCCGTGGCCAGATCCGCGAGGGCGAGGCCCCGCGCCCGATAGCTCTCCGCGAGGTCGACGGTGGGCACGCCCCGGGCGGCCAGGCGCGCGCGCAGCTCCGCGGCCGGCGCCGAGCCTTCGGCGAAGCTGTGCCGCGTGGGATGGACGGCCACGACGAGGCGCGCGCCCGCGCCGTGCGCGAGATCGTCCATGGACTCGATGAGACGAGCGGCCAGGTCCACCAGCGGCTCCGGCCGCGCCATGACCTCGTTGTAGCGCGTCTGCCAGTGGACGCTCTCGGCGCCTCCAGCCTGGGCGGCCAGGACGCGTCCGCCCCGGCCCGGCGAGACGAGGTTGAAGAGGACGGAGTGCTCGGAGAGCCAGAGCGCCGTCCGCGCCGCCGGGGCCAGGCGGAGATGTTCGGCGTGCCGCTCGAGCGCGCCACCCTGGAGGCGGAAGTACGGCTTCGGATGCACGCCGTCGTAGAGGAAGACGGGAAGCGCGTTGTCCGCGAGATCGTTGGCGAGACAGAAGTGAAGGAGGACCACCTGGGGCGCGGGCGCGAGGCCCTCGCGCTCGAGCTTGATCCGCTCCTGGTCGGTGCCGTAGCCGGGCACGCTCAGGTCCACGACGTCGAGGCCCGGCACGAGCGTGCGCAGCTGGGCCGCCATCGTGGCCTGGTCGTCCACGTCGAGGCCGAAGGCGACGGAGTCACCGAGCGAGACGAGCCGTACCCGCGCGTGGTCGGGCACCGCCCCCACTCGGCGGCCGTGCGCGTCGATGGTGATGTGCCCGGCGGGAATGGCCAGGGAGATGCCCGGCCGCAGCTCCCAGCCGTAGGTCTCCGAATACGTGTGAAGGCACGCCATGAGCTCGGAGGCCGCGGCGCTGGGACACGGCGTCGGCCGCCACCAGCGGAGCGCGCCCTCCACGACGACGGGCAGGGCGAGGGCGAACAGCGCGGCCGCTCCGGCCAGGAGCAGCTCGCGGCGCCCGGGTCCTCGGCGGGCCAGGCTCAGCCGCCGGACTCCGCCGCTTCCGCGTCGCGGCCCGGCGGCGTGGCGTCGTCGAGGTCGTCGAGATAGCCGGCCGGGAGCGCGACGGTCTGCGTGCCCGCCGTCTTGCCGCGCGCCACGCGCATCGCGTCCGGTGGGAAAGGCTGGGTGCGATCGACGCCGGCCAGGATCGATTCCAGCTCGTCCACCCGGGTCACGTGCATGAGGCGCTCGCGCAGGGGCGCGCCTCCGCGGAATCCCTTCGTGTACCAGGAGCTGTGCTTGCGGAAGGCGCGCATGGCGCCCTCCTCGCCCAGCCAGGCCGCGAGCAGGCGCGCGTGTTCGATCATCACGTCCACCACGCCACCGAAGTCGGGCGGGTTTTGGGGCGCGCGTCCGTCGAACACGTCGGCCAGGTCGCGGAAGAGCCAGGGCCGGCCCAGGCACCCGCGCCCGACGATCACGCCGTCGCAGCCGGTGGTCCGCATCATGCGCAGCGCGTCTTCCGCTTCCCAGATGTCGCCGTTGCCGAGGACGGGGATCGTGATCACCGCGCGCTTGAGCTCGGCCACCGCGTCCCAGCGCGCCTGCCCGTCGTAGAGCTGCGCGGCCGTGCGCGCGTGCAGCCCCACCGCGGCGCAGCCCTCGTCCTCCGCGATGCGGCCGGAGTCGAGGTACGTGTGGCGGCCCTCGTCGATGCCGATGCGGAACTTCAGGGTCACGGGCACCGCCCCGGCGCCGGCCACGGCCGCGCGCACGATCGCGCGCAGCAGGCGCGGCTTGACGGGGATGGCCGCCCCCCCGCCCTTGCTGGTGACCTTGCGGACGGGGCAGCCGAAGTTCATGTCGATGTGGTCGACGCGGCCTTCGCCGACGAGCACGCGCACCGCCTCCCCGACGTAGTGCGGATCGACGCCGTAGAGCTGGAGGCTGCGCGTCGTCTCCTCGGGCCCGAAGCTCGCCATCAGCACGGTCTTGCGGTTGCCTTCGACGAGGGCGCGAGCGGTGATCATCTCGCTCACATAGAGGCCCGCGCCATAACGGCGGCAGAGGGTCCGGAAGGGCGGGTTGGTCACGCCGGCCATGGGCGCGAGGACGACCGGCGGCCACACGCGCAGCGGCCCGATGCGCACGGCGGCGAACTCGCCGGGCCGGGCGGGAGGCACGTCGCGGTTGATGTCGCTGCGGTAGATGGCGTCCATGGTCACGAGCGGCCGAGCCCCCCATGTTAGCCTGGAAGGCAAAACATCATGAGCACCGACAACGCGCCGCGCAAGCGGCACTTCTCGATGATCCGCGACTTCCACCTCGCGGATTTCCTGACCCTGTCCAACGGCGCCTGCGGCACCGCGGCCATCTTCTTCTCGATGGACCACGTGCGCGCGGGGTCCATCGGCAAGGTCTACGCCGCCGGGGCCTTCATCGTGCTCGCCCTGTTCTTCGACGTGATGGACGGGCGCGTCGCACGCTGGCGGCACCAGGCCTCCGTGATGGGCCGCGAGCTGGACTCGCTGGCGGACGTGATCGCCTTCGGCGTCGCTCCCGCCTGCCTGGGCTTCGCGGTCGGGCTCACCGGCCTCCTCGACTGCCTGGTCCTCCTCTATTTCGTGGGCTGCGGGATCAGCCGGCTGGCCCGCTACAACATCACCGCGGAGAAGATGTCGGAGGAAGCGGGCAAGGTCACGTATTTCGAGGGCACGCCCATTCCCACCAGCGTGTTCCTGGTGCTGGCGATCATGGCGCTGGCCTGGCGCGGAGCGGTGGACAAGGCCGTTCCCGGCGGTACGGTCAGCCTCGCGGGCTGGGACCTCCACCCGCTGACGCTGCTCTATGCGCTGTCCGGGTCCTTGATGATCAGCAAGACGATACACATCCCGAAACCCTAGGGGGCGGGCGTGGGCTCGACGACTTCGCCGAACTGGCAGCCGCGGAACGCCTTGACCGTCGCGCAGAGCGTCCAATGGCCGGCGTTGGCGGCGAACAGGATCTTGTTGAACGGGACATCGTCTGCGAAGTCGGTGAGGCGGACGTGTTCGCCCTCCTGCTCGAAGGTCCAGTCGATCTGGGTGCCGATGAGCCCCTGCCTCACGTCGAGGTTGTCCTTCGTCTTGGGTGTGGCGGTGACGAAGCCCGTGCAGCCGAGGGGAAGCCTGTCCTCCGCGTTGCGGGGGACCGCGATCCCCTCCGGGCAGCGGATGCTGTAGAACGCGACGCGGATGTACGAAATCAACTGCGAGGCGTCGAGCGGGAACGACGGCGGCGTGCAGGTCTGGCGATAGCTGCCCTGCCCGCGCCGCACGTGGCCGGTGCCGAGCAGGATGTCGTAGTCCTCGCTGAAGTCGATCCCGTTGCGCACGGAGACGCTGACGGTGTCCGTTTCCGCGCAGAACCCGGCGGACTGCAGCGACGCCGTCACGCCCTGGTAATACTCCGCGGGCTTCAGCACCTTGTAGCCCCCGGTCCCGTTCTGGTCCGTCAGGACGAACCAGTCGGGATGCTGCTGGACGACGCGGTCGATCGCCGCGTCTACGTCGGGCAGCAGGGCGGCGTTCTTGCGGACGCAGAACGTGTCCGGGTCGCCCATGCCGTATTGGCACGCGGTGGCGGCGGGCGAGGCGGACGCGGATGCGGACGGTGCCGTCGTCGGGGTGGGCGAAGGTGCGGCGGCGCTGGGCGCCGAGCCCGCGGCCGGTGCGGAGGGACTGGATCCTCCACCGCACGACAACATGGTGGCCGCCATCGACACGAGCAGACCCGTCCGACCGCGACGCAGCATCATCCCGTCCCCTCCCGGCGGCCTCACGCCTTTACCCGAAGGCCGCGGCCACGACCAAACGCCTAGAATACCGTGCCCGGGGGCGGCGAGCAAGGCGGCTAGGGCAGGTCGTAGCCTTCGACGTTCTTCCCCAGCAGGTATTTGTCGAACCAGCCCACGATGTGCCGGAGCCGCTCCACGCGGTGCCAGGGCTTGCCGGAGCGGCTCAGCTCGTGGCTCTCCTCGGGGAAGCGCACCATCACCACCGGGCGCTTCAGGTACTTGAGGGCCCGGAAGAGCTGCTCGCCCCCCTCCGCGGGCGGCGTGCGCAGGTCGGCCTCCCCTTCGATCAGCATGAGGGGCGTCGTGATGTTCTTGACGAACGTGATGGGCGACCGCGCCGCGTAGTCCGCGGGGTCTTCCCACGGCGCGCCCTTGAACCAGGTGGGACGGAACAGCGAGAAGTCCGCCGTGTACCAGAAGCCCGCCCAGTCCGAGATCGAGCGCTGGGAGACGGCGGCCGCGAAGCGGCTCGTCTGCGTGATGATCCAGTTGGTCAGCACCCCGCCGCCGCTGCCCCCCGTCACTCCGAGCTGCTTCTCGTCCACGAGGCCCCGCTTGACGAGCACGTCGACGCCGGCGAGCAGGTCCTTGGCGTCGTCGCCCGGATAGCGGTGCTGGATGACGTTGCCGAAGTCCTGCCCGTAGGACGTGCTCCCGCGCGGGTTCGGATAGAGGACGACGTATCCCTTGGCTGCCATCCACTGGAACTCGTGGTCGAAGGTCGCGCCATAAGCGGCGTGCGGTCCGCCGTGGATGTTGAGGATCAGCGGATAACGCCGGCCCGGATCGAACCCGGGCGGCTTGAGGATCCAGGCCTGGATGCTCTTGCCGTCGAAGCTCGGGTACACGATCTCCTCCGGGGTGCCGATCTGCAGCTCGGAGAAGAGGGTCTCGTTGACGCGAGTCAGGCGTCGTGGCGCCGTCACCGCCGCCGCGTCCAGGACGTAGAGGTCGCCCATCTCGGTCGGGGTGGAGACGACGAGGACGAGCCGGCTCCCGTCCGGCGTCGCGTCGTAGGCGACGACCTCCTGGTCGCCGGTGGTGAGGGCTTCGATCTTCCCGCTGGCGGCATCGACCCGCTGCAGGTTCGCGCGCCCGTGATCGGCGGTGCGGACGAAGATCGACCTTCCGTCGCGGCTCCAGATCGGGCTCGCGGAGAGACTTCCGCGGGGCGCGCGCTGGTCACCCGTGAGGCCGCCCCCGACGTCGCCGTCGTATGCGCCGGTGAGGAGACGCGGGGCGGTCGCCGACCCCACGTCGTTCACGTACAGCTCCGGCTGGTCGTAGGAGCGGACGGGCTCGCCCCGGGGCGTGCCCTGGAATGCGAGACGCTTGCCGTCGGCGCTGAGCGCGAACTCGCTGATCGTCCCGTCGATGCTCGCGGCCACCGTCATCTCGCCCCCGCCAACCGGGATCGAGAAGATGTCGCTGTCGGGCGACTGGTAATACGGCTCCTTGACCCGGTTCGACACGAAGAGGAGCGTCCGGCCGTCCGGCGCGAACGCGGGTGAGGTCTCCTCGAACTCGCCCGAAGTGACCTGACGGGGCGTGGCCTTGTCGCCCGACTCCGGGACGTCGATCGTCCAGACGTGCGCGGGCCGGGTCGCATCCAGGAAGCCGCGGCCGTTGTTGCGATAGACGGCGCGGGTGACGACCCGCACGTCGCTCTCGCGCTCGTCGGCCTCGCCGCCCTTCTTTCCGGCGCGCTCGACGTCTTTCGGGTTCGCGGTGCTGGTGAAGGCCAGCACCCGGCCGTCCGGAGACCACGTGGGAGACGACGCGCCCTTGGGGACTTCGCTCAGGGCGCGCGCTTCGCCCCCGTCCATCGTCATCACGTAGAGCTGGGGCGGCTGGAGCTTGCCCGCCTTCTCCACCGCGCGCGTGAACGCGAGGCGCCGGCCATCGGGCGACCAGCGCGGCGAGAGGTCCTGGGGGCCGGAGGTCAGGGGCCGTGGCCCGCGTCCGCCCTCCGCGTCCACCGCCCAGATCGCCGTGTCGTACCCGTCCTTCTTCTCGTTCACGGTGACGCGCACGAACGCGATGCGCCGGCCGTCCGGCGAGATCTGCGGGTCGGCCACCCACGTGAACCGGAACATGTCGGTCTCGGTGATGGGCCGGCCCGCGGCGATGGCGGGCGTGGTGAGGGCGGCGAGCGCAGCCGCCAGCACGGACGCGGCGGTCCGGCGGCACAGCACGGCGGGAAGGGCGGCCATGGAACCTCCGATCGAGGGGGCGATTCTACGCATAATGGGACATGCCGGCCGTGATCGCGCTGCTGGGGCCCACGAACACCGGCAAGACCTACCACGCCGTCGAACGGCTGCGCGCGCACCGCACGGGCATGATCGGCTTTCCCCTGCGGCTCCTCGCGCGTGAGAACTACGACCGTCTCGTGCAGCTCCAGGGCGCGGAAGCGGTTGCCCTCGTCACGGGGGAGGAGCGGATCGTTCCCGCCGCCGCCCGCTACTTCGTGTGCACAGTGGAGGCGATGCCGCTCGACCGGCGGGTCGAGTTCCTGGCCGTGGACGAGATCCAGCTCGCCGCCGACCGCGAGCGCGGCCACGTCTTCACCGACCGCCTGCTGCGAGCGCGGGGCTTCGAGGAGACGATGTTCCTGGGCGCGGAGACGATCCAGCCGCTGCTGCGCCAGCTCGTGCCGGAAGCGGCGTTCATCACGCGCGAGCGGCTCTCCACCTTGACCTACGCCGGGCACAAGAAGCTGGACCGTTTGCCGCGGCGGAGCGCCATCGTCGTCTTTTCCCTGGCCGACCTCTACGAAGTCGCGGAGCGCGTGCGGCACGAAGCGGGCGGGGCGGCCGTGGTCTTCGGCGCCCTCTCACCGCGCACGCGTAACGCGCAGGTAGCGCTGTACCAGGCGGGCGAGGTGGACTACCTCGTCGCGACCGATGCCATCGGCATGGGCCTCAACCTCGACATCGACCACGTGGCCTTCACCGCTCTCGGCAAGTTCGACGGCCGCGGCCCGCGGCCGCTGCGCCCGGCCGAGGTCGCGCAGATCGCCGGCCGCGCCGGGCGCCACACGCGCGACGGGACGTTCGGACCGACCCTCGACCTCGGACCCTTCGACGACCGGCTGGTGGCGGCGGTGGAGGGACACCACTTCGAGGCGCTCGACCGCATCTTCTGGCGCAACCCCGACCTCGCCTTCACCTCGTCCGCCGCCCTGCTGGCGAGCCTGGAGCGGCGGCCTCCCGCGCCCGTGCTCGTGCGCATGCGCGAGGCGGACGACCATCGCGCGCTGGCCGCCCTCGGCGCGGACCCCGAGGTGCGGCGCCTCGCGGACACGCCGGAGACGGTGCGGCTGCTCTGGGATGTGGCCCAGGTGCCGGACTTCCGCAACGTGATGACGGAGGCCCACACGCGGCTCCTGGCCCAGGTCTTCCAGCACCTGCGCTCGCCCGCGGGCCGCCTGCCCGAGGACTGGGTGGCGGCACAGGTGGCCGCCCTCGACCGCACGGAAGGGGACGTGGAGACGCTGCTCGGGCGCATCGCGCACATCCGGACCTGGACCTACGTCTCGCATCGCAACGGATGGCTGGCCGATCCCGCGCACTGGCAGCAGCGCACGCGCGCGGTCGAGGACCGCCTCTCCGACACGTTGCACGAGCGGCTCACCGAGCAGTTCGTGGAGCGCGGCGCCGCCGTCGTGTCGCGCCTCTCGCCCGAGGGCGCGGTGGTGGAGGTCGCGGAGGACGGCGAGGTGCGCGTGCAGGGGCTCGCCGTGGGCCGTCTCCTCGGGTTGCGCTTCGAGCCGGATCCCGGCCTGGGCGAATCGCGCGGGCTGCGCGCCATCGCGAACCGCGCGCTCCGTGCCCACATGGGCGAGCGCGTGCGGACGCTGGCCGAGGAAGCGGACGGGATGTTCGTCCTGGGCGCGGAGGGACAGATCCTGTGGCGCGGCGCGCCCGTCGGGCGGCTGCTGGCCGGAGAGGGCCCGCTCACGCCGCGCTTCGACCCCCTGCCGTCGGACCTGCTCGATCCCGCCCTGCGCGAGCGCGTCCGCCGCCGACTCGCCGCGTGGGTGGAGGGCGAGCTGCGCGCGCGCCTGCCCGCGCTGGCCCCGGAGGACGCCGCGTCCGAGCTCTCCCCGCCCGCGCGCGGGCTCCTGTTCGCGTGGCGCGCGGGACTGGGCACCGTCGTCCGCCGCGAGGTCTCCTCCCAGCTCGCCGCCCTCACGCCCGCGGACCGCCGCGAGCTGTCGCGCCGCGGGATCAGCCTGGGCCGGCTCGCGATCTTCGCCCCGGCGCTGTTGCGCCCGGAAGCCGTGCGGCTGCGCGCCTTGCTGTGGTCCGTGCATCGCGCAGCGGGATCGGTTCCGCTGCTGGCGGGGGCGCCCTCCGTGCGCAGCGATCCTCGCGTTCCCGCGGCGTTCTACGTCGCCTGCGGCTACCTGCCCGCGGGGCCGCGCGCGATAAGGGCGGATCGCGCAGAGAGATTCGCGGCGGAAGCAAGACGCGGAAACCGCGAGGGAAGGCCGTTGGCGTTGCCGCAGCTCGCGAGCGTGGCGGGCTGCGCCGTGGAAGAAGTGGAACCCATCCTGGCGGCGCTTGGGTTCGTTCGGGATCGCGGCGGCGTATTTCGAGAGAGAGCTCGCCGCGCCACGGCCCGGAGGAACAGATGATTGTTCGTAGCTGGCTTGCCGACCTGACCCCAACCTCTATCTGCTAATCAGGCCGATCGATCTCCGTTTGACGTTGTCGTTCGTCGTTGTTGTCCGTTATTCGAACCTAATCCCCGCCGCCCGCGCCTGTGCGCGCGTCTCGTCCAGGTCCCGCTGCTTCTCGGACAGCTTGCGCTCGGCCTTCTCCAGGTCCTCGAGGCTGTCCGTCACGTCGCGCTGGGCCTTGTCGTGCGCATCGGCGTCGCTGGCCACGGCCAGGGCATGCGCGCGGCGAGCGTCGACCTCGGTCTGGGCGCGGCGGACCTTCGCCTGCGCTTCCTGGACGTCGTCTTCGGCGTCCCGTACGCGCTTCGTCCATTCGCGTAGCTTGTCCTGGCCGGCTTCGTTCGACGCGACGGGCACGAAGGCGGCATTGGCCGGAGGCATCGATGGAGCCGCCGCGGCCGCGGCGGGCATGGCCACGGCGGGCGCGCCCTGGCCGCCGCGCATGCGGACGAGATCGTCGTTCGTGAAGGCGGTCTTCCGCGTGGGCTCGCTCGGAGGCGCGATGGACGTCATGGATGCCGTGGACGTCATGCCCGGTTCGGCCGACGTGGCGACGGGGGCGCTCGTCGGGAGCGGGCCTCCCTGGATGGCGAGCGCGGCCATGCTCGGCGGAACGCCCTGGTTGTAGCCCACGATCGGCGGATAGCTCAGCGCGGGCGGTGTCCAGGTCGGCTGGGGCGCCGGCGCCTCGGGAACGGCCACCGTCGAAGCCTCGACGGAGTCGTTGAGCGCGGCGCCGCGGAACAGGCTGCGAACCCAGAGGCCCGAGGCCAGGGCGACGACGACGCCCGCCACCACGAGGGCACGCATTCCCCGGCTGGGAGCGGCGATGGGAACGACACGCGCCGGCTGCGAATGTCGGACGGGCGCGCCGGCGAGGACGGTGTGGCAGCGCGAGCAGCGCAGGTCCTGGACCTTGTGGCGCGTCCCGCACGACGGACAGGTTCGATAGTCTCCGGCTCGCCAGACTTCGGTTGGCATCGGCCCTCCCGAGGGTGTTTACCCCCTGTGCCGCGCGGAATATTGCAAGGCGCGGGCCAGGACCGGTGGCCGCCGTATGTGCTTGATCTGGAAGCGCCGCTAGTGCGGGATGACTCCGAGCGGGGCCCGCCGCTGGAACATTTGATAGAGGTGGTGGGCCTCGTGGTGCCCGAGGTACTCGACGCAGAAGTGCACGTCGTAGTCCGCGTACTCGGGGTGCTGGCCGGGCCGGTGCCAGTCCGCCGGGCGCAGCTCCTCGAGGCGCGCGATGAGGCGCTCGCGCCGGAAATGGAACGAGACCAGGGTGTCCGCCGTCGAGCGCTTGACCCGCTCGTCGAACGCGGCGTCCCCGTCGGGCTCGTAGGGAGGGAGCTTCGGGTTGTCCTGCTCCAGCATCGCGGTCACGCGGTCGTCGAACACCTCGTGGATGCGGTCCAGATGGCAGACCAGCTCCTTGACCGACCACTTGTCCGCGACCGTGCGGCGCGCCAGGTCCGACTCCGAGAGCCCCGCGACCATCCGCGTCACGTCCTCCGCGTTGCCCCGCAGCCGCTCGACGAGGCGCGCGTGCACCGCGTGCTTGTCGTGGGGTCTCCGCGCCACCCTCACGTCTTCCGCCATGGCCCTACCTCCAAGTCACCCCAGGCGAACAGCATAACTCCGCCGCGGGCCGCGGAGCGCGTGGGATCATCGGCCCATGGGCGAGGCGAGCTCTCCCCGGCCCGAGCCCTCCGAGTGGGTGCGGGAGGTGTTCCTCCGGCTCCTGGCGGCGGTGTACCTGATCGCCTTCATCTCGTTCTGGGTGCAGGCCGAAGGCCTCGTCGGCGTCCACGGAATCCTGCCCATCCAGGATCTCCTCGCGCTCGCGCGAGAGCGGCTCGGCCCGTCCCGCTACTGGGTTTTCCCGACCGTCTTCTGGCTGGGGGACGGCGACGCCGCGCTGCACGTCGTCTGCGCCGCCGGCACCGCGTTCGCCCTCCTCGCCGCGCTGGGCCGCGCCCGTCCCCTCGTGATGCTGGCTCTGTGGGGCCTCTACCTCTCGCTGACCGTCGCCGGCCAGGACTTCCTTTCGTTCCAGTGGGACGTGCTGCTCCTCGAGGCGGGACTGCTGGCCGTCTTCCTGGCTCCGCGCGGAGTGCTCCGCCGGCGCCCCGGCCTCCCACCCCTCCTGATCGTCTGGATGTACCGCTGGCTGCTGTTCCGCTTGATGTTCGGATCGGGCCTCGTGAAGCTGACGAGCGGGGATCCCACCTGGCGCGGCCTCACCGCCCTCGAATATCACTACGAAACGCAGCCCCTGCCGACCTGGGTGGGCTTCTACGCGCATCACCTGCCCGCGAGCGCGCACATGTTCGCGGTGGCCGCGATGTTCGTCATCGAGCTCGTGCTGCCGTGGCTCATCTGGCTCCCCGGACGCTGGCGCCGGGTGCCCCTCGCGGGGTTCGTGGGCTTGCAGCTCCTGATCGCCCTCACCGGCAACTACGCGTTCTTCAACCTCCTCACCGTCGCCCTCTGCGTGTTCCTCGCCGACTCGGGATTGTTGCCACCGCGTTGGCGCCCGGCCGCGGACGCCCCGTCCGCGACCGCCTTCGGGGACTGGCCGCGCGCCGTCCTGGCCCCATTCGTGGCCGTGCTGGTGCTCGTCTCCGCCATCCAGTTCTCGGAGGCCACGCTGCGTGCCTCGGTGCCCTGGCCTGGGCCAGCGGTCTGGCTGGCGCGCGCGGTGTCGCCGCTCCGCTCCGTCAACAGCTACGGCCTCTTCGCGGTGATGACCACGACGCGGCCCGAGATCGTCGTCGAGGGCAGCGAAGACGGTGAGAGCTGGGGGGCCTACGAGTTCCGCTACAAGCCCGGCGACCCGAAGCGCCGGCCGGCGTTCGTGGCTCCCCACCAGCCGCGGCTCGACTGGCAGATGTGGTTCGCCGCCCTGGGGACATGCGACGACAGCCCCTGGCTCCAGGGCCTGTTCCAGCGCATTCGGGAGGGCTCGCCCTCCGTCCTCGGCCTGCTCGACGTGAATCCGTTCCCGGACCACCCGCCCCGCTACGTGCGGGCCGTCCTCTACGACTACCGGTTCAGCGACTTGGCGACCCATCGTCGGACGGGGGAGTGGTGGCAGCGCCATCCCGAAGGGGAGTTCTGCGGGCCATGACCCGGCCCGGGAACGACCTAACCGCCGGCGCCGCCGAGCGTCTAACGGAGCGGATGGTGGGAGGCGAGGACGAGGCGCAGGCCGTCACCCGTGCGCGGGGCGGCGACACCGAGGCCTTTCGCTTCCTGGTGGAGAGGCACAGCCGCGGCGTCTTCCGGCTGGCCTTCCGCATGACGGGCAACGAGCACGACGCGGAGGATGTGGTGCAGGAAACCTTCTTGAAGGCCTATCGGAAGCTGTCCGCCTTCGAGGAGCGGGCGCAGTTCGGGAGCTGGGTCCACCGCATCGCCGCCAACTGCGCCTACGACCTCCTGCGCGCGCGCGTCCGGCACGACGATCGCCTCGACCGCACCGAAGGTCCGGACGGCGACCGCACGATGACGGTGCCGGCGGACGACCCCTCGCCGGAGCGGCTGGTCGCGGGAGGCGAAGTACGCCGCCGCCTGCGCGCGACCCTGGCCCGCATGAGCGCGCTGGAGCGGTCGGCCTTCACCCTGCGCCACGTGGAAGGCATGTCGATCGCGGAGATCTCGCGCGCCCTCGACCTCGATGCCAGCGCGGCCAAGCAGAGCGTCTTCCGCGCCGTGCGCAAGCTGCGCCAGGCCCTGGGCGAGCAGGCGCGCTGGGGGATCACGACGTGAGCCACCTGACCGACGAGGAGCTGGTCCTGCATCACTTCGGCGAGGCGGAGGATCCGGCGGCCGTCGCCCATCTCTCGGAATGTGCGGCTTGCCGGGCCGCCCTGGAGGCGCTGCGGGGCGACCTCGAGGCCGTCCCCGTGCCGGAGCCGCCGGAGCGCGGCGCGGACTACGGAGCGCAGGTCTGGGCGCGCCTGCAGCCGCATCTCGACGCGGCGCCGGTGATTCCGGTCGAGCAGGCGCGCGCCGGGCGGCAGAAGATGCGGCGCGTGTGGGCGCCGATCGGGCTGGCCGCTTCGCTCGTGCTGGCCTTCCTCCTTGGCCGCCATTGGCCGCACGAGGCGCCGTCGCCCGTCTCCCCGGCCGCCCGCGAGCGCATCCTGCTCGTGGCCGTCGGCGACCACCTCGAGCGGTCCGAGATGCTGCTGGTCGAGCTCGTCAACGCGGGGGCCGACGGCCAGCCCGTCGACATCTCCGCCCAGCAGCAATACGCGGAGGAGCTGGTGGGCGCGAACCGCCTGTACCGGCAGACGGTGGTGCGGGCGGGCGAGCCCGGGATGGCGAGCCTGCTCGACGAGCTGGAGCGGCTGCTGGTGGAGGTCGCGCACCGGCCGTCGTCGATGAGCCCGTCGGATCTCGCGGACATCCGGAGCCGGATCGAATCGCGCGGGCTGCTCTTCCGGGTGCGCGTGATCGAGACGCAGGTGCGCGAGAAGGAGAAAGAGACCACGAAGACGGCGGCGGGGACCCACGTTTCCTGAGGTGAACTTGATGAGAACGGGATGGATGACGGCGGTGGTCGTGCTGGCCCTGGCCGCGCCTTCGGTGCGAGCGCAGGACTTCACGTCCGGCGCGGACGAAGCGCAGGACAAGGCGCAGCAGGACCGCCAGCGCGCGGCCGAGCAGGCCCATCGCGACCGCGAGCGGGCGAACGAGCAGGCGGAGCGCGATCGCGAGCGCGCACAGCAGGACAGCGCCCGGGCGGAGGAGCGCGCCAACCGCGAGGACGAGCGCTACGAGCGCGGGACGGAAGCGCTGGACGAAGAGCGCTGGGATCGCGCCATCGAGGCCTTCGACTCCGTGGTGAGCATGGGCGGCCGCCGCGTGGACGCGGGCCTCTATTGGAAGGCCTACGCGCAGCGCAAGGCCGGACGGCCGGCGGACGCGCTCGCCACCCTGGGCCAGCTCCGCAAGACCGCGCCCCAGAGCAAGTACATCAAGGAGGCGGACAACCTCGAGCTGGAGATCCGCCAAGTGGGCGGGCAGCCGCCCGCCCCCGAGCGCGCGTCCAACGACGACGAGAAGCTGATCGCCATCAATACGCTCCTCACGACCAACGCCGAGCAGGCGGTGCCGATGCTCGAGAAGTTCCTCAGCAGCCCCAGCGCATCGCCCAAGCTGCGGAACCGCGCGCTGTTCGTGCTCACCCAGAGCGGCTCGCCGCGCGGACGGGCGGTGGTCGCGGACATCGCGCGCGGCAAGTCGCATCCGGACATGCAGCGGCAGGCGGTGAAGTACCTCGGCCTCTTCGGCGGAGACGAGAGCCGCCAGGTCCTTTCCGAGATCTACGCCTCGACCGAAGACGTCGAAATCAAGAAGGCGGTGCTCCAGGCCTACATGACGTCGGGCAACAAGGCGGGGGTGCTGGCCGCCGCGCGTGGTGAGAAGTCGCCGGAGATGCGGCGCGCCGCCATCCGCCAGCTCGGGCCCATGGGCGCGACGGCCGAGCTGTGGGAGCTCTATCGCAGCGATCCGTCGGTCGAGGCGCGCAAGGACATCATCCAGGCCCTCTTCGTGGGCGGAGGCGGGGACCGCATCGCCGAGCTCGCCAAGACGGAGACGAACCCCGAGCTGCGCCGCACGGCCGTGCGCACATTGGGCCTGCTCGGCCAGGAATCGACGGGGGCGGCGCTCGTCACCTTGTTCCAGTCCGACCACGATCCCGCCGTGCGCAAGGAGGCGCTGCGCGGTCTCTTCATCCAGGGCAACGCGCACGCCCTCGTCCAGCTCGCGCGCGCGGAGAAGGACCCCGAGATGCGCCGCGAGATCATGCAGCAGCTCTCGCTGCTGGGCGGGAACAAGGAAGCGATGGACTACATGATGGAGATCCTGAACAAATGAGCGCGCGCCTCTCCGTCTCCCTCTCCGTGCCCATCTCCGTCCTTTTGGCGATTCCCGC
>Ga0207662_10000305_pt1 | contig 22635 bp, 38 predicted proteins | sample KBSS33LmetaG_FD_184338 | JGI IMG/M metagenome (GOLD analysis project Ga0207662, IMG submission 184338) | Switchgrass rhizosphere microbial communities from Kellogg Biological Station, Michigan, USA - KBS S3-3L metaG (SPAdes) (version 2) | ecosystem: Host-associated > Plants > Roots >... | reverse complement strand
GTCGGAGGCCAAGCATACCGGGGTTCTGGTTGAATCAAAGGGTGGTGCGTTTTCATCCAAGGACGGTCCTGCACGCGCTACAGAGGCAAACGGGTATCAGCGATCAGGCGATTGAAGCTATTGCAAGACTAAGTTCTTCGGTTCCTTCTGACGAAACTCGCGACGGTTTTACCAGCACCAACGGCAATCTGACAAGGGCTTTGGCTTAATAAGCTTTATGAAACGCCTCAACAATTTTTCCGGGGGTCTTTGCTCATTCTTTGCCGCCAAACGCGATGTTGAGCAGTTCGGGTCTGAAAATGTCGTGCTCCTTTTCGCCGACACGTTGATTGAGGACGACGACCTTTACGAGTTTCTTGAGCGTGCTTCTGGCTTACTTGGGGTTCCAATTACCAGGGTCAGCCGTGAAATGACCCCCTGGGAGTTGTTCCGAAAAGAGGGGATGATCGCAAATAACCGTTTCCCGATTTGCTCAGTCCGGTTGAAGCGCGCGCCGTTGAATGAGTGGATGGAGAAACACTACCAGCTAGACGAAACCCAATCCGACGCTTTCTTGGAACCTGCAACGTGCGTTCTCGGTTTCGACTGGACCGAATTGCATCGGGTGATTGATTTCCAAAACGAGCACCCCAACTGGAGTGTAGCGGCACCAATGACCGAGCCTCCGCTTTGGGATAAGTGCAAAATGATTTCCGAAGCTGAAAAGCTTGGATTCAAAACACCCTCACTCTATGTGGATGGCTTCCCGCATAACAATTGCGGCGGCGCTTGTGTTCGCGCTGGGATCACTCAATGGGTTCACCTCTATCATATTCGGCCAAAGACCTATTCGTCGTGGGAGAACAACGAGCAAATCACCCTAAAGGATTTTGCCGAGCGAGGTGTCAGCAATGGCCACTTCACCATTTTAAAAGATAGACGCGGAGGCGAAACCAAGCCGTTAAGCTTGCGCGATCTGCGCGTCCGAATTGAGGCAGGCGAGGAATTTTCAAAGTTGGACTGGGGTGGCTGCGGTTGCGGTGGAGCGACCACAACCTTTGAGGAGGCCGCGTGAGCCATTACATCGGAACCGGGACGGTCAACATCAGCATCAACGTCCCAATCGACGAACGAGCGGTATTGGAAAACGCTGCGGTTCGCAAGGGGATGTTCACTGGCGCGTTTGTCAAAAAGCTAATCCTGCTCGGGTTGGCTGTGGATGACCCGGCCAGTGCTGAGAAATTGCGCGAGGCTCGTCGAAAATATTACGGAGCGACCATGCTTCTTATCCTCGGCTTCGCCTTGCTCAGTGGCCAGTCCCTTGAGATGCGCAGAGCCGCACGACGCACGCGCGTTGAGGAAAGGATGGAGGAAACGGTATGACACTCCCCTACCCCCTCCAAAAGTGGCTTAAATTCAAGATCGTTTGCGCCTGGTGCAAAACCCGCATGAGCGGCAACCCGTTTGCGAAAATTGTCAGTCATTCGATTTGTCCAGGGTGTTACCAAAAGCAGATCAAGCCGCAGTTGGTAAGGAGGGTGGCGTGACGAAGTATCCCAAGAATCCAGACATGATGAAACGCAGGCAGGAGCGAATGGCTGCGCTTGGACTAATGTCGCGCATTCCAGCAATGCTCGTTTTTGAATCGAAGATTAATCTTAAAGCTTATTATGGAACCTATTTTCGAGCTGGCCTAGTTTTGATTTGGGAATCGATCTGGTTTGGATCGCATTCGGTGTATTGGCACTTCATTTATCGATTCTGCGATCTGGTTGGCTGGACAAAGATTAGGGAAACGAACATTCGGCACGGAGGCAAATGCACCTACCTGAATTGCTCAGACTTCGACTGTATTGATAAAGGAATTCCGAAGTGGTTCAGGAAACTTTCCGGCATGGCGAAGAATGACTTATGACCCCTCGCTTCCTCACCTTAATTTTCCTCGCGGCAATCGCTCTTGCCATCGGCGGCAAGCTGACAATCGCGGATCATAACTCGCTGGGATGGCTGTTGCTTGTGGCCAGTGGCGGACTGGCTTTGGCTGCGTTTAAGGGGGTGAGGGTGTGAGTCGAATTGCTGACAACAATTTCATTACTAAGCACGGTCCAGAAATTGAAGTGCTGAACCGACTCATCATTGAGATGAAGAAATTGGCGAACAAAAGCGCCAACGGATTTATTGGAAATAGTCCAATCAACATGGATCGTCTTAACGAATGCACTGAGGCGATTGGCAAAATCCAGCAGTGCAAAGAGCAGGTGAGGTTCAAATGACGATCCCAGAATTACCCCTCGGCCTATCCCAACGCGATCTCGAACCTCGCGACGTTGAGGCCGAGACGTTGCGCGAACTGGAAGAGGCGGATCTAGAAGTGGATTTGGAAAGGGAAAAACTATGCTCGTAACACTGTTTTTTTGCGCCTGCTGGGGCTCGCTAATCCTCATGGCCGCAAACAAACCGAAGGAAGGGAACCCGTTTAGGAAATGACATTCGCCGACTTAACTGAACTTTTGCGAGAGGCCGAGCACGCGCTTGCCAGGTGCTACGACGTGATTGAATGGCCAGCGGATCGAGGATCAATTCAGCTTACCACCCTGAAGAGAATCCGCGCAGGACTGGAGATTATAGAAGAAGGCAACACGGAAGAAAACGACGAATGAAAACCACTGCTGAAAAGAATAAAGCCGTCAAAAAGGTCGAACGAGCCATTGATGCGATGGTGGCCCTTATGGATATGGGGTTTGGAAATGGGGAGGTTCAGCGAGTGCTCGATTCGCTGAATCACATAAGAATCCTGATCGAAAACGACAGATTATGAAATTTCACGTTCTCGTAAACGAATTCAAAGCCGCTGTGCTGTTCTCCAGCACGGACGAATCACGATTTGTTCTGAACAGCGTTCATTTCGTGGCGCGTCCAAATCGACAACCGATCATGGTTTCGACCGATGGCCGAAGATTGGCCGTTATCGAGACGCAAGCCGACAACAAGGAGAGCAACATTTTTGACGAGGTTGCTTTTACGGTGTCAGCCGACTTTCTGAAGCCGCTTTGTGCGTTCGCCGGAAAGCACTCGCTTACCCTCACGCTCGAACCGCATTTGCCGGACAGGATTATTTTCGTCATGCCAAGCCTTGCGGTTGATTCCGAGAAAGGCGCGATTGTTGATTGCAATGGCGGCTTTCCGAATTGGGAACAGGTCTTGCCACAAGGTGAAAAGGAGTCAGTAAACGAGATTGGTTTCAACGCCGAACTCATGGCCGATTTTGCTAAGGCCGCAAAACTTTTGTGCGCCGAATCTCCCGGCTTGCGCGTGAACTTGTTCAGCGAAGATTCCGCAATGGAAATCAAAATTGCAGGCAAGCCGAACTTCTATGGTGTGCTGATGCCGACCCGTTCGATTGAAGCGGAGAAATGGCAACCGGAGTTTTTATTCACGGCAAAGACAGTGCCTTTGAAAGCAGCGTAAAACCGAAACCCCAAAAACCCCAACAATGAAAATATCAAAAATTACAGTAACCGCAGGCAGGACATTCAATCATCCGCACGAACAGTATTCAAACCTTCGACCCGAAGTCACAATGGAGGCAACGCTTGAAGACGGCGAAGACGCGCACGTTGCCGCTCGCGACCTTCAGCAACGTGCCGAGGGATTAGTTGAAGATCACAAGCGGTCACTACTGAACAGCATCGAGGAGCTTTACCAGCTTTCAGAGCGCAACGCCGAGATTCGCGGTTTGCAAGACCAGCTTGGCCGAGCGCAAAAGCGATTGGACGAAATACGATCCGGCCATCCAGAACTTGCGCTGACGAACGGAGCGAAAGAAGACGACTCCATGTTTTAACCCCGAAAACCCCAAAAGAAAGAGAAAGATAATGAACGAAACCAAACTTGAAGTTATTGAACCCTCGGCGGTCGAGTCGATCCAGCGAGCGGAAATTGATGTGCAAATTGCGACTGCGAAACGTTACCCCCGGCAATTGTGGCAGGTCAAATCCAGCATGATGAGCTTTGCCACACTGGATCGGGAAACCGCTGAAGCCTGCTTTTACAGCCTGCCGCGCGGTGGGAAAAATATCCAAGGCGCGTCCGTGAGGCTCGCAGAAATTGCAGTGTCCTGTTACGGCAACCTGAGAGCGGGAAGCCGAATCATTTCCACAGTGACAACCGGGGACAATCCGCACGTTGTAATTCAGGCTGTGGCGCATGACTTGGAGCGCAACGTTGCCGTGACAATGGAGAAGCGCCGGCGGATCACAAAAAAGAGGTCCAAGGATGCAATTGATGAGGATGACATTAACCTTGCGGCCAATGCGGGAAGCGCAATCGCATTTCGCGATGCCGTGTTTAAGGTTGTCCCAATGGCGCTGATCAAGCCAGTGCTGGAGGCCGCAAAGAAAGTTGCCATTGGTGACGCAAAAACCCTGGCGGATCGACGCGCAAAGATGGTCGATGCGTTCGCGAAAATGGGTGTTCAAAAGGATCGCATTATTACCACGCTCGAAAAGAAGTCCATCGAAGACATTGACCTTTCCGACCTTGAAACTCTGATGGGGTTGTTTAATGCGATCAAGGAAGGCCAAACTACAATCGAGGACGCATTTCCACCACCACCTCCTTCCAAGCCGATATTCACGCCGCAGGTTGCGAAACCCATCGACCAAGGCGAAGGCACCGACCTTGGGCCACAGCCAAAGAAGTCAGAAACCAAACCCGACGAACTGAACCTGAACGTTCCCTACATAATCAAAATCGCCAAGGGTTACAAAATCACCGAGGCCGAGTTGATTGAGTTTATGCGCTCGGAATACCAGTTAGACGAAAGCCTTTCGGAATTGGCCGAGATAGCGATGGTAGCGCAACCGTCGCTCAAAAAACTCTGGGATAACTGGGGTGATGTGGTGAAAGAAATTCAGAAGCGTAAGGAGCAACCGAAGGCGGCATAACAAAAACAAACCTATGGGAACGCGAGCAGATTTTTACGTGGGACGCGGCAAGTCCGCCGAGTGGATCGGGTCGATTGCTTATGACGGTTATCCAGAAGGTGTGCCGGAAGATGTGGTTAAAACTTCCACAGAATCGGAGTTCAGAAGTGAGGTAGCAAAACTCACCGGCGGCGAAGATGGAACATTGCCGAGCATGGGTTGGCCGTGGCCTTGGGAAAATAGCAACACCACTGACTACGCATACGCTTTTGAAGGCGGACAGGTTTACGGCACCTGCTTTGGTCGCGGTTGGTGGCCTGCTGACAAACCAGAGCCAGATAGCGGAGTCGGTAAGCTATCGGACTGGCCAGAGATTCCAAAAAACACGGCACCACTTGGATCAACCCGAAGCGGGATACTGGTGTTTTCAGTTCCAGGCAAACCAAAACCGGCATGAGTTACCACCTCTCAGAAGTCCACAACGACATTGCGAAATGGTGTCTGGATTTTGCAATCGCACGTTGTGAACTGATGAAGAAACGCGCTACGGCGAAGGCTTTGGAATTCACCAGGGTAAGGAAGGAACCTAAACGACGACCATGCAAGAAACGAAAGAACCGATACACATAATCAGCCTAGGTGCGGGGGTTCAGTCCTCGACAATGGCTCTGATGGCGGCGGCTGGTGAGATTGGTCCTATGCCCGTTGCGGCGATATTTGCGGATACGCAAGGCGAGCCGCAAGAGGTTTATGATTATCTCGAATATCTTAAACCACTCTTGCCTTTTCCGGTTCACGTAGTGACTGCTGGCAACATAGAGAAAAGATTTTTTAGCCGCACTCTCTAACCCAAAGGGCAGATGTGGACAGCCGCCTTTCTATGTCTGGAACGAGCAGAAACAGGTTGAGGCAACCCTTTGGCGTAAATGCACCAAAGAATACAAACTGGACCCGATACGAAGGAAGGTCCGCGAAATTTCAAACGGTGCTCCAGTGGTTCAATGGATCGGAATCTCCTTAGACGAAGCGCACCGTATGAAAGATAGCGGCGTAAAATATATTACCAATCGCTTTCCATTAGTCGATGAGCGCAAGAGCCGCCACGACTGCGCACTCTGGTTAGAACGCGGAAATTATCTTATGGCCCCAAAATCCGCGTGCCGAATCTGCCCCTACATTCGAAATGCGCGGCTACGCAGAATGCGCGACACGCAACCAGTGGACTGGAAAAAGCTAGTTGGTTTCGACCATGCCGTGCGAGAGGCGCAAAAGGAAACAATCAATGGTGCCAATATCACAGGAACTATTTTTGTGCATCGGTCCTGCAAGCCGATAGACCAGGTTGATTTGAGCAATGAGGAGGATCAAGGCCAGACGGACCTGTTTGGAAACGAATGCGAAGGACTCTGTGGAGTATGACACTCGCCGACCCCATCACCGAAACCTTCACCCCCAACACCGAAGGCATTTTCTTTGGCCTAAGCGCCGAAGACTATCACAGCGCACCAGGCGTCTCTCAATCCATGCTGAAGGAGTTCGGAAGCTATCCAACCCCACTGCATTTCAAGGCGCGTAAACCCAAAGAGCCGACCGAAGACATGGAGTTTGGGACGATCTGTCACACGGCCATACTCGAGCCTAAAAAGCTTCCAGACGCTTACTGGCTCCGTCCCGACACTTATCCTGCCGAGACAAGCAAAGGCACCGTAGGGAAGAAATGGAACGGCAATTCGGACTGGTGTCAGAAGTGGTTGGAGGACCATTCGAACAGGCCAATTATCAAACGCGACAAGCTGAAGCTGTTCCCGCGCATTATCGACCGGGTTATGGGCCTGACCGCCTTCGCAACTGCTCTCAGCTTCGGCCAGCGTGAAGTCTCGCACTTCGCTAAAGACCCGGTGACCGGCTTATTGCTCAAATGCCGACCCGACCTAATGGCAACGGCAATCGACGGTGAAACATGGATCTTCGATCTGAAGAAGGTTCAAAGCGGTGGTGCCAGTCCGACCGAGTTCCAAAAGTCGATCATTGATTACGGCTATCACATTCAAGCCGCGGCTTATCTGCAAATTACCGGCGCCAGTCGCTTTGTTTTCGTCCCGTTCGATGACGACGAGCCATTTGATGCGGCCGAGTATGAACCGGACGAAGAGATGCTTGAGTTTGGCCGGCTGGAGTTTCGGCGGCTGTTGAATGCCTATGCGTTCTGCGTCGAGTCGGACCAATGGCCGGGGTACGCGGATGGGATTCAGAAAATTGGATTGCCGGGGCGGGTGAAGAAGAAGGCGCAATGACTTCACTATTTCCACAATCTGAGCAATTGCCGCGCGTTTCGAACAACTGGTTTCAAACGCGAGACGGCGATCCGTATGGCTATGAAATCTCACGCCGCCACTATTCTGCAAGGAACTACCGCGAACAAAGGCAGCGTTTGTTTGTCGGTCCTGGGCGCAAGCTAGTCTTGCTGTCCGCAGATGGGGCGGCCCTATTTGTTTGGCGGGCGTTCAAGGACGATACGCAACCGGCGCAAACCGGCTTCAATTGCGCATTATTCCGAAACGAGGGCGACCATTTAAGCAGTGAATTGATCCGCGAGGCTGTCGAAGTCGTTTTTGCACGCTGGGGCCGCGACCGCTGCTATACACTGGTAAACCCCAAAAAGGTCAGGAGCTCCAACCCCGGATGCTGCTTCAAGAAGGCTGGCTGGAAAAAGTGCGCGGTTAGCAAGACCGGGAAAACAATTCTGGAGTTTTTGCCATGATGAAAACCGCCGAACAACACAACCTCCCGCACATTGGCAAGGTCGAAGTCGAAAACAAGCCAATCATCATAACTTCACGCATCAAGACCTGGCGCGTTCAATGGCAACCCAAAGACGCGTCGGAGTGGGAGGATATCGAGGCTGAAGAATGGTCAGCCCCAGAACTGGCAAATTTACGCCTCTCATGGTTCGAGAAACGGTTTGCGAAAGTGATGAACCTTCGCGTTGATGAGGGGACGCTGTGAACCTTTCAGATCACAACTTCCACCCCGACAAGTTCTATAAAGACCACTGGGTTTCGGCGCTAGGTAACGTCTGCACGCGTTTGGAGGCTGAAAGGATAGTCAAACTGCGTTTGGACAGCGCACAGGCTAAGGTGGACGCGAATTTGCCGCTTCCGGCGCGAGTGACCAGGGGTGAAATGCGCAGGCAGGGGTTTGAGGTGATGAGGGAGGCGGTATGAAAGAAAAAGCCAAACCTTGCCCATTCTGCGGAAAGAAATACCAGTGTAAATGGTGCAAGAAACCTCTCACGAAACGGAATTATGGCGGTCACTTGTGCGCTGAAACTGACGAGCCTATTTGCCGAAGGTGCGCCGAAAACGACTCTGAATGAAACTATGAATCACACCGACGAAATCACATTCCTAAACCGGCTGGTGGAGGATTTGAAGTGCATTCCCAAGGCGGGAGCTTATTGGCTACGAACTTCTGGAATCGACATGGACCGGCTCTACCAAGCTGAGAAAGTAATTGCGAGGCTGGAGCGAGACGAAATTGACAGGAAATTTATCGCGGCTGGGCATAAACCAGAAGATAGATCGTGTGACCATTCGGCTTGGAGGGAAATTAAACAGCACAGACCAAGACACTGCCTAACCTGTGGAACTTGTATGTGGGACGCTGGAGATTAATAATCCATGAAGACCAAACCGAAGCCCGACCAATCCAAGCTCACCATTAGCGATATCGCCTCCATAGCGGATCGGGCGGGAATGAAAGCACACTTTGTTTTAGAGCCATTTGAAGGGAGGATTTATCACAGGGTTTCAAAGCTAAATTGCAAGACAGGTCAGGCTTCGGCCCTTTGTTATCAAAAACCGCATGCGATTCCAAACCACGAGCGATGGACACTGCGAAATGATGCGGTGAGCTGTCCTAAGTGTAGAAAGATATTGTCATCTAAATGAAACCAAAACCTAAACCCACTCGCAAGATTGTGGTCAGCCTTACGGTAAAGCAAGCGCACTGTGTTATGCGTCACCTAGAATCAACTGTTGCAACGGCTGTCGCTGGCCGATCATGCGACGTGCGAGAATTGAAATCGGTGGCTAAAAAAATAAGGAGTCTGTGGTATGCCCAAACCTAAACCCACTCAATCCAAGCGCCGAATATGAAGTTTTTCCCGATACAGATTTATGTACCAGAGGATCGTTTTCCGTTACAACTAAGCCGAATTCCGTGGGAATTGATTGCCCCACACGAGCGTCAGGCGTTACTCAATCATGATCAATCGCTGGAAAGACTGGCAGAGCGTTGCGGGTTATCCGCTTGTGAAGCCATTGCTGTTTTAGAAGATCGTCGCTGGTCCGACATGGAGAGAGTTTCGGCAATACAAAAACTTAAGGAAATCGTTCAACGTCAAACATGAAATCTAGCGAATGTGAAAAGGGTTACCGAAGGTGGATCAGCCCGAACAAGTCCACCAAAACCGTCCAATTCAAGCGCCGAAAGCTGGCTAAGGCGATTGTTGATGAGATATTTCACGGCATGACTCCCGACAGAGTTTTGATTGGGGGCCGATACAAGATCACCATTGGAATTGTCGAACAACTCCTGAAGAAGCACGGAATATGAGTGATTTAGGATTCTGTCTATTCTGCGTGGCTGTTGTAGTTTTTCACATTTGTAATCACAGGCCATGAAACCCCTTGACCTAACCAAACCCATTCAAACCCGCGACGGCAGACCGGCGAAGTTTTTGCATAAGTTGGATACCTCAAGCCCATTTTGTCTCGTGTGTATTCTGAATTCTGGAATTCCAAAAAGTGAATACGCGAACCATTTTAATGATCAAGGAGTTGCCGGAATGTTTCCGCATAATGATAGCTTGGTCAACGTCCCAGTCAAACACGTCAGGGAGTATTGGGTGAATTTGTATCCTGTGAATAAGTTGGTTAATTGCGAGCTAGGACTTCACGGATCTGAGGACCAAGCCGACAAATCAGCGGGACCAAATCGTCTCGCCTGCAAGAAAATCACCATTCCTTTCGAGGAGGGCGAAGGCCTATGACCGAACTCGCCAACCGAATCGACCTCTACTTCGACAAACGCTCGTTGAAAGACGGCGCATGGACGAAAGCTGAGTTGCTTTTGCATGAGGCGTTGAGAGCGTTGCGGGGAATGGAACGGGGGAAGAAGCCATGAGTTCTCCAACGCAACGAAGCCTGAAGATGCTCCGTGATGACGGATGGTTTTGCGCCATAACTGAGCACTGGAACCAATACAGCCGAACGCGCAACGACCTATTCGGATTTATAGATTTACTGGCCATTCGCGGCAATGAAACCCTGGCCGTGCAAACCACGAGCGGCGACAACGTTTCCGCGCGGATAGAGAAGATCCGCGGAATTCAAGCAGCGAGGCTGTGGCTCGAATCACCAGGCCGCAAAATACACGTTCACGGCTGGCGTAAGGTCGGCGCGAAAGGAAAGCGCAAGCTTTGGGAGTGTCGCGAGGTGAAATTGGGACTGGTTCAAGAGGAAATCACGATCACGCCACTGAGCCAGCCGGTTGAGATGGTGAGTGGGAAACAGGTGGCGTTGGAGATATGAATGAACGTACACACCTTGATTTGTTCTCGGGTATCGGCGGCTTCAGCCTCGCATTTGAGGCCGAGGGATTCCGAACCAGCTTTTTGTGAAATCGACAAATATGCGCAACAAGTTCTCTGTAAAAACTTCGGGGCAGTTTTGGCCGACGCCGACGATAACGAGCCTTCACAGGACGTCGGAACGACGCGAATTGGAAAGGCGGAATCAGGCGAAGTATCGAAAGAGGCGGATTTCGTGGAAAAGTAATCACTTGAGAAAAGTTGGGTGAAGAAAATTTCCTGAATGAATTTCAAAAACAAAAACGTTGACGGCCGAACCAATTATTGCGACGAACGTGAATAGAAAATTCCATGCTGCCGGTGATTCGGTTCTTCATAAGGATCACGGCGTCGCAGTCGTATCGCCGGCAGCCTCGGATTTTCAACCCAAGTAATCACTTACGTTTATGTATGGCAAAATCTTCGAACAAATTTTTGATTCTTCCATAGCCGAAGACTACCGGGTGCGCCTGGTTTTTCAGGACATGATTGTGCTCGCCGATATGCACGGAGTTGTCGATAGAACTCACGAGGCAATAGCCCGCCGAACCAACGTGCCCGAAAAGATTGTCAGGCAAGCTATAACTGTTCTCGAATCACCCGATAAAAACAGCCGGAGCCCAGAACATGGAGGCGCCAGGATTGTAAGGTTGGATGAACACCGCGACTGGGGATGGGTCATTGTGAATCACCAAAAGTTCAGGCAGATCGCGTCCGAGGACCAACGCAGGGAAAAGACTCGTGAGCGCGTTGACCGATTTCGCACCAAACACAAGGAATCCAAACCAACCGAACCCAAAGATAAGGAACACAATGACTTAGAACAATGTAACGCACCTGTAACGCCATGTAACGCTGGTAACGCCATGCAGAGGCAGAAGCAGAGGCATAGTACAGAGAACAACCAACCAACTAGGGAGGGTCCACCAAAAATTGAAGACGTGAAGGCCAGAGCGGAGTTCGTCGGCTGCAGTGCGGAGGAAGCTGAACGGTTTTGGAACCATTTCGAATCCTCGGGTTGGATCGATAAACACGGAAATCCAATCGTGAACTGGGTTGCGAAGCTTGCGACTTGGACGGTTGGCAATCGCGCAAAACCCCTGGAAACAAAACAAAAAACGAATGGAGAGAACGGAACCAAAAGTGACTATTGGAGAAACAAGAGCGAATACGATTTAATAAACGAGGAGTTGAAAGCAATCAGGGAACGAGCCAGCCACACTGCGATGGGTATCACGATTGAAACGAAGGACCGTGCGAGTTATGCGAAGCTCAAGGAGAGGCGTAAGGAGTTGCGGGCTGCGTTGCACTTGAAGGAATAACCTTGGGTTTAACAGGATTTCCTTATGCGTGAAATTTCCAAAATTAGGAGGCTCCCACCAAAACGTATCGGGTCTGGTTACCCGCCTACGCCCCCCTGTGGCGCTACACATTTTCAAAATGCCTTTCAGTTTCAACCCGCGCTGCGCCACAGTTGCCTCACGTCGCGCTTTTCCTTTCCAAACCGTATCGCCGTTGGTCTGAACGCCCTATAAGCCAAAATCGCCTTGTGAGAAAACCGTCAAAAGTTAAGTGCTTGCAAATCAAGCGAAATTCCGCGTGAAAAACGAAGTGCCAGTCCGCTGCAGTTACACCCGCCTTGAGCCAGTCTCCAAACTTAAACCCAACCCTTCGAACCCCAACAAGCACGACGCCGCGCAGCTTGGCTTATACGCGAAGATTCTGCGCCACCAAGGTTGGCGCAAGCCAATCGTCGTCTCAAATCGTTCTGGCTTGATTGTGTGCGGCCACGGCGCGTATTTGACGGCACTGGCGGAAGGTTGGTCCAGCGTTCCAATTGACGTTCAAGAGTTCGCCAGCAAAGCCGACGAGATAGCGCACTTGATTGCGGATAACCGCTTGCCGCAGTTGTCGGAGATAAGCGACGTGGACCTGTCAGGGTTGCTCAAAGAACTGAACGGGTTTGACCTTGAGATAACCGGGTTTGATTCAACGGCGTTGTCGGAGTTGGATGGCTTCAGCGAACCGTCCGAAGTGGACGCCGATCCGCAGATTGATCGCGCGGCGGAGTTGCAGAAGGAATGGAAAACGAAGTTGGGGCAGGTGTGGAGGTTGGGGGATCACATGATCGCTTGCGGGAGTTGCACCGACAGCAAGGAAGTATCACGCCTGCTGGACGGCAACTCCATTCGGCTGGTTTGGACCGATCCGCCTTACGGGGTTGGTTATGAAGAAAAGTGCAAGCACCTTGAAAAGTATCGTCCACAAAATCGCGCCTCGTCTGTGGTTTCGTCCGACGACATGACTGCAGATCAAACCGAGGAGCTTGCGACAAAGGCGCTGGGCGTGGCTTGTGAGAACGCCGATAAGGGTTGCTCGATTTATGTAGCGGTCCCGGCGGGACCGCTACATGCGCGTTTTCAGTCGGCGATTCAAAACGCAGGCTTTCAATGGAAGCACACTCTCGTCTGGGTGAAGAATCATTTTGTGATGGGACGCAGCGACTATCACTATCGGCACGAACCAATCTTGTTTGGCTGGAAGGATGGCGCAGCGCACTATTGGGCCGGCGGCAGGGACAAGGACACTGTATTTCAAGTGGACAAGCCGACCGACAGCGACCTGCATCCAACAATGAAGCCGGTCGAGTTGGTTTCTCAAATGGTGAAGAACTCGAGTCGTCTCGGTGACGTCGTTTACGAACCCTTCTCCGGCTCCGGCACCACAATAATCGCCTGCGAACAACTTGGCCGAAAGGCAAGAGCAATGGAAATTTCTCCCGCCTACGTTGCCGTCGCGCTTCAACGATTCAAAGACGCAACCGGCAAGACTCCCGAATTGCTGAAATGAAAAAGGCACCAGCACCACCAACACCAAGCGGCGGAATGATCGACGCCGAAAAACTGTGCTCGCTCTCGGGGCTAACTGACCGCCGGCACAGGCAACTCGCCGATCAGGGTTACTTTCCTCCTCCAATCAAAGGCCAGTATCAAACCACGCCGACAATCACCGGCCTCTTCCGTTTCTACAAAGAATATTCACAACGTCACCACGCGGCCAGGGAAGGAATCCAGAATGAAAAGTTGCGCGAGATAAAGCGGCAGAACGATGAGGCGTCGGGTTTACTCGTCCTCAAATCCGAAGTTGCCGAAGACCTGCAAAAATTCCTGACGCCGGTCCTGGCTTTCATCCGCCAAAAGTTCGAGAACGATTTGCCAATGTCGATGAGTGGGCTCGGCGTGGCAGAAAATAGAATTATTGGAGAACGTCTTTACGACGACCTGGCCAAACGGTTCAGGACGGAATTGTTGAAATGGAAAGTATGATTCTCAAATTTCACCGAGGATTGCGCGTTCGGCATCGCGCTCACGGCTGGACGGGTTGGGTTTGCGGTGTCGGACCAGGGAGAAATGAATCTCGATGGGAAAACCCATCTGTTGTTTACGTCGATTGGTTTCATCGAAAACCCGCCACAGGAAAACATGAGCCTTCCGAGTTATGGAAAGTATAGGCAAATTCCTCGCCGAAACCTGTTGTGCCGAACCAGATCGTTCGCCGACGCCGCAATGGGCCGGGCAACACATGGAACTCTCGCCGCCGATAACCGAGGAGGGAAAATTCAACCCCGAGAAATCCCGCCACTTCCTTGAAATCTTTTCCGCACTCGACGACAAGCGTACGCGCGAGGTGAATGTTTTAAAGCCGGTTCGCGGCGGTGGTTCACTCATCGGCGACGTATGGCTTGTGTCTTCGCTCGGGCGATGGCCTTGTCCGTTTATGTGCGTCTATCAAACCGATGCCGATGGCAAGATCCACTTCTTTGATCGGACGCAAAAGAACCTGAAGAGGTGCACATTCACAGCGAGCCTTTTGCCGTCGCGTTACGAGTGGTCTGAAATCTTCCTGAACTCTGGTCACACGCTTTACACTGGCGGGCCGGGTATCTCCAACCTGCAAAGCAAGGGTGTATGCAATCTCTGGCTTGATGAACCCTGGCTGTATCCACTGGGCCGCATGGCTGACGCCGAGGCGCGGGTCGGTGACTTCTTGAAAAAGGAGAGGTCAAAGATTCTGCGCACGTCTCAAGGTGGCACCTGCGAAAATCGAACGCTCGATGAATGCGACTGGCATCGCGCTTGGAAAATGGGCGAACAAAGCGAGTGGGAAGTTTCTTGCCATTCCTGTGGCAAGTATTTTGATCCAGTGTTCAGCGGCACGCGAGAGGACGGCACCTTCTGGGGTGTCACCTGGAATCACCATCGTTTGCCGAATCAAGACTGGGATGTTGAGAAATGCGCGGCGACCGTTCGCTTTGAATGTCCGCACTGTGGCAACCCCTCGCTTGATACACAGAAGACAAAGGCCGACTGGAACAGGACCGGCAGGTATAGGAGAACCACCGAGGCCAACTTGAGGAGGCGTGGCTTTCGTTGGGAATCGGTGATCGATTATCCCTGGAGCGAGTTAGTGATTTTGTGGCTCAACGCTTGCAACGCCTTTTCCCGCGGCGACCTTCGACCCAAGCTTCAATTCTACCAAAAACGCCGCGCCATGTTCATGGACGAAGAGACATTGCTTCGAGGCGGCATCAACCTTCGCAAAACCGTTTACGAAATCAATTCGGATTGGCCGGAAGAAAAAGCACGCTTCCTTTCTGTAGACCGTCAGGAAGAGGATCTGTTCTGGTGGAGTGTTCGCGCCTGGTCCGCAGAGAAATCAAGAAGGCTTGGCTTTGGGAAGTGCTACGGGTTCGCTGCGGTGGAAGAGATACGGATCAAGTTCAAGGTCGATCCGAATAAAACTTTCATGGACTCCGGGTTTTTGCCGAAGGGCGATCACGGCGTTTACGCTGCCTGTTTGAAATACGGCTGGGTTGCGGCCAAAGGTGCGGCTGAGTCGGGATTTACTCATACGCTAAAAAACAAACGCAGGGTTTTGAAATCTTACGCGCCGATGACTTACGCAGATCCGGGGAGTGGAACGGATAACCAGGGTCGTAGGTATTGCTGGCTTCAGCGCTTCTCTAAGTCGATAATGAACTCGAAGGTTCAGGAGTTGATTGATCACGGCCACTGGGAAGAACCAATCACCGGCGAAGATCCAGAAATGGAAAAGGAGTATTCCGCGCAAATGTCGGCCAGGGTTAAAAAGACCGAATACTCGGCCAGGACCGGGGAGTCAAAAGTGTTTTGGAAAGAGGCGAAGAACGATCACGCTCGGGACTTGGCGAATATGCAAGTAATGGGTGCGATTGTTTGTGGCCTGTTACCAGATCCAGCGAGTGAGAGGCTGACGCCGAGTGAGCAGAAGGAGCAGGAGGCTGCGGCATGATCGATGATCTGGAAAAAAGGCGGTGGAGAACCGTAACGCATTTTGAAGTGCAATGGATATGTGAGTTCGCCGAAGCCTTTCGAGTATTCACAAACCCAAGAGACTACACCTTCCTAAAATCAATCCGCGATGGCCTTTCTATTCCAAAGGCCGCAACCAAGATCGGATTATCGAGTGGGCGGGGATACCAACTATTTCACCAACTCGTCAGGAAATCTCGAAGCGAAGAGCGATTCGTTCGGCGGTCGGTTGAGCACGGAGGTCATACATTATTCACCACACTATAACAAAAAAGTATAGTGAAAAGTGGAAATAATTGTTGCAATACCGTAGCGCTTGGGTATTGTGTAGGCATGACAAACGAAATTCAAAATATCCAAAGCCAAATCACAAACCTTAAACAACAAGCTCGCAGGTTCCAGGCAAGCCAATATCGAAGCAGCCAAATGCGGGATGCTCGCGGCGTTTTCGCCTGCGAGCGCGAACTTGAAAAAATCTGGAGGCAGATCGACGCACTCACCGCACGGATGGAATCGACCGGAGAGGTCTTGGGATATACGCTGCCCCTGGAAGTGCTGGCAGAAAGGATGTGGATTATCAAGCAGGCCCGCGATCTTAAAAAGTTTTCAAAAGCAGAAAACGCTAGAGGCAAAACCACCCCGATAAGCGAAACCTGTTCTCCTGATTACACTCCACTTCCGGCAAGAATCGAATCAATTGTGATGTTTGATCACCGGGAATGGAAAAACTGGGACGAGGAGGATAAATATGGGGCCATTTCCAAGCTTAATGAATTGCTTGCCCCACATGGGGTCAAGGTATGCAACCTATCGAACCCCGCAACGGACGACTTTCTTAATTTAATGGCCGTCTCGAATATCCCGCTATGAAAAACCCCGCAGCAGTCGCGCTCGGTCGTCTCGGCGGCAGCGCAACATCGAAAGCAAAAACAAAGGCCGCACGTATCAACGCCAAAAAAGGCGGCTGGCCGAAAGGAAGGAAGCGAAAACCCTCTGTCCACAAACCTGCCACCAAAAGCAAGGGGTCAGAAAGCACTTGACGGTAGGGTTTAACCCCATATAGTTTCGGAAACCGCCTGTTGGCACCAATGAGCGAAACGGAATTTAGGGACCCTGCTGAATTACCCCAAGCTTCCTTCGTCGATTCACCCGAAAGTCATTTTCTCGAGGCTCATTGTCCGCAGTGTCGGCATGAAGTGGATGCGGTGTGTCCGATCTGTTCGTTCCACGTAGAACAATCGGGCGCGTGCTCGAATACTGTCACCTCGGGGCTATCCGACAAGTATCGACGCATCCTCCTACTGATCCAAAACTCACGAAATGCCAAGTTCACCCTGCATTGCCTCCTGATAGCGACCGGGGACGCGTACGCGGACGGCCTTTCGATGACTGAAGTCGCGCGAATGTGGTCCACGGTCAGAGCCAATGTCTCGAAGCATTGCCGGGAGATTTGCCGCGAGTTGGAAATTCAGCCGTCAGCTTACATGATGAACGAAGAGGCGGCTGGAAAGTTCAGGCTGGCGAATCGGAGGCCGGTGAAGGTCGTATGAAAGACGACAAAAGCGACAAGGAATTCGCTCTCATCATCCTGGTGCTTATCTTGGGCCATATCGTCTTTTGGGGATCACTATTATTCATCGCGATCCACTTTATTAGGAAATTCTGGTGACCGACCTTACCACCAGCACAGGACTAGAAAGCGATCTGACCGCAACCGGCGCGCGCTTCAGTCCTGTCGAATTACGCCTCCCTGATACCATTTCCAAGTCTGACTGGGCGCAAATCGGCCAAAAGTTATTGCGAGCCGATCAGGTAATGCAGTGGTGGATCGGTGACTGGGCCGCATTCGGCGCTGGCGACGAAACGAAGGAGGGGTGGAGAAAGCGCGGTGCATTGGCTGAGTTCTGCCGGATGAACCCGAACTTGGACTATGGGAACGTTCGGAATAAGGCTTGGGTCAGTAGCTCGGTCCATTTGTCGCTACGCCGAACCTCCCTGCCTTGGAGTTATTTTCAAGAGATAGCGCCACTGAAGCCGAGGGATCAGAAGATTTGGATCGAAAGGGCGGCCTCCGAAAGTCTTACAGTTGCCGATTTACGCAAGCGCATACGGCTGGATGGCGGTGAGGGCAATGCGCTTGTTAGCGATGGTCCCATAATCGAATTCGGAACCGAATACTTCGACTGCCTCAAGGCGTGGCTGTTAAAGCGTCCGCCGGAATTTTGGACTTTGGAGACTAAAGACATTTGGGAAGGCCGCACATTGGAGTTGGCCAGGATAGTCGGCAAGAAGACTGTCACGACATCGTGACAGAGTAGCGCCTGTTGACCGTTCGCCTCTGGCGAATGGCCTACAACCCGTTTATTGGCTGGTCCCAGGACGACCTCGAAACCGCTTTGCGGGCCGCACAGACCGATTTAGCCGCCGGAAAAAGCACCAGTGGCGCGGGCGACGGCACGGTGATGGTCAAAAACTCAATCGACATTCGTCCTGCAGAACGGGTTCGTTTAATCCTCCTGGCGCTCAACAAGCTTGTTCCTTCAGCTTACCCAATTGAGGACATAACCCCGATAACTCAGGCTCGCGTCATCTTCGGCTCACCTGACCCCGCGTCCAGCGAATGAAAACCCGCGCGCGCGACTCTTTAGCGGTGATATCCGAGGCTTTGAGGGGTGAAAGCCGAAACGGTAACGGTATCCATGCCGCCACAGCGCCTTATAAGGTCATTGAACGCCGATCTTCCTATGGTTTCAGCAATAACACGCTGATCGAGGCTGCAACCCAGAGCCAGGACCGTCAGCAGGTCACTCTGGTTGATTACGACATTCACAATACGGTCAGTTCAATCGGCCGACGCACCCTGATGAGCCTGGCACGCACGATGTATTGGCGCATCCCAGCACTGCAGGCGGCTATTCGAGAGCAAGCCAACCTTGCAGTTATCCCCTTCGAGCCGATTTACATGGGCCAGAATGAGGACTGGGGCAAACGAGCCTGCGATTGGTTGGATAGCTTCCATCGGGTGATGAACGTCGAGGGCTGGCCGTACAATTACGAGTCCTACGGCGAAACACTTATCATTTCCAACATTGTGGACGGCGAGGGCTGGACGCTTTTAACCGAGGACAACGGCGGAAACCCTCGAGTACAGCAGATCGGCTCACACCGGATCGGTTGCCGCGGTCAAAGCGGCGGTCTTTGCAAGGTCAGATACCAGGGTAAAACACTCTCAACCGATGGCTTGTTAATCGACGATTCCCTGCCTTTTGAGTTCCAAACACCCCTGGAATGGGAAGCGCCGATCATTGATGGCGTGATTCTGGACGACCTTAGCCGGCCAATTGCTTACCGGGTTTATTACGATCCGGGTATTTCCGGAACCTACCGCGACATTTCAGCAAGATCGTTGTTTCCGGCGTTCCTGCCTGAGATTCCCGGCCAGGTAAGGGGTTTCTCTGGCTTGGCTTCGTCAGCCTTCGATTGGCAGGACGTTCGAGAGTTCCGCCGGTTCGAAATGCTGGCGCAAAAGGCGTTCTCGAGCAAAACAATCGTCGAACACAACGAATCTGGCGACATTGATACTTCAAAAGCGGTCATCGCCTCCCCTGCGACCTTCAATTCGGACAACACCAAGGCTACCCCGGACCTGATGAAGTTGGACGGCGGGACTTACACGTATTTTAAAGCCGGAACAGGCTCGAAGCTCGAAGCGTTTAATTCCGGCGACCGTCCCGGCCGGGGAACTAAAGATTTCATGGACGGCACAGTCCGAGACGCTTTCAGGGGTACTGAGTGGGACGTTTATTTCTCGCTCGATCCGTCCCTCGGTGGCGCACCAATGCGAACAGTCGTTGATCGGGTGAATCGGACGCTCCAAAAGCGCCGGCGCCTGGCATCGATGAACATTCAGCGGGTGGACGTCTACGCGATTTCAAAGGCGATCAAGTTGGGCCAGTTGCCATTCGACCCGGACTTTTACAAATGGAGCTATCGACCAGCGCAGGACATTACTGCAGATCGCCGCTACGAGTCACAGACCGATATCAAGGAATACGACAAAGGGTTTGTAAACCTGATGGACATTGCGGCCAAGCGCAAGGGCGACTGGATTAAGCGCATGGAACAGCGCGAGATCGAGGCCGAAGACAGGCTGAACCGTGCTAAAAGGTTGGCTGATAAATTCGACATTTCGATTCAAGAAGCGTTGAACCTGTTCGGTGAAATTGGCGCAGTCAGCTTCTCGATGGCGCGAAGGGATACTGGCGAGGATGCACTAACGAAGGATGACGCCGAGGATCAAGGAAAGGTTGGGCCAGGAGAATGATGAAGCAATTCCCCCATATAATAGCCGAGCTTTTCACCAAACCGCTACTCATCACGCACGCGCGGCACTCGGCCATTGTGAAGATTTTGGAGGCGCGGCTTGCCGGTGGTGCAGCTGATAAGCGCGCCATGATGGAGGACGACGACAGTCCAGAACAAGATCCGCGCGACAGTTTTAGAATCGCTGGCGACTCGGCCATCATCCCTGTTCGCGGCGTTCTGACTCGCTACGCCTCCGACATTCCGGCCTCAAGTTGCGGCTGCGGCCTCGACGATATTTCCGACATGATCGATGTGGCGGAATCCGACCGCAACTCCGAGAAGGTTATCTTCGACTTTCGCACACCAGGCGGATCGGTAAACGGTATCCCCGAAATGGCGGCCAAGATTTCCACGATGCGAAAGCACACAGTTGCTTTTACCGGATCTGAATGCTGCTCGGCTGGGGTGTGGCTGGCCACCCAGTGCCAGGAGTTCCTTTGTTCGCCGTCCGCTTCAGTTGGTTCAATTGGTGTGTGGACAGCATACTCGGACCTGTCGCGACAGATGGCCAAAGAAGGCGTCGAGATTCAAAGTATTTCGGCGGGAAAATACAAGCTCATGGGCGCCTACTGGAAACCGTTGAGCGATGAAGAAAAAGCCATGCTTCAGGCCGACGTGGATAAAATTTACTCGCAGTTCAAAGACGCGGTGAACGCGCGGCGGGAAGTGGCCGAGAAATGGATGAACGGTCAGGTTTTCGACGGCGAGAAGGCTTGCGAGATTGGTCTTTGCGATGGGTTGATTGACGAGATTGGGGAGTTGATCGAGGAATGATGGAGGAGCTCTGGATTCATGGAAGGCCTAATCCAGCCTGGCTCGCGAGTCGAAATTGGACCGAGCAGGACAAAACTGATGTGATGCACTTTAGCTACGCATACGGCACAACTTCATTTTATCGGGCTGGATGCAAATGCCCCGAATCCACCCACAAACTCTTTAACAAGTTAGTGAAGATCCTTTTCTGGCGCGGGGTCTGATTGTTGACAAGGGCCATTGCTCAAATGGCCATTTGGAAAATCGGCGTAGCTCACAAGCGGATTGAAGAACTCGAATCCCAGGTAGCGACACTCACCAAGGAACGCGACGAGGCAAAGGAGGCTTTAGTCTCCAACGATACCGAGGCTTCTACCGCAGCCGAACAGCTTCAAAAGGATCTTGCCAATGCGCAGCAGAACATTGCCGCGCTGAATGACCAAAATCGCGGACTTGCAACACAGATTTCCACAAGGGACACCGAGATTGCCGCACTCAACGCCAAGCTCGCAGCCAAAGACGGCGAGGTAAAAATCCAAGTCGCGCAACAGGTTGCCAATACCCAGGCGGCACTTGGCCAGCCTCCAGTGACCGCAGCGCCGGCAGGTGCCAAAAGCGCAAACACCACTTTAACAGGACGCGAGCGCATTGCCGCGAGCGCAAAAGCCAACCTCGAAGCAGGCGGCTTCACATTTCAAAACTGATTTTCCAAGGCGCGATACCACCAAAAAATAAAAATTTATGGCTGACACATTTTTAACTCTGCTCGATATCACCAAGCAGAACGGCACCGATCAGGCGGTGGGCATCGTTGAAGAGGTCCGCACCTTCGCGCCGGAAGTTGATGTTTTACGGGGCCGACCTATCAAGGGGACAACTTACAAAGCTCTTGTGCGAACAGCCCTTCCGGCTGGCCCCGCTTTTCGCGCAGCCAATAGCGGCACGGCAGTTGTGGCGAGCCGCTGGGATCAGCGCGTCAATCAGGCTTTCTTTCTCGATGGTCAGATGCGGATCGATGAAGCCGTTTTGAACGCTTCGGAGTTCGGTCCCGAGTTCGTGATGGCTAACGAAGTCCTAGGTGTCACCAAGGAAAAAATGGTTGCCTTGGGCAATCAAGTCTATTACGGCGCACCTTCGACAAGTGATTTCGGCTTTTCTGGCCTGACCAGGCTTTATGACCCGGCTGCAATGGAAGTAACAGCCAACGCGACAGGATCGCTTGGCGCGACCACCTCAAGCGCGTGGCTCGTGGTGAACCAACCTGATTCGGTTGAGTTCATTTTCGGCAATAACACAGGATTGGGTATTGGCGAATGGAAACGTCAGGCCATCGTTGCCACAAATAGCCAATACATGGCCTGGGTGAACAACCTGAGTGGCTACGTTGGTTTATCTTTCAATTACACCAAGGCTGCTTGCCGGATCAAAAATCTGGCGGCTTACGGCACTGCTTCAAATACCGGCTTGACTGACGAACTGGTTGCAGCGGCTTTGGCGAAATTCCCGGTTGGCGTGGTCCCTACTCACCTGTTCTGCACTCGTGCGCAACGGTTCTTCCTGCAATCCAGCCGCACCCCGGTTTATTCGAGCGCTGGCAAGTCGGGAGTGACCGCGAGCTTGCAATTGCAGT
>Ga0207662_10000304_pt1 | contig 22677 bp, 21 predicted proteins | sample KBSS33LmetaG_FD_184338 | JGI IMG/M metagenome (GOLD analysis project Ga0207662, IMG submission 184338) | Switchgrass rhizosphere microbial communities from Kellogg Biological Station, Michigan, USA - KBS S3-3L metaG (SPAdes) (version 2) | ecosystem: Host-associated > Plants > Roots >... | reverse complement strand
CCAGGAGATTGCCTGCCTGGTCCAGGGACGGACCAGCGCCAGCGTCATCGTCGCGGCCGCCCCGTCCGCCACGTGGGCACAGGCGCGCCCGCTGCTGTTCCGGGCGGTGGCCGCCTACCTCGTCCGTTGACCATCCCCGGCCAGCGTGAACGCAGCCGCACGTGACAGCCCGGGGACCACGTTCACCTCATCACTGATCAATCCCGGTACGCGAAGCATCCCGCCCTCGCGAAAGGCATCACCATGACTGGACCAACCGCATTCCGGCTACGCCAGCTCGCGTCGCCGCGCCGACCCCCACCGGGCCCAGGCGCCGTCCGCCCAGCCGCCGCGCTGCTACTGCGCCTGGGCAGTGTGGCGCTGCTGGCCTGGATCGGATACATCCATCTCCACCTGTGGCAGGAGGGCTACCGCCATATCCCCACCAACGGGCCGCTGTTCCTGCTCGACGCGGTGGCCGGGTTCGTCCTCGCCGCCGTACTGCTGACGTGGCCGCGGCCGCTGGCCGGACTGCTCGCCGCCGGCTACACCGCCTCAACGCTCGGCGCCCTCATCATCAGCCTCAGCGTGGGCCTCTTCGGCTTCCGGGAGTCGATCTCGGCGTCATTCGTCACCGAATCGCTGACGATCGAGTCGATCACGGTGCTCGCCCTCATCAGCTGGACCGTCCTGGTGGCAGCCACCTTGCGGCCGCCAGCCCGCGGCCCGCGACCGGTCGCCCAGCCAGGTCCCTCCGACAGCGATTCGCGGGCAGTCCTCTGAAGGCGGCCACCTCCTCGTCCCCGGCGATAGGCCCGGCGGCCGGCTCGCTCCTGGCCGGCAACTTCGGTGACGGCCGGATCAACGTCCTTGCCAAGCACGGCCCTCCGCTCGGCACCAGACGGCCCAGCGCCGGCCCAGCCTGGCGAGGAAGGCCGCTGAGAGCGCGTTCTAGCAGGTCAGATAACAGCTCGACGAGTGCCGGTCGTAACTTGGGCTGGAACCTGATCCCGCCGTCGAAGCGCACGACGTCGGCGTTCATGTAGTCGTTCTCGATCAGCGACCGGACTAGGTGGCCGAACTCGTCCGGCCGCCCCATCCGCTTGGGGAACACCACCGGGGCCACCAGCCGGGCCTTGAACTCCTCGGCGTTCTCGGAGAACCCGTAGATCGGGGTGTCGATGATGCCCGGGCAGATCGTGTTCACCCGGACCCCGATGACGGACAGGTCGCGGGCGGCGGGCACGGTCATGCCGATGATGCCGCCCTTGGAGGCGGAGTACGCGATCTGGCCGGTCTGGCCCTCGATACCCGCCACCGAGGAGGTATTGATGATGACGCCGCGCTGCCCGTCGGCGTCGGCGGGCTCGGTCTTCGACATGGCCGCGGCGGCGATCCGCATCACGTTGAACGTCCCGATCAGGTTGACCGCGATGACCTTCTGGTAGCTGGCCAGGTCGTGCGGGGTGCCGTCGCGCCCGACGGTCCGCGACGCCCAGCCGATGCCCGCGCAGCTGACCCCGGCGCGCAGCGGCTCCCCGGTGGCCACCGCGAGGTCGACCGCGGCCTGCACCGACGCCTCGTCGGTCACGTCGGTGCGGGCGAACAGGCCGCCGATCTCGTCCGCGATCTGCTTGCCGCGATTCTCGTTCAGGTCGGCGATGACCACCGTGGCGCCCGCCGCCGCGAGCACCCGCGCCGTCGCCTCGCCAAGACCGCTCGCGCCGCCGGAAATGACCGCCGAAGTACCGTTGAGCTCCATGCGGGGAGCATACCTGCCGCGGTTTCCGCGCCGCATAAGCGGTGCGCCGCCGGCGGGGCGGATAACCCCGGCCCGTTAGGATTGAGATATATCTTTATGCCTCTGCGCTGGTGAGCTATGGTCGGATGTATGGCCAAGCTACGCGGGAACCCGTGGGCGGTCCTGGTCGTGGTGTCACTCGGCTTCTTCATGACGCTGCTCGACCTGACGATCGTCAACATCGCCATCCCCGACATGATCAACAGGCTGCACGCTTCCCTGGACGGCGTGCTGTGGGTGCTCAACGCCTACGCGCTGGTGCTCGCCGTCCTGGTGATCACGGCGGGGCGGCTGGGCGACCTGATCGGGCCGCGCACCATGTTCGTGGCCGGAATCGCGGTGTTCACGGTCGCGTCGGCGGCCTGCGGGCTCGCGCCCGGGGTCGGCTGGCTGATCGGCTTTCGCGCGGTCCAGGGCCTGGGCGCGGCCATGCTGATGCCGCAGACGCTGGCCATCGTCACGATGACGTTCCCGCCGGAACGGCGGGGGGCCGCGTTCGGCATCTGGGGCGCGGTGGCCGGCCTGGCCACGATCGCCGGGCCCACCCTGGGCGGCCTGCTCGTGACCGCCTTCGACTGGCGCTGGATCTTCTTCGTCAACCTGCCGATCGGGATCGCGGTCCTGTCGGTGACGTTCTTCATCATCCCGGGCTTCCAGCCCGGGCGGCGGCACCGGTTCGACATCCTGGGCGTGACGCTGGCCAGCCTGGCCCTGCTCGCCATCTGCTACGGGCTGGTGGAAGGGCAGCGCTACGACTGGGGCACGGTCTACTCGTTCATCTCCATCCCGCTGATCATCGCCGCCGGAGTGATACTGCTCGCCGTGTTCTTCCTGGTGCAGAAGCTGCGCCAGGAGCGTGAGCCGCTCATCCCGTTCGCGTTGTTCCGCAACCGGAACTTCACGCTGATGAACTGGGTGTCCTGCACGCTGTCCATCGGAATGCTGGGCATTTTCCTGCCGTTGACCATCTACCTGCAGTCCGCTCTCGGCTTCTCGGCGCTCAAGGCGGGGCTGACCCTGGCGCCCTCCTCACTGGTGATGATCTTCGCCGCGCCCTTCCTCGGCAAGCTCACCGACAAGACCGGCGGCAAGTACATCCTGATCTGCGGTCTCACCCTGTTCGCCATAGGCATGGGCTGGGTCGTGCTGATCGCGACGCCGCATTCCACCTGGTATGACTTCCTGCCCGCGCTGATCGTGGCGGGCCTGGGCATGGGCGGCACGTTCGCGCCGCTGACCACGGTGGCGATGCGCGAGGTCGACCCGCGGATGGCCGGCGCCGCCTCCGGCGTGCTCAACACCACCCGCCAGGTCGGTTCGGTGATCGGCACCGCGGCGGTGGGCGCGCTGCTGCAGAACCGCCTGGCGGCCTCGCTGACCAGCCAGGCCACCAGCGCCTCGGCCAGCCTGCCGCCGCAGGCCCGCGCGCCGTTCGTGAACGGCTTCCGGCAGGCCGCGTCCAGCGGCCTGATCGGCGGCGCCCCGGCAGGTTCCGGCGCCCCGGCGGGGACCCCGCCGGGGCTCGCGGCCCAGCTGCACCGGCTCGGCGCCGAGGTCTTCAGCACCGGTTACGTGCTCGCCATGCGCTGGACCATGGTCATGCCGATCGCCGTGGTGCTGATCGCCGCGGCCAGCTGCTTTGCCATCAAGAACAAGGCAGCCGGCCAGGGTCCCGTCGCGGCGGAGCAGGACGGTCAGATGGCCGGGACCATCAGCTCGCCCGGCTCGTCCGGCTCGCTGGGCCAGAGCCCGGGCAGCTCGTCCGGCACGGTCTCGTAGCGGCCGGGCTCGAACGGGAACCGGTCCGCGAACACCGGCTCCAGATCGGTCAGCCAGCAGGCGTCCGGGTCGAACCTGGCGAAGAACGGCGAGCCGACCAGGCCGGGGTCGCGCGCCTGGATCATGTGCAGGACGAAGACCTTGATGCCCGCCACCTCGGTCACCCCGTCGACGCACACCTTGCCCGGCGTGGCCGACATCGACGGGCCGCGTACGGTCCGGGCCAGGCCGGAAACGCCCTGGTAGGCCTGGCGGAAGACGTCGTACCCGCGGGCCAGCGGCACCGCGAAGTAGTCCTGCGGGCCGGTGTCGCGCTCGACGAACATGTAGTAGGGGATCATGCCCATCCGGACCTGCGTCCGCCACATCTCGCGCCAGGCCGCCGGGTCGTCGTTGATCGACCTGATCAGCGGGGCCTGGGTGCGGATCACCGCGCCGGTGTCCCTGATCCGGCGCACCGCCTCGGCCAGCACCGGCGGCTCGAGCTCGCGCGGATGGGAGAAGTGCGCCATCACCGCGAGATTCCGGCCCGACGCGATGATCTCGCCGAACAGCATGAGGGTGTCATCGGCGTCCGGGTCGGTGACGAACCGCTGCGGCCAGTAGGCCAGCGACTTGGTGCCGATCCTGATCGACTCGATGTGGTCCAGGCCGTTCCGCGGGTCGATGAGCGGCTCGACGTACCGGCGCAGCACCGCCTCGCCCATGATCATGGGATCGCCCCCGGTGAACAGGACGCTGGTCACCTCGGGGTGCTCGCGCAGGTAGGCCACGAGCGTGCCGACGTCGTCCGTGGCCATCTTCAGGTCGGGCTCGTCCACGAACTGCGCCCAGCGGAAGCAGTAGCTGCAGTACGCGTGGCAGGTCTGGCCCTGCCGGGGGAAGAACAGCACGGTTTCCGGGTACTTGTGCTGCAGGCCCGGCAGCGGCCTGCCCGCCAGGCTGGGCGGGTTCAGCCGCAGCTGGCCCGCCGGATGGGGGTTGAGCCGCATCCTGATCTCGTGCGCGGCGGCGCGCAGCCCGGCCGCGGGCTCGCCGCCGTCGATCATGTCCGCGAGCCGTCGCACGTCGGCCTCGGGCAGCATGTCCGGCTGCGGGAAGACGAGCCGGTAGATCGGATCGTCGGGGGCCGCGTCCCAGTCGATCAGGTGCTCCACCACGTACGAGTTGGTCCGGAACGGAAGCACGGTCGCCACCGCCCGCACCGCCAGTCGCTCCTCCGGCCGCAGCCCGGCCCGCTGCACCAGCGAGTCCAGATGCTTGGCCGAGTAGGCACGGAACCCGCGGCCTGCTGACCGCGCCGACGGTACTCCTGGCTGGATGTCAGTCACGCTTTCTCCCTCGTCCGGCGCGCCGTGCGGCCGATACGTCCGCGAAACGCGCAAAAAGTAGCCCTTAGACATCCGCTCCCCAGCGGTTCCCCCGCCTGCCCCGCGTTCCCGCTATACGCCGGGCAAAACTACTCCCATGCTTAATACGCACTGGCAGCCTTGATGGTTCCGATTCTGGTTCCGTCATTGGTCCGTTGAGTCAATTACCATGATTCGCAGGAAGTATTCGGCCAGATCACAGCAACTTCCAAGACCCTGGTTTTGACAAATAGGCTTATTCTTCGTGTCTTTAGCCGTAGAATGTCGCGGCGCGATGCAAGCCGGCAACAGGACCGCCGGCCGGGCCGGGGCCAAGGGCCCAGGACCGGCCGGGCGGGCGGCCGGGGCCATAATGGGGCCACCAGGCCGGCACTGAAGGTTGAGGGGCACAGCAGGGATGAGGCACCATCCGCGGCCGCGCACCCCGGTGATCCGCTGAACACCGTGCCGGACGGTCCGGACCGGCGGCTCGCGGTACGGGACGGCGAGACCCAGCCGGGACGCGCCGCAGATCCCGGCCGCGCGCGCGGGCCCGCCGACGGCGCGGCGCGCGAGGGGCGCGCACTGCGCCCGGTGATCGCGGTCGACGCCATGGGCGGGGACCACGCTCCCGACGCGATCGTGGCCGGGGCGCTCGCGGCCCAGCGCGAGCACGGCATCCGGGTCGTGCTGACCGGGCCCGCCGCCCGGCTGCGCCAGCTGCTCGGCGGGCTGGGCGCCATCGACGAGGTCCAGGTCGTGCCGGCCGAGGACAACCTGGCGATGGACGAGGGCGCGCTGGCGAGCCTGCGCCGCCCCCGGTCGAGCGTGGCGGTGGCGTGCCAGCTGGTCCGGCGCGGCGACGCGGCCGCGGTGGTGTCGGCCGGGTCCACCGGTGGCATCGTGGCCATCGCGCGGCTGCGGCTGCGGTCACTGCCCGGGGTAGAAAGGCCAGGGCTCGCCGTCGTGCTGCCGACCCGCCCCGGCCGCACGGTGCTCATCGACGCGGGCGCGACCGCCGATCCCAAGCCGGAGATGCTCGTCCAGTTCGGCCAGCTCGGCGTCGCTTACGCGCAGACCGCGCTGGGCGTGTCCGCCCCCCGGGTGGGACTGCTGACGATCGGCGCCGAACCGGGCAAGGGAAACAAGTTCACCCGGCGCGCGCACGAACTGCTGGCCAGCGACCCGCCGCACGGCGCGCTCCCGCTGAGCTTCGCGGGCAACGTCGAGGGCGGCGACCTGCTGGCGGGTGAGGTCGACGTGATCGTGACCGACGGCTTCACCGGGAACGTGGCGCTGAAGACGCTGGAGGGCTCGATCCGGTTCGCCGCCACCGAGCTGCGCGCCGCGGTGACCGCCACCCGGACCGCCCGCGTCGGCGCGTTCCTGCAGCGCCGCGGGCTGCGCGAGCTGGCCGCGCGGCTGGATTCGGAGAGCTACGGCGGGGCCGTCCTGCTCGGCCTGGGCGGGACCGTGGTGATCGCGCACGGCGCCAGCACCGCCCGCGCCGTCACCTCCGCCTGCCTGCTCGCGGCCGACCTGGCCCGCGGCGAGATCACCGAGAAGATCACCCAGCGGTTCGGCCCGGGCCGGTCGGCCGGCCGCGGCGGCCACTTCCTCCGCCGCCAGTTACGGTGCTGACCCCCTTGTAGGCTTGAGGTATGGCCGATCCACAGCAGGTTCTCGCGCAGCGGGTGCACGACGCCATCGTCGCGTCGTTCGGCCCTGACTTCGGCGACGCGGACCCGCTGATCCGGCCGTCCTCGTTCGCGGACTTCCAGGCCAACGTGGCGCTGCCGCTCGGCAAGCGGCTGGGCCGCCCGCCCCGGGAGGTGGCCGCCGAGCTCGCCGCCCGGCTGGACGTGGCGGACATGTGCGCCGAGCCGGAGGTCAGCGGGCCCGGCTTCATCAACTTCTCGCTGCGCGACGACTGGATCGCCGCGCAGGCCACGCAGATGCTCGGCGACCCCAGGCTCGGGCTCGCGCCGACCGCCACCCCGCAGACGGTGGTGGTGGAGTACTCCTCGCCGAACGTGGCCAAGGAGATGCACGTCGGGCACTTGCGCACCACCATCGTCGGCGACGCCATCGCGCGCGTCCTGGAGTTCGCCGGGCACCGGGTGATCAGGGACAACCACGTCGGCGACTGGGGCACCCCGTTCGGCATGCTGATCGAGCACCTGCTCGACGTGGGCGTGGACTCGGCCGAGGCGGGGCTGCTGACCACCGACCCGAACGCGTTCTACCAGGCGGCCCGGCGCAAGTTCGACTCCGACCCGGCGTTCACCGAGCGCGCCCGGAGCCGGCTGGTCCGGCTGCAGGCCGGGGACCCGGACACGATGGCCATCTGGCAGCGCCTGGTCGACATCTCCCGCGGGTACCTGCACCAGGTGTACGCAAGGCTCAGGGTGAGCCTCACGGACGAGGACATCCGCGGCGAGAGCTTCTACAACGACATGCTCGCGGACACCGTGGGCGAGCTCGAGGAGCGGGGCATCGCGGTCGTGAGCGAGGGCGCGCTGTGCGCGTTCCCCGCGGGCTTCACCGGCCGCGAGGGCCGGCCGCTGCCGCTCATCATCCGCAAGAGCGACGGCGGCTACAACTACGCCTCGACCGACCTGGCCGCGGTCCGCTACCGGGTGGACAAGCTCAGCGCGGACCGGGCGATATACGTGGTCGGGTCCGAGCAGGCCCTGCACTTCCAGATGGTCTTCGCGGTGGCCAGGGAGGCGGGCTGGATTCCGGCGGAGGCCAGGTTCGAGCACGCCCAGATCGGCATGGTGCTGGGCCAGGATGGCAACCGGCTGAGGACCAGGGAGGGCGAGACGCCCAAGCTCAGCGGCCTGCTCCAGGAGGGCGTCGACCGGGCCCGCGGCATCCTCGACGAGGTCGACGCCTCATCCCGGTTCGACGCGGCCGAACTGGACGCGGTGGCCGAGGCGGTCGGCATCGGCGCGGTCAAGTACGCCGACCTGTCTACCGCGCGGGAGAGCGCGTACCTGTTCGACTGGGACCGGATGATCTCGTTCCGCGGTAATACCGGCCCCTACCTGCAGTACGCCACCGCGCGGATCAAGTCGATCTTCCGCCGGGCCGGCGAGGCCGGTCAGGCGGAGGCAGGTCAGATGGAGGCCGACGCCCGCAGGTCCGGGGTCGCGATCACCGCGGGCCCGGAACGGGCGCTCGCGCTGCGGTTGCTCGATTTCGGCGCCATGGTGACCCAGCTGGGCGAGACCGCCGAACCGCACCGGCTCTGCGCCTACCTATTCGACGTGGCCAGCTTGTTCACCACGTTCTACGAGGAGTGCCCGGTGCTCAAGGCGGAGCCCGCGTCGCTGCGGGCCAGCCGGCTCGCCCTCTGCGCGCTCACCCTCGACGCGCTGACCCTGGGCCTGACCCTGCTCGGGGTGCCGATCCCGGACCGGATGTAACCAGGAGCTGAACTCAGCCAGCGCCCGCCGGGTCATCCCGGCGGGCGCTGGCGTGAGCATGTGAACTCACGAACGTACTGCTTACGTGGCGCATGGATTCCGCGTCGGGCCCCGGTCGTTCGGGCAATGTCGGACGCATGGATACGAACGGGCCGTCCATCGGCTACCTAGCCCACCCCAGGCCCGAACCGTCTTACCTGGCCGCGCGTAGCGGGCGCGCGGCCCGCGACAGACAGAGCCACGGAACAAGGAGGCATCCATGAGGGCCCGCGATCGGCGTTACGGGAAGACCACCGTGAAGACCCGGGTTGGCATCGCGACCGCCATACTGGTCGGCGGCGCGGTAGCGGCAGGCGCGGCACTGGCCGCGAACCACGGAGCCGCGGCGACGGCCACGTCGGCCGCCTTCTCATCTCACGCCAGCACCGAGGGAACCGTCCTCAGCTCGGCCATGACCAACTGGAACGGATCCCGGCAGAGTTCGTACGCCCAGCTCGCGCGGCTCACCCAGGCGCGGCAGTTCAGCCAGGTCAGGCACAACGGCAGGACGCTCGCCGTCCAGCGCGGCATCGTGGTGCTGGCGACGAAGAAGTTCCTGATCCTGCGGTCGTCCAACGGCTCGCTGCACCTGTGGCTGCTGTCCGGCAAGACGAAGTTCCAGAACGTCTCGAACTCGATGGCCGGCATGCGGGCGCTGACCGCGAGCGCGGGGGCGGCGCGGCAGGCGATGGGGTCGGGCAACATGACGCCCGCGACGTCGCTGCTGGCCGGCAACCCGTCCACGGCCGCGGCCATGCTGACGCCGACCCCGGCGGCGCAGACCGTGACCGTCCAGGTGGCCAACACCAACCTCACCGTGACGATCACCGTGACCAGGAGCATGGCGACCGTCAACCAGACCGCGACCATGCCGCAGGCGGCCATGCCGGCCTGGAGCCCGGTCACGTTCACCCAGAACGCCTGGCGCGCCACGCACGCGGTCGCCCGCGGTGACCTGGCGCTGGTGGCCGGGACCCGGTCGCACCGGACGCTGCACGCTCAGCTGGTCCTGTTCGCTCCGCTGAGCGCGGCCACCGCCGGCAAGGCGGCCGGCGGCAACGGCGCGACGCCGGTGGTCATGCCGACCGCGGTGGCGACCCACTGGTGAGTCCGGCCGGACAGCACCTCATGGCGCCAGCTTCGCCGGCGCACCCGCGTTCCGCGCGGGTGCGCCGGCACCACCAGCCGTGCGTGCTGCGCTGCGGCGACCTGGTGCTGGACGAGTCCCGGTGGACGGTGCACCGGGCGGGAACGCTGGTGGACCTGTCGCCGACCGAGTTCCGGCTGCTCGCCTGCCTGCTACGAGACCAGGGCAGCGTGCTGACCAGGGCTGAGCTGCTGGAGCGGGTGTGGGGCCGCGGCTACACCGGCCAGCCCCAGGTGGTGGAGACCTACGTCAGCTACCTGCGGCGCAAGCTGCACCGGCTCGGGCCGCCGCTCATCCATACCCGCCGCGGCGTCGGCTACATGCTCCGCGGCCCGGCCTTAGCTGCCGGCCTCAGCTGAGGGTGGAGGCGATGACGAGCGGGGTGCCCCGGCCCAGGAAGAACACGCCCGGGTAGCCGGCGGTGTGGAAGCCGGCGTTGCGGTTACCCCGCAACCTGGAGTGCTCGATCCGCAGCGTGCCGGTCCTGTCGTTGCTGACAAAGAACACCGCCCCGCCGCCTTCCGTGGCGCTGTTGCCCGTGATGACCGTCCCGTCGATCGTCACCGTGTAGCGGTTTCCGTCGGTGTAGATGGCTCCGCCGCTGCCGCCTCCCGCCGTGCCCGCCCGGGCCGGGTTGGCGCCCCGCCCGATCGCCCGGTTCCCTGACATGGTGCTGTCCTGGACCACCCAGGAGACACCGATACTGCTCAGGGCGCCGCCATTAGAGCACACGCCACCGCGGAACGTGCTCCGCACGACGTAGACGGGGCGGTTCTGGTACTGGCTCAGCACCCGGATCGCCGCCCCGCCCAGGTCCGGGCCGCTGGCGTCACAGCGGTTACCGGTGAAGTGCGAGTCAACGACCTTCAGCTGGCCGCCGCGGTCGAAGATGGCCCCGCCGCCCCCGCCGTCGAAGAGCTGCCCGGTGGAGTTGCCGTCCGCGAACGTCATCCTTTGCACGATCAGGACGGGACTGGACTGATCCTGGCAATGAGACGTCGTCCACGTCTGAGCGGGGTCACAGGTGTCCATGTAGAGGATCCGCCGGACGCCGCCGCCGCTCAGTGTCACCTTGCCGCCCCCGTCGAGGACGACCCGGGCGCTGGTGTTGCGGACCTTGGCGGTTGCCCTCATCACGATGGTCACCGGGCGCGGACCGCAGGAAAACGTGATCACCCCGCCCGCGGCGACCGCGCGGACCACGGCCTGCGAGGTGCAGCTGGCCGGGGTGCCGTGGCCGATCACGTGGTCGGGATGAGCGGTGCTGACCGCCGGTGCCGATGGGCTGGCCGCTCCGCCGCCTGTCCGTGGTGTCACCGCCGCCCCGCTGGTCCGGGTCGCCCTGGCCGCGGGCGTGCCCCGATGCGTCTGGTTGCCGCGGGCCGGCCGGGAGCTCTGGCCGGGCGCCGGCTGGGATGACGAGGGCGCGGAGCTGGCCTGCACGACCTGCCGGGCGGTCGGGGGAGCCGTCCCGGACGCACCGCTGGCCGTCCCGCACGCCGCCAGGGCGACCGCTGACGCTAGCGTCGTCGTCAGGACACCCACCGTGCAAGCGAGTCGCATGGGGTCAGACGGTAGCAACGTGACGACCGGTGAGGGCCGCTTTCGCCCTATACGGCCGAGAAGTACCAACTCTCGCGCGAGGCTGATCCAGCCGCCCGGCTCGACCCCGCTCGCTGGCCGACGGTCCCTCGTCTCGCGCCCGCGGACCGAATGTCGTAGGCTCGGGAACGGGTTCGCGGAACCGCAGGGCTCAGGAGGCGGGTATGGACGGACTCATCTTGCTGGTGTTCATCGCCGCCCTGGTGGCGTTCGGATGGACACGACTACGAGGCAAGATGAAGCTGGGGGTCTCGGGCAAGCACTGGCTGGGGCCGATCGTCGTCATCGTCATCGTCGTGCTGCTCATGTGGTCGGTGCACACCGGCCACTGAGGGCCGGAGATCGCGCCAAGCCGGGACAGAATCGGTCAGTGCCGGCCGGTCAGGGCTGGTCGCCGCTGCGCGGCATCTCGAACCAGACCGCCTTGCCCTCCGGCGTCGGCCGGGATCCCCACCGGGTCGCGAGCTGCTCGACGAGGTAGAGGCCGCGGCCCCCTTCGTCGGTCTCCGCCGCGGTACGGATCCGGGGCAGCCTGAGATCGGGGTCGAAGACCTCCACCCACACCGAGGCGGCACCGCGCCGCAGCCTCAGCCGGAATTCCCTGGGCGCCGCCGGGGCTCCGTGCGGGGCACCGACCCAGCCCTCCGGGCCGGCGGCCTGCTGCGGCGGCACCGCGGCCGGCCTGACCGCGGCCCGTCCGGGCGGGACCGGACCGGCCAGGACCTGGCCGGCCGGGCCGGCGGGCACGGCCCGGCTGGCCGGGCCCGCGGGCACGCCGACCGGCGCGGGCATCATCATCGGCTCGATGTCCAGGTCCAGGTCCCGGCTTGGGCTCGGGGTGATCGAGGCGTGCAGGACGGCGTTGGTGACCACCTCGGAGACCAGCAGGCAAGCGAGCTCGACCTGACCGGGGTCCATGCCCCAGGACCGGAAGGTCTGGGCGGCCAGCCGTCTCGCCTCGGAAACCATGATCGGCTCGGCCGGGAACGTACGCTCGGCCGAGGCGAGTTCGGACGGGGAGGACTGGACCACCAGGATGGCCATGTCGTCGTCGATGTCCCCGGGCACCGCGTATTCGGCCGCCGTGGCCACCGCGTCGGCGTCCCCGCTGGCGGCGGCCGCGCGCACCGCCTGCTGCAGCATCTGGACCGCCTCGGCCTCGGTGTAGTGACCCGAGCCGTCGGCACGGGTCCGCCGGTCGGTCAGGCCGTCGGTGTAGAACACCAGGATGGCGCCGGGCGGCATGCCGATCGTCTGCTCCCGGTACGTAGGCAGCCCCCTGATGCCCTTGCCGCGCACGCCGAGCAGGACGCCCTTGTACAGGAACTCGAGCTGCCGCACCTGCCCCGCGCTGATCAGCAAAGGGGCGTCGTGGCCGGCGTTCGCGAAGGTCAGTTCCCTGGACCAGGCGTCGTAGATCATGTAGAGGCAGCTCGCCGTGGGCGGATCGCCGGCCGCCGTCCCGTTCTCGCTGGCCGGGGCCAGCCCGCGGCACCAGTCGTCGAGCTTGCGCATGATGTCCGCGGGCGACTTCTCGTCCTGCGCGAACGCCCGCAGGGCCGCGCGCAGCTGTCCCATGATCGCCGCGGCCCGCGCGCCGCGGCCCTCGACGTCGCCGATGACGATGCCGACCCGCCCGGCGGCCAGCGGGATGATGTCGTACCAGTCGCCGCCGACCTGCGTCTGGATGCCCTGGCCCTGCGTCTCGAGCGGCTTGGCCGGCACGTACCGGCAGGCCACCTCCATGCCGTCCAGGTCCGGGATCGCCTGCGGCAGCAGGCTCTTCTGGAAGGCCAGCGCGGTCTGCCGCTCGGTCTCGAACAGCATCGCGTTGTCGATCGCGATGGCCACCCGGCTGGCGATGGCGCCGATCAGATCGCGGTCGGGCGTGTCGTAGTGGTGTTCGTCGCGTTCGGTGAGCCTGGACAGGGCCAGGCTCATCACGCCGAGAAGTTCGCCCCTGGCGTAGAGCGGGGCGGCGATGACCGACGTCAGCCCCGCCTCGTGCGCCGCCGCCATGCTCTCCGGGCTGGGTGCGGGGTAGTACTCGCTGTCCAGGTCATTGATGGCGATCGTGTCGAGGCGCGCCATCGCCTGCTGGCAGAAGTGGCCGTCCGGGTAGTGGATCTGCTCGCCCACCTGGGCCCAGGTGCCGGGCGGCGGCACCCAGTTGCTGGCGTGCCGCATGGCCCGGCGGATGAGCTGGTTGCCCTGGAACAGGTCGATGAAGCAGTGGTCGGCGAACTGCGGCACCAGGATCTCCGCCACGTGCTTGAGGGTGGTGCCGATCTCCAGCGAGCCGGCCAGCCGCTCGCCGACCCGCTCGAGCAGGGCGATCCTGTCCTGCTGCCCGTGGCCGCCGCGGTGGCCCGCCTCCCGGACCAGGAGCACCATGCCGTCGATGTCACCGCCGGGGTGCCGAAGTGGCACGGCGATGCCGCGGATGAGGGTGCGGGACCCGTCGCCGCGCTCGCTCTCGAACGTTCCCTCCCAGGACCGGCCGCGCAGCACCTGGCCGGCCAGGTCGTCGGTCTTGCGCACGCCGTCGTCGGCGAACAGGCCCAGGGACACGACGGGACAGCCGGCCAGCCGGGATATATCGCCGGAAACCCGGAAAAGGCGTGCCGCGAAGTCGTTGACGTAGAGGATATTGCACAGCCGGTCGGTGACCACGACGGCTATATCGGCGTGGTCTAGGACCATGTCGGCCGGGAGGTACGCGTCGAAAGCCGCTTCACCCCAGCCCGTCACGCTCGCGCTCCCCGACCCAGGTAGCGTTCCCGACTGACATGATCACGCTCCGGCCACCGTCTGACACCGGCCGCTAATGGACACGAAAATGTGTCCGGCGATGTCCCGGGGGAGTTCAGTCGCTATGGCGTCCATCGAGTCACCGGCTGTCACGCGGACACCATCGTCGGCTGCCATGAGAATCACCTCGCGTCCGGGTTGTATCCCGACGCGCTTGAGTTTAAGCATCAAAACAAGATCACTCTGAATTTGTTCGCCAATTCGCCGGATGACCACTCGCGTGTCGTCCGCGGATGCGACCTTTGTCATCGCCTCGCCCGTCTCATTCGTGGCCACGTTCACCCGGTCGAGCGCCTCCGCGGGCAGCCCGAGTTCGGCCAGGCCGGGAATGAGATTGCCGTGCGGGCAGCGCACCGGGTAGCCGAGCAGCTCAAGCAGGCGGTGCTCCACGCTCTCCGAGATCACGTGCTCCCAGCGGCACGCCTCGATGTGTACCTCTTCCCACGGCAGCTTGATGATCCCTACCAGCAGGCACTCGGCCAGCCTGTGCTTGCGCATCACCCGGGTGGCGAGCGTCCGGCCGTGGTCGCTCAGCGTGAGGTGCCGGTCCCCGGCCACGTGCACCAGGCCGTCCCGCTCCATCCTGGCCACCGTCTGGCTCACGGTGGGGCCGCTCTGCGCCAGCCGCTCGGCGATACGCGCGCGCAGCGGAACGACGCCCTCCTCTTCGAGTTCGAAGATGGTGCGGAGGTACATCTCCGTTGTGTCAATGAGCCCCTGGGCTGTCAACTCCTCATCCTCCTGCTTGTGATGCTATGCCGCAGAAGCGAGAGCGGCGGTCACCACGGCCGACGATGGGGCCGAACGGGCGGCGGAAGCTGTCTGGAGCACGCGAGCACGCAGCGTCAGGGGGACAAGCGATCGACGGCCCAGCCCTCGCCCACCTCCCCGGCCCCCCTCACCACGCGCCGGTAGCGCAGCCGGTCGTGCAACCGGAACGCGCCTGCCTGCCAGAACTCCACCGCGTCGGGTTCGAGGAGGTACCCGCCCCAGAAATCAGGCATCGGCACCTGCCCCGGTTCCGGCCAGCGCCGCTCCAGCTCGGCGACGCGATCGTCCAGGACAGCCCGCGACGCGATCACGGTCGACTGCCTGCTGGCCCACGCCCCGATCTGGGACAACCGCGGCCTCGAGCGGTAATACGGCTCGCTCTCGGCCTGCGACAGCTCGCGGACCTTGCCCTCCACGATCACCTGGCGCTCGATGCCGTACCACGGGAACACCAGGCAGGCCGCCGGGTTCGCGGCGAGTTCCCTGCCCTTGCGCGAGGTGCGATTGCTGTAGAAGGTGAATCCGGCCTGGTCATGAGCCTTCAGCAGCACCGTGCGGGCCCGCGGGCCGCCCTCGGCGGTGATGCTGGACAGCACCATCGCCGTCGGCTCCGGCATGCCCGACGCGAGCGCGTCATCCATCCACCGGGCAAACTGCGCCATCGGCTCGCCGGCTATCTGATCCTCGGACAAGCCACGCGGACCTGGCGTTGCCGACCTGGGCGTCATGGCTGAACTCTAGTACCCTGCCCGCTCCGTCAGGTTCGCTCGTCCATACACTCACATACACAAGCAGTGATGAGGAGCCTCTGACACCCCGCGAGGACGACGAGAGGAAGGACCGATGTCGGACTTCAAGCCGGGACTTGAAGGCGTCATCGCCTTCGAGACGGAAATCGCCGAGCCGGACAAGGAGGGCGGTTCGCTCCGGTATCGCGGCGTTGACATCGAGGAACTGGTCGGCCATGTCTCCTACGGGCATGTCTGGGGCCTGCTGGTGGACAACGCCTTCGCGCCCGGGCTGCCGCCGGCCGAGCCGTACCCGATCCCGGTGCACTCCGGCGACATCCGGGTCGACGTGCAGAGCGCCCTGGCCATGCTCGCGCCCGCCTGGGGGCTGCGGCAGCTCCTCGACATCAGTGACGAGCAGGCGCGCGACGATCTCGCCCGCGCCTCGGTGATGGCGCTGTCCTTCGTGGCCCAGGCGGCCCGCGGCGTCGGGCTGCCCATGGTGCCGCAGCGCCGGGTGGACCAGGCCGCGACGATCACCGAGCGGTTCATGATCCGCTGGCGGGGCGAGCCCGATCCGCGGCACGTCAAGGCGGTCGACGCGTACTGGACGTCGGCGGCCGAGCACGGCATGAACGCTTCTACCTTCACCGCCCGGGTGATCGCCTCGACCGGCGCCGACGTGGCCGCTGCCCTGTCCGGGGCGGTCGGCGCCATGTCCGGCCCGCTGCACGGCGGCGCGCCCGCGCGGGTGCTCGGCATGATCGAGGAGGTCGAGCGGACCGGGGACGCCGAAGGGTACGTGGCCTCCGTGCTGGACCGGGGCGAGCGGCTGATGGGGTTCGGGCACCGGGTGTACCGGGCCGAGGACCCCCGCGCCCGGGTACTCCGCCGTACCGCCAAGGAGCTGAGCGCGCCGCGTTACGAGGTCGCGCTGGCCCTGGAGAAGGCCGCGCTGGCCGAGCTCAGGGCGCGGCGCCCGGACCGGGTGCTGGAGACCAACGTAGAGTTCTGGGCGGCCATCATCCTGGACTTCGCCGAGGTGCCGTCGCACATGTTCACCTCGATGTTCACCTGCGCGCGCACAGCGGGCTGGGCGGCCCACATCATGGAGCAGAAGCGCACCGGCCGGCTGGTCCGGCCGGCCGCCAGGTACACCGGTCCCCCGGTGCGGCCGGTGCGGGACGTCCCCGGCGCGGACGAGGTTCTCGACCGGCCGGTGTTAGGGTCCGCCGGTAGGCTGCGGCCATGACCAACCCTGTGAGCCCGGCCCTCGTGATACCGGCAGAGCTCAAGCCCGCCGACGGCAGGTTCGGCAGCGGCCCGGCCAGGATCCGTCCCGCGCAGCTGGCCGCGCTGGCCGCCTCGGGCGCCGCCTACCTGGGCACGTCGCACCGGCAGCCGCCGGTCAGGTCGCTGGTGCGGCGGATCCGGGCCGGCCTGGCCGAGCTCTTCGGGCTGCCGGCCGACTACACGGTCGCATTGGGCAACGGCGGCACCAGCGCGTTCTGGGAGATAGCCACGTTCGGGCTGATCCGCGAGCACTCCCAGCACCTGTGCTTCGGCGAGTTCTCGGCCAGGTTCGCGGCGGTGGCCGGCCGCGCGCCGTGGCTGGCCGAGCCGGCCGTGATCGAGTCCGCCCCGGGCAGTCACCCGGTGCCGGCGGCGGACCCGCGGGCGGACACCTACGCGCTAACCCACAACGAGACCTCGACCGGCGTGGCCATGCCGGTGCTCCGCGTTCCCGGCGCCGACCCCGGGTCGCTGGTCCTGGTCGACGCGACCAGCGCCGCGGCCGGGCTCCCGGTGCGGGCCGAGGAGTTCGACGTGTACTACTTCGCCCCGCAGAAGGGCCTGGGCTCGGACGGCGGCCTGTGGCTCGCGCTGATGTCGCCGGCCGCGGTGGAGCGGGTGCACGAGATCGCGGCGAGCGGCCGGTACATACCCGACTTCCTCTCGCTGCGGATCGCGCTGGAGAACTCGGCCAAGGACCAGACCTACAACACGCCCGCGGTGGCGACCTTGTTCCTGCTGGCCGACCAGATCGACTGGATGCTCGGCCAGGGCGGCCTGGCCTGGACCACGGCCCGGACCGCGCGGTCGGCCGCCATACTGTATACATGGGCGGAGAAGGCGGCCTTCGCGGACCCGTTCGTCGCCGATCCCGCGCAGCGTTCGCAGGTCGTCGGGACGATCGACATCGTGGCTGACGGCGACGGTACCGCCGCGCTGGCCGCTGACGACATAGCGGCCACCTTGCGGGCGAACGGGATCGTGGACACGGAGCCGTACCGGAAGCTGGGCCGCAACCAGTTGCGTGTCGGCATGTTCCCCGCGGTCGACCCGGCCGACGTGGAAGCGCTGACCGCCTGCATCGACTACGTAGCCGAACGCCTTGTTAGCTGACAGGGCTGGCTGAGGGGGCGGGCTAACCGGATGACCGATCCGATCAGTACCGTTAGCACCAAGAGCACGAGCACGGCCGGGAGCAGCCATCGGGGCAGCCGGTTCACGATGACAGCCTACAAATCAGCAGACTTCAGAAGATCCTAGGGCGAAGGGTTGGGTCATGGGTGACAACGCTCACCAGGCAGACTTGCTGAGCGGGCCCGCGCGCTCCCCGCGGACCGGTTTAGACCCAGCGGCCCAGCGGGAGGGGATCGAGCGGTCCCCGGGATCGGCTGTCGCTCCGGGGGAACTCATGCGGCTGTTCGTGGCCATCGCGCCACCTCCGGCGGTGCTCGACGAGCTCGACGCTCTCGTCGAGCCGCTCCGCGCGAGGCGTCTCGACCTGCGCTGGACCAACCGGGAGGCGTGGCACGTGACGCTGGCCTTCCTCGGCCAGGTCGACGAGGCCGCGGCGGCCCGGCTGGTACCGCGGCTCCAGCGGGCCGCCGGGCGGCATCACCAGGTGCGGCTCGCGTTCGCGGGCGCCGGCGCCTTCCCCGCCGCCACCCGGGCCAACGTGCTGTGGGGCGGCCTGTCCGGAGACCGCCGGGCGCTGGCCCGGCTGGCCGAATCCGTCGTGGCCGGCGCCAGCCGCGCGGGCGCTCCCCCGCCGGACAAGCGCCGGCGGTTCCAGCCGCACCTGACCCTGGCCAGGTGCCGGATGCCCGCGGACGTCACCGAGCTGGTGGCCGCGCTGGAGGACTATCAGGGCCAGCCGTGGACCGCGGACCGCGTGCACCTGGTCCGCAGCCGGCTGGGCGCGACCGAGCAGCCGCGATACACCTCGCTGGCGAACTGGCCGCTGCGCACCCCACCAGCGACTGGGCCAGCCACGGGCGGGCCGGTCACGACGACTGGCTGAGCTTCTCCAGGATCGGCACCGCTGCCCGGAGGGCGGCCCGCTCCTCGGTGGTCAGCTCGGCCAGCCGCTGGGCCAGCCAGGCATCCTTGCGCCGCCGGACGCGCTGGACGACCGCCCGCCCTTCCCCGGTGACGGTGAGGATCACCTGCCGCCGGTCGGTCGGGTGCGGCGAGCGGAGCACCAGGCTGCGCTCCTCGAGCACGGCGATGACCCGGGTCATCGAGGGCGGCTGCACCTTCTCGTGCTCGGCGAGCTCGCCCGGCGTCATCGCCTGGTGCACCTCCAGGGCCGACAGCGCAGCCAGCTGGGTCTCGGATAGCACCGCCTCGGTCATGCCCGACGTGGTGCGCTGCGCGCGCAGCCGCCGTGCCAGCCTGCTCACGGAGATCCGGAGAGCCGTGGCCAGCCCGGCATCGGTCCTGGTCCGCGTGGTTGTCATCATCGGTTACCTTCGTCGGCAGGCCTACGGCGTGGACTAAGTACATCACGATTGGGGCCCCGGTCGTAGCCTGGAGGGGTGGACGCGACCAAGCCGACCGGCGAGCAGGCCGCGCGGCCCTCACCGCCGCCGCCGCTCGAGGCGAACGACCAGGTGGTCATCTGGGTCGGGACGGCCGGGTGGGTCGTCGCATTGGTGGTCCTGCTCATCGTCCGCGACAGCCTCCCGGCCGATCAGCGCTGGTGGATCTGGACCTGCGTGTGCGGCATCGCGTTCGGGCTCTTCGCGTCCTGGTACGTGCCAAGGCTGAAGCGCGGCCGGGCGCGGGCCGCGGCCCGGCGGGCGGAAACGGGTCAGTCGGCGCCGCGGGACAGCGGCTCGAACACGGTCTCCCCGACCGAGATCCCGGGCAGCTCGACGAGGTCGTAGCCGAACTCGTCGATGACCGGCACCGCGGTCCTGGCGGCCACGGCGTCGGCCATGGCCTCGGAATGCGCCCCGCAGCCGTGGTCGGCCGACACGACCCGGCCGTCGTCCGGCGCGTACGCGTTCGCGCAGGCGCCGAAGAAGCGGCCGAGCTCCCCGCTCAGCGGGAGGAAAAAGCCGCAGCTGGCACAGTGTGCGGGCGCCGCGTGCGCGATGGGCGACCGAGGGCCGTGCTCGCTGGTGTACCAGCGATCGGACGCGCCGTCCCGGCCGATGGCGGACAGCACCCGCGACCGGCCTGGCGCGGGCAGCTCACCCGGCTCGGCCGGACCCGCGTCGGCGTCGTCGGCCTCCGGGTCGAACCAGTCGACCACCGCGTCGTCACCCTCCAGCACGACCAGCGGCACCAGCCGCTCGTCGTCCGGCGGCGCGGGCAGCAGGTCGCCGACGCCGAGGTCGCCCGGCCGCAGCCGCTCGTGCCACGGCACCCAGTCCGGCGCCAGCAGCGACGCGGGGCCGGGCAGCAGCACGGTCTCGCTGACCGTCACGACCTTGGACCGGGGCGCCCGGGCGACGGTCACCGCCCAGCGCCAGCCGGCGTAGGCCGGGTCCGCGTTCTCGAACAGGTGAGTGACGATGCGTTCGCCCTCGGCCTGCACGCCGAGGTGGGCGCCGACCTGGGCGGCCCCGACCACGGCGATCAGTGCGTCCCGCGCGAGGTCTACGGCCTCGGCGGACGCCTGGTCTGGTTCCCTGGTTCTGGTGCGGGTGGGACTCACGGCTCCCAATTCTTACTCATCACGCAGCATGAACGTGCGGATACCCGCCGCTTTGGCGGACGGCCCGGGTCGCCGCACTGGCCAACAGCAAGAATACTGGGTACATGCGGCTGTCTGAGGCGGTGCGGCGAACCGGAGGCGCGGCCCGCGCCACGGGCGGCGCATTCCGTTCCAGCGCGCGGGCCGGAGCCACCGCGACCCGCCGCACGGGCGGCCTGGTGCACCGGGTGACCGGCGCCTCGGGGGCCGGCCGGACCGGGCTGTCCACGCTCATCGAGCTGACCGCGGCCGGCGGCGCCGCCGACGCGTTCGTGGCCGTGTCGCTGGCCGGGACGATCTTCTTCAGCACCTCGGTCGATCAGGCGCGCGGCCGGGTGGTGCTGTTCCTGCTGGTGACGATGGCGCCGTTCGCGGTGCTGGCGCCGTTCATCGGGCCCGCCCTGGACCGCATGCAGCAGGGACGGCGTTACCTGCTGGCGGGCACGCTGCTGGCCCGCGGCCTGCTCTGCTGGGGGATGTCGGCCGCCATCAACAACCCGGTGACGCTGCTGCCCGCGGCGTTCGGCATCCTGGTGCTGCAGAAGTCCTACGGGGTGGTGCGCGCGTCGGTCACGCCGCGGCTGCTGCCCGCCGAGATCACCCTGGTGACCGCCAACGCGCGGTCCCAGCTCATCACGCTGACCACCTCCCTGCTGGGCGGGGCGCTGGCCGCCGGGATCCAGGCGACGGCCGGGTCCGCCTGGGTGCTGCGCGCGGGCACGCTGATCTACCTCGCCGCCATGTTCCTCGCGCTGCGACTCCCGGACCAGGTGGACGTGCCGCCGGCGCCGGCCGCACCGGTCCCGCCGCCCGCCGCGGCCGGCCCGTCACCAGACTTCCCGAACGGGCACGGGCGGTACGCCCCCGCGCCCGGCGACGGCGCCGGGGCGGCCCACCCCGGCCGGGACGGCCGCACGCTCCCGTACGAGCCAGGCGCGCTCCCTCCCGGAACACCGGCGCCGGACGAGGCCGCCGGCGGCCGGAGGTCGGCGAGAGGCAGACGGTGGCGGACCCTGGCCAACGTCGGCCCGATCGTGGGCGAGGCGATGCGGGGCAACGCGGTGCTCCGCGCGTTCTCCGGCTACATGGTCTTCTTCCTGGCGTTCTACCTGCGCAGCGCGAACTTCGGCGTGTCGCACAACGTGGCGCTGGGCGCCCTGGTGGCGGCGGCCGCGGCCGGCGGGCTGGCCGCGATGGCGATCGGCTCGCTGCTGCGCGCCCGGGCCCCGGCGTTCATCTTGTTCTCCATGCTCACCCTGGCCCCGATCGTGACGGCGACCTGCGCCTGGTTCTTCAGCCTGACCACGGTCATCGCGGTGGCGTTCACCGCCGCTCTCGCCGCCGGGCTGGCCAAGCTGGCGCTCGACTCCACCGTGCAGCGCGAGATCGGCGAGGAGATCCGGTCGTCCGCGTTCGCGGTCTCCGAGACGCTGAACCAGGTGGCGAACGTGGCGGGCAGCCTGGCCGGCGTGCTGGTCTCGATACTGGACAACGGCGAGGCCGGGCTGGCCATCGCGGCCGCCTTCCTGACCCTGGCGCTGGTCACGCTCGTCGCCCGGCGGCGCCGGCGGATCCTGGCCGCGCGGGCGGAATCCGAAGCCGCCTACGCCGCCGCTCAGCCCCCGCCGCGCCGCCCGCGCCCCAGGCCGCGCTAACCTCAGGGCTCGATGTCGTCGGCTACGGCGCGCAGCACGGTGGCGATGCGCTTCGCCTCCTTGGCGTCCGGCTGCTTGCCGCGGCGGTAGGTCGTCGACGCGTGATCGAGCAGCTTGATCAGGTCTTCGACGATCAGGACCATCTCGTCGGGCTTCTTGCGGGCCTGCTTGGCGGCGGCCACGGTCGGCGGCGGCTCGAGGAGCCGGACCTGAAGCGCCTGCGCACCGCGTCGCCCCTCGGCCACGCCGAACTCCACCCGCTGTCCCTGCCGCAGCGACGTGGTCCCGGACGGCAGCGCGGAGGAGTGCACGAACACTTCGCCGCCGTCGTCACGGGCGAGAAAGCCATACCCCTTGTCGGAGTCGTACCACTTGACCTTGCCGGTAGGCACGCGCAGACCTCACGTCGAAGAGAACTGAACAACCAGCGATCGTGCGACCGACAGGATGCTATGGGCACTTCTAAGGCTATCGGTCCGGGACGCCCGATCGCAGCTTCGTTACGGCCGGCTTGGTGGTCCCGGCCCGTGCCCGGCCGCCGACGTTCACGGCGCCAGGGCCGGCCGACCCGCCGGACCACGGTTCTGCCAGG
>Ga0207662_10000302_pt1 | contig 22724 bp, 24 predicted proteins | sample KBSS33LmetaG_FD_184338 | JGI IMG/M metagenome (GOLD analysis project Ga0207662, IMG submission 184338) | Switchgrass rhizosphere microbial communities from Kellogg Biological Station, Michigan, USA - KBS S3-3L metaG (SPAdes) (version 2) | ecosystem: Host-associated > Plants > Roots >... | reverse complement strand
AGACCGGGCTCGGCCGCGGCGGCGCCATGCCATCTGAGGTGGCACCGATCGTCGAACGGATCGACGCCGCTGCCCATGCGCGGCTCGTCGGGATGTGGACCCATCTCCAGGCCAGCGAGGATGGCGGTATCACCGGCGACCAGCTGCGACGGTTCGACGAGGCCGCAGGGCTCGTCGCCGCCGCCGGACACGCCGTGCCCACGCGCCATGTCGCCGCAAGCGGTGGCGTGCTCACGGGTGTCGGCGCGTTCGATGGCATCCGACCCGGTCTGTCGACCTACGGCATCCTCCCCGACGAGCTCGAGGCCGTCCCGGATGAGGCGCGCCGGGGTCTCCGACCGGTCATGTCCCTCCACGCCCGAGCTGCCCGGGTCGCCGACCTGCCGGCCGGGTATGGGATCAGCTACGGCCCTTCCTTCCGGACCCAGCGCCCCAGTCGGATCGCGACCCTCCCGCTCGGATATGGCGACGGCTTCGCCCGCGCGCTCGCCAATCGGGCGGAGGCGCTCGTTCGGGGGCAGCGCGTCCCGCTGGTCGGCAACGTGACGATGGACGCCGTCATGGCCGACGTCACGGACGTTCCCGGACCACCCGTCGACCTCGACGACGAGTTCGTGCTGATCGGGGTCCAGGGCAACGAGATGATCACGGTCGAGGACCTGGCGCGGCAGCGCACCACCAACACCTGGGAGGTCGTGACCTCGATGTCTGGGCGACTACCCCGGGTGTACCATGCCGCGACCGGAGCTGTGGTGGGGATGCGGACGCTCACGGGGTGGAGAGGGTAGTTGGCACGGATCGAGCTCTGGAACGGGGACATCTGCGACCTCGAGGTCGATGCGATCGTCAACCCAGCGAACCTCTCGTTGTGGATGTCGACCGGCGTCTCGGGCGCGATCAAGCGCGCCGGCGGTGACGCCATCGAGTTCGCCGCGGTGCGCCAGGCGCCGGTCCCTCTCGGTGAGGCGATCGTGACGCCGGCAGGCTCGCTTGCGGCAAAGGCCGTGATCCACGCCGTCTCGCTCGACCGCGACCGACGTACGAGCGGCGCAGTCATCGAAGCGGCCGTTCGAAGCGCGATGGCGCGTGCGCGAGAGATCGGCGCCACGAGCGTTGCGTTCCCGGCGCTCGGTACCGGCGTCGGCGGTTTCCCGCTCGATGAGGCCGCGCGAATCACGGTGGAGACCGTGCGCGAGGAGCTCGCGCTGTCACCCGCCATCGAACATGTGACGTTCGCACTCCGGGGTGCTGCCGCGTATCAGGCGTTCGAGGCGGCGATCGCCCACACGACCGCCGCGCAGCGCTCGACCAACGTCGCATGAGCTTCCCGATCGAACCGTCCGAGGAACAGCGCAACGAACTGGTCGAACAGGTGGCCCGCGAGATCCAGCTCCGCGGCCTGACTTCGTCCGCCGTCCATTTCCTCGAGGCCAGCCGCCCGTATCGAGCGCTCGGTGCGAACGCGATGCTCTTCTTCGATCCGGTCCTGCGCGGCGTGTTCGGCGGTGACCTCGCGTCGGCGTCCGAGATCCTTGCCGACGACACGGGGATCGAGTTGCTGATCGCCAGGCTCGAGGAGCTCGACGACGAGCTCGTCTGGGACGGCTGAGCGCCGCGCGACGACCCCGTTCCGGACGGCCGCTCGCGGCGAGTCCGGGTAGCATCAGACGGTGACGACCCAACCCCACGCCTTCCTCACGATCGACCATGGGTCGGCGACCGTCTCGGTCGCGCTGATCGGTCGCGCCGGGGGCGCGTGGCGGCTCATCGGGAGCCTGGCGATCCCAGCCGGCGCCGATCTCGACCCCGCGATCGACCTGCTGGTCGAACGCACGCTGGCCGTTGACCCCGTCGTCGCGGAAGGCCTGGGCATCGTCGGTCTGCCGAGGAAGGATTTCCCCATCCTCGAGGTACGCAGCCTTCGCCCGAAGCGGCTGGCGATCGTGACCGGCTCGGAACGCACGCTCGCGGGTCTCGTCGAGACCGGGGCTCGGAGCGGCTGGCGGACGAGCGGGGCGAGCGCCGAGACGACCGATCCGCTCGCCATGACCCGACTGCTGCTCGACCGCGATGTCGGCGGCATCGTCGTCGGGGCCGGCGATCCGCCACGGGCGGACGAGCGCGGCGGCATCCGCGAGCTGGCCACGCTCGTCGCCGCGGTGGCGACCCGGCGACCGGAGATCCCGATCGTGCTCTCAGGTGCGATGTCCGAGGCGCTGGACGTGTTCGGTGATGTCAGCGCGCGGCCCGGTGAGGTCGTGCTCGGCCCGGCGGCACGGCGCACGACCGGGGTCGACCCGGATGCCCCCGACCCGCTGGCCGATCTGTTGCTCGAACTGGCACTCCCAGCCGACGACCCGCGCCGCGCGCTCGCGACCGGAGCGCGCACGTTGGCCGACGTGCTCGACCGGCGCGTCGAGGCGATCATGCTCGGCCACGACGCTGCGGCGCGTGCGGTGGCCGTGCCCGGTCAGGGCGGCGAGGCTTCGACGGTCCGACTCGGGGTCGTCCCTTCTGCTGCCGTCGCGCCCGATGAGCCCGATGACGCGGTCGTCGACGGTGTGATGGCCTGGTCGACGATGCCCGCTGACCGGCACCGGATCCGTGATCGGATGCGTGAGCTCCGCATCGCGCCCTGGTCAGATGCCGCGGGCGACGGCGCTGCCCTGCGGATGGCGGCCGCTCGTGCTGCCTTGACGCGACTCGCAGGCGCGACATCCCACTTCGACGATGGCCCGGTGCCGGATCTCGTCGTCGCGGCGAGTGGCGTCTGGACGTCCGTGCCTGCGCCCGCAGTGGCGCTCGCCCACATCGATGTCCTTCGGCGCCCAGGGGCGAGCCAGTACGCCCTGGATCACGCGCGCCTCCTCGGTCCGCTCGGGGCGATCCCTGATGCCGGCGAGCGTCGCGCGCTACTCATGGACCTCGTCGACGATCTGCTTGCGCCACTCGGCAGCGTCGTAACGCCCGCCGGGCTTCGCGCCGGCAGGTCGGTCGGCACGGTGGCCGTCCACGCGAGGGACGGGATCAGCGAGCTCGAGCTGATGCCGGGCGGGCTCGAGCTCGTCGACCTGCCGCCGGGATCCACGGCGGTCGCCGAATTCAAGTTCCGCGAGCGCGTCCGCCTGGGCGGCCGGGGCCGCCACTTCGCGATCGATGTGGCGGGCGGGCTCGGCGGCTTGATGGTCGACCTGCGCGATGTGCCGTTGCGCCTGCCCGATCGGGCGGATCGCCGGCGCGATCTGCTCGCCGCGTGGCAGTCGTCGCTCTGGGCGGGGTCCGAGGGATGACCGACGGGTTGAATGGTCACGACGGCGACGAGGCGGGGGCGGCGCCCGGGTCGCTGACGCGCGCGGAGCAGGGCGATACCGAGCGCGACCTGGGCGTGGTCCGTATGCGACGCCTGGTCGAGGCGCCGATCGAGGTCAGCTTCACGCTCGCGCCGGGCGATCGCGCACTCGTCGCACCCGGGGAATCCGTCGTGCCGGGGGCACCGATCATCGAGCGCGTGCGCGACACGCGCATGAGCGACGTCGTCGTGCCGCCGTCGTCCGAACCGGTCCCCGGCGGGCGGATCCCGGACGGCGAGTTGCTCTTCGACTGGCGCGACCGCTGGCGTGTCGCCTTTGGCGAGGTGACCGAACCCCTCGATTCCCCGATCGCCGGGATCGTGAAGGACGTCCGACCGGGGATCGGGATCGTCGTGCGCGCGACCGGGCGTGGGCTGCGCGCGATCGTCACCCTCGGCGGTCCGACCCGCGGCCAGCTCCACGTCGCCTCATGGGTCGAGGGTGAGCTGCGGAGCGGCTCGGTCGACGTCGGTCTGGCGGGGAAGATCCTCGTCGTCGGCTCGCGCATCGATGCCGAGACGCTCACACGCGCTCGAGCCATGGGTGTCCGCGGGATCATCGTCGCGGGCCTCGCGAGCAAGGAGCGGCGCGACTTCCTCGCCTCGGAGAACCGGCAGCGCGCGGCCCTCCATCGCTTGCCCCCGTTCGCGGTCCTCGTGCTCGAGGGTGCCGTTCGGCGACCGCTCGCCGGCCCGGTCATGGACATCCTCGAGGCGCTCGAGGGCCACGACGTTGCGCTCGTCGCCGACCCGCCGATGCTCGTCTTCGAGGAGCCCGAGCTCGAGGTCCCGACGCCGCAGCCGGACCGAGTCCGGATCCGGGCCGGGCAATTGATGGGTCGCGAGGGGACGTGGGCGGGTCTCATCGGCCAGCGCCGGTTCGCCGGAGGTGTCCACCTCGAGGCCGGTACGGTGCGCTTCGATGACGGCACGCTCGTGGCGGTTCCGATCGGCGACCTCGAGCGGTTCGCATGAGCGGCACCGTGGCGGCCAACGGGGAGCAGCGGGTCGTGATCAGCCCGGATCCCGATGCGACGACCAGCCTTGGCCGTGCCCTCGGCGCGGTAGCACAGCCTGGCGACTTGGTCTGCCTGTGGGGCGACCTCGGTGCAGGCAAGACACACCTCGCGAAGGCGTTCGGCGCCGGTCTCGGCGTGACCGAGACGATCGCCTCGCCGAGCTTCGTCCTGATGGCGGAATACGAGGGCCGGCTGCGGCTCTTCCACATCGATCCCTATCGCCTGGTCAGTGCGGAAGACGCGCTCGCCGGTGGGCTGATCGACGAGCGACAGGCCGAGGGCGTCACGCTGGTCGAGTGGCCGGAGCGCCTCGGCGACGCCCTGCCGGTCGATCGGCTCGATGTGCGGATCGACGGCACCGGCGATGAGCCCCGCACGATCACCCTCGCTGCCTGGGGTGGGCGGTACCGTCGCTACCTCGAGGCTGCTGGATGACCACCGCGCACGACGGTCGGCGGGCCGCGATCCTCGCGATCGACACGGCGACGACGCGCATCGTCATCGCGACGGGCTCGCCGAGCGGGATCGCCGACGGGATCTCCACCTGGTCGGCCGGCTATCGACATGGCGAGACGCTCCTCCCGTCGATCAGCCGGTTCCTGGGCGAGCAGAACATCCGCCGGTCACGATTGACGGGCATCGTGGTCGGGACGGGCCCCGGCGCTTTCACGGGCCTGCGTGTCGGCATCGCGACGGCCAAGGGGATGGCGCATGGCCTGGGCATCCCGCTCGTGGGCGTTGCCACGGGTGAGGCGCTACTCGCCGCATCGGGCGTCCCGCATCCCGTGCTGCTGTTGCCGGCTGGACCCTCGGACCGGCTCATCGTCCGGCCGGGCGAGGGTGCGGTCCCGCTACCCGTCGGGGAAGAGCCGGAGCTGCGCGAGAGTGAGACCCTGGTCGCGCTCGATCTCGTCGATCGGGCACCCGCGGACGCCCTGGAGCGCGGTGAAGCGGCGTATCGGCGGCTCGGCCATGAGCTCATCCGGCTCGGGGCGGAGCAGCTCGCGCTCGACGGGCCACCCCAGCTCGAGACGCTCGTTCCGGATTACGTCACGTTGCCGCGCGGGGTCCGTGCGGCAGATGGATCGGTCGCATGGTCGCGCGACCACCGGTAAGGGTCGTGATCGAGCCGATGCGGCTCGAGGACCTGCCGGCCGTGCACGCCATCGAGGAGGCGAGCTTCACCGCGCCGTGGCCACCGCATGCGTACCGCAGCGAGCTCGAATCGAATCGACTGGCCCACTACCTCGTCGCGCGAGCGGGCGACACGATCGCCGCGTACGGTGGGATGTGGCTGATGGTCGACGAGGCCCACATCACGACATTCGCCGTCCATCCGGCCTGGCGCCGGCAGCGCGTCGGTGAGCGCCTGCTCCTCGCGTTCCTCGACGTCGCGACCGACCAGCGGGCCCACGAGGCCACCCTCGAGGTGCGGCTGTCGAACTTGGCGGCCCGCCGGCTGTACGAGAAGTACGGCTTCCGGCCAGTCGGCCTGCGGCCGCGCTACTACAGCGACGACCACGAGGACGCGCTGATCATGACGACGCTCCCGCTGAACGACCCAGCGATGCGCGAACGGATCGCTCTTCGACGGGCCGAGCTCGAGACCGCGCCGGCGCCCGTCGCGCCCGACGAGGACGAGGGATGAGCGGCCCGCTGCTCCTCTCGATCGAGTCGTCATGCGACGAGACTGGCGTCGCCGTGATCGACGGCGGTCGCCGCATCCTGTCGAACGTCGTCGCGTCACAGGTGGCTCTGCACGCACCGACCGGCGGGATCGTGCCTGAGCTCGCCGCGCGGGCGCACCTGCGCTGGATCGTGCCGAGTCTCGACGAGGCCTGGACGGCGGCGGGCGTCGACTGGCGCGACATCGACGGGATCGCAGTGACCTATGGGCCGGGTCTCGCCGGCTCGCTCCTGGTCGGGATCAACTTCGCCAAGGCGCTGTCGTGGGTCCACGACGTCCCGTTGATCGGGGTGAATCACCTCGAGGGGCACCTGTACGCGGCCTGGCTGCTCGACCCGGGTGAGGACGAGGCGACGAAGCAGGCGCCGATCCTCCCGCTCGTTGCGACCATCGTCTCGGGCGGTCATACGTTCATCGCCGAGATGACCGATCACCTGACGTATCGGCTGCTGGGGACGACCGTCGACGATGCCGCAGGTGAGGCGTTCGACAAGGTCGGGCGGCTGCTCGGGCTCGGCTATCCGGGCGGGCCCGCGATCCAGAAGGCGGCCGAGGGCGCCGTCCGACGCGACGTCCGATTCCCTCGGGCCTGGATGGGCGACTCGTACGACCTGAGCTTCTCTGGGCTGAAGACCGCGGCCCGGAGGATCGTCGCGGATGCCCGTGCCGCGGCGGGTATCGCCCCCGACGACACGGAGACCCCGTTGAGCGAGGCGACGACAGCCGAGCTGGCGTGGGGGTTCCAGGACTCCGTCGTCGACGTGCTGGCGACGAAGACCGCACGTGCCGCGAAGGAAGTCGGTGCCCGCTCGATCATCCTCGGTGGTGGCGTGGCAGCGAATAGCTGCCTGCGCGAGCGGATGGCGGCTGAAGCAGACACGTTGGGGATCCCGTTGATCGTGCCACGCCCCGGGTTGTGTACGGACAACGGCGCGATGATCGGCGCCGCGGGAGCCCGCCGGTTCGAGGCGGGCGAGCGGGCGCGTCTCGATCTGGACGCACGGCCATCGCTCCCGCTCGCGAAACGCTGATGGCACGCCGCGACGGCGCGCTGCCCGCTCCCGCCGAGATCGATCCGATCGATGTACGTGACACGCTCCGGGCGGCCGGCCTCCGAGCACGCCACTCCCTGTCGCAGAACTTCCTGGCCGATGCCGATGTCCTGTCACGGATCCTGGCCGAGGCGGGCCCCGAACCGGGGAGCGGCGTGCTCGAGATCGGGCCGGGGCTCGGGCTGCTGACCGGCGGCCTACTCGCCTCTGGGGCGGCCGTCACGGCCGTCGAGCTCGACACCGGTCTGGCGGCGTTCGTCCGCGACCGCTACTCGCCGGAGGTCGCCGACGGTCAGCTGCGCCTGATCGAGGGCGACGCGCTCGATCAGGACCTCACGCGGCTGGTCACGCCGCCGTACGACGTCGTCGCGAACCTGCCATACCACATCACGTCGCCGATCCTGCACGCATTGCTCGGGGCGACCCCGCGACCGCGCCGGATGGTGCTGATGGTGCAGCGCGAGGTCGCCGAACGGATCGCGGCGCCGCCAGGGAAGATGAGCTACCTGTCGGTCTTCGTGCAGTACCACGCGCGTGTCCGCGTGGCGTTCCTCGTCCCGCCCGAGGCGTTCGAGCCGGAGCCCGCAGTGGATTCGGCGGTGATCGTCGTCGAGCCGTACGCCGCGGACGACCGTCTCACGGTCGACGAGGAGGACGAGCTCTGGCGGCTCGTCCAGGCCGCGTTCCGTGAGCGCCGCAAGATGCTCCACAACGTGCTGGCCCGCCAGCTGCCGTTCGACGCTGCCCGTGTCGACGCCGCCCTCGCGGCGGCCGGCATCGCCCCCGACCGGCGCCCCCAGACCGTGGACGTCGGGGAGTGGCTGGCGCTGCGAGAGGCCCTCGGCCCGCTGCCTGCCGATCGTCGCGGTCAACGCGGCTCGTGACCGACGCCGCCCACCACTCCCCGATCGTCCGGCTCGCGCCGGCGAAGCTGAACCTGACACTGGCCGTCGTCGGTCGCCGAGACGATGGGTTTCACGACCTGCACTCGGTGTTCGTGCCGCTCGCGCTGCACGATGTGCTGACCGTCGCGCCTGCTGGCACGGCTGGCTCCGACACGCTTCATGTCACCGGCAAGGACGCCGGCCCGGTCGAGGCGAACCTGGTGCTCCGGGCGATCTCGGCGGCGCGCGCGGCGATCGGCGAAGGACCCGGGCGGCCTGCCACGCCACCGCTGGCGGCGCGTCTCGAGAAACGCATCCCGGTCGCGGCCGGGCTCGGTGGCGGTTCGTCGGACGCTGCGGCCGCGATCGACGCAGCCCTTGAGGCATGGGGCGCCGCCGACGCGCTCGACCCCGAGCGGCGACTCGCGGTCGCAGCCTCGGTCGGTTCCGACGCGCCGTTCTTCCTCGCCGGGCGCCCCGCGCTGATCGAAGGCCGTGGCGAACGCGTCTCGCCGTTGACGGGGATCCATGGTCATCCGGGGATCCTGCTCGTGACGCCCGCGGTGGCCGTCCGGACGCCGGATGTCTTCGCTGTCTTTGATGGCTCACACGCAGGATCCAGCGGCGATGGCTCGGTGCGGATGACATCTGCCCATCTCGCCCAGGAGCTCGGCAACGGGCTGTCCGCGACCGATCTCGTCGCGCGCGCCGGCGTCCTTGCGTCCGCGAACGACCTCCTGGCATCCGCCGCCCTCATCGCGCCTGGGCTCGCGCAGGTCCGCCGAGCGTTGACCCGCCTGCTCGCTCGGCCGATCGGGCTCTCCGGCTCCGGGCCGACGCTGTGGACGCTCTATCCTTCTCTCGGCGAGGCCCAGGAAGCGGCCGTCACCGTCGCGGACGGCGTCGCCGACGGGACCGTCCCGAGCATCGGCGACGGTCCGCCATCGATCATCCCGACCACCATCCGGACAGGACAGGAGGGAGCGCCCACATGACGCGCGAAGCGATCTCGACCACGAATGCACCGCAAGCGGTAGGCCCGTACAGCCAGGCGATCGTCGTGGGAGACCTCATCTTCTGCGCCGGCCAGGGCGCGATCGATCCCGCGACGCAGGATCTGCGTCAAGGGACCGTCGAGGAGGAGACCGAGCGGACGCTGCGGAACCTCGGGGCCGTGCTGGACGCTGCCGGCGCCACGTTCGCTGATGTCGTGAAGACGACGGTCTTCCTTGCCGACATCAACGATTTCGCGGCCATGAACGGTGTGTACGCGACGTTCTTTCCGGATCCGCCGCCCGCGCGGACGACCGTGGAGGTCGCTGCCCTCCCGAAAGGGTTCAAGGTCGAGATCGAGGCGATCGCCCGCCGGCCGTGACGCGCTCGAGCGCGAGGTCCCTCGCTTGACGCTCTCGCACGGGCACCCATACCATCCGGCGGACCGACCGATGACAGCACCCTTCCGCCCGTCGGGCTTCGGATGCAGCGGGGCCGACCCCGCGCACGCCCGACGCCGCGCATGAACCCTCCAAGTCCCGACCCTGCGGCTTCGACCGTGAGCTCCGATACCGGGCGCACGACCGCCGTCGTACTAGCGGCGGGTCTCGGCACGCGCATGAAGTCGGCCACGCCCAAGGTGCTGCATCAGCTGTGTGGCCGGCCGCTGCTCGCATACGTGCTCGACGCCTGGGCCGAGGTCGCGGCGAAGGATGGCGCGACGGCCCGACCGATCGTCGTGTACTCCCCGGCGGTCGAAGCGATCCGCGCTCCCTTCGAGGACCGCGCCGACTTCGCGCTTCAGGACGTGCCGCGCGGCACGGGGGACGCGGTCCGCACGGCCCTCACTTCCGTCCCGGACACGGCGGCCGAGGTCCTTGTCGCCTATGGCGATGTCCCCCTCGTCACCAGCGAGGATCTCCAAGCCGTGCTCGACGCGCGTCGTGAGGACGACGCCGCGATCGCACTTGCCAGCGTCTTCGCCGCTGACCCCGGTCGGCTGGGTCGGGTGATCCGCGGCGAATTCGGCACCGTCGAATCGATCGTCGAGGTGAAGGATGCGACCGAGGAGGAGCTCGCGAACAACGAGGTCAATGCCGGGCTCTACGCGTTCGATGCGGAGTGGCTGCGCCGACGGATCGGGTCGCTCGAGCCGTCCGGCGCGACCGGGGAGCTGTATCTCACGGACCTCGTCCGTCTCGCTCGCGAGGATGGCCGGCTCGTGATCGCTGTCGCGTTCGAGGACGACGGGCGGTTCGACGGCATCAACGACCGTTCGCAGCTCGCTGCCGCGGAGTGGAACCTGCGCGTCCGCCGGAACGAGGAGCACATGCGTGACGGGGTGACCATGCGGGACCCGTCCACGGTGTACCTCGACTGGGATGTCACCCTCGAGACCGACGTCACCCTCGAGCCGAACGTGATCCTGCGCGGCTCTACCTCGATCGGGGAGGGGAGCGTGATCGGGCCGGGCTCCCATATCGTCGATTCGACGATCGGCCGCCACGCGCGTGTCTGGGCGTCAGTCGTCGAGTCGTCCGTCGTCGAGGACGAGGCGACCGTCGGTCCGTACAGCCACCTGCGCCCGGGCAGCGTCGTCGGTCGTGGCGCCGAGGTCGGCAACTATGCCGAGCTCAAGGCCAGCCACCTGGGCGCGGGCTCGAAGCAGCACCACATGAGCTACCTCGGCGATGCCGAGATCGGCGAGAACGCCAACATCGGTGCCGGCACGATCACCGCGAACTTCGACGGCAGCCAAAAGCACCGGACGAAGATCGGCGATGGCGCGTTCATCGGCGTCGACACGATGATCGTCGCGCCGCGCGAGATCGGTGCAGGCGCCAAGACCGGTGCCGGCGCCGTGGTGACCAAGGATGTGCCCGCGGGCAAGCTGGCGGTCGGCGTCCCCGCCCGCATCCGTGAACAACGTCCGAAACGCGCGGCTGGGGAGGACACGGCCGCGGCCGCCGAACGGACGGAGCCCGAACCGGGCGAGGAGCCGCCGGCGTGAACCTGCCGGTCACTGATCTCCTCATCATCATCCTCCTGACGTTGCTGGAGGGCTTCTTCGTCGCGGGCGAGATCGCCCTGGTGTCCATCCGCCGGAGCCGTGTCGAGCAGCTCGTCGAGGAGGGGCGCCCGGGGGCCGCGCGCGTGAAGCGGTTGCTCGACGAGCCCGGTCGCTTCCTCGCGGTCTCCCAACTCGGTCTCACGGTCATCGGCTTCTTCGCCTCGGCGTTCGCGGCGGTGAGCCTGGCCGACCAGCTCGGTACCGTCCTGGCGGACTCCGGGATGGATCCGGGGACGGCCCAGGGCGTTTCGCTGCTGCTCGTCACCGTCGTGCTGGCCCTGTTCACGATCGTCTTCGCCGAGCTCGTGCCCAAGACGCTCGCCCTCGCCAACGCCGAGCGGTTCGCGTTCACGCTCTCGTTGCCGATCGAGTACCTGGCGCGCGCGCTCAAGCCCCTCATCGTCGCTCTGACCGGCGTGACGAACTGGATCGCCGGATTGTTCGGCGCCAGGGTCTCCGACGAGGTCCAGATCAGCGCGGAAGAGCTGCGTCTGATCGTCGAGCGCGGCGGCGAGCAGGGCGTCCTCGAGGCGGAGGAAGAGCAGATGATCAACGCGGTCATCGAGCTCGGCACCCGCCGCGTGCACGAGGTGATGGTGCCGCGGACGTCGATCGTCGCGTTGCCGCACGACCTGACGATCGAACAGGCCGTCGACACGATCGTCGCCGAGGGCCACAGCCGCATCCCCGTCTACCAGGGCACGGTCGACGAGATCATCGGGATCATCTACGCGAAGGACCTGTTGCCGTTCCTGAAGTCGGGAGCACCCGATCCGCCGCCGCTCCGATCTCTCTTCAGGACCCCGGTCCTGGTGCCCGAGTCCATGAGCGTCGACGATCTGCTCCATGAACTCCAGCGGCGCAAGGTCCACATCGCGATCGTGCTCGACGAATACGGCGGGACCGCCGGTCTCGTGACGATCGAGGACCTGCTCGAGGAGATCGTCGGCGAGATCCAGGACGAGTACGACGTCGAGGAACCGATGATCGAGCGCCTCTCGGACGATGAGGCGCGGGTCGACGGCCGTGCCAACGTCGACGACCTCGCGGACCTGTTCGACACCGACGTCCCGCTCGAGGACGAGGACGAGTACGACACGGTCGGTGGCTTGATCTATCACCGGATCGGCGGCGTGCCGCGACCAGGCGACCAGGTGTCGCTCGATGGCCTGACGCTCACCGTGGAGAAGACCGACGGCCGGCGCGTATCGAAGGTGCTAGTGGTGCGGAACCGCGAGGAGACGGATCCGTCGGACGACGAGGCGGACCGCTAGGCTCCGACCCGGGACGCGCCGTGCTTGCGGCGGGCCTAGGCCGAGATCACCCCGACGATGATCTCCTGCAGCCGCGCCCGCGCCGCGGGCTCCACGACCCCGGCCGCGTCCAACTCGGCGAGCGCCTGGTCGCGATACCGGAGTGCCGTGTCACGCGTGTAGTCACGAGCGCCGACACGCTCGAGGATGCGCACGATCTCCCCGAGCTCGTCCTCGGTGGGATCGTCGAGCCTGTACAGCTCGATCAGACGCTCGCGGTCTTCGGGGCCGGCGTGCTCGACGGCGTAGATCACCGGCAAGGTCTTCTTCTTGTGCGCGACGTCCGACGCCTGCTTGCCGGTCGCCTGCGTGGCGCCCCAGATCCCGAGTAGGTCGTCGTTGAGCTGGAACGCGATGCCGAGGGCCCACCCGAACGCCCGATAGCGCCGGATGACCTCCTCGTCGTCGGTCGCGAGCAGCGCGCCGGCTTCGATCGACGCGGCGATCAACGCCGCGGTCTTGCGCCCGATCATGTCGAAGTAGGCGTCGACGGACATCACCTCGTCCGACTCGCTCGTGGCGATGTCGATGTACTGGCCCTCGCATAGCGCCAGGCACGTCTCGTCGTACAGGCGCATCAGGCGTAGCACCTTGGCGTCGGAGAAGCCGAGGTCCGTCAGCCGGTGCAGGGCGATGCGCGACAGACTGAACAGCGTGTCGCCGGCATTGATCGCCTGGGGGACGCCATACACGGTCCACAGCGTCGGCCGATGACGACGCTCACGGTCGCCGTCCTCGATATCGTCGTGGACGAGGCTGAAGTTGTGCCCCAGCTCCACCGCGGCAGCGCCGGGAAGCGCCTTGCGGTGGTCGCCCGCGATCGACGCATAAGCAAGGAGACCGAGCAGCGGCCGAACGCGCTTACCGCCATTGCCGCCCTTCCCGTCGAGCGCAAGGTGGTAGCGGACCATCTCATAGAGCCCGTGCGTGGACGGGTCGCGGTCGCGGACGAGCCGGACGATCTCGCCTTCTGTGTCGGCGATGAGCTCCGCGAGGTCGAGATCCGGCGAGGCGGTCGTCATCGGGCGCAGTGTACACCGAAACATGTTCCGCGTTAGTAGCCTGTTGATTGGCGAACCATCCTCGTGCGGCGGATCCGCCTGATATCACCCCTGCTGATCGTCGGCGCCGGAATCCACTCGATTCAGCCCCGTCATCAGCCACGGTGGTATCCGGGTGGAGCCCGGCTTGATGGCGCGCCCACCATCGCCCCGGGCGATATCCGGGGGACGGCCGCTGACAAAGCCACGCGGGACGGCCCGCGACGAAGCTGATCAGCGCCGGTGCGAGGGACGCATCCGCACCGGCGCTTGTCCCGAGGTACGCCAGCGCGCCCGCCACGGATGAGTAGCCGCTGGATCGGTGGTACCGTCCGGTCTCGAGATGCCCGTCCCCCGTCGCTACACCACCGATGCGATCGTGCTGTCTCGCTTCGATCTCGGTGAGGCTGATCGGGTCCTGACGCTGATCACGCCGGGCGGCGGCAAGCTCAAGGCCATCGCCAAGGGGATCCGCAAGCCGACGTCCCGCATCGGCGGCAGTCTCGAACCCTTCGCGGAGCTCAACGTCGCCCTCGCGCGGGGCCGGACGTTCGATGTCGTGACGCAGGTCAGCGTCGGCCACGCATGGCTTCGGCTTCGTGACGACCTCGAGAGCGCGGCGACCGCGTGGTACCTCGCGGAGCTCGCCGATCGCAGCCTCGAGGAGCGCCATGCGGCCGAGCCGCTCTACACGCTCTTGCGGCGTGCGTACGAGCTCCTCGACGCAGGCATGGCACCCGGTCGGGTGGCGCGCTGGTTCGAGATGCATCTGCTCGACGAGCTGGGCGTTCGCCCCGAGGTCGACCGGTGCGTCGAGTGCGATCGCGTCCTCGAGTCCGACGAACGGTTCCGCTGGGTCCCATCGCAGGGCGGCGTCGTCTGCGAGCGATGCCCGGGCCCACCGCATGATCGGACGGGGCTCAGTCTCGAGGGGCTGAAGCTGCTCAAGGCATACCAGCGCCTGGACATCGAGGCGCTGGCCGGCCTTCGGCTCTCGACCGGTGTCGAGAGCGAGGTCGAGACGGCGTTGCGTGACTTCGTCCGCCACGTGCTCGAGCGTGAGGCACGCTCGCTCGCGTTCCTCGATGAGGTCCGCGCGGCGACCTGACAAGAGCTCCAGGAGTCGACCCGTCACAGGACGTTCGACCCAGGACTGGCGGTGCCAAGACGCCACAGGTTCCTCGCGGCCGACGGGGCGGTCAGGTGGGGTCTGCGCGGGAAAGTCCATCGTGGGTGCGGTGTCTGTAACGCACTGGATACCGTCGAGATGGCCGATTCGTACTAGACCGCGACGGCTTGCGCTGCCATCATGCCTCCGTCTTCATCCGAGTCGGACCAGGGGGATCCCGGGCGGCTCAGCGAATACCGGGCTCGGCCCGGATACCCAGGAGGTCCATATGCGGGGGTTCTCAGGTCGACGGATACGTCTGTCGACGCGCTCGGCTGCCACCGTCGCCACAGGTGTCCTGCTCCTCTCGGCGCTGCTTGTGCCGACCACGATGGCCGCGCAGCCGCACTCGGGTTCTGCCACGGTCGATGGCGCCACGGGCGATTGGTCGCTCGGCGCCGACTTCTTCGCGAATATGACCGACGCCGGTCACGCGAACGCCGCAGTCCGCGCGAAGCTCTATCTCAAGTACGACTGCGATTCGGAGAAGCTGTTCGCACTCGTGCTCGCTCAGAACGGCGAGCAGGTCCGCCAGAAGCGGACCGACGAGGCCTACATCATGATCGACGGCAAGAAGATCATCGACTCGACCCACGGCCAGTTCGCATGGGTCAACGGCGACGGCGAGCTCGCCGATGGGTTCGAAGGTGGCGCCGGCCTTGCGGCGGGCAGCTACACGCTCCGCGCCCACGTCCTCGTCGCCGACGACAGCCTCGACGGCTACACGCCGATGGACATCGTCGGGCGCAACGTCCCGCTCGATATCGAATGCCAGGAAGTCCAGCCCACGGCGACCGCGAAGCCGCCGACCCCGAAGCCGACCGAGAACGGCGGCGTCGAGCCGACCCAGGGCAACAACCAGGGTCCGACCAAGACCCTGCCGCCGACCGACACGTTCGACTCGACGGGCTCGTCGTCCACCGGTATCGGTCTGATCCTGACCATCCTCGCGGTGGGTTCGCTCGCCACGGTCGTCGTCACGCTCGGCGGTCGCCGCCGGTCGATGGCCCGTGTCGAGGTAAAGGAGAACGACAAGCACTGATGACCGAGCGGTGGCGCGCCGCCTGACCCGCGCTACCACGATCGCGGCCGGGGCCCTGGGGGCTTCGGCCGCTTTTGTTGTGGGCCTCGCGCTCACGGGGATCGCTTCGCCGGTCGGCGAGCGCGCCCTCAATCGGGTGCACCGGCGTGGCCCGTACCGTGCCACGCCACGGGCCGTGGAGCTGCATCGGTCGCTGACGGTCGTCGATCTGCACGCCGATTCGCTGCTCTGGGGACGCGATCTCCGGCGGCGGGCCTCGTACGGGCACCTTGATATCCCGCGCCTCATCGACGGCGGTGTGGCACTCGTCGGGCTGTCCGCCGCGACGCAGGTACCGCTCGGCGCGAACATGGACCGCAACGACGAGCGCCCCGACCTCGTCACGCTGCTGGCGCTGAGCCAGCGCTGGCCACGAGCGACGTGGGGCAGCCGACTCGCGCGGGCATTGCACCTCGCCTTCCGGCTGCGGGAGATGGCCGCGGAGTCGGCGGGCCGCCTGACCCTGATCGAGACGCGCCACGACCTCGAGACGTATCTCGCCAGGCGCTCGACGGATCCTTCGATCACGGCAGCGTTCCTGAGCGTCGAGGGAGCGCAGGCGCTCGATGGCGACGTGGCGAGCATCGACATCCTGGCCGCCGCAGGGTTCCGGATGATCGCGCCGAACCACCTTCTCGACACGGTCTATGGCGGTTCCGCCCACGGCGCGGTCAAGGGAGGTCTCAGCGAGGTCGGCCGTGAGCTCTTGTCACGCACTGAGTCGGCGGGCGTGCTCGTCGACCTCGCCCATGCGTCCTCCGCGACGATCGACGATGTCCTCGCGCTCGCCGCTCGGCCCGTCGTCGCGTCGCACACCGGCGTCCGTGCCGCCGTCCCCGGGATACGCAATCTCCCCGACGATCAGGTCCGGGCTATCGCCGCGACCGGCGGCCTCGTCGGGATCGGGTTCTGGCCCGTGGCCTGCGGCGGCGACGACGTTCGTGCGATCGCCCGCTCCGTCGTCAGCGCGCTCGAGCTGGCCGGGATCGATCACATCGCGATCGGCTCCGATTTCGACGGCGCCGTCAGCACTCCGTTCGACGCGAGCGGGATGCCGTTGCTCACGGACGCGCTGCTTGCCGAGGGCCTATCCGACGCGGACATCGGCGCCGTGATGGGCGGGAACGCGGTGCGCCTGTTGACAGCGGCGCTCCCGGCCTAGATCAGCGGCGCGATCAGCGCCGCGGCCCGTGCCGCGCCATCGGACTCCACGGGCCGGTAGTCGACGGGCCGGTCGATCTCCTCGGCGATCGCCGACGCGATGACCTCTGGCGGGGACGCGTCGTAGTCCATGAAGCGACCCGCCCCGTACCGTGCCAGTCGCTGGCGGACGTGCCGGTTCTGCTCGAAGTGGTTGCGCAACGGGAAGTACAGGAACGGGCGTCGCGCCGCTGCGAGCTCCATCGTCGTGGTCAGACCGCCCTGGACGACCGCGAGGTCGCACGCAGCGAGGTGCTGGTAGAGGTTCGGGACGTAGGCGCGGACTTCCACGCCCGGAGCCGCACCGAGCGACGCAGGATCGATCCGCGGCCCCGCGACGGCGATCATGCGCAGGCCATTCACGCGGCGGGCGGCCTCCGGATAGCTCTCGATCACCCGCCGAAGGAGCGGCTCGCCGACCCCCGAGCCGCCGACCGTGACCACCACGACACGCTCATCGGGCCGATAGCCGAGCTCCTCACGCAGCGCGCCGCGTCCCTCGATGAGGGGCGTCGGGTCGAAGCCCGTGATGTACCCGCTGAACTGGTAATGCTGCTCCGTCCAGTCACGGATCTGCGGCAGTCCCGGACCGAAGTCGTCGGGGACGATGTCGTCCGGCTCGCCCACGAAGATCGCCCGGTCGCGGATGCGCGGGAAGCGCTCGACGTGCTCGATCATCTCGGCGTTGTAGTCGGCGGTCAGGTCCGCCTCGCGGTCGCCGCCCTCGGGCATCGGCAGCCAGCCGACGAAGTCGGTCATCCAGGCGAACGCGGTCCGCTTCAGCTCGGGATGCTCGTGGAGGTAGTGGTCCACGTCCCAGGCCTCATCGCCGACGACCAGGTCGTATTCGCCTTCCTCGACGGCGTCCTGGAAGACCATGAAGTTGTTGACGAGGATCTCGTCCATCCGTCGGATCGCCTGGAACGCGTTGAGATCGTGGCCGCTCGATTCGGCGGTGATGTGCGCACTTTCCGAGGCGAGCTCGGCGCTCAGCGGGTGGATGCGCTCGCCGTGGGTCTCGAGGACGGCGGTGACGGGGTGCTGGGCCAGCCAGTCGATGTCGAGATCGGGATGGAGCTTGCGCAGCTCATCGGCGATCGCCACGTCCCGCTGGGCGTGGCCGAGACCGATCGGCGACGAGATATAGAGCGCCCGGCGGCGACGTGCCAGGGAACGCGTGTAGGTGCGGGCGTCAGCGGCCATCGTTCGAAGCCTCCGGCAGCGATCGGATGAAGTCACGGATCAGCAGGTTGGCAAGGACCGGATGCCGGCCTGGGATCATGTGGTCCGCACCCTCGACCAGCACCAGCGGAGCGCCGGTCAACTCGGCGAGCCGCTGGGCTCGCTCTGGTCGCTGACACGTGTCCTCGGTCCCGTGGACGAGCAGTATCGGGCAGCGGACGTTGCCGACGGTCGCCTCGATCCCTTCGAGGTCCCACGGGAACGCGGCCTCTCGTTCGGCGAGCATCGCGTCGACGGAGCCGTCGACGGCCCAGCGGGTGGCGTCTTCGATCGCCTTGGTCGAATGCGGCTCCGAGGTGATCTCCGTGAAGAAGAACCGGGCGAACCGTTCGTAGTCGCTCGTCCAGATGTGGCGGTTGTAGTTGCCCCAGCCCTGGTAGACCGGGAGCTCGTCATCGAACTGCGCGCCGGCGGTCTTGTAGTGCTCCTGCACCGGCCCGATGCGCGGCACACCGATACCGAATGCCACGATGCCCAGCACGCGCTCGGGATGCTCCGCGGCGAGCCGGATCGAGCGCCACACGCCGTCGACGCAGAGCCCGATCAGCACAGCTCGCTCAGTCCCGGTCGCGTCCATCACCGACGCGATGTCCGATGTCATCAGGTCGTCGTGGTAGGCCTCCGGCGTCGTCGGCCGATCCGATAGGCCGTTGCCTCGGCCGTCGTATGTGACGACCCGGTGGGTGCGGCTGAAGTAGGGGACCTGGCCCTTCCACTGCCGGGAATGGACGATCGGCGCGGATGGCAGGAAGAGGAGCGTCGGCTCACCGCTGCCATAGACGTCGTAGGCGAGGCGGACACCGTCGCCCGCCGTGGTGTACCCGCTGCGATCCGGCAACCGGGCCCGCCCGCTGTCATCGGTCCGAGTGGGAGCGCGGTCGCTCGTGATCACGGCGAGACCTCCAGTCCGCGCACGAAGTCGCGGATGGCCCGGTCGACCAGCACCGGCCAGCGCGCCTGGGGTGCATGTCCGCCGCCCGCGATCGTCAGGAAAGGAGCGTGGAGCTCGCGGCTGAGGCGCTCACCCACTGCCCACCGGCTGATGTGATCGTCGTCACCATGGATCACCAGCGCCGGGCATCGGACGCGGCGCGCGAAGAGGAGGGCTCGCCCATCGGCCGGCTCGCGCTGCCAGTCCTCCGGTGGCGACAGATAACTCCCGTATTCGAGAGTCACGAGCGTATCGGCGTCCGTTTCGAGGGCCCAGCCGATCCCGTCGTCGATCTGCTTGGTGCTATGCGGCTCGGTGAACACTTTCTCGCCGACGAACCAGGCCGCGAACCCGGGGTAATCTCGTCGCCAGTAGTTCGCGTTGTAGTACGTGCCCCAATCCGAGTCGTCGGCCGGAGGCTCCTCGAAGGATGGGTCCACTTGGATCTCGGGCGTGGCGGGATCCCGGTCGAGGATCGGGATCGTCGCGCCGATGAAGACGGCGCCGAGAACGCGATCGGGATGCTCGGCGGCGAGGCGGAGCGCGTAGCCGGCACCCATCGACATCCCGATCACCACGGCCCGGTGCGTGTCCGTCGCTTCGAGGACCGCGAGGGCATCGGCGACGTACTCCGTGTCGGCGTACGCGGCACTCTCCTCCGGTCGGTCGGACCGCCCGTTGCCCCGTCCGTCGAACGTCACGACCCGGAACAGGCGCGCGAGATACGGGATCTGGAACTTCCAGTGCCGCGAGTGGAACAGCGACCACGTCGGCATCAGCAGCAGGGTAGGAGCGCCCTCGCCGTAGCGCTCCCAGAAGACGCGCACACCGTCACGCTCGATGAAGCCGGTCGCGTCCGGCTGACGGGCTCGGGTCGTGTCGACCGGCGGGTCGGACTCAGGCGCGAGGACCGTGGCCATCAGCCCACCGCCAGAGCGCGTTGATGATCTGCCAGCCGTCGGGCGTCTTGATCAGGTGGAGCAGGTCGACATAGTGGTCACTGGATGCGTTGACACTGGCGATCCCGCCACCGATCTCCGCGATGCGGATATCGAGCCTCGTTCCGGCTCGGGTCCTTCCGGCACCGGCGGCGGCACCATCGATCATCTCGTCGGCGTTGGTCTCGTCGATCATCGGCGTGCGATCTCGATCTTGCGCGAACGCGCGCTTCGCGAGCGCGGGGTGGACCGCCCGCGCCATCCGCTCGCCATCGCCCGCGAACCAACCCTCGTAGTAGTCGCGTACGCAGGCTTCGATCGCAGCGATGTCGTCTTGTGAGGGCGGCCCCGCCATCGGCGCGACCCAGGCTTCCTCGATCACCGTCATGAGGACATCCCTCCTTCGCCGAACTGGCGGAGCAGTCGGCCGACCTTTCGTAGCGCCGAGCGCACCGGCAGCGAGGACTCGGTAACCCCGAGCAGGATCAGCTCCTCGGCACCGATGAACGGCGTGCCCATGAGCGCCGCGATCTCGCCGGGCGTGAACTCGCCGAAGTCGGCGCCGCGCTCCACCTCGCGCTGCGCGACCTCCTCCAGGAGGCCATACCAGCCGCCCATCATCCTGCGGACGGCGCCCGCGACCTCCGGATCGGACCAGCCGGCGGCGATCATCTCCTGAAGGATCCGGACATAGCCCGACTCGATGTCGACATCGAGGAAGTCGCACGCGCGCTCCCAGCGGACCCAGAGCGGCTGAGGCTGGTCGAACATCTCGCGCTGGCGTTCGAGGAGTCGGACGTTCTCCGCTTCGAGGACGGCAAGGATGAGCTGTCGCTTCGAGCCGAAGTGGTAGTGGATCTGGCTGAGGGGGACGCCGGCCGCTTCGGCCACGGCGCGGGTGGACAGATTCGCGTAGCCGTCCGCGAGGAGGCAGGCGCGGGCTGCCGCGAGGATCGCGAGCCGCGTGTCTGCGGTGGCCTTCTCGCGCCGCTCGGCACGCGAGGGACTGACCGCCGGATCGGCATCCACCATGCGCCGAGCATACGGCCCCCCGCTCACGCAGCCACGATATAGACGGCCGCCAGGACGAGCGCGATCCCGAGCGGGTGCGTGAGGCGTCGACCGCTGGGGAGGTTCTTCTCGATCGCGGTCAGGCCGCCGAGCGCGAGCATCAGCACGAGGCTGCCGACGCCCACGCCGAACATCACGAGCATCAGCGACCAGCAGCAGCCGACGCAGAAGGCGCCATGCGCGATTCCCATCGCGAACGACTCGCGGCGCTCGGACGTACCGCGCCATCGGTTCGCCACGAAGCCAAGTGGGCTGCGGCATTCGTCGAGGCATCGGTCACGGATCGGGCTGAACTGCCACAGGCCTGCGATGAGCAGCGTGGTGCCCAGGATCAGCTGCTGATGTTCGGCCAGCCAGGGGAGGGCATCGACCGCCGCGTGGATCCCACGATCGAGTATCCAAGCAGCGATGCCGAACCCGGTCCAGACGACGAGGTATCCGGCCAGCAGCAGGAGGACGAGCCGCGCCGGGTCGCGCCGCCGTCGGACGAGCGCCGCGAACGTGAGCACGAGCGGGATGCTCGAGGGAAGCATCATCGCCACGATCATCAGCACCCAGCCGATGCTGAAGAGGGCGGCCTCGAGGGGGATCGGCCCGACCCCGCCCTGGTGGCCGAGGAAGGCTCGGTAGGGCGAGCCTTCCCACAGCCATAGCGACAGCCATGCCACGACGGCGAGGGCTCCGAGCGACCCGACGAGGATCCTCCGGTCGCGGCGGGAGTCGCGCAGGTGGGTCGGGGTGAACATCGGCGGGTCCTCGGGGTTGGGTGCCGGTCAGGCGGCGAACTTGAAGTGACCCTGGAGCGCGTTGTGACCCTTCAGGTCCACGCTCGGGATCCCGTGGCTGCTGCCATCCCGCCGGTACCGGCTAGCCTTGCTCGCGTACACGGGCGACCCCGGGATCGAGCTGAAGACCGTCTCGGCGAGCGTCGTCGGGTTGCCGGTCGCGCCGATATACGGCTCCATCTCGGCCTCGACCAGCGAGCCAAGCAGGAGCTTTCCCTTGCCACCTTCGACGGTGAAGGAGATCGGCGTCCGCTCGACCCCGACCACCTCACCGATCAGCCCGGCGAGATCCGCGACGGCACCGCCGAGCTGCCCGGTGAACAGGCGGAGCAGCGCACCCTGCTGTTCGTCGGTCGCTCGGTCGTCGACGAAGACGACGGCGGTCCACGACTTCGGTTCGAGGATGTTCTTCGGGATGTGGGCCGAGACCGCGATCGTCAGACCGTCGACGGAGACGCCTTCGACCGTGCCCTTGTCGATGCCCCAGGCGATCGTCGTGTCGCAGGTCTTGTAGTCGGGGTCCTCGCCGACCCAGCAAGGGCAGAGGACATTGCACGTGCAGACTTCCAGCAAGCGACCTTCGATCTCGTAGCTCATCGGGTATCCCTCGCGATGGCGGTCGTCGGCCGGGTCATCTGCCGCGGCCTTTTCGTCGATTCGGTCGACTGACCGATGTCGGTCGAACGACCGAACGATACTGCGGAAGGCGACGATGTCAAGAGGTGAGCTGCAACGTTCTGTCGGCGCTATCACAGGCCGGCAAACCTGATGCACATCTGCGGCGCCGGTGCGGAACCTTTCGCTCTGATGCACTTCGGCTGCATACGGCATACCCCGGGAACCCGCATACACGCCCAGGGTGGCCTCGGTGATGCGGCCGAAGCGCATCACCGACCGCAA